>Ga0209810_1003170_pt1 | contig 17828 bp, 19 predicted proteins | sample Coa_R1_7_FD_187159 | JGI IMG/M metagenome (GOLD analysis project Ga0209810, IMG submission 187159) | Surface soil microbial communities from Centralia Pennsylvania, which are recovering from an underground coalmine fire - Coalmine... | ecosystem: Environmental > Terrestrial > Soil > Unclassified...
ATTCCGTTAACAACAACCTCAGTCAGCAACAACTGACGCTTGCCCGGGAAACCAGCACCCTGATCTCAGCTGATCCCGCAAAGGCCGCTTCCAACCTTGTCCAGGCGGAATACACATTGAACGCTGCACTCAGCGCATTTGGCCGCATATCCCAGAACACCCTGCTCGATTTCCTGAAATAACCCTCCGGCTTGCTTGCATCCATCTCATGGGCCGCTGGGTGTGAGTGTCGGCGTTCTCATTCGGCTTCCGTCATCTTAAGCGCGCTGAGCCAACGCAGGGTCTCACGGGCATCAGCCCTTTTGCGGAGCAGGCTTTCGCGGCACGCCTGGGCTGAGGCGAGGATCGGCATCAGAACCGCCTTCAGGTTTTGCAGGTTTTTGGCGTACAAATCAACGTTAAGCTTTGATTCCCGATCGAGGTCCTCGATCGGCATCAGGGCCCTGAGCGCCGCTCCGGCTTTCTCGATTATTCCGGAGATTTCCGGCAGGTGAGACAGGACGGCAGACAAATCCTGGTTTGAGGTTCCAGCGCCAGGCTTGTGCGCCCATGGCTGGCGAAGTAAAGTGGCGAGCCTGGCATTGGACTCAATAATGGTGATTATCGGTTCGGATGGCATCGAAAAACAGAATTTACATCTTCAATAATCTGAGCGGCGGCGGAAGGACTCAACCCCGGCAGCCACGTTCGTAGTGCATCTTTGATAATAGTGCCCGTGCAATCGCCCGCCGGTTTATTCTTCGCGGTGAGGTGCAAGGCTGTGCAAATCTCTTCGGCAAATCCGGCAATGGATAAGAGCGGAGAGCCTGACCCAGCCGAATGCGGTTGATGGTGCCGTGCCATCACTTCGGCAACCGGAAGAGGAAAGTTCAGGACGGAGTTCAACCTTCGCCCGAGGTCGCAGTGGTCCGTCTTGAAGCGAAGCCTCTGGTATTCTGGCGAATCTCCCGCCGCTTCCCTGATGTCTTGCCCTCTCGAGTCCTCTTCGCGGGAAAGCATGGTCAAAATGGGAAGCGCACCGGCATCGTGGAGCAGTCCGGCCATGAATGCGTGCTCCGGTGGCACAAGCCCGGTCCACTCGCTGGTACGACGGCAGATCTGCGCTGCCAGCAGACCGTGGCTCCAAAACGATTGGTTTGCGCGCGATTCGACGCTGCTTCCCGACAGCCTTGTCAGCCAGCACGTCAGAAGCAGCGTTCGAACAAAGTCTGCGTCGGTGGCGATCACCGCCTGCTCCAGGCGCGACACCGGCCGCGAGAGGCAAACTGCTGATGAGTTGCAGAGCTTTATGGCTTCCGAAGCAAGGCTGGCCGCTTCCTTCGCCGCAACCCCAAGCTCCTTCAGGTCCACGGGGACGGTGCTCAACAGGCAGTTCATACGGCTTAGCGCGGCGGACGGGCGAAAAAAACTCACTTCCCGAAAGAGAGCATCTGGATAGTCTTGCGCACCCTGCTTCTCAAACTGCCGGATTCGTAAGTTCTGAATTATTACGGCCATTTAATCAATCGTTCTGTGACCAACTCATTTCGCATCGCGCATGCCGTGCTCGCGCCTGCGCGATAGCTTTATCGGCAGGCGGCAGGCGTTCTTAAATGCCGCAGATGTCATGCAGTCGCCCTAAGCAGCGGCGACCGCATAGCACCGCTGGGGAACCGTGGTTGGCGCACAAGTGAATAGAGAAGCCTCATGCAACCTGTTTCGCCGCGGCGGTCGTGGTCCAAAATTAAAGGCTGCTGGAATCGGCCCTGCCGGGTGCCTTTTACTGCCCTGCCGCGCGGCAATCGCGCCGCCGATTTTCTGCGTATCGAAATAATAAGTGGCCAAGAGTTGCTCGACTCTCGATGCGTACCCAGACACACCCCGGACACGCCGCAGCACATACATGCTCCGCCTGATTGGATTCCACCCAGCCGCAGACCTCACGCGCAAGGTCACGCGGATCGCGCGGGCATTCCAACACAGTCTCCGAAGGCCGACCCAAGCGGCGAATTGCGTCGTGCGCCGCCGCCATTTCGCGTTCGCTGATGACACAGGGCTGCGTTGAGCAGTCCAGCATGCTTTCGATGGCCTGAAGCGTCTGAAAATCGATCCCATCCGAAAACGCTACATAAAGCATGCGGCTGGCTGGCATGAAGTGCACCGGCGCCATTCGCGAATATTCCAAAATGCCAAGAGGCACCATGTCCGCACATGACTCAAAATCCGGGTCTTCGCCCAAACGAAACACGGGGCAGCCCCATTGCATTCCCAACGCGGCCGTCAGTTGTGCTTCCGTAACAGCGCCTAATTGCATCAGCCATTCGCCGAAGCGACCGTTTTGGGATTCGCGCTGGGCCTTGAGGGCCTCCTGCATACCCTCGCTTGAAATGAGCCCTTTGGAAAGCATCAGCAGACCCAGAGGCACGCGGTAGCGTCCCGGTCTGCTCCGTTCGCCTTTGATGTCATACTTGGAGAATTCCAATGCCGCGCCTTGCTCGAAGCAGCCTGGGCCGCAGTACCATTTCTTGTTGAAGCGGATGCCTTTGGGTTGGCGCAACCGCTTGCGCAGGAAGCCTCGCCTTTGCGTACATTGAGGGTTCTGACAAATCGCCGTGGGAGAATGCAGCGCCATGCGGGGTTACATCCTAAGAGACTCGATCCGCTCTTCGGAACTGGCAAGGCTGGTAATGCGCAGCCCATAGTTTCCATCCACGGTCACCACTTCGCCGCGTGCAACTACTTTGTTTCCCACCAGCAGTTCGACGGGATCCTGAACCTGCTGGTCAAGCTCCAGTACGGTTCCCGGTGCGATGCTGAGGATATCGCGCAGAAGCATTTCGCGCTGACCGAAGCGCAGCGCGACTTCCAACTCGACGTCCATCAGGAGGTCCAGACGAACATCGCTTGCAGGGCCGGCTGTGGCGGCGGAAGGGCGTGAGCTTATTGCGGTACGTTTCTTTTCTGCGGAAGCGCCTGTTCCCCACGTCGATTGAAGATGCGAAGCCAATTCTGCGCTGACGTAAATGTGCACGATCAGGGATTCTTCCGGCTCGCAAGAAAGGCAATATGTTGCCTGGACCGCGCCCTCCCACACCGGGCGGCCGGTTCCTATAAACTTCGGTTCAAGGTTGTCTTCGGGTCCTGCCGTTGCCGTGAAATCTGCTGCGGCCTGAACGAAAACTTCCTGCACCGTCTTGTTTGCATCCGCCTCCGCTGCAGCGTCCCCGGTTCCCGAACCATGAAGCAATCGTGATAATTTCACAGCGTCTTCAGTGGAAATGAAGAAGGCCTGCTCGCCCCCTATTCCAGTGGCAAAGCGAACCCAGGACCCTTCTTCGCTTTTCGGCCCGAAACCGGTTGAAGTCTCCATCCTGGAAATTACCTGAACAGCTACCGGCCCATGGGCGAGTTTGTTTAAACGGTCTGAAATGATGTTTGCCCAGAGATCCAGGTATTCGCGAATTCGTGAATTCGATGGTTGCTGATTGGCCATGTTCATCCACTGACCTTTTCATCTGAAAATGAGATGGCAAATTTCTGACGGACTGCGGCGCACCGCTGGGTTCCGCTGCGCGCAGGGACTGCGGAAAACATCCTGCGTCCCGCCACGAGCAAGACCGCCGGCTGACTGAGCGTGTGCTGAATCAGGAGGGTCTGGCCGGTGGTCAGCAACAGCAAATCTCTTCCCTTAATCCTTGTCGGGGGCAGCACCAATTCAACTCCAAAGACGCAGTCCAAAAGCCGTTCACGAATGCGCGCCTGAAATTCGGGTAATTGGCTTTGTGTTCTCGAACTCTTCTTCACCAGCTTTCGCACAAGTGCGGATGACACGGCGGCGGGGAATGCAAGCGTCAGTGTTCCGGTATGCGCAGCCACCTTAAGGTCAAAACAGAGGATGAGGATCTTCTCGTATGAGGGTATCAGACGGTAGAGATCGGCTAATCGGCGCGACCTGTCGAAGCTGAAATCTATTTCAATCACCTGCCGCCACGCCGCCACAAGCTCTTCGCAGATCACGTCCAGCGCAATTTGAAGGACTTTCTCTTCAATCTCAGTAAGAGGACGCTGGGCAGGCGCCGGCCTGCCGTCCCCTCCCAGCATCAGGTCAATCATGACGCGGGCCACGGAAAGCTCAAGGCCCAGGACCGCGAGCGCGTGCGCAGGCTGAACATCGATCAACGCCAGATAAGAATCCTCGGGAAGCTTGCGCACGAAATCAGAGTACGGAAATTCGTCCACCGAAGCCGGAACAACTTCTGTTGCGGCCTGCAGCGTGGCTGAAAGCCGGTTTTTCAGGTTATAGGTGAAGGATTCATGGAGTTGCGCCACATCGCGGGCCTGCTGCTTCGAAATGCTGGACGCTTTGCCGAAAACAAACGGAGAGTATTGACGCCCTTTGACAATAACGCTCGCACCGACTGCTTTTTCAATGGCAGGCTGCGATGCAGCGTTGTCCTCTTCGTTGGACATGACTCGTTCCATTCTCACACCTTTGCCGGATCCTGGGGGTGAACGGCTTTTTCCGGACGACAATCCAGCATCTCTTGCAAACGCGCTCTCAGTTTGGCCATTGTCGCCGAGTGGATCTGCGACACCCGGCCTTCCCCTATTCCCAGCACGACGCCAACTTCCTTCATCGTCAATTCCTCGTTGTAGTAAAGCGCCAGCAGTTGCCTTTCCCGCTCCGGCAACTCTCCAATCGCTTTTGCCAGGCACTCCCGCATTTCCGATTGCAGGCAGAGATAGTACGGATCATCGTCAGGCGAATACGGAGCGTACTTAAAGACCTTTTCGTTCCACCCGGTTTCATCCTCAATCGCCTGAATGCTTCCCAAATTCAGTCCGCGAAGGTCTAATAAGAGCGAGCGGAACTCTTCAAGGTCCATGCCCATCTGTTCTGCGAGTTCCTCTTCCGAAGGGTCCCGCCCAAGTTTCGCGCGAAGACGCTGATGGGCTTCATCAAGTTCGCGCCCGTGGCGGCGTACCGAGCGGGGTCCCCAATCCATTCCGCGCAGGCTGTCGAGTATCGCCCCGTGGATCCGCGGCTTGGCATATGTCTTGACCTGGACCCCGCGCGATGCGTCAAAATTCCTGATGGCTTCCAGAAGGCCCACCACGCCGGCATGGACCAGGTCCTCAAGAAGCACGTGAGAAGGAAGGCGATCGTGGATCCTCTTGGCAATGTAGTGAACTTCCGGAAGGTTTTCCATCAGCATCCGGTTGCGCTCTTCTTGGTCCAGGTTTGAGACCGCGTCGTAATTTAGTTTTGCTGTTTTGAAAGGTGTCATCACAAAACCTTTTGCGGCGGCATTTTTCTTCAACGTACGACCCCCATCGACTGGACCGTCACGAAATTCGGGATCTCAGCAGGCGACAACACCACCAGCTTGGGAAGGAAAGGTTCCAGCCATCGCCGCAGATGGAAACGGGCTGGCGAACTGCAAAGGAGCGCCGGTGAGGCCAGCGCGATCTGTTCCCCCATCAGACTTCGCAACCCGTCCAGAATCCGACGGAGACACGCCGGCTGAGCAGCGGTCGCGCCTGCATTGCCCGCATGGGATTCAAAGGCCTGGTAAATCTGCTCCTCGATCTGCGGATCCATAGTGACCACGGCCAGCTTTCCTTCCTCATTGATCAACGGCTGCACCAGCGCACGGCCTAAAGCCTGTCGCGCCGCCTCCACGAGCAACACGGGATTCTTGCCCGCGGCCGAAGCATCCAGCAGCGCCTCGAGGATGGTCGGAAGGTCTCGAATCGACACCTGTTCCCTGAGGAGCTGCTGCAATACGCGGTGCACTTCTCCCAGGCTGAGGACTTTTGGCACGAGTTCCTCGGCCAGCTTCGGATGTGATTCTGCAAGCGAGTCCAGAAGGCGCTTGGTTTCCTGCCGCGTCAAAAGTTCATGAGCGAAGCGCTTGATGATTTCCGCCAGGTGAGTGGCGATGGCCGCGGATTGGTCAACCACTGCGTACCCGATCGCGAGGGCCACTTCGCGCTGGCTGGGGTCAATCCACTTTGCAGCCACACCAAATGCCGGCTCGCGTGTGTCTATGCCGTCGAGCGGCGGCGCCGGAGTCTCCGCGCTGATCGCCAGCAGACGATTCTCCTCGGTCTGCCATCGGGCGATCTCCACTCCACGAAGTCGCACAACGTATTCCCTGGCTTTAAGTTGAGGATTGTCCGTAATGTGCACCGCTGGAATTAGAAACCCGAGTTGCGTCGAAAGGTGCCGCCGCAGCGCCTTGATCCGCTTCAGCATCTGGCCGCCCTGGGATTCGTCCACCAGTGGAACCAGGGCGTAACCCACTTCCATGCTGAGTTCGTCAAGCTGCGGCAAAACAGGCAGGGCTTCACCTGCTTTGGGTTTGGGCCCGGTGGGTTCAGCCCGGGACAGCGCTTCAGAGGCAAGCTCCAGGTCCTTTGATTTTCTCGCCAGGAGCGCCATTACCCCGGAAAGCAGAAAGAAAGACATTTTCGGCAGGCCCGGAATCGTCCCCAAAGCAAGCATCACTCCGGAAGCAATCCATAAAGGGCGTGTCCGCGGCAGCAGTTGCCTGCCCAGGTCGGATCCCAGGCTGGCCTCCGACGAAGCGCGTGTTGCAACCATTCCGCCCGCTACAGAAACAAGCAGCGAGGGGATGATGGTCACAAGTCCGTCGCCAACCGTCAGAATCGTGTAGGTGCGCAGCGCGTCCTGGAAAGAAAGCCCGAGATAGAAAATTCCGATCAGAAAGCCTGCGCCGATATTGATGGCAGTGATCAGTATCGTGGCGAGGGCGTCGCGCTGGCTGAATCGCGCCGCGCCATCCATGGCCCCATAGAATTCCGCTTCTCGAGCGATCTGCTGCCGCCGTTTGCGGGCCTCGTTTTCATCAATCAGGCCGGCGCTCAGGTCGGCGTCGATGGCCATTTGCTTGCCAGGCAAAGCATCAAGAGTGAAGCGCGCGGTCACTTCAGCGATGCGCACCGCCCCGTGGTTGATCACGAGGTACTGAATGGCAATCAGCGCGAGGAAAATGACAAATCCGACGATGTAATTTCCTCCCACTACGAACTGGCCGAAGGCCTCAATCACTTTCCCGGCGGCCGCAGGACCCTGATTGCCGTGCAGCAGGATGCGGCGGCTGCTTGCAATGTTGAGTGAAAGTCGAAAGAGCGTCAGAAGCAGCAGCAGCGAAGGAAACACTGAAAACTGCACCGGTCGCTGGATGTACATCGATACCAGCAGGACAAGTACGCCGGTGGTGATGCTTGTCGCCAGCAGAACGTCCAGCACTATTGCCGGGACAGGCACCAGCATCACAAACACCAGCGCCACGCCTAGAACAGGAACGATCCAGTCGCGCGAAGAGCGATCCCTGGGCGGTTTAGAAGCAGTTTGCGCAGGCATCTCTCAGTAAATACTCCTTTGAACGTTCTCCGCAGACCGCGCCGCGTGGACGGCCTGAGCACGGAAAATAAAAGCAAGGATTTCAGCTACAGCAACATATAAAGCTGGCGGAATGGCCTGTCCCACCGCGACCGCACGGTAAAGGGCGTGCGCCAGCGGACGGTTTTCGACTACCGGCACGTTGTGCCAGATCGCTTCCTTCCGGATTTTCCTCGCAAGCAGATTACGCCCTTTAGCCACAACAACCGGCGCGCGCATGGCGCCCGGCTGATAACGGAGCGCGATGGCGTATTCCGTAGGATTCGTTATCACGACCGTGGCCTGGGCAACGTCGCGCATCATCATGCGGCGGCGCATTTGCCTCTGAAGCTTGCGGATGCGCATCTTGATTTGCGGATTGCCGATGGTGTCCTTGCTTTCCTGAAGAATCTCCTGTCGACTCATGCGCAGTTGCCTGCTGAATTGGGTACGCTGGATCAGGTAATCAAAGCCCGACCATCCAAGAAACACCAGCGCGGCTTTCCACGAGATCTCGAACGCTCTCGCCATTAACCATGCGATTGAAGCATGTGCGTTGACAGCCGAGGAAAGAGCTATCGAGTCCCAGTCGCGAACAAGCATCGCGCAAGCAAGACAGGCAATCACTGCCATGGGAACCAGCGACTTCAGGAGGTATCCAAGTCCGCCGATCGAGAATATTTTTCCGAGGTTCGCCGCCGGGCTGATTCTCCCGACGTTGGGAACCAGAGTCTCCGCAGAAAAAACCAAGCCACCTTGCCCGATATTCCCGGCTATCGAGATTGCCATGCCCAAAACCAGGCAGGGAATGATCCAGTAAGCTGCGATGCACGCGGTTTTCTGCATCAGGAAGATGAAATTCCCGGGGGTGCTCGATTGCGTCATGGCCAGCATCTGAACGAAGAACTTGCGCCACTGCTCCAGAAATGTGGTTCCATACCCCTTGAGGACCATGACGATCGCCGTCAGCGCCAGCGCCGAGGGCAACTCCCGGCTGCGCGCGATCTGTCCCTTCTCGCGCGCCTTCGCCCGCTTATGCGGTGTTGCTTCCTCTGTGCGATCAAAATCCGCCACTTTGCTTTATTCCTCTCACAGCAGGTGCAGGATGCGCTCAGCAGTCGCTAGTGCCTGCTCGAAATAGCCTCGCAAGATTCCCGGCCACAGGCCGATGGTGATCATCATCAGAGCAAATCCCGTGAGATTCTTGATCGAAATGGAAGTAAAGACCACCGGGAACTGGGGAGAAGCCTTGTTCAGCAACCCCATCGCAAGATCGGTGAGAAAAGTTACCAGCAGAACGGGCGCCGCCATTTCAATCCCGGTCAGGAACATTCTTCCCGAGGCGCGCAGCAACATTGCCGTCCCCGCCGCCCCGACCCTTGCAGCCCCAACGGGCAGATAACTGTAACTTCTGGCCAGCACCAGCAGCATCCAACGATGCATTCCGAGTTGGAGAAACAACAGCAAAGCCAATGTTTGATAAAACACCGCCAGTACCGGCGAAGCGGCGCGCGTTGCAGGATCGATTGCTGTCTCAAGAGAAAATCCCATTTGAAACCCCGCCACGGCCCCTGCCAGTTCTATCCCCTCAAAAACATAATTCATCACCAGGCCGATAACGAGGCCGACGGCGGCCTCACCCAGCATGACGGCAAGCCAGGCGGAAGCGTCCCGGGGACCCGGCAAAGGCTGGAGAGTGGGATAAAGTATGGCCGTCACTGCCACCGTCAGCCCCGCCTTCACGGGCAAAGGGATTGCCGTGCCGCCAAAGAATGGACCGAACACCATCAGCATGCTGACCCGCGCCGCAATCAAAGCCGCATTTTCAATGGCGTGCAGCCATATTGCTTGCAAATCCATCTCACTGCCTTATCCGACATACGGCTGGAAATTTGAGAAAAGCAGCAACGCAAAAGCCACCAGCTTGCGGAGCAGCCACGGCATCAGGACAAAAGTCGTTATGCCGACGGCAGCCAGTCGGGGAACGGTGGCGATGGTTGTTTCCTGAATCGAAGTCATCACTTGAAGCACGCTGGTTACGAGACCGACAATGATCGCCACCACAAGGATTGGGGCAGACAGCCACAGTGTGACTTCCATAGTCATCCGCGCAAGTTCGACAGTTCTTTCCGGCGTCATCATCCATCCTCAATGAAAACTCTTCATCAGCGAGCCCACCACGAGTCCCCACCCGTCAACCATCACGAAGAGCAGGATCTTCAACGGAGTCGAGATCACAACTGGCGGCAACTGAAGCATGCCTACCGAGGTCGTGACCGATGCAACAACCAGGTCAATCACCATGAACGGCAGAAAAAGCACCAGCCCGATCTGAAACCCGGCCTGTAGTTCAGAAACGATGTAAGCCGGCACAATTACACGCAGAGGAAGGTCCTGCGGGTCTTTCGGGCGGGGCAGATCGGCCGTTTTGACAAACACCGCAAGGTCCTTCTCGCGCGTAAACTTCAGCATGAAATTCCGCATCGGGCCGGCGCTGACTTCCAGGGCTTGCAACGCTGTAATCTGTCCTTTTTCCATGGGCACAACCGCAGCCTGAAATATCTGTGTTGCGACCGGCTGCATTACGAAGTAAGTCAGGAACAGCGCCAGACCTACCAGGACCTGGTTGCTCGGCGCACTTTCGGTTCCCAGCGCCTGCCGGAGGAAATGAAAGACAACCAGGATGCGCACGAACGGGGTCATCGAAAGCAGCAAAGCGGGAACCAGCGTGATGAACGTCAGCAGGATGAGAATCGTCCATGACACCGAACCGACGCCCGGAATATTCAGCGCGCGGTTCTGAGCAAGGCCGGGGGCGGCCAGTGCAGGAACCGCAGTTCCCATACATGTCGCCGCAAGGGCCGCTGCACTCTTCACAACTCGTCGGGCGACGACTACCATGACTTGCATACCTGGCTTTCAGACTCGTCATTGTCCTCTGCGATCTGGAACTGCTGTAAATCATGCGAAGGAGAAACCTTCGCGAGCAATGAAATCGAATTGCCCGCTGCCCCAACCAGAAATTTCTGCTCCTCAACTTTCACCAGCAGAAGGAACCGCCGTTCGCCGAGCGGAAGTGTTTCGCAGATTTGCATCACGCGTTGCTTTCTCCGGCACCGGACGTTGCGCGCGCGAGTCAGAAGGTTCGCGATGTTCGTGATGATGGATTTCAACATGAGCACTGATCGCCGGAGAGGCCGCGGATCCTCGCCGCATCTATCCGAGTTCGCTGATCCGGACAGCCAGCCTGGTCCCAAAAACATCAAATTCCGCCTCGCCGATCTGGACGGAATTTACCCATACCGGCACGGGGTCGTTCATATTGCGGCCTGTATTCAATACGGTTCCGACCTGCAGTTCCAGCAGGTCGCGGACCCGGAAGCCCGTGATCCGGAGCGCAACGCTAAGAAAGCAAGGAAGTCCCGCAACATCCTGCCAGCCGTCCTGTCCATCGAAATGGTCTCCCGCTGTTTGTTCAGTGGCCGTTTTGGGATGTTCCGTTTCCATCAAATGTTCCTCATTGCTGAATCAGGAAATCAGTGATGTAAACTTCCTCTGCGCCGAGTTCCGGAATTTTCTGCTGTAGCGTTGCCAGAAGCTGCTTTTTCAGTTTTGTTCTTCCGTCAGGCGCGAGCAGGTCTTCCGACTTCCACGACGACAGAACGCCGAGCACCGCGTCGCGGATCCTTGGCGTGAACGGTGAATCCTTTTCGGACTCACCGGCGCCCGCGAGAGGTTTATTGAGTCCCAGCGCGATGCCGATCCGCAGGAATGATGCATGGTCGGGATCGGCAAGGTTCACAACAAAACTGCTCAACTGAAACACAACCGCAGGCGGTGCATCCTTCGCAGCGGTTTTTGTCCCCGCCTTCCCGGAATGCCTGAGCAAGGGAAGGCTGTGCCCTGACGCATACCAGTACGCCGTTCCACCGAGCGCAAGGAATGCAGTTGCACCGGCGACAATCAGGATAAGCTTGCCGCGCCCGTGCTTCTGCTGAGGGCTCTTGTTGACCGGATCTCCCATACGTTCGCGGTTGAAGCAACTTGTCTGCCAAAGTGTTCCAAGCCGTCAGGGTGTGGAAGCATTCGGCCCGAGTCTTAAGGCGGTTTGTTTCTCAGAAGTTATGACGCGGTCTTCAGAGACCATTCTCGAGCGGGGTATGAACAGCGCGTGATCCTTAGGAGGGCCTAATGAGAATCCGCTCGAAACATCCTCAGACCTGCTGAATTGAAGCGCGCGTCGTTAATACTTACGGCCCTGCAATTAGGATTCTCTAAGCGTCGTGATCACACAGAAGCAGCGCAAAGAACAACGCTGAACACTCCATGCGAAGAATGGAGGAGCTTGCGACGTCGGCGGGCCGCACATCACGCTGAATCCGCGTGCTTCACTGTTTATGCTGTCCGGAATTCGGCCGCTGTACTCAGCGCAACATTCCAGGCGCGTTCAGAAGCAGGCCTTAGCTGACCAGGTTAAGCGCCACGTGAACCACATTGTTGAACGTCGTGAACGCCTTCGCATTCGCTTCATATCCAGTCTGCGCAAGGATCAGTTGTGCGAATTGCGACGCGATATCAACATTCGATCCTTCCAACCCTCCGCCGGAAAGAGTTCCTCGCCCGCCCGATCCCGGAACACCGACGGCCGGCAACCCTGAAGCCAGCGAAGCCATATAATTATTCGAGCCTGTCCGTAAGAGTCCTTCAGCGTTGGGGAACGTCGCCAGCGCGATCTGGCCAATGGCCTGCGTCTGGCCGTTGGTGAAGCTGCCGACGATGGTTCCATCTGACGCTATGGAAAAGCTGGACAGGGTGCCGCTGGGGAACCCGTCCTGCGTTGATGAGGACGCTTCCGAAGCTCCGGCTACTTGTGATACAACCGGATTGTTGTTGCTGTCGTAAAGGTTCCAGTTGAAAACCAGAGTATTCGCGCCGTCCGCCAGACCGTTAACGGCAATTCCGGTCACGTTGGACGCCGGCGAAGTCAGCTTCCCACTGCCGTCGAAGGTAAGCGATCCGGTCCCGACGGAGACGGGATTTCCGGTCTGTCCAACGTCCGCCGCCGGGATCGTGATGTCATAATTCCACGTGCCGCCGCCCTGGTTGGTGAAGGTAAAGGTCAGGAGGTGGCTCGCTCCGAGCGAATCGAAAACCTGCACGTTGGTGCTGAACGTGGCATTGACCGCTGCGCTTGCATCCAGGTTCATATCGATTTGGACATTCTGAGTGGCCTGCGGAGGATTGATCTGGCCGATATCAATCGACAGCGGGCTGAGGACGCCGTTGTTGTTGATCACACCGTTAGTGGCGCTGTAGCCCATCACATTGGCGCCGTCCTGCGTGACCAATTCACCCTGCGCGTTCCGCGCGAAGTTGCCATCGCGCGTGTAGAGGGTGACGCCGTTTTTCTGCACCTGGAAAAAGCCGGCGCCCTCGATGGCCACGTCCGTGGGTACTCCTGTGTTCTGAATGTTGCCCTGTGTGAAGTCCGTTGAGGTGGCGCTCATCTGCGTCCCCAAGCCGATTTCGATGGGGTTCCCTGCCCCCGTAGATCCGATCTGCTGATAGAGAAGATCGCTGAACTCCGGCGTAATTCCCTTGTACGCCACTGTGTTCATATTGGCCAGATTGTTTGAAATCGTGGACAGCGCTTCATCGCTGGCCAGAAGACCTGAAACCGGGATCGAAAATGATGGCATGGTTGTTCTCCTGAATTCTGGGAATCGAACACTTCAATCTTGTTTTGCTCGTTCACTCGCCGCCGCGCAGAGAGTGACACTGTCCATGTGGGCCCAATTCACGCCGCTCCAGAAGCCGCTTGCGTTCCGGTGGGCGCCATTGCGCTCTGGACAAGGGTTTGAAGCAAGCTGTTGATCTGGCTTACCTCGTCAAGTGTTGTGAACTGCGCCAATTGCGTTACGAATTCCGTCGGGTCAACAGGGTTTGTCGGGTCCTGGTTCTGAAGCTGCGCCGTGAGCAGCGTCATAAAATCCTGGGTCGTGATCTGCTTCGCCTGGATGCCCGGCGCTGATGATTGCCCCGCGGAACTTGCGCCGGCCATCGAAGCCGCCTCCTGGCTGGTTGTCATCGGATTAAAAGACGTCATCATCGCAATTCTCCTCTTCTATCCAGAATTTATGCGTGCACGCTGAGCCTTCCTCGCACGACCTCGGCCGCTGCGCTTTCCCTGCCGGTACCGCGGAGCGCCGCAGGCCGGGAGAAAATCCATGCCGGAGCGTTGGGTCTCGGGTGCGCCTGTCCTCTGGAGTCGCACCCTCCGCTGTTCCCCGTATTTGTACCGCCCCCGGCCGATGCGTTAAGCACTGAAAGGTGGTCAACTCGAAGGTTTCGGTCAATGAGGGACTGCTGGAGCGATGCAAGACTGTTGCTCAGCAGCGTGTGTGCTTCGTGATTAACCACAGAAATCGATGCTCCCAGACGGCCTCCATCCAACACTGCATGGAGTTCCAGTGGACCCAGACTTTGGGTGTGCATTGTGACCCGCATCTCGGCTTTTCCATACGACTGGAGCATGGTTGCCGCGCTGACCACCGCCCCGGAGTGCTCCGCCGGACTTTCTGCGGCTGCTGTCAGTGTCCCCGCCGTCGCAGCGTGCGCAGGGACCGGCTGACGCAACAAGCACGCGCCCGGAGGCGCTGCGCCTGCGGGCGAACTCTGCGCCTGGCCTTGGCCAGCAAATTGCGCTGATGCCGCAGCCGTGCTTGTGACCGCCGCGCTAACGTAGTTGTCTGGAGTGGTGCCCGCTGCGGGACCTTGAGGAGCCGCAGAGTCGGTTCGCCTTGAGGCAGGGATTTGTCCATTTTTCCTGTCGTTTGCCGGGTCGCACGGCCCACCTGACTCCGCTTTATCGATCGCAAAACCTGTTCCTCTTTCCTGCTCTGCGCAGATGCGGGACCCTTCGCTGTGACTGCCGTGATCTCGGGACCCGCCCGTCTCCTGCTTTTGATGATTTGACGCGCCCACTGCATGATCTCCGGCTTGCGCGTGGACTTTACAGGGGTTTGCGTCAGGTGGCTCTGCAGGCAATGGCACGGCATTTCCTTTCATGACGGCGGAGACTGGGCCAAACTGTTGGTTCTCAATGCCGGGCAGCATCTTCTGCAGTTCTGTCGCATGCCCCTGAAGCTGTTCGGCGTGTTGCGACACCTCGCCGTCTGTTGTCGGCGTCATCCCGTTTTCTTCATAAATGCCTTCTCCGCCGGATTCGGTCTGGAGCGCCCGTTGATCTTTACTGACGCTCACGGCTACAGGCCGCTCAAAATCTGGCGGAACCATCCCGTCCGAAATCAGCGCGGCCATCTGCGAAGGCGGAGCTTCCACTTGTTCTCGCTGCACTGGAGCCGACGAACCCGCATTCTTGGAATCCTTCGCGTCCGCCGGGGTGCCGCCGCCGTCAATCTGCAGAGGGAGAGGCTGCGGCACGATGCCGGGTGCAACTCCATTCGGTTGCCCGTTCGGTGTTCCGTCTGGCGAAATCACGGCGGTCACCAAATCGCCAGGCATCCCCGATACGCGGCCGGAGCGTTGCGGGCCGTCGCCCAGTGTCGTTTCAATTCCAGCCATGTGCCTTTGATTCGCGGCGGGAACGGGCGCGCTGGGAGCGCCGGTCATTACGGCACCTACGGCAGGCGTTTGTAAATTCGTCCCAGATTGGAGAGTGTTTCGGTGTTGCTCCGGTTTGTCGGAAGAACGAGTCTCCCCAAGCTGTGCCAAACCCAGTTGCGCCGGAGGGGCGGCCTTCTGCATTACGGAATCCAGCAAGCCCTTAAAGCCTGCTCCTCCGTGTGCGGCAGAATGCTCCTGTACGGGGAGCGCGGGCACACCGTTTACTGTTTCTTGTACTCCTGCAATCATCGCCTGACGGCCTTTCGCACACACGCCGATGCATGCCACGGACCACATCGAAAGTGTTTTGGAATGCGATGAGCAACCGTCCTGTGTTCAACAGGTTAATCGGTTGGTGTTTTCACAATTTCCTGCAGCGTGGACCTGCAGAAAGAAAATACTGGGCAAGCTTTGCCCAGCGGCGGGGGAAACAACTATCCGTGGAATTGACGGAAGCGGCGAAGCAGGAACAGATCATCCATGCGCTGCTGCTCCCGCCTGTTTTCATCCAACTCGAAAGCGCGCAGTTGCCGTTCGCGCAGGCTGTCGAGTATTTTACGTTTTCGTTGAGAGTCGAGATAAGCTGCCGTCTGCTTGCGGACCTGCGGTTCAAGCTCCAGCATCTGTGTTCTTACGTGGTTTCTCTGCTGCGCAGTCGGCTGCATAAGGGCCGCACTGATCTGGAATTCCCCTCCGGTCATTCCCTCCTCGAGCCGTTCTTCCAATTGTTCGAAGATGAGTCCTCGCTGTACGTCCAACTCCTCGTACCGGCCTTGAAGGCGGGCGTACTCTGCATTAAGGACGGCCAGGCGCAGGTGCTCGCGCTTTTCATACGCCAGCCGAAGCCGGCGAAGCGCCTCGAGTGAGAACCGGAAAACCATGGGCCTCTTACGCTGGAAGCGCCATCAGCGCCGCAACCGACTGATCGAATGTGACCGATTCGCCGGTTTTCTGCTGCAAGTACGCATTGAGCGCCGGGAGGATTTCGAGCGCGCGGTCCAGATCAAGATCCAATCCTTTCTGGTACGCGCCCACGCGGACCAGGTCTTCGGAGGCGGCGAAAGCCGCCAGCAGTTTGCGCAGCCGCCGCGCTTTCTCAAGATGTTCCGGCGAGCAGACGGAAGACATCAGGCGGCTCAGGCTGTCGAGAACGGAGATCGGCGGAAAATGGCTTTGCATATTCAGCCGCCGGTCCAGCACAATGTGTCCGTCAAGCAGCGCGCGGACGGCATCCACCAGCGGGTCCTGCTGATCGTCGCCTTCCATCAGAACTGTATAAAAGCCCGTAATACTACCGCTAGCGAAGCGGCCGGCGCGTTCGATCAAACCGGCGAGCAGCGTGAAGACCGAGGGCGTATAACCACGGGACGTTGGCGGCTCTCCCGCCGCCAGGCCGATTTCGCGCTGGGCCATGGCCACGCGTGTGAGCGAATCGACAACCAGCAGAACGTTTTTTCCGCGCGAGCAGAAATATTCCGCAACGGATGAAGCAGCCAGCGCGGCGCGAATGCGCAGCAGCGGCGGCCGATCGGACGTGGACGCTACAACCACGGAACGGCGCATGCCCTCCGGACCAAGCGCCTTTTCAAGAAATTCGCCCACTTCCCTGCCCCGTTCACCCACCAGTGCCAGCACAATAATATCTGCGGAACTGCCGCGCGCCATCATTCCAATCAGGGTGCTTTTCCCAACCCCGCTGCCGCCGAAAATCCCGAGGCGCTGGCCGCGGCCTGCGGTGATCAGGCCGTCAATCGCGCGCACGCCGCAGCCCATGGGCTCGCGGACCGGGACGCGCTCGAGCGGCTTTGGAGGGGAGCAGTGGAGCGGCCATTTGCGCTCCGCGTGAATGGGCGGGCCGGAGTCAATGGGCTGGCCGGAGCCGTCGATCACTCTTCCGATCAACCGTTCGCCGACCCCGATGCCCGGCCGCGCGCCCCATGTAGTGATGCGGTCGCCGTAGCGTACGCCTTCCACCTTGCGAAGCGTCATGGAAAGGACCGTCGGCCCACGAAAACCCACCACTTCGCCTTCATACGCCTGCCCTGTCCCGCTCAGGACCTGGCAGCATTCGCCAACGGCGCAGAAGGGCCCTTCGGACTCGACCATTTGTCCGTTGGCTTTTACGATTCGGCCCCACCACCGCATGGTCGAGATTGCATCCAGGTGATCGAGGCAGGAACTGAGTGCATTCGATCTGATCGCGGGGCTTTTCATCATGACGAACATCCAACAAATTGCTGAAGAGAGCCAAACTATCATCCTGAGCGAGGCGAGAAACCTCTGCAATTCTCTGAAAATGAATCGTGGAACGGCCGCTGCCCTCACAATGACAAGCGGAAAGTCCGTTTCTCAGCAAGGCGCTATGCAGCGTATGACGGCGCGCGCAATTCTTCAGGGCCGTTGCCCGGGCGCAGCGAAAGAAGGTCCAGGAAGCCCCGCTCGATTTCCGCCAGTTGACCCTCCAGCGAAATGCTGGTGGAACCGGCTTCTGTGATAATCAGGCACTCAGGGCCGCTTAAGGAATCATCGGCGATGACCTCGACGACGATGTCGCCGCTCTCCGCCACGGGTTTTACGACCGTACGCCATGACTCCGCCTGGTCTTTCGGCACGCGAAGCTTTACGGCCATCCCGCCGGCGATCTTTTCCAGCGCCACGCGCACCACCCCCGTCAGCAGCAGCGGATCGACCTGGGCCTCGCGGTGCAGCACCTTGCGCGCGACTGCCAGAACCAGCCGGACGACTTCCGTTTCAACGTTCCGGAAATACTCTTCGCGGTCTCTGGCAAGCCGGCTGAGGGCTGCGGCCAGTTTCT
>Ga0209810_1003171_pt1 | contig 17826 bp, 9 predicted proteins | sample Coa_R1_7_FD_187159 | JGI IMG/M metagenome (GOLD analysis project Ga0209810, IMG submission 187159) | Surface soil microbial communities from Centralia Pennsylvania, which are recovering from an underground coalmine fire - Coalmine... | ecosystem: Environmental > Terrestrial > Soil > Unclassified ...
TTCCTCAAGACGCTGGTGATGCCGATTGTCCCGAACGACCCGAATCCGCAGCAGGCGGGCTCGCCGCCGGCAGGGCCGCCCGCGGGCGACTGAGCGAGCGCCCTCGCCGCGGCGACGGGTGGCTGGCGCGCCGTCCCGATTGCCCCCGGCGGGCACGGGCTGCTAAGTGGCCTGATGCGCTGGATGCGCCCGTAGCTCAGCTGGATAGAGCGTCAGGCTTCGAACCTGCAGGTCCCCCGTTCGAGTCGGGGCGGGCGCGCTGCTACATCGTCGGGCGCACAAGGCATCTCCGCAATCCCGCCGACGGCTGCTCGGGCGCGCTCGGCGCTGGTGGCAGTAGTGGTGGCACGATGCGATGCGTCGCCGCGGCGGGCGAGCCGCTGAACCGCGTCGAGCCGTGCGCCGGCGAGAGGTGCGCGTAGCGTGTCGTCGTCGCGAGTGCCTTGTGCCCCGTCTGGTTGCCCTGGCGGAAGCCCGTGTGTAGGGCAACGGGGACCGTTGGCCTGGGTGGCAGCGGGCTTCTGTCAGCGCCGTTGTCCTTCCCTTGGGGCGCCGAAGCGGGTCAGGACGATCCGCGACCGCGCCGTTGCCCAGGCCCGCGACCAAGAACCCTTCGAGGCGGCGGGGAAGGGGCGACCCTGCCGCGCATTCTGCCCGAGTCGTTTTCGCGGTGCTGTCCATGGTGCTCCCCGCCGGGCCGGAAGCGCTCGCAGTCCCCTCGTCCCGTGGCGAGCACTGCGCGGCGAGGAAGCTGAAGGCCGCGGCAAAGGTTGCAGCACAGCTTGCGTGCTAACGAGGCGGGCGTCCTGACGGGCGCGGCGGTGGAGCAGGCGGCCGCATCCCGTCGGGCCCTCGCCGCCGTTGACTTCCCCCGAGAGCGTGTCGGCCCATGCAATCCGCGGTCACCGCGCTGGCAGCGGCGAGAGCAGCCCTCGGTCGATCAGCCCCTGGAAGTAACTCACCACGCTCGCCGCGAGCGCCCGGTCGCGGACGAGCAACCCGAGCTCGATGTTCCGTTCCAGCGCGGCCTCGGTGAGGTTGGCCGAGGTCACGAACACCGCTTCCTCGTCGGCCACGACCGCCTTGGCGTGCAGGACGCCGCCGGGAGCCTCCAGATCGAGCGCACGGGGATCGTAGAAGACCGCGGGGCGGGCTGAGCCAGGCCAGTCGGTCGTCCAGAAGCGGTCCGCGAACCGGCGCACGAGATGTTCTGCGGCCGTGGTGTCGCCGCGCCTGCGCTGGATGTTCAGCAGCAACGTTACGCGGAGATCGGGGACCGCATCCATCCGCCGGGCCAGCACCTCGAAGGCCCTGGGGCCGTCGAAGAAGACATACGTGCTCGCCCAGAGAGAGCTTCGGGCGGACCCGAGCAGCTCCTCGTACACGCGGCGCGTGTCGCGGGCGTAGAGACCCGGCACCTCGGGCCCCGACCACACCAGGTCCGGCCTTGGGGACCGGGAGGCAGCCTTCGCGATGGTGCGAAGCCACATCGCGGCGGCCGGCCCCGAGATCCCGAGCCGGTCGAGGTCGGCCAGCGCCTGGGCAGCCGAGTCTATCCTCTCGGTGTTCCCGAGCACCGAGCGCAGCGCAGCTGGAGCATATGGCGCGGACAGCAACCCGGACTCGAGGGCGCTCGCGAGGCGCTCGCAGAGATGCGGCGCGAGATCGACCAGACTGTCGCTCATCACTCGACGCGGAAGAATGCCGCGTCAGGGGTCCCGAGAACCGGCACCACCAGCGCCCGGTCGAGGTAGTCGTTGCGCATCTCGCAGGACGTTTCCGAGACCAGCGCGCAGGCGTGACAGGCGGCGCCGTGGAGCCAGCGCGCCTCCATGCTCGCGCCTGGATCGTGCTGGGAGCAGATCGGGTCGTTCGAGCAGAGCGCGCTCGTGCGCAGGGCCTGCGCCAGATGGTCTTCGAAGTGGCGCGCCTGCTGGACCAGCCCACCCAGCGTCCCCTCGGCATCCGGGCTCCCCGTGTAGAGCAAGATGCCGAAGCGCCCCGCCTCGGCGTCCGCGTAGATCCGCTCGTGGATCGAGCTCGCCGGATACCCGCAGCGCATGGCGAGGGACTGGATGAGCAGATGCGAGAGCGTGTGGAGCAGCACGTAGGGTCCACCGGGGAATGGCCGCTGGCTCTTGCGGTGCGCCGTCCAACGCCCGTGCCCGGCTGCGAGGCTGTCCAGACGGCGCTTGACGCCCGGATGATCGAGCCAGCTCTTCACGGCTTCCGCGCCCAGCTTCACGAACACGCCTTCCCCACGGTTCTCCACAGCGGGGAACCATGCTGGTTCGAGAGCGATCTGCGCGCGCTCGACGTCCGTGTCGTACTCCCCGTGGATGTCCGGCATCACGGCCTCCAGGCGCGTGAAGCCGATGAGCGCAAGGACCTCGCGCAGGCGGTGGAGCTGGATCACCGCCTCGATGCCTTTCGATCGGGGCGAGCGGCGCCAGACCCGGTCGGGCAGGCGCCGGGCATGGAAGTTGGGATCGACCGGCACGTCCTCGCCGAAGCCCTCGGGCGCCGCGAGGATGGCATCGAGCTCGGCCTGCTTCACGGGTCGCTCGCTCGGAGCGCCGACCTTCCGCCGCTCGATGGCTTCCAAAACCTCCTTTTCGCCGAAGGGGGCGAGCTTCTCCGCGATCCTGGGCTTTCTCTTCAAGAAGGCCAGCCCAGCGGCGTCCTCGACGATCTGGAGGTCATCCCAGAGCTCCGCTACGGCCATCTCGACCGCGCTGGCGCGCTCGGGCAGCGAGAGCACGCTCACGACCTGGGGGAAGTAGGCGTTCGACGCCGTGCGGATGAGGAGCCGGCTCGGTTGATTGCACTCCTCGCGCGCGTGCTTGCCGAGCCAGGGCCGCTCACCGCGGCACGTGCCGAGCGGGTTCGTCTCGAGCAGCGTCGCCTCGTAAAGGCTGCGCTGCTTGCGGCCACACTCGCAGCGGACGACCAGCTCCGCCAGGTCGCCGCTCGTGCCGCGCTCGTCGAGCCAGAGTTGGCGCCGGCACGTGTCCTCGGGCCCGTGCGCGAAGCGGCGCCAGTCGAGGTCGTCGACGTGCCCCCTTGGGCAGGCCCGCACGAAGCGGGTGGCGACCACCGCCCGGCCGTCGAACCGGCCCCGCTCGTCGAGCGCCTTCCGATGCACGAGCCGACGCGAGCGCTCGCGGTCCTCGGCGCCGCCCTCGTCCTGCACCACGAACCACTCGGGGAACCGCCAGGCGCCGATGCCCCGCGCCGGCTCGCGGGGATCGCTCGGATCGGGTGGCGGCGCGTAGAGCCGGGGAGCACGGATGCCGGTCATCGCCTCGAGCTTGCGGGCCAGCCTCGGCTCCACGATCTCCTCGAGGTCGCTGGGCTTTGGCCAGGTCTCGAGACCACCGACGACGGCGGAGTGCGCGGGCAGGTCGATCAGCGCGCCGGGCCCGTAGGTGGTGATGACCTGGCTGCGTCGGATCTGGCCGTGGGCCTTGCGGGTCACGCGCGATCCTCCACCTGGATCCCGCTCAGATCCTTCAAGAAGAGATTGACGTCGGGCTCCACGTCACGGAGCGAGCGATTGGCGCGGAACTTCCGGTGGTGCTCGGACTCGAAGTCCCGGTCGAGCATCTCCCGCAGGAGTGGCCGCGGCCCTGTCAGCTCGTACTTTTGGTACTGCACTCCCACACCGACCGCCCGGTAGTCCTCGATGATCGTTCGCCAGGAGTCGAGCAGGTCCACGACCCGGTTGTGGACGCTCCGGAGACGCTCCTCCCGCTCGGCGTCGTCCGCGAACGGCTGCTGGCACACTCGCTCGAGGAACACCCCGAGGAGCCGGCGCTCGAGCGCGGGGCGCACGTCCCCGATCCGTTCGACGCCCAGAGGTGGCGTGAGCTCGGGCTGGGCGTGCCGCGCGAGGCCCACCAGCGCGCCGGCGAATCCCCGATCGAGCGCGCGCGCCGAGAAGGGGGTCACGCTCCCGACCTCGACGGAGCGGTAAAACGTCTCGTGGTAGTGGCGGAAGCGCTCGTAGTGGGAGCGGTCGCGCGGTTTGTGGATGTTGAAGAGCGTGACGACGAGGCCCGGGCGCTGGTCGTCGCGGCCCACGCGGCTCGTGGCCTGAATGTACTCGGCGTGGGTCTTGGGCTGGCCGAGTACCACCATGAGTCCCAGCCGCGGAATGTCGAGCCCAACCGAGATCATGTTCGTCGCGATCGCACAGTCCACGCGTTGCGGGTCGTGAAACGGCGCCTCGAGCCTGCGGCGCGCCTCGGCCACCTTGTCGGTGGAGACGCGCGAGGTCAGCTCCACCACCTCGGAGAACGTCTTGCGGTCGCGGAAGAGCCCCGGCTCCTCGCCGATCCGCCGGCGCGCGCCGTAGGCCTTGAGCGTGTTCTGGACCTCCTCTTCCAGGATGCGCCGAGCCCCGCCGAGCTCGCGCAGGGAGTTGAAGTAGCCCACCACGGTCATGTACGGGTCGGCAGGGTTGGCCTTGTTTCCGTGCCCGCCCGCGTCGCGGTAGGCGCGCTCGGCGGCGCCCATGAGCGCGAGGTACGCCTTGCGCATCACGACCTTGGGATTCCGGCCCTGGGCGGCGACGCCGACGTAGAGGCGCGCGGGCACCTCCGGGGCGGGGACGGTCCGGGCGAAGAAGGAGTCGCGCCGGTCCGGCCCGGGCGGCGGGAAGACCTGCGTGAGCGGGCGCGCGAAGAGCGCCTGGATCTGGTCCTGGGCCCGGCGCACGGTAGCGGTGGACGCGACGATCTTGGGCCGCACCGCGCGGCCGTCGATCTCGCGCAGGCACAGCGCCTCGATCGCCGCCTCATAGAGGCCAGCCATCGTGCCGAGCGGCCCCGAGATCAGGTGCAGCTCGTCCTGGATCACGAGGTCCGGCGGTGGCAGCGGCGCGGGGAGGCGCGCGCCCCGGCCGGGTTCGGCGGCCCCGTAGAAGCCCGTCGCATCGTGCCGGTCCGCTCCCCCCAGGAGCACGCCCGCCTGTCCGACCCAGGGGAGCGAGGCGAACTTGTCTACGGTGGCGATGAGAAACGCCGGCAGCCGCCGGTAGAGCGGCTCGTCCACGGCGACGACCGGGAGCGCGCGGTCGCGCGAGAAGTCGCACTCGAAGTTTGCGCACACGATGCGCAGCTCCCGCGGCTGGTCGTCGTTGGGCAAGAGCGCGAAGGAGTCGGGCCCGAACCGAGTGCCGCACCACGGGCAGCTCTCGAGGGGAATCGGCGAAGGTTTCCCCTTCGGGTCGGCCTTGAACTGCCGCACCTTGGCCCGGGCCGAGTCCGAGCGGCCATCCCCCTTGCGCCCGAGGATGTTCGGTGTGGCCGCCTTGCCGACCCAGAGGCCGATCTCGAACGGCCATGCGCCGTAGCGCCCCGGGTTCCGCTCCCGCTCGAGCTCGAGGGCGCAGACGAGCCCCGCCGCGCGCGCGAGCTGATCGAGCGTCAGGAGCCGGAGCGTGTAGCGCATGATCACGCTCACGCCCGCGCCGGCGAGCCCCTGCTCCCCCGCGTGGCGCAGGCGCCGGAGCACCATCGCGAAGGCGGCCAGCGCCAGGTACGCCTCCGTCTTGCCGGAGCCGGTGGGGAAGAAGAGCAGGTCCACGGTGTGGCGGTCCGGGTGGCACGGATCGGCGAGGCCGGGGAGGTTGAGGAGGAGGAAGGCGAGTTGGAAGGCGCGCCAGTGCGGGGCCTCGATCCCAAGGCGCTTCGAGAGCGCTCGGGCCACCGCCCGGTTGGCCACCCGGAAGGCATCGAGCGCGTCCGCGTCCTGGCCAAGCAGGGCGATCCCCCGCTCGATCCGGTCCGCAGCGACAGTGGCCAGGCGGAGGAGTTCCTCGGCGGTTGCCCGGCGCTTGCCTCCAAGCGAGGCGATAGCGCGATCCCGCCTTTCGATCCAGGCGCGGTACTGCCGAACGAGGGGCGAAAGCGCCGTCATGGCCGCCGCACCGTCGGCGAGAGCCCCGAGTGCTTCCATCGAGAGTTCCACGCCGGGTACATCCACCGTCGCCGTCTTCTCGACCTCGGCGTCCGGGATCCACGCCGTGCGAAGCACCCGGCACGCGCCGTCCTCGATCTCCCACGCGGCCGACACGCCGTGGCCAGTCGCGTACTCGGGCGTGTCCGCGTAGTGCAGATCGGCCACCTGCTCGTCCCACTCCTCGGCGAAGGCCCCGCGCGGATCGGGTCGGGGCACGAAGGGATGATCGCCCCGCACCTCGATCTCGGCCTGGAAGGCGTACGCGCGATCGGGATTCTCCTCGTCGGGCCTGCGGTGGTTGACCAGAAAGACCGAGACCGACCGCGTTCCGGCCGGGATGAGGCCCGCGAGTTCCTCCCCAGCGATCGGCCGCTCGACGAGGTGGAGCTGGAGGCCGCCCGAGCCGGGCACGTCGCGCACCACCGGTTCGGACTTCCCCTCGAGCGCGAGCGAGACCGTGACCTCGCGCGGCGCGCGTTGCCAGACGGAAACCGCCTTGCCGTCCTGCCCCTGGATCTCCGCCTGCGCGTAGTCGCCCCAGCGCACCGTGACCTCGAGGGCCCGCGCCGCCCCGGGCACGAGGAAAAAGAGCCCCATCGAGGATGGGAAGTAGCCTTTCTTGGCAGCCTTGCGCTCTTCGCTCGATTCCTCGGCAAGGCCCGCGGTTTCGGGCACCAGCTCGAAGTCGTCGTCCTCATCGGCGTCGGCGCTCTTCGCGGGAGGCGTGCCGGATGGGATGAGGAAGCCCGTCAGGTACCAGTTCGACGGCCGCACCCAGCCCGGGAGCCGTTCCTCGGCGAACGTGTGTCCCGCCCCGGGCCCGACGAGGTCGAGCCGGAGGGCCTCGACGAGGCGCTCGCGCACCTCGAGCGAGGTTGCGGGTGCCGTGGTCGCCCTATCGAGCGTCATGGGTGCCCGCCCCGTGCGTCTCCAAATGCCGCCCTGGTCCTCGGAACAGCATCTATCGCATGAGGAAACCGTATCCCTCGGCTTCCGACAACAACTGCCGAGGAGTTGTAACGCCGACGCCTACTCTCAGTGATGAAGTGGCTTTCTGCAGTGTCATACTTGCAACAATGCCTGACTCCCTCGGAGGCAGCCATCGAACGACGCGGCGGTCAGCACGCCTGCGATCCGGCTCCAAAGCCGCGATCCTCGAGCACGCGCCGGGCGAGCAGGATCTGGTCCCTCGAAAAGCGCCGCTTGCGCTCGCCCCAGGCGTAGGTGGCGACCACCGTCGCCTCCTCGGTGTCGGCGCCCTCGCGGGTCATCACCCAGTGGACGGTCGCGAGGAGTTCCAGGCCGAACGGGGACTCGAATCCCTCCACGAGGTGTGCCACGCGGTCGAACCGGGCGCGGGTCTCCGGCCGCTTCTCGAGCACCGCCTCGGCGTCGTCCACCGCGCCGGGCACGAGTTCGAGCGGCTTCCCCGGCTCGTCGCCTCCGGCCGCGTACCCAGACACGTAGTAGCCGTCGATCGCAGCGAGGACGTGCCGCAGGTTCTCGGCGTAGGGCCCGTAGGGCCCCTTCGCGAGACGTAGCCTGAGCGGCTCACCGGCTTCCTGCATGAAGTACATCAGCTTGTGCACTTCGAGCAGCGTGACGAACGGATCGAGGAAACCTCGAAGATACCGATCCATGAGGCCTACCAGCGCAGCGCGGCCAGCTGTCATTGCGGGAGGCTTGCGCGCGCGCCGAACCGGCACTGCAACGGCGTCCCCAGACGGCTCGAAGACAACAACTTGGACGTCCTTCAGATGTCCCAAGGCGCGCTCGATGCGCGGGCGAACCTCGGACCAGTCAAGGCCGCCCAGCCCCGAGCCGAGCGGCGGGATGGCGATCGAACGGATACCCAGACGCTGGATCTCCTCCACCAAGGCCACGAGGCCAGCTTCGATGTCCTCGATCCGCGACTTGCCGCGCCAGTGGCGCTTGGTCGGGAAGTTGACGATGTACCGCGGGTTCGTGAGGCGGCCGGTCTCGAACACGAACATCCGCCCGGGCTGCATCTCGTTGCGTCTGCAGGCCGCGGCGTACGCCTTGAAGTTCTCCGGCCAGGCCTTCTTGAACTGGAGGGCGATGCCGCGGCCCATGAAGCCCACGCAGTTCACGGTATTGACCAGGGCCTCGGCTTCTTCGGAGAGGATGTCGCCCGTCTTGAATTCGATCATCGGGGCACCTCCCGCCTCAAAAGTACCACTCGAGCCGAACCTCGACCACGGGCCGATGACTTCCCCCCGCAATGGCGTTCTGGGCACGTCGGTGGATCGCGTCCGAATGTACACCGATCCGTTCGATCAGATCGAACGGGAGTCGCTCGTGCACCAGGAACTCGGCCTGCTTCCCTTCCTTCACGTCCGGCGCGCGGAAGTCCGTGGCCGCGATGGCGGTCCAGTCAAGCTCAGCGAGATCTTGGGTACGCGATCGGAACGACGCGTACTGTGCACCGGCATTGGAGAGCGAGAACGCCCAGCGGCGGCCACTCGCCTCGCACCAGGTGATGACCTGGTGGAGGTCGGCCTCGAGATGCACGATCGGCCCCTGGCCGCCGCGATAGCTGAGTTCCGGGTGGTTGGCCTTGTGAATCACGTACAGCATGATGGATCGTGGGCAGAAGTAGAACGGCACGTAGTCGCCGACCTTGGTGCCCGGATGGCAGGACACTTCCAGCACCTCGATCCGCCGCCGCTTGATCTCGGACATCCCGATGACCGTAGTCGCACCTCCGGATTGGGCAACGAGCCTGTCCGACAACAACTCCCCGCTGGAGGCGATGCGGGCGAGGTTGTCCACGTGCGTGATGTGGTAGATCATCGGGCGCGCTGGAGGCGGGGTCACTTGAACAGATCCTCCGTGGCTGCTCCCCGCTGCGGGCGGCCCGTCGCCTTCTTGCCGCCGCGCCTCTTTCTGGCCGCCGCCGCTGCGGCGCCGGAGGGGGATTCGAGGCGGGCGCGCTCGGCGTTGAGTTCGAGGAGCCGGGCGAGGACTTCCTCCTGGACCTCGTCGGGCCAGCGGTAGCGCCAGGGCTTCTTCCTGCGCGGGCTCCAGTCCTCCTCGTCGATCTCGTAGTCGAGGAAGAAGTCACAAGTCGTCGGGATGTCGGTCCAGCCGTAGGCTTCGAGGATGGCCCGGTCCATGGCGGCGTGGAGCTCGCGGAGCCTGAGGATGTCGGGGTCGGTCTCGTTCGGGTCGTGGAACCGGTTGTAGGTCCTGGTGAGGCCCGCGCTCTTCTTCACCATGAGCGCGGCGCGGAAGTCGTAGTAGGCCTTGCCGGCGGCTTCGAGGGCGGGGTGGGTCTCCCAGTTCTCGGGGAAGGGGAAGGTCTCGAAGCAGTCGGAGGGGGTGTAGCGGAGGTCGTCCTTCATGGTCGGCCCAAGAAAGGCCGACCAGATCTGATGGAAGCGCGACTGGAGAGCGCAGAAGGCAGAGTACGTCGTCGACGGGAACACGATGAGCGTGTGAGCGAAGACGATGTTGCTCGGCAGGAATGCCAGCGCTTGCACGTTCGAGGTCTGCGGAATCACCAGCACCCGCTCCAGCCACGCGATGGCGGCGTGGAGTTCGCGCCGGTCGGCACCGAACTGCCACCAGCGCTTCGCCACATCACGATTCCAGTTGTTCTTCGGCGGAAGCTGGACGCGCTCTGGCTTCACCTTCGCCTCGACGATCGCCATGAGCTCCGGCCACCGCCGCCGGCACTCCTCCTCGCTCCGCTCGCCGAAGTTGATGACGTAGCGGTGGTGGGCGTGCGTGGGGCTCGTGTTCACCTCCTCGCCGCCGATGTAGGGGAAGATGACCTCCCGGTAGCGCGGGTGGTCACGGAGCCGCGCGTCGATGGCTGCGATCCGTGCCGCCCTGTCCTCGGGTAGCGCCGAGGGGTCTCCGGCGAGGAGACGCCAGAGCTCCGCGAGCGGCGTCGCCACGCCCTTGGTGTCCGTGTCGTCGAACGTAAACCCCATGCCGAGGACGATGCTGCCTTGGAAGCTCTTCCCCACGTTCGCCGCGAGCCGTGCCGGGTCGTGGTGGCCGCCGCGATGGAAGAGGAACGCGGTGATCTTCGGCACCTCCCGCTCGTCGAGGCGTTTCGAGCCTGGGAAGGCGCCCTTCATCACGTGGACGACGCTCACCACGACGGCCGCCATGCCGGGCCACTTCACGCGCTTGCGGACGGCGTAGATCTCGCCGCCGTGCTGGCAGATCCAGCGGAGCCCCGACGCGCGGGTGTCGCCCTGGGCGATCGTGTTCGTCGCGATGAGCCCGAAGGCACCGCCCTCGCGCAGCAGGCTGAAGGCGCGGCGGTAGAAGTGGGCGACGAGGTCGGCGTTGCCGTGCGTCTCCTCGTGAATCGCCTGGAGCCAGTCCGGGTAGTGCGGGACGTTCCCCGCGGCGACCGTGTTCTTCCCCCCGAACGGCGGGTTTCCGATGATCGCGTCGAACCCCGGGTTCTCCCGCTCGAACACCTCCGGGAACTCGATCTCCCAGTGGAACGGCGCAAGCGGCGGGTCGGCCTGGCGCCGCTCCTCGAGGAAGGCGCGGTAGCGCTCGGCCTCGCCGCCCACGACCGCGTTCGCGAACTCGGCCCGCTTCCGCTCGCGCTCCCTGGGCTTCTCCGCCTCGAAGAACGCGGCCACCGCCAGGTCGCCGAGCAGCCGGACCTTCGACAGCTCGAACTGCGCCTCGTCCCAGAGGTCGCGGAGCTCGAAGTCCGAGATTCCCTCGCCCGCCTCGCGGATCTTCCGGCGCAGCCCGGACACCTTCTCCAGGTGCTCGCGGGCACGGATCGCTTCGAAACCTTCCTCGAAGTCGGGGGCGTCTGCCTTCCAGTGGAATGCTTCGAGCTGCCGGCGCGAGAGGCCCACCAGCGAGTCGCCGTGCCGGAGCGCGTGGTCCAGGAAGGTGAGCGGGTGGTCCTTCGCCAGCGTCACGAGCCAGAGCGACATCTTGGCCAGGTCCACGGCCACGGGGTTCCGGTCCACGCCGTACAGGCAGCGCTGCGCCACGAGCCGCCGCGCGAAGACCACCTCGTCCTCGTCGGGCGGAATGTCGGGCGCTTCGCCATGGGCGTGCCACGACTCGACCAGGGCATCGGCGAGGAAGCGGCACGCCTCGACGAGAAACGCCCCCGAGCCCATCGCCGGGTCGCACACCTTGAGGTCGAGGATCCGCTCGGGTCGCGGGGGCCGGCCGTCCGGCTCCCGCAGGCGGGCGAGGATCGGCTCGAGCGTCGTCCGCACGATGGGCTCGGTGAGCGAGCGCGGCGTGTAGTGCGAACCCGAGCGGCGCCGCTGCTCGCTCGGCTGGAGGACCATGGCGCCTCGGGGCACGAGGTCGGGGGTCGCGGCCTGGTCCACCACGGGCAGGAGTGCTGCGTGCAGGTCCTCGATCGTCGCGGCCTCCTTGACGCGCCGCTTCACGATGTCGGTGAGCTTGCGGTCGGCGCGCTCCTGGAGCCACTTCGCGCGCTTCGCCGCCGGCTCGGCGAGGAGCGCCTCGAGGTCCACGGTCGCGGGCGCGCCGTGCTTCTTCTGCGACTTGATCGCGACCGAGCGGCCGGTCGCCGTCTCGAGGCGAAACCCCATCATCGTCTCGTAGACGGAGCCGATCTGCTCGACGTCGAGCGCCCGGTATGAGATCCGCTCGCCGTCCAGCACCAGGAGCTTCTCGAGGACGCGGTAGATCGTGCCGTCGGGGACGAGCGGCGGGTTGATCCGCTCGTGGATCTGCCGCGCGCCGCCGCCGCGCCGCCCCTCGAGAAACTTGAAGCGGTCGGGGTCGAAGAGCGCGCCGTGGCGGGGTGGCAGGTGCATCCCCGCCGCTCGGGCGCCGTCGTGGACCATGCGGAACAGTGCCAGGAGCTGCGCCCAGGCCCCGTAGCGCTGGTCCATCGTGTCCGGGTAGAGCGCCGCATCCTCGCGCAGCCTTTCGAAGAGACCTGCCAGGGAATAGGAGCGGAGGAACGTCTCGTCCTCGGGCAGCATCTCTCGCTCCTCGGCATAGAGGAGGAAGACGAGGCGCAGGATGACGGTCAGGAGCGCGCGGTAGACCTTGTCGGGATGCTCGGCCAGGGGCTCGCGCAACAGCTCGCCCTTCGAGGCGTCGTGCGCCGCCTGGAAGCCGCGGAGGAGTTCGTAGAGGGCGTGCAGCACCTGCTCGGCGAGGCGCTCGGAGACCTCGTTCTGGAATTTCCGGCTGTCGGCGAGGAGCGCGGCGAGGCGCTGGTGGCGCGGAAGGGCCAGGAGCCGCCGTTCGCCGAGCAGCAGCCGTAGGGCCGCGCAGATCGGCCGGCCCATGGTCTCGACCATGTCGGCCACCTTGAAGTCGAGCCAGCCCGAGGATTCGCCGCGCGGCGCGGAGATGAGCCGGAGCACGCGGCCGTTGACGAGCAACCCAGCCGGGACGCCGGTCGCGCGCAGGAGCCGCTCCATGCGCGAATGCGGCGAGAGCTCCAGCCGGCCGCGGCTGCCCGTCGCGCGGTCGAAGTCCTCGCCGGGTTCGAGCACCTGGACCAGAAGCTGCCAGGCCACGGACCCGTCCTGGGGGTCGGGCTCGCGGACTGCGTAATCGGGCCGGAGCGTCTCGCCGGCGTCGGGGAGCGGGACCTCGAGCTCCGGCGGGATCGGGCTCTCCTCGTCGCCGGCGTAGCCCTTGGGCGAGAAGCTCCAGCCGAGGACAGACCGGGCGAACGCGCGGAAGTCGCGGATGCAGGTGTCAGGTTGCATCTCACCGGCGCGGTAACGCGGCGCGGCCTCGCGTACGCGATCGGGAAGGCCTGGATCGCCACCGAGACAGGCGCGGAGCAACCGCTGCCCTTCGACGTCGCTCCGGTCGAGGATCGCCCCGGCGCGCACGAGCGCCGGCGCGGAGACGACGAGCCCCGTCGGCCGGACGAACCCGAGCCACTCGAGGTGCGCCAGGACCTGCGGGTCGAGCTTGGCCACGGCTAACCCGTCTCCGGCCAGAGATACACCAGCCCCACGGGCTCTACGCGCTTGGCCTTCACCTCGTAGAACTCGCGGATCCGAGCAGGTTCGTGGGCTAGGTCGCGGTCGAACTGTTCGAGACGCGCGCGCCAGGCGCGGATGTCGGCCTCGAGCTGCCGCTTCTCTTCTTCGTCGAAACCCAGCGTGAGCTGCTCGAGAGGTCTCGATTCCACCTCGGCTAGCCGTTCCCGGACACGCTCGCGCTGGCGCTCGAGGGTCTCCACCAGCTCGCGCGCCTCGCGCTCCCCACGGCCGCGGAGCTTCTCGACGGCCGCCCGAGCCCACTCCTCGGCGCGCGGCTCGAGGTGGGGCAGCAGCTCCTCGATGTCACGGGGGGCCACCGCGAGGAGCTTCCGCTGGATCGCATCACCCGGGGCGCGGGCGGCGTTCTCCGCAAGCGACTGCTCGAGGAGGTCGAGGGTCTTCGCCTCCGCCTCCCGCGCGTAGGGCACGAGCGGCCCGCGGCGCTGAGAGGGCTCGATCCAGCGCGCCGTGACCGGGACGATTTCCTCGTGCAGCCGCTCGGCCCCGCGCCCGTAGAGCGAGAGCCGGCCGAGCAGGATCACGCGCGGGATCGAATCAGCGGCCTGGGCGAGACAGGCTCGCGAGAGGTCGTGGTAGACGAACCCCTGCGCACGGAAGTGGGCGAGCAGCCGCTGGGCCACCCGCTGCTCGAGGTGGAGGTGCACCGTGTCCTCGGTCAGCACACCGGCGTCCTCGAAGACGACGGGCCGGATGGGGGCCTCGCGCCGCCACTCGGCGAGCTTCTGGTCCGGCCTGCGCGGTGCGCGCAGGCTGTCGAGCGTCGCAGCCCAGCTCGGGTCGGTCTCCGCCCGCCGGTCGAGTGGCGGGAAGACGTAGACCCGGCGGCCGTGCTCGTCGGTCGCCTCGGCGAGCGGCCCGGCGCCGAGGATCTCGAGCGAGCAGGAGAGCGCCTCGCGGAAGGCAACAGCGTCGAATCGCACGAAAGCGCGCGATCGCTCGAGCAGGTCGCGGCAGCGCTCGATCTGGGCTTCGAGGTCCTTCTGGCGCTCGCGGGCCGATTCTAGCTCCTCTTGCGTGACGCGCCGTCGCGCCTCGTCGAGGTCAGCGGCCTCGATCTCGCGCGCCAGCCGCTCGGCGTCGCGGTGGCGGATGCCCTGGGAGAGCCGGCGCTCGATGTCGTCTTCGATGACCTTGGAGAGGCTACCCAGCTCGCGCTTGATGGTCTCGGTTTTCTTCACCAGGACTTCGAGCACCCGGTCCTCGGCCCGCTGGGGCAGGACAAAGTAGTGGCAGCGGACCTCCGGGGCCGGCTGGAGCTTGCGGTCGATGCGGCCGTTGCGCTGCTCGATGCGGCCCGGGTTCCAGGGGAGATCGAAGTGGAAGAGGTCGGTGCAGTGGGCCTGGAAGTTCAGCCCCTCGCGGGCGGCGTCGGTGGCGAGCAGGATCCGTAGCGGGTCCTTCGCCGGGTCCGTGTTGAAGCGCCGCTGGATCTCCTTTCGACGCGTGCTGCTGGTAAGGCCGTCGATGACCTCGATGCGCTCGTCCGCGCGGTCCGTGCCCTCGATCGCCTGCTCGAGGATGGTCTTCAGGTAACGCTTCGTCCCCTCGCGGTTCTCCGTGAAGATCAGCACGCGGCGGGGGAGCCATTGGGGCGGGGGGCCCGCTGGCCGCTGGCCGAACGGAGGAAGTTCCGGGCAGAGGTGCTCGCGGATCCAGCCGATGAGGTACCGGGTCTTGGCGTCCGGGAGGTGGCGGCTCCGCTCGGCGATCTCCTGCATGCGGTCGAGGAGGTCTTGCTCGCGGCGGCGGAGGGCTTCCGCGGCCGCGTCGCTGGGCGATTCGGCCTCCGCCGCGGCGGTGGCCGTTTCGACCTCGACCCTCTCCTCGGCTTCGGCCTCCTCGGGGGTCCACTGACTGCGCTCGTCGTCGGCATCGGGAGCAGAGGCGAAGCGCGCCGCGGCCTCCTCGCCGGCGCCCGTTGCGTCCGGGCGTCCCTTGGCCCACTCCCGCTCGACTGTCGCCCGGTGCACCTTGAGGCTGCGGGCGAAGGCCTCGACGGACGAGAGCAGACGCTGCTGGAGGCCGACCACGAGGAGCCCTGCCGCCGCCTGCGCGCGCTTCGTCGTGCTCGCGAAACGCTTCTCTCGGACAGTCCGGTACTCGTCCAAGAGCCGCGAGAGTACGAGCTCGGGAGCGTCCCCGGGCAGCCCATCGAGAGCGATGCGGACGACGTCGCGCCTGGGGAACCCGCCCTGGACCGCGCGGATGTCCTCCTTGAGACGGCGCACCATCACCTCTTCCAGCGCCTTGGTGCGGATCCTCACGCCACGGGTGAACCGGTACGGGTCGAGGATCTCCATGAGCGTCGAGAAGGAGTTCGAGTGCCCGTTGTGCGGTGTGGCCGAGAGGAAGAGGCGATGCTCGAAGCGGCCCGCGAGATCGCGGATGGCGCGCGTGAACTTGGTCTCGATGCCGTAGCGCCCTCCGCTTGCGGGCGCGGCGTGGTGGGCCTCGTCCAGGATGAGGAGGCTTCCAGGAAGGAAGCTCCCCAGCCACTCGCGCATCGGGTCCGCATAGGCGGGGTCGATGAGCAGGTTGTGGGAGACGAGGAAGCGGCTGTGGGTACGCCAGGGGTTCACGCCGAACCCGCGCTCGCGGCGCATGCGGGCGAGGTAGGCACGGTCGAGGATCTCGAACACGAGCCCGAACCGCTCCTCCAGCTCGGCCTTCCACTGTTCGAGCACCGACGGCGGCGCGGCGACGACGATGGTTTTGACCTTTCTGCGCAGCAGGAGCTCGCGCGCGATGAGCCCCGCTTCGATCGTCTTCCCGAGACCGGTGTCGTCCGCGATGAACAGACTGACACGCGGCAACCGCAGCGCCTTGCGCAGCGGTTCCATCTGGTAGGCGTCGAGCTTGATCCCCGCGCGGAAGGGCGACTGGAAGAGGTTCGGGTCGGTCGCGGTGACGCAGTTCCAGCGGAGTGTGTGGAAGAAGGCGGCGAATGTGGGCGGCGGATCGAAACCTCTCGCCGCGAGATCTTTCCAGCCCCCGTCCGTCAGGATCAGGCGGTCGGGCTCGTGGTCCCAAAAGACGTCGAGGACCTGGCCCTGATTGTCGTCGTCCGCGCACGCGAGCCGGACGATCGGCGAGTGGCCGGGCTGGGGCGGCGCGACGACCTCCTCCACGAGCCATCGCCGAGAGCGGACCTGGACCAGCTCGCCTGGTTCAGGCAGGCGCTCGGGGGGCGTCCCGGGCAGCGTGCCAAGGCCCACGGGGGTCACCCTCGTATTCTCCAACCCCGGAACTCGGGCACCTCATTCACGCCCGCCGCCGCGGAGGGCGCTCGGTAAGCTGAGGTTGGGAGCCCAACAACCTGCTGGCTCAGCGGCCGGTGCATAGCGACGTAGCATGCTTCGACGGCCACCCGTCGTGCAACCTGCGGTCGCGCGCTGCTCGAAGGAGGAGATGGCCCCGGTTCGCGACTGGTTTGCGGATGCGGACGAAGTTGTAGTAGGTCCAGGTCGCCATGCCAGTATGGAAGCTAGGTGGCGGGCACGCGGTGGCGGACGTCTTCTTACAGCATGGCGTTGGCCTGATCGGGCCAGGAGATGCAGGGCCCTGGGATGAGGGACGTGGCGATGACGAGTTCAACGGCCCCTCCGTCCGCCGGCTCGCCAGCGAGGTCCAGGTCGGCGGCGTGTTCCTGCTGCGCACGGCGATCGCCACGATCCGCGCGGTCGGGATCGTGGCCAGCGAGTACCTGTACCTCAACCAGTTCGACGACGTGAACGGGTGGGACCTGCAGCGTGCCCGCCGCGTACGCTGGCAACCGCTGCCGGAGCCCCATGATTTCCGCAATCCGGTCTTCGGCACAAACCCGCCGAGGCTCTCGTGCGTGCATAATCCCGCGGTTCTCCGCTACGCTGATTGGTTTTTTGAATGCCCAACCGGCGGACTGGCAGGAGGCGCCGTTGCTGGAGCTTCCCGCGGAGGAGGAGCGCCTGCAAGAGGAAGGCGTGCCGGCGCCCCTTCAAGAGCTCGTGACGGTTCTCGGTCGTACTTCAAGAGGCAGCTCGCGATACGCTGCCCAGAAGCGCGGGGTCGCGGTCGACCTCACAGCTTCTCAGGATCGAGGTCGGTGGCGCGGCCAGCAGTGCGCTCGGCGCGGGCTTCGGCGGCGAGCTTCCCAAGCGCCTCCCGTGAGCCAGCGAACTGCTGCGCCCAACGCTCTTCATCGCGGAGCTCGTCGAGCAACCAGCGTCCTACCCGATCTTGCTCCTCGGGCGGAAGGGCGGCCAGCTTCGCGATCGCAGCGTCCAATGTCTCGGTCACAATTTCAGTATACCCATTCCGCATACCCATTCCGCCGGGCGGGGCCCAACCCGGCGCCGTAGCCGCCGAGCGGCGCTGGCCTCCGCAGGTGACCTCCGGACAGCCTGTTCGCCGCCCGCGGCTGAGCGACGACCTCGTTGATGGTTCAGACCTTCCAGATCGTTACCGCCGTATGCCTTGGCCTCTTCGCCGGTGCCATGCTCCTTATCGGGGGAGCCCTCGTCCTGCCCAAACCGCTGCGCGATCTGGTCGGCGGGCTCAAGACGGCTCTCGAAGACAAGACTTGGCCGCTGCGCTACCTGGGGCCGCTGCGCTCCTACCCGCTCCGGCACGTGGCGTTCTCGCGGCACCACGACTCCTTCGCCGGCGGTGGCCTTCAGCGACTGCTCCTTGGTCCCCCCTTCGCGTCCCGGCCCGCCCACTCCAGCCGCGCGCGCAAGCCGCGAAGTGTGACACGGTGTCAAGGGATCGTCGGGCGCCGGCGTGGCGAGGCAGGCGCTGTGCGGCGTCCCGGTCGGCGCAAAAGTTGCTGTCGGGGAATCGCGATGGCCCCCGAGTCGGT
>Ga0209810_1003172_pt1 | contig 17825 bp, 14 predicted proteins | sample Coa_R1_7_FD_187159 | JGI IMG/M metagenome (GOLD analysis project Ga0209810, IMG submission 187159) | Surface soil microbial communities from Centralia Pennsylvania, which are recovering from an underground coalmine fire - Coalmine... | ecosystem: Environmental > Terrestrial > Soil > Unclassified...
CCGTCTTCTGGCTAAGGCGGCACTGCATAACTTCTGTATCTGGCTTAATCGAAAGCTAGGTCGGCCGAACTTGGCGTTTGCCGACCTGATCGACTGGTGAAGGGCCGGCTATTTCACAGCAAGCGTTTAAGTGCGTAGCTTTCGCCACGCGGGGACACTTCATCGTATATTACAATAGTTCCTGCAAATCTATAGTCTCATGGGCATTGGGCTGCGGGGCATCTTCGGAGACCCTAATCTGCAATATACATGATTTGGTATACTATGCTTAAATAATAGGAAAAGGCAGGTGGGCATTATGACAGCAATCACCTTTGCAGCAACTTTAAGAGAAGACGGCACGCTTGCTGTGCCCGAGGAAGCGATAGAGGCCATAAAAGAGCTTGGATTGCATCCAGGCGATCAAGTGCATGTTCGGGTCGAGGCTGCCAACAATGCGACAGCAGCCTCGGAGCCCAAAATGCTGAGTGAGGCCCTGAAAGATTTACTGGAAGAAGCAGAGCGGCTTGAACTGCAGCCAGGTAAGGAGAGCGACGATCCGTATGAGCGCGCTTTCGGCGAGATCGTCAAGGCAAAGTTTCGCCGGATGGGTTTTAAGGTATGATCCTGACGGACGCTAGCGCCCTGGTTGCGCTGGTAGATAAGAGACAAGCCGACATCCACACCCGTTGTCAGGCTGCGCTTTCTACTTTGCCAAGCCCCCTGCTCACGACATGGCCCTGCTTTACGGAGGCCATGTACCTGGTTTCCCAGACGGGCGGATGGCCGATGAAAAAGCTGCTCTGGGGATTCGTGCGAACTGGCGCGCTTCGATTCTACGCTTTAACGGATATAGATGCCGAGCGAATGCAGATTTTGATGGAGCAGTATCGAGATACTCCGATGGACCTAGCCGATGCTTCTCTGGTATCTGCTGCGGAAATGCTTGGACAGAAACGCATCTTTACCCTGGATAGTCATTTCTATATCTATCAGAGAAACGGGCGCGAGCCATTTGAGGTTGTGCCATGAAATAGCGACAATGGATGCAGGCGTCTTGCCAGGCGAAATGAGGATACGAGCAAATGAAGAGTAGGAAAAAGCAATGGCAGCTATCACTTTTGCATCCAAATTGAGAGAGGATGGCTCCTTCACGATCCCACCGGAAGCGGTTGAGCAACTCGGACTCCATCCCGGTGATGAGATACAAGTCCGGATCGAGACCACGAATGGTACACTGGATCAGGCAGAGCTTCAGCGGCGATCCGCCAGGCTGTTTGAAGAAGATGACCGTACCGTTCGAGAGCCGGGAAAACCACTGACCGATCCCTATGAGGCCGCCTGGGCGCAAGGAGTTGAGGAGAAGGCGCGCAAGATGGGGCTGAAACTTTGACGCTTACGGATGCCGGGGTACTTGTTGCCCTGGTAGACAAAGGGCAACCGCTGAACGCACGATGTCGCGCCATCTACCGAACCCTTAGCTTGCCCCTACTCACAACTTGGCCCGCCTTCGCTGAGGCCATGTATTTGCTTTATCGGATTGGTGGCTGGCCGCTGCAACGAAGGCTCTGGCAATATGTGCAAGAGGAGACAATGGAACGGTCGAGAACCCTTTGATGTTGTGCCTGAATGAGATACATCTTATGGCAACAGCCATCTTTATGGCCAGCCGACGGACGTTTCTTCGGGCGATTGAGATTTCATTGATCGCAAAGGGTTCCTAACATATTTCCCTTTCTAAGCCGTCAAAGGTAGTAGAGGAAGCAAACAGTTCAATTGGGTGTGGTTCGCTCCGTCGAAGAGCGGGAAGGTCGGGAGCGTGGTTCGGTTAACGTCTATCTGTTGTATCCTCTTCCTGCTGGCGAGCGTTGCGGTGGGGGCGCAGACGATCAAGCGGCAGATCCAGGCCGTGCGCGTCCCCACGCCGCCGCTCATCGACGGCAGGCTGGACGATCCCTGCTGGAAGAGTGTGCCCAGCAGCTCCGGCTTCGGCGACACCCAGCTTGGCACGCCCGTCAAGGACGATACTACCATCTGGATCGGTTACGACGATCGGTGCCTCTACGTCGCCTTCTACTGCCACGATTCCCGCCCCCAGGACATCGTTGCCCGCGAGACCCAGCGCGGCGCCAGCCTCAGCAACGACGACCACGTCACCCTCTATATCAATCCCTTCAACAGCAAGCGCTATGAGGACGAGACGCAACTGGCCCTCAATCCCATCAATACCCAGTCCGGCCGGTTTGCGGGCGGCCATGCCATCAAGCAGGAGTGGGAGGGCGCCTGGCAGAGCGCCGCACGCATCGTGGCGGACGGCTGGACCTGCGAGATGGCCATCCCCTGGAACGACTTCGTGCGTCCGCCCGCCACCGGCAAGCCGGTAACGCTGGGCATCAACTTCGAGCGCTATCAGGCGCGCACGCAGATCTATTCCCAATGGAGCAACCTGGGGTCCAATGGAAATACGGAGAACGAGGGACAGTGGGTCGGCGTGATCCTGCCGCCGGTGGAGCATCTCAACCCGCTCTCCATCCTGGGCTACTCCTTCGGAGGGTATCAGCAGGGCGGGGCCGGAGGGCGCGCCGGGCTGGATATGCGCTACCGGTTCACGCCGTTGCTCACCGGCGTGGCTTCCCTCAATCCGGACTTCTCCGACATCGAGAAGGCTATCACCAGCATCGACTTCTCCTATGCCGAAATCCTGCCCAACGAAACCCGGCCTTTCTTCCTGGAAGGAGGAGACTACTATCGTTCTTATATGAGTGGCGTGCAGCCCTTCGCCAGCGTGCGCGTCCCAGCCTTCGATGCCGGCGCCAAATTCTACGGCCGGGTCGGCCAGGGCACGAACCTGGGTCTTCTCTCCACCCAGGATTATTCCGGCCGCAACGACTCCGTGGTGACCGTCGCGCAGCAGTTCTCCCCCTTCACCTCGCTCAATCTGCAGGCGGTGCGGCTAGGCATGCGGGGCGTGGAGAACACCGTCTATGCGCTGCAGGGTGGCTATGGGCGCGGCAACTGGAGCTTCGATCTGGGCGGCGCCCACTCCGGGGATGCGAGCGGACGCGGCGATTCGGCCAACACCGACCTGTTCTGGGGCAGCAAAGCCTGGTATGCTGGAGGTGGCTATCAGTGGATCAGCCCGAACTTCCAGGCGCGGGACGGCTATGTGCCCTTTACCGATGAGAGGGGCGCGTTCGTCAACTTCGGCTACGGCGGTCCCTGGCGCTCCGGACCGATCCGGCAGTTTAACTCCGGGATCAACCTCTATCGTTACGTTCACACCGATGGCCGCTTCTTCAACGATGGCATTACCCTGTATATGAACTTGCGGACCGTAAAGCAGTTGAGCCTCTTCGCCAGCTACTCCAACGACCGCTTCGAGCAGAATCACGATCATCTCTACGACATCACGTTTCGATATCCGGCCCTCAACAAATTCAAGAACGTCTCCATAGACTTCGCCTGGGGCACGCAGGACGGCAGCCCTTATACTGCGCTCGGCCCGGCGATCAACTGGCGCTTCAAAAAGCGCCTCACCGTCAATGCCGCCTCCCAGATTGTCAACCTCAACGGCTCTCAGCATCAGCATGTGCTCTCGATCAACTACGACCTCAGCAAGGACCGGGCCATCGGCGGGCGGCTAGTGCGTCGCAACGGTTTGATGAACTGGTACCTCAGCTACCGGCGCTCTGGCTATGGCGGCACGGAGTACTTTATCATCTGGGGCGATCCCAACGCCGACACTTTCAAGAATCGGCTCGTCTTCAAAGTGGTCAGACAATTCTGAAAAACGGAGGGGTGAACGCCGCTACGCGGCTTGGGTGATCGTTGCTTCGCAACCCGAAGGCTTGATGAGCGGGTGAGACCTCACCCCCTGACCCCTCTCTTTGGTAAGGAGAGGAGGGGGTTCAATCTGAGACAGAAACTACCACAAAAGCTCAAGGGACGAGGGAACGAGCTTGGAATAGAATCTCCCCTCCCCTAAAGTTGGGGGTGGGGGCCTCTGGAGACGACCGTTTTTAGATTTCCCACGCATCGACAGAAGGGGAGGGAGCCGGCACGATTTGCACGGGGATCGGCAGAACATGGCTGATCATGTAAGTAGCACGGTGAGCGTCGCGCTCCATCGGCTGCGTGTGTCCCTGTGTATCCGTCGCCCGCGCCATCAGCATCATGTTGCCAGGCCGGTCCGGCGTCTTCCAGTCGTACTCCCACAGGCGCCAGGTATAGGGCAAGGGCGCGCTACGCCAGCGCGCCGCCTCCCAGGTATGCCCGCCATCCGCGCTCACCTCGACCCTGGCGACCTCCGTCTCGCCCGTCCACGCCGCCCCATGGACTCGATAGACCGTGCCCGCCGCAATCGCCTCATGCCGGGCCGGGCGCGCGATCTGCGCCTTGACTTCCACTTCTCCCAGAGGAATCCGCTGTGCCGGCAGCCCATCACGGCGCGCCCAATAGGCATAGTCCGCCGTCTGGAAGTAGCCGGTGAAGGGCCGGTCGGTCACGATGATGCGAACGAGCCACTTTACCGAGGCCATGCCGTACCAACCCGGCACCACGGCACGCACCGGAAAGCCGTGGGATGGGGTAAGCTCGGCGCCATTCATCCGGTAGGCCAGGAGCACGTCCGGCTGCTGTGCCTTCTTAATGGGGATGCTGCGCGCAAAGCTGATCTTGCCGGGTGACTTCGGCTCTTCGGTGATCTCGCCGGTATCCGCGCCCTCCAGCACCACCTCGACCGCGCGCTTCTGCACGCCGGCGCGCTCCAGGACGGCCGCAAGCGGTATTCCCGTCCATTCCGCAGTTCCCACCGCTCCCATCTCCCACTGCAATCCCCGTGCCTTCGGCGACAGGAAGATGCGCCCATTGCCGGCGCACTCGATGGTGGCAGCCAGCGTGCGCGACGGCATTTTGAGCAGCGCGTCGTAACCGATCTCGTAAGGCTTATCCACCGCTCCCTCGACCCGCAGGCGCCAGGTGCGCGCTTCCAGAGGCGGCAGCGCGGGGAAATGGCTGCGGACGAAGAAGCGATCATTGGGCGTGATCACGCTATCGAGCGTGGAGAAGGGGTATTCCAGGTTCTCCGGGTCTTTCTCCCGGATAATCAACCCGGCAAGTCGGGAATCATTCATCGTTGGTATCCTGAGGCAGGAAGAAGGAAGATCGCAGAAGAAGCGGACGTTTCTCATTCTTCCTCCATTCGGCTTCTGCCGGTCCCATAATACCCTGCGAAGCCGAACAGAATCCAGTCGATCCGTTCTTTTCGCTCACAGCGGGATGGAAGCGCGGCTTCCGCCGCAGCGTGCCGATTCCTCGATTGTGCCGGTAACAGGAAGGCAATATTCATTCCTCGAACGGTGGATTGTGGACCCGAATTTGTTCTGACAGATTCCCCGGTTGTGGTATCTTAGGTTACAGCAAGGATACAGAGGCCAAAAGAGGAGAAGATGAACTATCTCGCACTGGGCGATTCGATCAGCATCGACGACTATACCGGCGTCCCGCAAGGCGGGGCGGTAAGCCAGTTTGCGCGCCTGATCGGCGCGCAGCAGGTCGAGGATTTGACCTGTAACGGCTGCACGACCATCGACGTGCTGGAATCCCTCCCTGGCGTGACCCTGCCGCCCGACATCGTGACCCTGACCGCAGGCGGCAACGATTTCCTGATGGGAGGCTCGGAGCTGCTGTTTCCGGGCGCGTCGCCGGCAGGCGGATGGGCCCAGGTCGTGGACGCGCCCCTGCAGACCCTGGGCGCCATCGCCCGGCGTCTGGCCGCGTTCCGCTGCACGGTCATCATGAACACCGTCTACGATCCGACCGATGGCAACGACGCCGTCGCCGCGCAATACGGCCTGCCACCGGAAGCACGACAAGCCTTCAACGCGCTCAACGCGGGTATCAAAGAGATCGCCAGCCGGCATGGATTCCTCTGCGCCGACCTGGAAGCGCTTTTCCACGGCCACGGCGCCCTGGCGAGCGATCCCTGGATCGTCCAGATGATCGAGCCTAACTATGCCGGCGCGACCGCCATCGCCGGTCACTGGTACGACCTCTATCATTCTCAGTCTGGCTAACCTCATCCCCTTATCCCCCCTTCGTAAGGAGGGGGGAGATGCTTTGCAGGGGCGCGGATCGCTGCGTCCTGAAAGGTTCAGCCCGCTTTGGCGGGCTTTGTATTTCAGCACGGCGTTTTAACCCCGTGAGGACAGGAAACCGGGGAACAATTCTGCCCGATAGGGCGTTCCTAAAGATAGGTGCCCGGTGAAACGGGATTCGCCCTAAGGCAAAACAGCAAAACAGCCGAAGACAAAGAACAGCCCGACACCCTTTCCCTACGGCAACGCGGGAAGTTTCTGAATCCACGGAAGGCAAGTCTGGCGGCGTACTGTCCGCACGAAGAATGGTGCCGTTATGAGCCTGATATCGCCGCAACCGCAGATCGCGTGCGTAATCCGCACCTGGGAGGTGCCGCCCGGACTGACGTTCTCGCTGGTCGAAGATCGCGAGCGCCGGATCTGGATCGTCGAGGCCTGCCCGGCGGGGAAACAGTTCTGGACGGTGGCGCAGGCCGAGCAACTGCCGCAGGGTGCGCGCAGCGGCCCGGCTTTGCGGGAGATCGTTCGGATCGGGCGACAGATGGAACAGTCACGGCGCCGGCAGCCCGCCTCCCGCTCCCTCCGTGGAGGCAACCCTCGCTCCCGCCCGCCAGGCGTTCTTAAAAATTCAGACGAGACAGCCGTTCTAGCAAAATAATGCGGGCCGGGGGACATATTCCCCGGCCCATTGCCGCCTCCGTTGACCTGACGGCATTACATATGCCGCAGCCCAATGATCTCATACAGCGCCGTGCCGTCCGGAATGGCGACCTCGACGGTATCCCCGACCCGCTTCTTCATCAGGGCGTTCCCGACCGGAGAGGAGTAAGAGATACGGTCGTTGAGGGGGTCCGCCGACGTCGCATCCACAATGGTATACTCCCATTCGTCGCCCGTCTCCACGTCCCGGATCGCCACAATAGAGCCGAGCCCGACCGTATCGCCGCCCGCCGCCCCATCCTCCACGATCCTCGCCTTTTCCAGCAGCGCTTCCAGCTCCGCGATCTTGCCGTTAAGAATGGCCTGTTGCTGGCGGGCCGCATGGTATTCGAAATTCTCTGAGAGATCCCCATATGAGCGGGCGCGGCGGAGCGCCTCGGTCACTTCCGCGCGCTTGGTGGTCCGCAGATAGTTCAACTCGTCTTCGATCTTCTTCCTGCTGCTCTCGGTCAGAATGATCTCATGGTCCTGCATGGCCAGGGCTGCTCCTCAAAAAATAAATGCGAAGGCACGCGCCGGCTTGCGCGTGCTCGTTCCTCTAAGATACCATAGCCTCCGAGCAGTGTCAATGCCAAAATAGGCAGGATCAGCGGGGAATTTCCACGCCCTGCACGCGAACCAGAGCAGAGCCGTCCTCGCGCGTCTCCAGGGAGCTTGTGATCGGCAGGAACCGCTCGGCCACCCAGAGGACCGTGCGCAGATGCTCGGTGATCTCTGGGGTCGTCCAGCGGCTCTCCTCAGGGATCAGGGCGCACGGCAGCACGAGCTGATCGGCCAGGTGCGTGTCCACGCCGGCGCCGGAGGCGAACCAGCGCTGGAAGCCGCGCGCGGCCTCCTCTGCCACGCGCTCCATCGGTTTGCCTCGCTCGCTGAGGCCCGTCCAGCCGCCGAGGCCCGTCTGGCATTCCGCCACGAGCACGATCGCTGCGCCCGGCCCATGGCTGGGAAGGTCCCGGCTTTCCACCTGGAGCGGCACGCCATAGCCGCCAAGGGCTTTCTGAAGCGTCTCCTTGCCGCGCGCCGCTACGTGCTCGGGCAGCAGGGAGGTGACGATAAAGGCGCGCAGCCGCTGCAGGCGGCCCCGCTCCTCGCAGTCAATGGGCGTATGCAGCCTGCCCCCCGCAATCTCAATTTGAATCGCCCCACCGCCGCGCGGATAGAAACCCGCGCGATCGTAGCGCAGGGTGGCTTCCAGGCCCATGCGCTGCAGCATGGGCGTATAGACCGCTTCGATGTAGTCGGCAGGCGGGGCCATCGGCACGTGGGTTCCGCCGAGAACCGTCGCTTCCGCCGGCCCGGCGGGCAGGAACGCCATCGGCACGAGCAGCGTCTGCGCGACCAGCCCGGTCGCGCCCGCCGACGCCCCGCCGCGCGCCTCCGCCACATCGAACGAGAACACATCGCGCGGCACCAGCGGGCCGGGCACGAACCGCAAAAAGACCGAGCCCAGCTCCGCGCCATGCAGCTCCGCCTGGCAGAGCGCCGCCGACGCGCGCACCGCCGTCAGATGCTGCGCCTGCAGGCCCGGCTTGCTGCGCCGCGCCCGGATGTTGGCGATCTCGACCGGCTTGCCGGTAAGGACCGCCAGCGAAACGGCGGTCCGGATGATCTGCCCTCCGCCCTCTCCATACGCGCCGTCAATTGTAACTGTCTCTGCATTCATGCTATAAACTCCCCTCTCTCTATCGTAGAGAAGGGACACAGGGAACAGGGATTGAAAAGCCGAATACTCTTTTTCGAGTATGGAGCGTGGGCACCGAGGTTGTCAAGGTTATGGAGATGAGAAAGGCGTCCTCGGAGGAGCGGGCGATTTCCGCTCCGACGAGCGATGCGCTGCAGGTACGGGCGGCCCGGCCTGAAGATGCCGAGCGAGTCAGCGCGATCCTGGCGGAGGCGTTTCCGGGCCTCTACCGGGCGACCTTCGGACGGCTGGACATTCCGGCGGTGGCCCGGCTGCTGACGGCGCTCTATCATGCGGGCACGCTCTCCCTGGAGACGACCCGCGTCTGCGAGCGCGAGGGAACGGTCGTCGGCGTGGTGATCCTTCACGTGGGCCATTCCGTCGGCCGCGGCACGGCGGGCGCTTTCTGGCGGGCGCTCTACGCGCAGCTCGGCCTGCTGCGCGCCTCGCGCGCCTTCGTTGGCGGCCTCTCCGCCAACACCTTTCTCAATCAACGCATTCCGCGCGCTCCCGACCTGGTCTACATCGAAGCGCTGGCCGTGGCCGAACCGGAGCGCGGACGCGGGATCGGCACCCGGCTGCTGGAGGATGCCATGCAGTGGACGCGGGAGTCCGCTCCGGTCCGCTCGCGTCTGGCTCTGCACGTCCTCTACAGCAATACCGGCGCCCGCCGTCTGTACGAGCGCATGGGCTTCCGTCCCTGGAACCCCCGGCAGCGCCAGTGGACGCGCGGCGCCGCCCTGCTCATGCAGCGGACAATCTAGGGAAAAGATGGAAGGGAAAAGGGAAAAGTAAAAACCGTCTCTTCCGCTTTCATCTTTTCCCTTCCCTCTTCCCTCTTCCCTTTTCCCTTTCTTGCCAATAATAGACAAAAGGCTCCGCCGCTTCCGCGGGCAGAGCCAAAAGTCTTTGGTGCGTGGGAGGAAAGGCGGTTATGTTGCCGGTATCAGAGGAGATAACGATTCGGCTGGAAGTGCTGAATGCGCAGGATAGTCCGATCTCCTGCCTGGAAGCGGTCCTGCGACACCTGGATGGCGAGCGGGCCGCCATCGTTCTGCCTGCGGCAGTTTCCGCCTCCTGCGTGCATTGGGGCTCGCGCGTCCGTTTCTTTGTCGAGCAGCAGACGTACGTTTATGAGATCGTTGGCAGCGTGATCGCCCAGGAAGCGACCGAAGACGCCGGGTGCGCGCTGCAGGTCCGCCTGTGGGAGTGCCGGCCCGGCCGCCAGCGGCGCACGGTCCCGCGCCGCGCCGCCCGCTTCCCCGTGCAGTTCACGCCCTGGGAGGTGTCTGCGTCCGCAGAGCCGAAGGAAGAGGCCTGGCAGTGCGGCCAGTGCCTGGACATCAGTTGCGCGGGAATGCGTCTCCGCGCCCCGCACCAACCGGTCTTGCCGGAGCGGTTTCTGCTGCGCTTTGCCCTGCCGCTGGCGTCCGGCAGCGACGGACGGCCGCGCACCTTCTGTTTGCAGGGCCGTCTCCTCCGCGCGCGCCCCATCGGGCGCCAGGCCATCGGCGTGGAGATCGCCGTCAAGTTCGAGAAGCTGTCTCCCGAGGAAGGATTGGCCCTCTCCGCCCTCCTTTCCTGACGATCCGAACCATTTGCCCAATACGCGCCTCTAATAATTAAGACCCCTGTATGCTTAAAGGAGGCCCTTGTATGTATCGTGGCTTAACTTCGCTTCTCCCCTGTCTCCTCCTGGCCGGTATTTGCCTCTCCGCCGGGGCGCAGCATGGCGTGACGCATAATACGCATCCTGGCGCGCGCAAAAAAACGGTCCACAAGGCACAAAGCGACGCGCAGAACAAAGTGCAAACCGCCATCGACGGTATTATCCAGAATACGGGAACCGATACCTTGCAACTGGTATCCGGCGCCTCCTACCGCCGCGCGTCCAATGTGAATGTCACCCTGCTGGGAGATCAGAAAGGCGACTGGGTCGACCTGCAGCCCGGCGATAAGGTCCGTTTTACCCTTAACGCCAAAGACCAGGTCCTCTCCCTGCAGGTCCTCGCCAGGATCATCCTTCAGCGGCAGGAGACGCCGCTGAGCAGGTTCGTACCGGTGGAAGGCGGATGGCAGACCGCAACGAACGTCATCGTTCATGGACGCGTCTTCGACCACGCCTGCGTCATGAACCGGCGCTCGCACGCCATCTTTGTGAACAACGGAGACTACGATCTGCTGGAAGCCTGGATCGGCAAACGGGCGGCCAGCGATACGGACGAGGCGCGCTTTTACGGGATCACCTTCTTCGTCTATGGCGACGGCCAGGAGCTGTATCGCTCGGTGAAGATGGTCCCGACCGACCCGGCGGTCAAGATCAGCGTTCCCATCAAGGGCTACCACACCATTACCCTGGTCGCGCAATCGGCGCCCACCGTTTTCCTGGACTACACGGCCGTCTGGGGCGATCCGGTCCTGGTGAAGCTGCCCACGCGCCTTCCGACGCTGCTCGCTCCCCCCATGAACGCCGCCCTTCTACAGAATACGACCCTGAGCTGGTCGGCCGTGCGGGACGCGGCCGGCTATCTGCTGGAGCTGCAGTGCCTCCAGTTGGCCGATCCGGCCGATGCCGACAACCCCAACCGGTTTCTGGTGGTAAAGCTGCCGGCGCAGACCACCACCTACGACTTCGACATCAGCAAAATGCCCAAAGGCCGCTGGCAGTGGCGCGTTCATGCTCTCTCGGAGACCGGCTTCCTCGGCCGCATGAACGACTGGAGCAGCTTCCAGATCAAATAGGCCGCTCGCAAGCGCTTTATGACTGCCCTTGGGAAACCGGCAAGAATACCAGGCCCTCCCTTCTCGAAATGTGGAACAACAGGCCAAATAGACGCGCGAAGGGAGAAAGTGACCCGTGTTCTTGATGACACCCGGGATCCTGGATGCGTTGATCCTCCTTGGTGGCGCGACCGCGACCGCCATAGGATGGCGCCTGGCGTGGCAGCGGGAGTCACAGCGCCTGGCGGCCGCAGGGGAAGCGCGTGCGCAGGCCGAGCGCGCCGCCGGACATCACCTCTGCCTTTCCACCTTAGAAGCTCTGGCCTACGCCATCGAGGCCGGAAACCCCACCGAAGTCGGCCACCTGGACAGCGTTCGGCAGGGAGTGGCGGCCCTCTCGCAGGCGCTGGGCCTGCCCGAAGAAGAGGCCGCCGCCGTGCGCGCCGCCGCTCTCCTGCACAACATCGGGCGGCTGGGCACCCCCCGCTATATCCTGAACAAGACCGACGCGCTCACTCCGGAAGAGCAGGAGAAGCTGCGCTGCCAACCCCTCCTCGGCGCCCGCATCCTCGCCTCCATCCCCTTTCCCTGGCCCGTCGTCCCGCTGGTGCGCCATCATGCCGAGCACTGGGACGGCAGCGGCTATCCGGACGGTTTGCGGGGCGAGGCGATCCCGCGCGGCGCGCGTATCCTCGCCATCGCCAATACCTTCAGCGCGCTGCAGCGCGATAGCCCGCTCGGCCTCGCCTGCTCTCCGAACCAGGCTCTGGCCGAGATCGCCGCCCGCGCGGGCACGCAGCTCGATCCGGAGATCGTCGCCGTCTTCCGTCGCATCGCCGGGCAGTGGGATGCCGGCCGGGAAGAGAAAGGACCGGCCGTCTCCGGTGTCGAGACGGCTCCCTACACGGAACGCGTTGCACAGCCTATTTCCCTCACGCTGACGCCTGATGCCCGCACGGCCCTCGACGACATCGCCGCCGCGCAGCGGGAGACGCTGGGGCTGTTTACCCTGGCCCAGGCGGTCACCGGCTCGCTGCACCTGGAAGCGGTCGCCCGGACGGTGCTGGAGTGTACCCGCGACATCGTTCCCTGCGCCGCCTGCGTCCTGTTCCTGCCCGAGGACAATGGAGACTTCCTCCAGGCGCACGCCGCGCTGGGAATCAACGAGCGGCACCTGCTGGGCAGTCTGGCCTGTGTCGGGACCCATCTCACCGGGCGGGCCTTCAGCCGCGGCGAGATGATCCGCGCGCCCTTTACGCCGGACGATCTGATCCTGCGCGACGTGAGCGATCCCTGGACCCCCTTCCGTTCTCTCCTGGTGGTGCCCCTGATGGCGGATGAGCAGCCGATCGGGACGCTCAATCTCTATGCGGAGGAGCCGGACGCCTTCGATCTGGATAGCCGACGCGTGATGCGCCTGGTAGCCACGCAGGCGGGCCGGGCCATCGATAACGCGCGCCGGTTCGCCGCCGCTCAGGAGAACGCCACTACCGATGCTCTGACGGGCCTGCGCAATGCCCGCTTCCTGCGCGAATACCTGGACCGCGAGATCAACCGGGCCGAGCGGGAAAAGAGCGCGCTGACGGTGCTCAACATCGACCTGGACAACTTCAAGCCGATCAACGATACTTTCGGCCATGCGCGGGGCGACCAGACGCTGCGGGAAGTCGCCGAAATCCTGCGCAGCCACATTCGCAGCTACGATCTGGCGGCCCGTTATGCCGGCGATGAGTTCGTGGTCGTGCTGACGCGGGCCGGTCGCGCCGAGGCGGAGGCCGTCGCGCAGAAGCTGCGCGCTGCCGTCGAGCGCCACGGCCAGAAGCTGATGACCCGCGATCCGGACTTTCCACCCCTGACGATCAGCATCGGAATCGCGCTCTATCCCCGCGACGGCACGGATATTCAGGGACTGCTCTGCCACTCCGACGCCGCCATGTATGCCGACAAGCAGGGCCGCCGGCCTCACGACCCGGCTGGTGACGGCCGCCAGGCGGCGTGATTTACCTGGCCCCACCCACGGCTTCGCCTTTCCCTTCCAATCGCTTAGCCCACCCCTTCCCCCTTCCCTAAACCGTTCGCATCGCTCACCGGGGTGAGGGTGACCCGGATATTGGGCTCTCACCATGACTTTGATTTTCCTGAGAAGAACTCTTCATCTGTCTAGTGTCTGGCACTAAAAAGATACTGCAATCGTTCAGAGGATTATGGAGCCAAATCAGAACAAAATCGCGTCTAAGCAAAAAGGCGAGCCACTTACAAACGTAGAAAGCCGGGTCACTCCCTTCTCTAAAGGGAAGAGAAAGGCGAAGCCGTGGGTGGGGTCAGGTAGCTGGAACGCGACTTCCTGTGCAGGACGGCCACTCAACGTGGCGGCCACATTGACCAGCGGGCAGAGCTTCCGCTGGCAGCGGGATGCGGACGGCATCTGGTGGGGCGTGATTGGCAGAAGCGTAGTCGCCTTGCAGCAGGAGGACGGACGGACGGAGGGCACGCTCTTCTGGCAGACCTTTCCCGAACCGGACCGGTGGCAGGTCATCACCGATTATTTCCGCCTGGACGTGGACCTGGACGTACTGTATGCGGCCTGGAGCGCGGCGGAGCCCCGCATCGCGCCGTCCCTGGCTGCCTACCGCGGCCTACGGATCCTGCGCCAACCGCCGGAGGAGTGCTTCTTCGCCTTCCAGTGCGCCGCCTGCAACACCATCGTCAAGATCGAGCGCAGTGTCCGCGCCCTGGCAGCCCGCTATGGCGAGCCGATCGAGACCGGCCTGCCGTCTCCTCCTTTTCGATTCTATGCCTTCCCAACCGTGGAAGCGCTGGCCCATGCCGACGAAGCCGCCCTGCGCGCCGACCTCTGGGGCTACCGCGCTCCCCGCGTCATCGCGCTCGCCCGGCATCTACTTACGCTGCCGCCGGGTTGGCTGGAGGCGCTGCGTGACGTCCCCTATGCGGAAGCCAGAGCGGCTCTTAGCAGCCTGTTCGGGATCGGCGCGAAACTGGCGGACTGCATCTGCCTGTTCGCGCTGGATAAGGATGCCGCCGTGCCGGTAGACACGCATGTGCGGCAGATCGCCTGCCGGATGTTCCTGCCGGGTCTGGCGGGCAAAACGCTGACTCCACGCCTCTACGACATCATCGCCGACGCGTATCGCACGCGTTTCGGACCCTATGCCGGCTGGGCGCAACAGTACCTTTTCCTGGAAAAACTGAGCGGGTGAAAGAACTGAGGGGGTGATCCGCCTTCCTTCGCGAGGCACGGCGCAAGCGCCGGCTCGCTCGTGTCGGCAGAGGGATGGAACGAAAAACAAAATTCCCCCTCTCCTTCCGAAGGAGAGGGGGTGAGGTCTAGGGAGTGAGGTCTTAATGTGGTCCGACGACCTGCCAGCCGGAGGGAGGCGTCGGCTTGATCACGGAGCCGCCCGTAGCGCTGGCGCCGCTCATGTACCAGACGGCTAACTGACCGGTAGAGCTGTTCTGGAACACAATGTCGGCCACGCTGTCCCCGTTCAGGTCGAGCAGCGCAACGGCCTTCCAGCTCGCGCTCTGGCTCGGCGTGATGAAGGAGGCGCCGGTCGCCGTGATGCCATTCAGGAACCAGACGGCGAGCTGGCCGCTGGAATTGTTCTGGAAGACGATGTCCGGCTTGCCGTCGCCATTGAGGTCGGCCAGGCCCACGGCCCGCCATCCGGAGGGCGGGGTCGGCGTGAGCAAGGATGCGCCCGAGGCGCTGGCGCCATTCATGTACCAGACGGCTAACTGACCAGTAGAGCTGTCCTGGAAGAGCAGATCCGGCTTGCCATCGCCGTTGAGGTCTGCCGAGCCGACGACATGCCAGCCGGCAGGGGGCGTCGGCGTGATATAGGAGGCGCTGATGGCGCTCGTGCCGCTGCTGTTCATGTACCAGACGGCCAACTGACCGGTAGAACTGTTCTGGAAGACGATGTCCGGCGCGCCGTCGCCATTAAGATCGGCCTCGGCCACCGCCTTCCAGCTCGCGTTCTGACCGGGCGTGATGAGTGAAGCGCTCGTGGCCACGGCGCCGCTCATCAGCCAGATCGCCAACTGCCCGGTAGAGCTGTTCTGGAACCACAACTGCGCCAGACTATGCCCGGTGAGCTGCAGCTTGGTCACGAAGCCACACTTGAAGCCGAGGAGCGTGGTCTGGTAAGCCCCCGCAGTAACCGGGAACTGCGTCGAAGATGTTTGCCCCGTTACATAGGCGTTGCCCTGCGCATCGACGGCAATGCCGTAGCCGTAGTCGCTGTTGCTTCCGCCCAGAAACGTCGAGTAGAGCAAGGCGGCGCCGCTGGCCTCCAGCTTGGTAACGAACACGTCGCTGTAACCACCCCCGATGGTCGTCTGGATAGCGTCCGGCGTAATGGGAAAGTCGGAAGAGTGCGCTTCCCCGGTCACGTAGGCATCGCCGTAACTATCCACGGCAATGGCGTTGCCGTGATCGTTGCCGCCGCTGCCGCCCAGATAGGTCGAGTAGCTCAGCGCCGTACCGGTCGGATTCACTTTCGTGACGAAGCCGCAAATCGCTTCGTGCGAGGCCGTCTGGAAGGCTCCTGATGTCACCGGAAAATCGGTCGATTTCGTCTGGCCCGTCACATAGGCATTGCCCGCCGAATCGACCGCAATGCCATAGGCGATATCCGCGCCGCTGCCTCCCAGGAACGTGCCGTAAACCAGACCGGAGCCGGCCGTGTTCAGCTCCAGCACGAACGCATCCTGGCTTTTCAGAGTGGTCTGGAAAGCGCCTGCCGTCACCGGGAAATTGGCGGCGGTCGTCTGGCCGGTCACATAGGCATTGCCCGCAGCGTTGATCGCGATAGCATAGGCGATCGTGGTGCTTTCCGCGCCCAGGTACGTCGAATAGACCAGGCCGGTGCCGGTCGGATTCATTTTGGTGATGAAGGAGGCTGTAAAGCTTTTTACGATGCTGGTCTGGAGGGCGCCTGCCGTCACCGGGAAATTCGCGGACTGCGTCCTTCCCACGACATAGGCGTTACCGGCGGAGTCGACCGCGATGCCGTAACCGCTGTCTGTCTTGCTGCCGCCCAGGTAGCTCGAGTAGACGAATCCGTTGCCGCTGGCGTTTATCTCGGAGACAAAGGCCGTGGGGTAGGCGCCGGCGCTGCCGCTGGTGGTCTGGAAAGCGCCGGTCGTGACCGGGAAGTTGGTCGATGTCGTATCTCCCGTCACGTAGGCGTTGTCGTTCGCATCCAGGGCGATAGCTCGAATCGTATCCGTGCCGCTGCCGCCCACAAAAGTAGCATAGACCAGCGCGCTCCCGGTAGGATTCAGCTTCGCCACGAAGCCGTCGTAGGTTCCGCTGGAGGTGCCGGCATTGGTCGTGCCTGCCACGTAGGCGTTGCCCGCCGAATCGACGGCGATTCCGAGGGCCGTGCTATTGCCATTCCCTCCCAGGTAGGTGGAGTAAGCAAGGACGGGATCGATGACCAGAGGCTTGCGGGTGTCATAGCGGCCTAACTGAAAACCGACCTGGTCTTTGCCCAGCAGGGCATATCGACCTGCTACCGCAATGCGCTTTGCTCCCACCTGCTGATAGACTACCGGACGCTGCCAAACTACCTGGCCTCCCGATAGCCCGACTACCAGCTCGCCCTGCTTTGTGATCTTCAGGCTTTGAGCGCCTTCAAATCCTAAACGGATCGCCGCCGGAGCTGCTTTGGGAGCGAGCACAAAATCATACTCGAGGCGTGTCTGGTTGCCATAATAGACCAGATCGATGCCTGGATAGAGGTTATGCAGGCTCACCTTCTGATATAAAGGCACGTTGGTCTGCCAGCCACAAGCCTGATTGCCTAACAGATAGTTGGCTTTGCCGGCAAGCTCCTGCTGGCCTACGGCTACCGCCTGAGTATTGGACCCCAACAGGCGCATGCGTAAGAGGACATCGTTTCCCGGTGAGCGCGGGGCCAATCGCAACGTGGCCTGGTCGGAACTCAGGAACAGGCTGTAGCCTGGTCCGTGGGCCAGAAACGGGACGTGCCGGTCTGCCTGGCCCAGGTTGCGCTCGAAGGCGAGGGGAAGCTTGCCATAGGCGGCCAGAATCTGTTTCTGGCTTGCTGCGGGAAGATCCGAAGCGGTCACGCGCTTGCCGGCTGTAATGGACGGCGGCGCGGCCCAGGCAGGCAGGCAGAGCGAAAGCAGGAGACTGGAAAAGACGATCCTTCGGTATTTGGTCGTGATGGATAGTTTCATGGGTATTCTCTCTGTCATGGGAGTATTTCCGGCGGCTTGGCCGAAGCTCTCGTTTTGCGCGTTCTGAGACCCAACTTTTCGGCTGGGGAGAAACCGTCTGTGCGAGCAGACAAAATCTGCAGTCAGACTATATACGCAAAGCTCTTCCATATGTTCCCAATTTCTCGTCTGGTGTTGCCGGATCGGTGGGATTGCGCGATAGAATGCTAGGGTCGATGGGCTGGAATTGGACTGCACCCATTTTACCGGACAGGTAGCCGAGTCAACTTCTGGCTGGTATGAGCTGCACCCATTTTCTGGACACCTTTTTGGGTTAGTTGACTATTGTCTGGCAGACTGTTGTGCCTGCCATTCTGCCACATACTGCTCGGGCGTTTTCATATCCAGAGCGGTGTGTGGTC
>Ga0209810_1003173_pt1 | contig 17813 bp, 16 predicted proteins | sample Coa_R1_7_FD_187159 | JGI IMG/M metagenome (GOLD analysis project Ga0209810, IMG submission 187159) | Surface soil microbial communities from Centralia Pennsylvania, which are recovering from an underground coalmine fire - Coalmine... | ecosystem: Environmental > Terrestrial > Soil > Unclassified...
GCCAGTTGTGAAGCCAGAGCCAGTCCTGCGCCTTGCCGGGCAGGAAGCGCGCAAAACGGCGGCGCAGGGTATAGGCCAGCGCGAGCGTGACCGTTCCCAGTACAAGAAAGCCAAACTTCGACAGCGAGCCGCTGCCGGGAACCTCTCCCGGTGATCGCTGTTTGATCGCCTGCGCAAAAAGGAACAGCACGCCGAGATAGTAACATCCCACAATGAGCAGGCTGACCCACCAGACCTTTGAGCGCGGAGACTTCCACAGGCGGCGCAGCGGTCGCTGTTCGGGTACGGGCGGCTCTGTCGCTACTGACATGATTGCTCCTTTCTACTGCGCCCTCTGCCGCAGAATATCCTCGGTCGAGCCGAAGAAGCGAATGGGATTGACGCGAAAAGCGGCCCCCGTCGGACACGCCTGCACGCAGGCCTGATTCTCGTACCCGGCGCACAGATCGCACTTAATCGCCACTTTTTTCAGCATCTCCGTATAATCATCCCTGCCCTCTCCATCAAACGGGTGGGGCAGCGTGCCAGGCGTCAGCACGGGCAGCGTCTTGCGCCCGGCTTCTTTGCCGAAACCGTGCTTAAGCAGACTGTTGAAACGCTGCCAGGTTGAGTGAGTCTCTGCCCCTGCACGATTCTCGCGGCTTTCCGCCAGAGTAATGATCGAAATATTGTCATAGGGGCAGCGTTCGGCGCAGATGCCGCAGCCGATGCAGCTTTCGGTGATGTAGACTTCGCCGCCCGGCATGCGCGCGATGCCGCCGCGACTGCACAGCATACAGACGGGGTCCTGGCACTGGCGGCAGGCGGTAGCGATACTCATATTGCCCACTACCATACCCTTGCGGTTCATACGCGAATGGCCGTGACGGCGCGCGCAGGCTTCTTCACATTCGCCACAGTGGATGCAGCGATCAAGGTCAATCACCAGCACATCGGTTCCTTCGACCACCCCCTCGCTGACGAGGGCGTGCAACCCCCGGCGCGCCTCGGCATCCGAACGCGGGTTCGTGATGGACACTCCGGCAGCTATCCGCCGGGGGTCAATGGCCGCGAACATGGCGGTATGGGCGGCGTCTGCCGCCTCGCGATACTGTCGCAGGCCCGTCTGGAAACGCTGCGCGACGGCGGGAAAGGCAGCGAAGATCTGCGAGAGGGCCTGGCGCGGCACCTCGGCCACACGCACGCGCGTGATAGCCGTCGCCGTCACAGCCTGCTGATCGCCGAGCATATCCAGCCCCCCGGCGAAGTAGTCACCTTGCTGGCGGTAGGCAATGACACGCTCATCGCCCTTTGCGCGCCCCGTCCCCATTGCCGTGCGGCGCGAGACTTTGACGAAGCCTTCCAGCACGATATGCAAGACCTCGCGCGCCTCCACATTCGCTACAATCCCCACACTTTGCCCCTCTTCGGCAAAGAGCCGCTCGTCACGTTCGTAGCGACGTATGCGCGTCTGCTGCGCCAGCCAGCGAAGCGCGTCATCGGGCAGGCCCGCAAACAGGGGCAGGCGCTTCAAGATAGCTTCGAGCGAGCGGGCGTTGCTGCTCAGCTCAAAATAGTGACGTACCGACGGAACCAGCTCCATCAATCGCTGCATGGTCTGCTCGCGCACAACCAGCAAGAGCGCGCCGGGCGGGCATACAGTCGCCGTCGCATAGTGCGGCTGGCCCGTCAGCATGCCGTAGTCGCCCACGTACTCGCCGCGACCATAGAGCGCGAACGGCAGGGCTGCCCCACTCGCATCGGCGGCAGACAACTCGACCTGCCCATCGAGGATAAAGAAGATGTCACGCCCGAAATCGCCTTCTCGGAAGAGAACATGGCCCGCATCACATGTCTGTATGCTTGATTCGGCGACAAGGTGCAGCAGGTAGACATCGGGAACCCCCTGGCTGAACAGCGGCTGCGCGCGCAGGGCAGCGAGTAAGGACGGCAGTGGCACACCGGCAGGCAGATCGCTCTGCACGCGAGCGATATCTACCGGCCCGTTCCAGCTGGCGCCAAGCCGCTGCTTGAGCGAGAGCATCAACAGGTCGCGGTGGTTGTCAACGGGGCAGACGGGAACGCAGGAGCCGCACATCACACAGGCTTCGGTAAAACTGGCAATCTGCGGCGCAAGCGTGTCGGCCAGATTGACCGTAGCGGCGTTCAGTTCGGCAATCGTGATACTGGACGATGACGGGACGGGGCAGGCAAGCATACAACGATCACAGCCAATACACATATCAATTTCAAAACGGATCTGTTTCGCATTCAATGGCTTTATATCGCTTCGATGCTGCATGCCAGGCATCACAGCACTGGCAGCAGATAATGGTGATTGCATCTCCGTTCTTTCTCCCAGACTTATATCTTCATTACGAACCTTTATGATCAAATTCGGTCATCGCTGCGCATGTGTCATGCTGAGCGGCGAGCGAAGCATCTGTTCGCTGCACGACTCAGTATAGTTCGCCTGGATGCTTCGCTTGCCGCTCAGCATGACACGTTGGCTCGATTGGATGCTTCGCTCGCCGCTCAGCATGACACATGCGCAGCAGTTTTCAATGGCTAACCACAGTGACTCCTACCTTGCTCACATCCAGCACGGGCGGCGGCACTCCCTGCGCATCGAGCCAGCTATCGAGATCGAAGTGCTGCTCGAGCAGGACAGAGGCAACGGGCAAAAGATTGACGCGGTGGTCAATGGCGCGCTTGAAGGCAAGGGCCTGGGTACGGTCGCCCATCGACTGCTACCACCTGATCGGCAATATACTGGATACGCATATCCTGGTAAAAACCGCGCGGGCGCGCCCACAGCTTCTCAGCAGGCACGCGCCCACCCGGAAAACCCTTCAACGCCGGTCGATAATAGACCGGGACAGTATCAGCGGCAATAATGGTAATAGAGGCCGCACCATCATCCGCCCGCAATGCCATTGCCGACGATCACAAACGACCGATTCTTTCCCCCAGCAACCATGTTATTGTAACTCACCCTGGTTCTCGCTATCAGTATTTGTACCTACTAGTTCTAACGAGGAACAGGGGAGAGAGAGGTAGCAATGGGAAAAGTGGGTCAGGAGGGAAGTTGCTCATCCTGCTTAAACAGCAGACCCAGATGCTCTCTCAAAAAAGCCCGGTCATTTTCATAGGGAAGTAACTCGATAGCTTCTTCAGGGCAGAACCAGCCAGGTTCGATAAATCGTCGGTCGGCAGGAGCTTGAGGTTGGCTTTCAAAGGGATTACCCTGGACAGATCAGGCCGTAAGAGGCAAGCTCACCGGCAAATATCCTTTCGGCTCTACCTCTCCGAACAGCACCTTTGCTGCCGCAATCTGCGCCGGGCCGGTTGGCTCGTAGGTGACGAGGTAGGTGCACAACGCGGGAAAAGCGAGCAGGTCGTAGGGAGTGCCGACGGCGAGACCGATGACGCGCTGGCCAGATTGGAGCAGGGCGCGCATGAGGGCCGCCTGCTGCGGGTCGCGATTGGCGTTGACCGTGACCATGAGAACGAGGTCAAACTGGCCGGTGGCTGTGAGTAGCTGCGCGAAATCTTCTTCCTTCATACTGGCAGGGATAGTCAGACTTTCGACGTTTTCGTGGTAGCGGCGTATGCTCTCGACGAGGGGGGCGCTGGAATACTGGCGGTCTTCGGCCTGCGAACGCATATCTTTTGAGGAGGCGAGGATAAGGATGCGTTCGTGCAGTTGCAGGCGCAGGGGAACGAGGCCATCGTCGTTGCGCACAAGGGTGGCGGAGAGATCGTAGGCGCGTTCGCTCAAGCGGCGATGCTTCGCGCCGCCAACCCAGGATGGCACCGTGCCAGAAGGGAGATTTTCCCAGGAGAGGCGCCGGCTTTTGAGTTGCAGCACGCGCTCGACCGCCCGGCGCACAGTTGTACCGGGAAGTTCACCTGATTGCACTGCCTGTAAGGCCGCTTCAAGGCCGGATTGCTGGCGATGATAGAGGTGGGAGATCAAAACGAGATCAATGCCGGCCCGCAGAGCAAGGACGCTGCCTTGCGCGATGCCTACGGCGTCTGCGACGGCCTGCATTTCCAGGCAATCGGAGATGACAACGCCGCGAAAGCCGAGTCTGTCGCGCAGCAAGCCCTGGATGATGGCTGGCGAGAGCGTGGCGGGTATGTCTGTGCGCCCGGTGATGGCGGGGAAGGCGATATGGGCAGACATTACGCAGTCTGCTCCGGCCTCGATGCCGCCGCGAAACGGCAGCAGTTCCACCTGCTCTAAGCGTTCCAGCGTGAAGGGCAGCGTGGGCAGGGAGAGATGCGAATCGGTGGAGGTGTCGCCGTGACCGGGGAAGTGTTTGAGCGTGGCAATGACACCCGCTTCCTGATAGCCGCGCACGGCTGCGGCGGCCAGACGAGCCACTTCTCGCGGCTCTTCGCCAAAGGAGCGCACGCCGATGACCGGGTTGGCAGGATTGTTATTGACATCGACGACGGGTGCAAGGTTCATGTTGAGGCCGAGCGCGCGCAGTTCGCGGCCCGTCGCAAAGGCGATATCGTGGGCGATCTGCTCCGAGCCGATGGCGCCGAGGGCCATATTGCCCGGAAACTGCGTCGCGCTGCGTCCCAGCCGCTGCACCGCCCCGTTTTCCTGGTCAATCGCGATGAGCAGGGGAAAGCGATGCCTGGCAGCCCGCGCCGCCTCTTGCAAACTGCGTGTGAGTTCCAGCACCTGCTGCGTATCCTGAGCATTACGCGAAAAGAGGATGATGCCGCCCACGTGGTAGCGCGCGATCATGTCGAGTATCTCCGGCGACGGGGTCGTTCCCTGGAAACCGACCATAAAGAGTTGGCCAATCTGCTCTTCCAGCGTCATGTCATCAAAGGAATGGGCTGAGTTATGTATCATGGGAGTGCTTCCAGTGCTGCACGCAGGATGCCGCCGTGTTGCGCGAGCCGCTCGCGGGCAAGCTGCGGCTCCAGACCGGCGCGGCCAACCAGGATGGCTGTTTTGACCTCGCCATCTGAGGCTTCCAGCAGTGCTTCGGCGGCAAGGGCGTCAAGCCCGGTGGCCTGCTGGACGATGGTGATGGCCCGGCGGCGCAGTTTGCGGTTAGTGGCCTGCACATCCACCATCAAATTGCCGAAGGTCTTGCCCAGCAGGATCATAGTTCCGGTACTGAGCATGTTCAAGACCATTTTTTGCGCCGTTCCCGCCTTCAGGCGCGTGGAACCGGAGATCACTTCAGGCCCGACGACGGGGGCAATCATGATCTCTACTTCCTGTTCGAGCGGCGTCTGTTTGTTGCAGGCAAGGCCGATGGTCAAGGCACCCTGCTCTTTCGCGTAAGCAATGGCGCCCAGCACGTAAGGGGTGCGCCCGCTGGCGGCGATGCCCACAACGGCGTCCGCGTCAGTGACAACCACTTTTGCCGCGTCGGCGCGGCCAGCTTCAACGCTGTCCTCAAGGTCTTCGACTGACTGCCAGAGCGCGAACTCGCCCCCGGCGATGCAGCCCACAACCTTCTCCTGTGGAAGATTGAAGGTCGGCGGGCATTCGGCGGCATCCAGCGCGCCGAGGCGACCGGAGGTTCCGGCGCCGAAATAGATGAGCCGCCCGCCGCGCCGCATGCGCTCAGCGATGACCTCAATAGCCCTGGCAACCTGCGGCAGTTCTTGCTGGACGGCGGCGGCGACTTTCGCATCCTCTGCGTTCATCACCTGCACCATTTCCAGCGCACTCATGCGGTCGATATCGGCGCTGGAGGCATTGATCTTCTCGGTTTCCAGCCCGCTGAATGCCTGCCTGTCACCTGTGTGCGCACTAAGATTGGTTGACATGTCTTCTCCACCTCCGGTCACGGCATCAATTGTTCGCGCTTCATGTGTGTGTAGAAGGTATATTTGTTGCCGCGATAGACGGACTTTGCGTACTCGATGGGCTGGTTACGGTCGGTGTAGGTGGTGCGACGGATGAAGAGAACGGCGCTGCCAATGGGGATTTTCAGCAGTTGCGCTTCTTCGTTGCCCGCCAGACCTGCCTCTAGCTCCTGCTCGGCCTCCATCAGCGGCAAGCCGTATTGCGTCTCCAGCAGGCGATAGAGAGAGTTATGCTCAAGGTCCTCCTCCAGCAGACGCTCGCAGTTGGGAAAGTAGAGTTGCGACAACTCGATGGCGAGAGGTTCGCCATCGGCCAGGCGCAGGCGCTGGAGACAGATAACCAGTTCCTGCGGCCTGATGCGCAGGCGTTCCGCCGTCTCTTCATCAGCCGGGCGCATCCGGGCGGACAGCACTCTGGTACTCGGCTTCTGTCCACGCGCGCTCATGTCCTCGGTGAAACCGGTGAGGCGCATCAGTTGCTGCGTCACTTTGCGCTGGCTGACAAAGGTGCCTCTCCCCTGCTCGCGGTAAAACAGGCCCTCGTTGACCAGATCGGTGATGGCCTGGCGAGCCGTCATGCGGCTGATGCCGTATTTTTCGCCCAGTTCGCGCTCTGAGGGGATCAGGTCACCCGGCTTCCACTCACCGGAGCGAATCTTCTCCCGCATGATCTCTTTCAGTTGAAAGTAGCGAGGAACAGGGCTATTGCGGTAAATCGCGCTCATAGTATCTCCATTCACCCTTCCCGGAGGCGCCGCCAGGGCATCCTCCTCATGATAAACAGGCAGGCTGTCTTTTCTCCCAATAATAGCATATTTGCGGTCACTCCGTGAGAGGCGCCATGTTCAGGGCATGACAGACCAAGCCGCCAGGTTATCAGGTGTCCCCGCAGCGTCCCTCACCGGACATCCACCACCAGAGGCTTGATTCCCTCGCGCCGATATGGTAGAAATGGTATAATTGGTATGTTGTATAGACCACTCTTGACACTATCAATAATTCCATACTTTTTCGTCTCTGTCAAGAGGGGGCAAGTTCCAGGCTTCCCTTTCTGTGGACGATGGAATCTGTACGGCAAAGGAGAAACGAGGCATGAGGTTTACATTACGCGGTACACGCCTGGTGGACGCCGGTCGCGATACTTCCAACGGGGACATTACCATCAATGGTTCCACTATTGAGGCCGTAGGAGTGGCGGGAGAGAAGCCAACGGCCAGAGACGGTGGGAAGATCATCGATGCCAACGGTATGATCGTCACGCCAGGATTTATCGATGTGCATACGCACGGCGGGGGCGGCTTCAACCTGCACTCGACCGACGTGGAAGAGATTCGCGCGTACACACGCTGGGTGCCGCGAACGGGTGTGACCTCGTTTCTCATCGGCGTGGTCGGCGTCCCCGGCGCGCTGCCGGAACAGCAGATCTCGACCGCTATACAGGCCATAGAGGGGTATGATCCAACTGGCGGGAGCGCCGAGCCGCTGGGTATCCACCTGGAAGGTCCATACATCAGCCTGCACCGTAAGGGCGCGCACCTGCCAGAATGGCTGCGCACGCCCAACGAGGCCGAGACTGAACGTCTGCTCGCGCTGACCGGCGGACACCTGAGCCTGATTACGCTGGCCCCTGAATTGCCGGGCGCGCCAGCGATAATCCGGCGGCTGGTTGAGGCGGGCGTCACCGTCAGCATGGGGCATACCGACGCCACGTATGAACAGGCATGCGAGGCCATCCAGCTTGGCATCACACACATGACCCACTGCTTCAATGCCATGCGCTCGCTGCACCATCGCAATCCGGGACCCATCGCCGCCGTCGCACAGTCGTCGCAGGTGCGCGGGGAACTGATCGCCGATGGCGTCCATGTTCACCCGGCCATGATGGACGTGCTGGTGAAATTGCTGGGGCCGGAACGCACCATCGTCATCACCGACGCTCTGGCCGCCGCCGGTATCGACCATGCCACCTTCGAGTTTGCCGGACAGCCCGCGCAGGTCATCTGCGGCGTCGCTCGCCTGGCCGACGGCACCATCACCGGCAGCGTACTGACCCTCGATCAGGCGCTGCGCAACATGCTCGGATGGACTGAATCTTCTTTGCAGGATGTCGTGCGCATGCTCACCTACAATCCCGCGCAGGCCGCGCACGTCTCCAACCGCAAAGGCTGCCTGCAACCCGGCTACGATGCCGATCTGCTCATCTACGATTCCTCACTCACCCTGCAAGCCACCCTCTGTCGAGGCGCCATCGCCTACGCCACCGACGAGTGGCGCGAACGTCTGACAATACGATAATGGTTATGGATGGAGAAATGCGCGAATGGGTGCATTTCCCCATCTATAACCATTATCGTGTTTTTGTCACTTTTTGCAGGCCGCGCGGCAGGTCGGGATTCAGCCCTTTCGCGAGTGCGAGGGAGAGCGCCATCTGCTGGCCAGGGAGAACGGTGACGAGCGGGCTGAGCCACTCTGGAACGGCAGTTGTGATGGGTAGGAGCGTCTTCGCCAGCGCCCGCGCCTGCGGAGCCTCGGAAATGACCAGCAGTTCGGCCCCGCGCTGGCGCAGGTCGTGGGCGAGCGCAAGCATATCGTCAAAGGACGCGCCTGTGGGCATAAGCAGGAGGACGGGCAGGGCCTCGTGGATGGTAGCGATGGGGCCGTGCCGAAAGTCAGCCGAAGAATAGGCCGTCACCATGATGGAGGTCAATTCTTTCAGCTTGAGGGCAAGCTCGAAAGCGGTGGCGTAGTTGTAGCCGCGCCCGATGACCACGCAGCTATCCATGTAACAGTAGCGTTCAACGCGGCGAGCTATGCTCGCCGCGTTGAGTTGCAGCGTGGCCTCCATTGCCTGCGGCAGAGCCTGCAGTTCGGCCATACGCGCGGGATCGCCGTTCCAGACGGCGGCGAAGAGGGCCATGGCGGCAAGCTGGGCCGTGTAGGTCTTCGTCGCCGCCACGCTGCGCTCGAGGCCCGCGTGCAATTCGACCACGTGGTTGGCCACCGCCGCCAGCGGAGACGCGCTATCGTTGGTGATGGCGAGCGTGGGACGACCCTGGCGCACGCCCTCTTCCACAACGGCCAGAATATCCGGCGACTGGCCTGACTGCGAAATGCCGACGACCAGTGCGCCCTCAAGACGCGGCGGCGTCCGGTACAGCGTGTGCAACGAGGGCGTGGCGAGGGCAACGGGATAGCCCGCCAGCGCCCCCCACACATATTGCGCATAGGTCGCGGCATGGTCCGACGAACCACGCGCGGCAATCAAAACGTAGTTGAAAGGCGGCAACTCCCTGACAATCCGCGCTACATGCTCCTTTTCGCGTTCCAGCAGTCGGGCAATGCCCTCCGGCTGGCTGGCAATTTCCTGTTCCAGCAACGATACCATACTTCTCCTCCATTTATATCCCGCACATGGCATGCCACGAAAAAGACCCTCTGACACCTCATACTGAGCGAGACATGTTCGAGCCAGTTTTTCAGAATGTGCAAGCACATTCTCATTAACATTTTACAACAATCCTGTCTAGTGGTCTAGATGACTTGACAAATCCAGAGAGACAGGGTACAGTTGTGTACAGAGATTATCTGGAAGAACTGGTACATACTATAGCAGGTATATACCACGATACCAGTGTGGTGATAGAGGCATTTGTTGCCAGAAAGGAGTGTGAGCCGGAAACAGGAGAACGCTGGTGTCCCCGCTCGCCAGAAAGATGGTTGAAGGATGCCAGTGTGCAGGTAGTATAGACCCATTGCTTGACAGGCAGAAAGTCGGCGGCGCGTTCCGCCACCCCTTCGGAATTCTTTTTGTAACCATGTTGTCTTGTAGCAACAGGCGTTGACAGACCATTGTAGCGCATACTGAGCAGGGCCAGCGTCCGCACCGCTTATGCCCTTCTTCAGCTACAGCAGTCGATGAGATCGCTCCTATCGACTATTTTGCGGGATTCGTGGAAGAGAAAGCTCCACGATCCGATATCAGGAGGTTTCGTATGGCTCCCAACACACTGTCTTCGGCCTCTCGGAGAATGAAGGCCCGAGCCTGTGCCATGCTGTCTGCTTTCCTGGTCGTCCTCGTGCTTGCGCTCGCGGCTTGCGGCAGCAGTACCACTACCACCAGCAATCAGAAGCACATCCTCACCATTGGCGCGCAGGTCGGCTCCGATTTCACCAGAGCGTTTAGCCCGTATAACACCAGTCCCGATTCCGGCATTCAGGGCATGGTCTACGAAACCCTGTACTTCTTCGACAGGGCCAATGGCACGACCACCCCCTGGCTGGCAACCAGCTACCAGTACAACAGCGACTCCACGCAGTTGACCTTCACCATCCGCCAGGGCGTCAAGTGGTCGGATGGACAGCCATTCAGCGCCAGTGATGTCGCGTTCACCTTCAACATGCTCAAGCAGTACCCGGCAGCCGATATCAACGGGCTGTGGAACTACCTCACCGGCGTCACCGCGCCCGACGCCAACACGGTGACCATGACCTTCAAAAAAGCGTATCCGCCGCTGCTGTGGTACATCGCCGGTCAGACCTACATCGTTCCGCAGCACATCTTCGCCAGCGCCGGTGATCCTACCAAATTCGCCGATGATCCGCCCATCGGTACCGGCCCATTCAAGCTGACAAAGTTCTCGCCCTCGCTGCTCATCTATGACCGCAACCCGAACTACTGGCAGGCAGACAGGGTGAAGGTCGACGAGTTGCAATACCCGTCAGTGAAGGACAATAACACGCTGCAACTGAAGTTGATGGCCGGTCAGATCGACTGGGGTAGCTTCTTCGCGCCCGACCTGAACAGCACCTTTGTGGCGAAGGACCCGGCCCACAACCACTACTGGATGGCCCCGACCGACATGTTCACGCTCTATGTGAACCTGACGAAGTACCCGTTCAACCTGGTGAGCGTGCGCCAGGCCATCAGCGCCGCGCTTAACCGTCAGCAGATGGCGAATCAGGCCGAAAGCGGTTATGTCGCGCCCGCCAGCACGACCGGGCTGATCCTGCCCAACCAGCAGCACTACCTCAACCCGGCCTATGCCAACACGCCCACCACGCCCAACACTGCTCAGGCCGAGCAGTTGCTGCAAAGCGCCGGTTTCACAAAGGGTTCGGATGGCGTCTTCGCCGACAAGAACGGCAAGAAACTGGCTTTCGGGCTGGATGTCGTTTCCGGCTGGACCGACTGGGAGACAATGGCCCAGATCATCAAGCAGAATCTGGATAGCGTTGGCTTCAACATCACCATTAACGACATCTCGTTCAATGCCTATGCCACAGCCCGCGCCAACGCCGGTTTCGACCTGTTGATCGGTGGCCTCTTCGGCGGCCCGTCGCCGTTCTACCTGTACAACACGCATCTGAACAGCGCGAACCTCTCGCCCACCGGCTACAACTGGGGCAGGTGGAAGGATGCGACGACAGATAAGCTGTTGCAGGAATACGCCACCACCACCGATCCCAATGTACAGATGCAGGCTATTCAGGGCATTGAGAAGATCTACGCCACCGAGCTGCCCAACATCCCGCTGGTCAACGCGGCCTCCTGGTACGAATACAGCACGAAGAACTTCACCGGCTGGCCCGACCAGAACAATCCATACGCGGTCGGCGCCGCGTACTCGGCTCCTGACAACGTGGTGATTATCACACATCTCGTACCTGCGTAGCGCGTCCCATCAGTCGGCGGATATGTATGGGGATATGCGCCAGCAGAGGGGATGGCAGCTATTGCCATCCCCTCCTATCCGCAAATGAGATATGATGAAACAAACCCGTATGGGTACAGATGATTAGCGAGCGCGAAAAACCTGTCTGTCAAAGGGAGTTACGAGATGCGTCACATCCTCCGGCGTATTATTTTCTATCTTGTCGCCCTCTGGGCCTCGGTCACGCTCAACTTTTTCATTCCCCGGCTGGCTCCGGGCGACCCGGCGCAGGCCCTGCTGGGGCGGTTCGAGCGGCAGGGGCCGATCTCGCCAGCCGCGTTGAAGGCGTTACAGGCAGCCTTTGGTATCGATACGCATGACCCGTTGTGGGTGCAGTATGTCAGCTACCTGCACAACCTGCTGACCGGCAATTTAGGGCTGTCATTCACCTACTATCCAACGGCGGTGAGCGATGTCATCTCGCAGGACATTCGCTGGTCGCTGGTGCTGGGCAGCGTTGCCGTCGTGATCAGCTTCTCGCTGGGCTGTCTGATCGGCATTTTCATGGCCTGGCGGCGCGGCTCCATCTTCGATGCCACCATTTCGCCACTGATGACCTTTATTTCGGCCATCCCCTATTTCTGGCTCGCCCTGATTATTCTCTACATCTTCGGCTTCCGCCTGGGCTGGTTCCCCTTCTCGGACGGCTATGATACCACGCTCGATATCGGCTGGACGCCCGCGTTTATCACCAGCGCCATCTACCACGCCATCCTGCCCGCGCTGACGCTCATCATCTCCTCAATTGCCGGCTGGATGCTGGTCATGCGCAACTCGATGATTACCACGCTCTCCGAAGACTACATTCTGATGGCGCAGGCCAAAGGTCTCTCCTCGCGCCGCATCATGTTCGCCTACGCGGCCCGCAACGCCATTTTGCCCAATGTAACGGGCTTCGCGCTGGCCATCGGCTTCGTCGTCAGCGGCCAGTTGCTGACCGAAATCGTCTTCTCCTATCCCGGCATCGGCTTCTCGCTGTTGCAGGCCGTACAGGGGCAGGATTATCCCCTGCTGCAAGGGATTTTCCTGATTATCGCCGCCGCCGTGATGGGCGCTAACTTCCTGGCCGATCTGTTGTATGTCGTCCTTGACCCGCGTGTGCGTCTGGACAGGGGGGCTGAAGCATGAAAGATTTGCCACAGCAAGCGACACAGAGCAAAGACAGTTCAGTGGTAAAACAGCCGGATATTGCCCTCAACGGTAGTTCCGTCACAACGTATGTCTCTCCAACCGGGTTGCCATTGAATACGCCGCCATACCTGCGCTTCTTCAATGGCCTGCGCAACCTCTGGATGCGGATAACCATCAACAGGAAGGTGGCCCTGGGAGCAGGCATCGTCGGCTTCTTCGTGCTGGTCGCCATCGCCGGGCCGTTGTTCATTCGCCAGGACCCCAACACGCTCTCCACGCTTTCCAACGCGGCCCCGTCGTCAAAGCACCTGCTCGGCACGACCACCCTGGGACAGGATATCTTCAGCCAGCTTGTCGTGGGGACGCGCACCTCTATCTTCTGGGGATTTCTGACCGGCTTTCTGGTGACGATGGTTTCCGTCGTTGTCGGCCTGATCGGCGGCTATTTCGGCGGCATTATCGATGAGATGCTCTCGCTGCTGACCAACGTTTTTCTGGTGCTGCCCGCGCTGCCGCTGGCTATCGTGCTGGCCTCGTACTTCCCGCGCGGCCCTCTGACTATCTCGCTGGTGATTACCTTCACCAGCTGGGCGTGGGGCGCGCGCGTGCTGCGCGCGCAGACGCTTTCCATGCGTAGCCGCGAGTTTGTGACAGCGGCCCGGGCCAGCGGAGAAAGCGTCTGGCGCATCATCTTTTTTGAGATTTTTCCCAACGAGATTTCGATTGTGGCCGCCAACTTTGTCAGCACCACGCTCTACGTCATCCTGGCGGAGGCTTCGCTGGAGTTTCTTGGCCTCGGCGATGCCACCACCGTCAGCTGGGGCAGCCTGTTCTACTGGGCGCAGAAGGACGACGCGCTTTTCCTGGGCATGTGGTGGTGGTTCGTGCCGCCCGGCCTGTGCATCGCCCTGCTGGGCGCGGGCCTCGCCCTCATCAATAACGGCATCGATGAAATCGCGGACCCACGCCTGCGCAGCGAGCCTGAACCGAAAGTTGACAAAAAGGGAAAAGTTATGAATCCTGCTTGATGCCCTCGGCGGCAATTTCAATTTTGATGTTGTCGTTGACCAGGAAGCCGCCGGTTTCCAGGGCCACGTTCCAGTTCAGTCCGAAATCTTTGCGGTTGATTGTCGTCCTTGCCTCGAAGGCGACAACCTCCTGGCCCATTGGATTCTTGCCGCGCCCTGTGAGTTCTGTATCCAGCGTTACCTCACGGGTCACATCACGGATGGTCAGGTTGCCCGTCACCTTTGCCCGATCGCTGCCCTCCGGCTCGACGCGGGTGCTTTTGAACGTTATCTTCGGGAATTTCTCGACCTCAAAGAAGTCTGCCGATTTCAGGTGATTGTCCCGATATTCCACGCCCGAATTGATCGTGCTGACATCGATCTCCACTTCGACCGAAGAGTTGGCCGGGTTGGCCTCGTCGAGAACAATGGTGCCTTGCACTCCCCCGAAACGTCCCCTGACGGTCGTAATCATCATATGTTTGGCGACAAACTCGACCAGGGTGTGATTCGGGTCAAGCTTCCAGACGGTCGTCGTCTGCGTTTGTGGCTGACTCTGTTGTGTCATAGCATTTCCTCCATCAAAAATAGCTCGCACGGCCTATAGCATGGAAAGGGCAAGCCTACTGCTCAGCTTTCTTTTCCATACTTACTTTCCTTATAATAGTAAGTATAATTCGGTAAGTTGCTTCTGTCAAGAAGATTGTTTCTACCAGGAAAATATGGTATATTTGGGCTATGAATACATCTGACCTGTCGCAAACAACACAACAATCAGAGACCTGCGCCTCCCATCCTGTCGGGCGCGCATTACGCCTGCTCGGCGATAGCTGGACGCTCATTATCGTCTACTCGCTGCTCTCTGGCCCCAGACGCTTCGGCGAACTGCTGGATGCGCTGGGCAGCGCCAGCCCCAGAACGCTCTCGCAGCGCCTCAAAATGCTGGAAGAGATCGGCTTTGTGCAGCGCCAGGCGTACCTCGAAATCCCGCCGCGCGTCGAATACCGCCTGAGCGAAAAAGGCCAGGCCCTCGTCAACATCATGGAAGCCATCAAACAATTCGGCGAACGCTACCTCGCCGATGTCGAACCGCCCGCTGCCGCCCCCGATACGCCAGCATGTGAGTGAAAACCGGCCTGGACATGTCATGCCAGATGCTCCTCGCCATGGAGATATGCCGCCAGAGCAGCGCGTACTGTCACCAGGCTATCTTCCACTTCTGCCAGAGCCTTTTCCACTTCGGCAAATCTTTCTTCAGGGATTTCGTCAAAATAGTTTGCCATTGCATGAAACGTGAATAATGCCAGATAGAGACGGTAATGCGCGTCATCGGTTCGTCGCATTACTTCGCCAAACTCACGTTGCTGTTCCAGTGTTGCCATGTTCTTTTCCCTTTCGTGTAACGTGTAATTTGCAGAAAAGTCACACAGTAAAAATCACTTACTGAAAAGTATGTATGATAAAACATAGTTACGTCAAGAGTATTTAGCTGCTAAAATCGGACATAAACGATACCTGGTGAGGCTACAATGCTACGGTTACGGGTCAAAGAAGTTGCCGAAAGTAAAGGAATCTCAATGGGAAAATTATCTCGCCTGAGTGACGTCACATACAATACGATCAGGACACTTTATCGTCACCCGGAGGGCGGGGTAAACATCCAGACATTATACAGAATTGCAAAGGCATTAGATGTTTCCGTAGCCGATTTAATTGAGGAAGTACCGGACAATAACGAATAAAGCAGTTTGTGGGGTCATGTCATGCTGCGCAGCATGACATGACCCCACAAACTGCTTTATTTGTTATGGAATCACAGGAGCTTCAGCCTCACTTTCCACCGCTTCCAGCTCGCCGGATTCGCTACGGTAGCGTTGCGCGAGGGGGATATCCTTCAGGAAGAAGGTGGTGAGGAGGGCCAGCAGGGAGAAGATGAGGACGGCGACGAAGCCGTGCTGGATGGCGAGGGCCAGCGAGAGACGCAGGGCTTCGAAGACCTGGGCGAGCAGGTGCTGCACCTGTTGCATGGCCTGCGCCGCCGCCTGGGCCGCGATCTGGTTGTGCTGCGGGCCAGGCGGGACGTGCGCTACCGCAGCAGCAGCCGCGTAATGCTTTGCCGTCTGCACCACTGTGTCACGATACTGTTGATTAATCAGCACCTGCGGGTTGGTGGCGAACTGGAAGCCCTGCGGCGTCAGTTGCTGCACCGTAGAGGCGGGCAGGCGCTTCACAATATCGTTGGAGAGCGTGGTATTCACGATGGTGCCGACGATGGCGACGCCGAGGACGCTGCCAAGCTGGCCGAGGTAGCGCACCGCCGAGGTGCCTGTTCCCAGACGCGAGCGCGGCAGCGCGTTCTGCGCCGTCAGCGTGGTGATGGAGAAGAATGTTCCCATGCCCACACCGGCGATCACCATGAAGAGAATGGCCAGGAACAGAGCGGTAGAGGGCGTCAGGAAGGTGAGCAGGAAGACGCCAACAGTCATGATGAGCGCGCCGATGATGGCGACGAGCTGGTAGCGTTTGCGCATGGCGATCACCATACCGGCCAGCGCGGCCCCGACGACGGAACTCAACGTGAGCGGCGTCGTGATGAACCCCGAATTGGAGGCCGATTCGCCCAGCACGCCTTGCAGGAAGAGCGGCATGTAGATCACCACTCCGACCAGCACCATCAGTTGCAGCAGCGTGAGCAGCGCGGAGGCCGTGAAGACCTGGTTGCGGAAGAGGCTCAGGGGCAGCACCGGCTCAGCGGCGTAGCGTTCGGCGATGAAGAACAGCGCGTAGAGGACGCCGGAGGCGACGAGCGTGCCGACGACCTGCGGCGAATTCCAGGCATAGGTGGCATCGCCGCCCCATGTCAGGCCGAGCAGAAGACAGATGGTAGCGGCGGCGGCCAGAGCGGCTCCGATGAAGTCGATGCGGCGAATGGCTGCCAGGCCGGTAAAGCGGCTGCCGCGCTCAGAGATGTTGGCGGGCAGGTAGATGAGCAGCGCGGCCAGGGCGAGGATACCTGTGGGCAGGTTGATGTAGAACACCCAGCGCCAGCGCGTCGAGTCGACGACGAGGCTGCCCAGCAGGGGGCCGTGATCGGTCAGCCAACCGCCGAGACTGGGACCGACGACGCTGGAGAAGCCGTAGACAACGCCGAAGATGCCCTGCCACTTTGCGCGCTCGGCAGGCGGGAAGATGTCGCCGACGACGGTGAAGACCAGGGCGATGCCGATGCCCGCGCCCAGACCCTGCAAAGCGCGAAAAGCGATAAACTCGTTCATGCTCTGCGCTGCGCCGGAAAGGGCCGAGCCGAGCAGGAAGACGATGGTGCCAACGACCAGAAACCATTTGCGCCCGAACTGGTCGGAGAGTTTTCCCACTGTGGGTACCATCGTCGTTGAAGCCAGCGTGTAAGCCGTGACGGCCCACGTGTAGCGATCAAAGCCTTGCAGCGAGGCGACGATGCGCGGCAGCGCGGTGCCAACGACTGTCTGATCCAGCGCCTCCAGCAACAGGGTGAGCATCAGAGCCGCCAGCACGCTGAAGAGCGCGATACCGCGCAGGCGGCGCTCACTTCCCTGCGCGGCAGGCGCCTGAGAAGTTGAAGAGGTATTCTCCATAATACGTTTCCTCCACGCGGAGGCGACACCACACATGGTATAATGGTATATGGCGATCCTCCGCTCAATTGCGGCGCGTCCTCTGCCTCGGCCTGAGAAACGCTGGCAGAGGCATACGCCCGCGATTGCTTTTCTGGCCCCTGCCCATTGCCGGGGTCTGCTGACCCCTTACGGGGCCTCCATTTTTTGTTCCAGCGCCGATGCTGCTTCAGCCAGCTCTTGCCCCGCCTTCTGAGCCTGAGCAAGCTCCTGTTCGCGCAGGCTCCTGGCCCAGTCCAGTTCCGCCTGCCACTGGCTGATCGAATGCTCCATCGTCTTCAGGATGTACGACAGCGTGCTGGCATTCACGCGCGGAATGCCATGCGCAAGCTGCGGCGTCTCCTGTACCATCTCTTTTACCACCGCCTGATGACTCACCATGTCCTCCGCCTCGTTCTGCTGGAAGAAGACGTGAGACTGACAGTAGTTGATGTAATGGTCGATCAGGCGCAGGCGCTCTGCTGGAGTGATGTGGCTAAAGGCGG
>Ga0209810_1003176_pt1 | contig 17793 bp, 21 predicted proteins | sample Coa_R1_7_FD_187159 | JGI IMG/M metagenome (GOLD analysis project Ga0209810, IMG submission 187159) | Surface soil microbial communities from Centralia Pennsylvania, which are recovering from an underground coalmine fire - Coalmine... | ecosystem: Environmental > Terrestrial > Soil > Unclassified...
GCGTGATCATCAGCCGCCTGACGAACGACGTCGAGGCGCTCGACCAGCTCGTCACCGACGGCGTCACCTCGCTCGTCCAGAACACGCTCACGCTCGCCGGCACCGCCGTGGTGCTGTTCGTGCTCGACTGGCGCCTCGCGCTCGCGACGCTGACGGTGATGCCGGCGATGGTGTTCGCGACGGCATGGTTCCGCAAGCGGTCGGGTCGCGCGTACCGCGGCGTGCGCGAGACGCTGGGCGCGGTTACCGCGACGCTCGCCGAGGACATCGCCGGCATGCGCGTGCTGCAGTCGTTCACGCGCGAGCGCGCCGCCCGCGAGAACTTCCGCCGCGTCAGCGACACCTACCGCGCCTCGAACATGCAGACGGTCGTCCTGAACGGGATCTACTTCCCGTTCGTCGACTTCGTCTCGTCGGCGGCGACGGCTGTCGTGCTCGGCTACGGCGGCTGGCTCGCCTTCCACGGGCAGATGTCGATCGGGATCCTCGTCGCCTTCCTCGGCTACCTGTCGAACTTCTTCGATCCCGTCCAGCAGCTCTCCCAGCTCTACAACACGTTTCTGTCGGCGGTCGCGGCGCTCGACAAGATCACCGACCTGCTCGACGAGGAGCCGGAGGTGCGCGACGCGACGGGCGCGGTCGAGCTGGGGCGGATCGCGGGGCGCGTCGAGTTCGACGGCGTCCGCTTCTCGTACGGTCGCGGCCCCGAGGTCCTGCACGGCATCGACCTCGACGTCGCGCCGGGCACGACGGTCGCGCTCGTCGGCCACACCGGCGCGGGCAAGTCGACGATCGCGAAGCTGCTCGCCCGGTTCTACGACCCGACCGCGGGCCGGATCGCGATCGACGGCGTCGACCTGCGCGACGTCCGGCAGGAGTCGCTCCGCCGGCAGCTCGGGATCGTGCCGCAGGAGGGCTTCCTGTTCGCCGGCAGCGTCGCCGAGAACATCGCCTTCGGCCGACCCGACGCGCCTCGCGAGGAGATCGTGGCGGCCGCGCGCTCGGTGGGCGCGGACGAGTTCGTCGAGCGGCTCGAGGACGGCTACGAGACGCAGCTGGGAGAGCGGGGCTCGCGGCTCTCGCTCGGTCAGCGGCAGCTCGTCGCCTTCGCGCGAGCGCTGCTCGCGGATCCGCGGATCCTCATCCTCGACGAGGCGACGAGCTCGGTCGACATCGGCACCGAGCGGAAGATCGAGCGGGCGCTGCGGCGTCTGCTGCACGGCCGAACGGCCTTCGTGATCGCGCACAGGCTCTCCACGATCCGCGACGCCGACCTGATCGTCGTCCTCGAGCACGGCCGGATCGTCGAGCAGGGCACCCACGACGAGCTGCTCGCCGCGCGCGGGCTCTACACGAGCCTGTACGGCGACTGGGCAGCCGAGGTGGCGTAGGCGAGACGCCCGAGGCGTAGTACGCTCGCCGGGTGCAGGTTGGCGAGCCGATCGGCGAAGGCTGGACGATCTACAAGCGGTTCTGGGCGCATCTGATCCCGATCGCGCTGGTCGTCTACGTCGTCGTGTCGTTGATCGCGCTCGCGCTGGCGAGCACCGGCAGCAGCCTCTCCGTGCTGGCCGCGTTCGTCGTCAGCGTCGCGGGCATCTTCCTCTTGCAGGCGTCGCTCGTCGAGGCGGTCGCCGACGTCCGCGACGGCCGCGCCGACCTCACCCTGTCCCAGACGGTCGCGCGCGCGTGGCCGCGGCTCGGCTCGGTCGTCGTTGCCGGCATCGCGGCGGCGATCGCGATCGTGATCGGGCTCGTGCTGATCGTCGTCCCCGGCCTCGTCCTGCTCACGATCTGGAGCCTGATCGTGCCGGTGATCGTGCTCGAGCGGCGCAGCGCCTTCGACTCGTTCGGGCGCAGCCGCGATCTCGTCCGCGGCCACGGCTGGACGGTGTTCGGCGTGATCGTGGTCACCTTCGCGATCAACGTCGCGGTGTCGATCGTGCTCGAGCTGCTGTTCGCGGGCTTCTCGACGGTGATCGGCCACTACATCGGCAACGTGATCGCGAACACGCTGATCGCGCCGTTCGTCGCCGCCGCCTGGACGTCGATGTACTTCCGCCTGCGGGAGCTCAAGGAGCCGGCGCACGGCGGCCTCCCCGCGGGGGCGGCGTACACCGAGGGGTAGTCCGCGGTGGACGTCGACCGCCGCACGCAGGAGCGCATCGACCAGCCCGTCTCGGCGGAGGCCGAGCGCGAGACACGGCTGACGCCGTCGGAGGCCGTCGCGCAGATGCGGATCCGCGTGCCGGTGCGCGCGAACCGCACGCTGCGAACGGTGATCGAGCGCGTCAACCGCGACGACCAGCTGAAGGGCTGGTGGCACGTCGCGAACGTCAACGCCGTCGTACGGATGGGCATCAACGACCACTCCTGGGTGCACATCCAGATCGTCACCAACATCGCGCTCAAGCTCCTGCGGCAGCTCACCAAGCACGGTGTGGAGCCCGCGGTCGTGAGCGACTACGGCATGTCGCGCGACGACGCGGAGGTGATCGTCGCGCTGACGGCGCTCACCCACTGCGTCGGGATGGCGGTGCATCGGAAGGGCCACGAGGACTTCAGCCTCTTCCTGGCCGAGCCGAAGCTCCGCGAGCTGCTCGCCGGGATCTACGACGAGCCCGACCTGACGGTGGTGGTGTCGGAGGTGCTGCAGGGGATCATCAGCCACCGTTCCGACGGCGAGCCGCTCACGCTGGAGGCCGGGATCCTCCGCGTCGCGGACGCGCTCGACATGGAGCAGGGCCGGTCTCGCATCGCGTTCGAGCGCGGCCGCGTCGGCATCCACTCGCTGTCCGCGGCCGCGATCGAGGAGGTCGAGATCGCGGACGGCGACGAGAAGCCGATCCGCATCTCCGTCCGGATGAACAACTCCTCCGGCCTCTACCAGGTCGACGGGCTCCTGAAGGCGAAGCTCGTCGGCTCGGGGCTCGAGCCGTACGTCGAGGTGATCGCGCACATCGACACCGAGGCCGAGAAGCGCCTCGTGCCGCTGTACCGGCTCGAGGTGTAGCGAAGCCGGCCGGGGCTACAATGCCCGGCGCCCTGCGGGGTCGTCTAACGGTAGGACGCCTGACTCTGGATCAGGTAGTCAAGGTTCGAATCCTTGCCCCGCAGCCTTTGCGCTCCCGCGCGTGAATGTCGCCGGGGGCTGTGCGAGCGCCAAGTGGCGGCGGCGGAGACTGCCCCGTCCGACCGGGCTGCTGGATCACGACGATCGACCGGCGCATCCTCCCGTCGGCCCGAGGAACGTTGGACGATGGACGAGCCGGAGAAGAAGGCCGGCGGAACAGCCGCGACCGCAGCGCCGAAGACCGGCGTGCGCAGGACAGCCTTCGCGAGGTCGCTCGGCGACGCGTGGGTCGAGACGTCGCCCGGCATCTTCCGCCGAGCGGGAGCCGCCGAGCCTGCAGAACACGGGCTTCGAGTCGTCGACGACCCGCCGCCGGAGGCAGCGTGAGGCCGCTCTGCTTCCGGCTGACGTACGCGGACGGCGCGGATGCCGGCGACTTCCACACGTCCTTCTCGATCTGGCGGGTCGGCGACACGTTCCGCACCCGCGACGGCCGCCAGCTGCGGATCCGGGCGATGCTGCCACTCGACCTGATCGAGGAGTACGCGGACGGCCCGGTCGTCGCGATCTGGGAAGTCGAGAAGGCTTAGTAAGCATCCGGCAACGTTTGCCGGGTTCCGGCGGCTGCAAAGCGTCGCGATGGCGGCGTCCTCGGTCGCCCCGATAGTCACCACTATCGGGGCTCCCTGCGTCCTTGCCCCGCTCGCTTTTCGCCGCCGTCTTGCCCGGCAACGTTCCCGGACGCTCCACTAGAACCGCTTCCATACGGCGCGCTCATCGCGCGCATACACGGCGCCGATATCGCTCTTCGGGAGCGGGTGCGGCGCATCCTCACGGCGCCGGAGCACGACCTCGGCGCGGCCGGAGAGCCCGCCGCGCCCGCCCCGAGTGGACACGGGGGCTGGACTCGAAGGCGCCGAGGCGCCAAACTCCGGAGCTGTGCTCATCGCCATGACTCAACACGCAGGCGTGCGGCTCGCGGAGGTCGGCTTCCTGCTCGACGCGATCGCGGGCGCGATCCTCTTCTTCGGCGTGGTGCCGGGGGTGCGGAGCGCGGCGCGCGTCGGCGCCGGACTGCTGCTGGCCATCGGCTCGGTGCTCCTGATCATCGGGACGCACTGGGGCCACTTCGGCACCCGCTGAAACCGGCCGCAGCCGCCTGCCTCCCTCGCACCTCTTCAGCAGCGGCCCGTCGCTGCCGATGCTCGGGCATGCACCGCTCCGTGATCGGTCTCTGCGCCGGCGTCGGCATGTTCGTCGGGGGCTACGTTCCGGCCCTCTGGGGCGGCTCGGCGTTCTCCGCGAGCTCGCTGCTGCTGTCGATGCTCGGTGGGGTCGCCGGCATCTGGGCCGGCGTCCGCCTCTCCGACCTCTGACAGTCGCTCAGCCGACCGAGACGCTCGGCGAGGTGCCGAGGATGCGGCCCGAGCTGTCGAGCGCCCGCACCTCGACCGTGTGCGGAAGCGTGCCGACGTGGATGTCCGTCTCGAGCCCGCGCCACGGCGCGCTCGCGATGCGCCGCAGATGCGCTCTGTCGTCGCCTCCGAGCACCTCCCACCGCGCGATGCCGGTCTCGCCGTTCCAGCTCGCGTAGACCACTCCGCGGTCGGCCGCGACCGCCGGGGGGTCGCCCGGGCGGCCAACCCACGGATAGCGGAACGCACGATACGTGTCGCCGTAGGGGAGCTTCACCTCGAACCGCACCCGACCGTCGGACGCGAACTCCGTCGCCCGGCGGATCCCACCCCAGCCGACGAACGCACCGCCGTCCGGCAGGAGCTGGATGTCGCCCTCGTACGGCGACGACAGCTTCTTCGGGCGGAGGAACGTCTTCACGACGCGGGCGCGTCGCTTCGCGATGTCGAGCTTCATGACGAGCGGTCGGGTGTACGGCTCGACCTTCGGGATCGCGCCGTTGTCGAACAGCGTCAACACGCCGCCCGGGTGCAAGCGCGCGTCGTGCTGGAACGCGAAGCGAACCGCCTGGGCCGGCCCGAAGTCGCTCTTCTTCCCCCCGAGCCGCCACAGGATCCGACCGGCGCGCGCGAGGTCGTAGAGCGCGCTCGTGTTGCGACCGGAGATCAGGATCGTGCCGTTCGGGCCGTCCGCGACCGAGTTGACATGGAAGTAGTCGAGCGGTCGCTTCTTCGAGGCGTCACGGGCCGGCTCGCGGTTCGCCTGCGTCGACTCGGACAGCGGCACGTGGTCGAGCGAATGCCAGTCGAAGACGACGCGCCCGGTCGCGATGTCGATCTCCTGCACCACGCTGTCGAGCACCCAGCCCTTCTTCGGACCGCCGACGCCGCTCAGGTCGTCGGGCACCTCCTTGTAGGCGGTGACGAACGCGGTGCCGCGCGGGGTCAGCTGGAACTCGTGCAGGTCGCTCTGCAGGCCGTCGCCCGCGTGCACGATCGCGATCTGCCGGTAGGACGAGTCCAGGATGACGTCCTCGCCGCGACCGACACCCGCCTTGTTGATCCGTCCTTGCCACCACGTGAGCACCGGCTTGCCCCGGTAGGTCTGCACGCGGAAGTCGGTGGCCTCGAGCGGCGGCGGCAGCTGGCGGTACCAGAGGATGCGGCCGCGGTTGTCGGCGATCATCGGGCCGCCCGGCTCACCGCCTTTCTTCTCGGCGACGAAGACGTATCCCGGTGCGACCCCGTCGGCTGCATGCGTCACCGTCAGACGGAGCGGATAGGCGCCGGGGATGGTGCGGAGCGAGCCCGTGCGCGCAGGCCGCTTCGTGTCCGAGCAGCCCCCCGCGATCACGGCGGCGGCCGCGACGACGACGACGCAGAGAACCCGCCCCCTCACCGGCGCGGCGCAGCGTAACCCAGGGCGGAGAGTGGCGCCCTCGCCCGCGTCTCTTTATGCTCTTCGGGATTCCCCTGACCCCCCAGACAGGAGGACGAGTGAAGAAGCGAATCTACGTGGCCGCTGGAGCGTCCACGCTGATCGCCGTGACGGCGCTCGTGGTGGCCAGCCTGGCAAGTGCCCGGTCGAACGGCGCCACGCCGCTGCCGGCATCGTCGTGCCAGGCGATCCAGAACCCGAGCGGCCAGTATCTGATCGCATCCGACCTGCCCCTCGAGGGGTCGGGGCGGACGCAGACGATCCAGATGGGGAAGGCAATCGCCTACATCCTCAAGCAGCACAACTGGAAGGCCGGGAAGTACACGCTGGCCTACCAGGCGTGCGACGACGCGACCGCTCAGGCCGGTAAGTGGGACTCGGGCAAGGCCGCCGCGAACGCGAACGCCTACGCCCAGGATCAGAGCGTGATCGGCGTCATCGGAACGTTCAACTCCGGTGCGGCCGAGATCGAGGTCCCGATCCTCAACCGCGCCCCGAACGGCCCCGTGGGCATGGTCAGCCCGGCGAACACGTACGTCGGCCTGACGCACGCAGGCCCGGGGACGGCGGCCGGTGAGCCCGGGAAGTACTACCCGACCGGCAAGCGGAACTACATCCGCATCGTCGCGGCGGACGACTTCCAGGGCGCTGCGGACGCGATCCTCGCGAAGAGCCTCGGCATCAAGAAGCTCTTCCTGCTGAACGACAAGGAGGCCTACGGCCAGGGCGTCGCTGCCGACACCCGCAACGCCGCGCAGAAGCTCGGCATCAAGGTCGTCGGCTTCACCGCGTGGGACGGCAAGGCGTCGTCGTACGAGGCGCTCGCCGTGAAGATCAAGTCGTCGGGGGCGCAGGGCGTCTTCCTCGGCGGGCTGATCTGCGAGAACGGCGGCAAGCTGATCAAGGACATCCGTGCCGGCGTGCCCGGCATCAAGATCATGGCGCCTGACGGCTTCACGCCGATCTCGGCGGACGTCCAGACGGCCGGCTCCGCGGCGAACAACATGACGGTGTCGGTCGCCGGTCTTCCGAACAGCCAGCTGAAGGGCGCCGGCAAGGCGTTCGTCAAGGGCTTCACGAAGGCCGTCGGCGTGCCCGACCCGTACGCGGTCTACGCGGCCCAGGCGGCCCAGGTGATGATCGACGCGATCGCCCGCTCGAACGGCACGCGCGCCGACGTCGCGAAGCAGCTGTTCAAGACGAAGGTGAAGAACGGCATCCTCGGGTCGTTCACGATCAACAAGAACGGCGACACCTCGTCGAACCCGGTCACGATCTACAAGATCGTCGGCGGGAAGTCGACGAACTACAAGGTGATCGTGCCGCCCACCACGCTGGTCAGGGCGGCGTAGTCCGGGACCCCATGGAAGGTCGGACGGGAGGGCCGCAAGGCCCTCCCGCTCGTTTTCGGGGCCGCTCCACTCCCGGGTTTCAGCTGACGCGCAGGAAGATCGCGCAGGCGGGCTTGCTTCGGTTCCCGGCCGGGTCGGACGCGACGACGCAGAAGCGGAGCCGCCGGCTCGCGAGCCGACGTGGCACCGGCCAGCGCACGGTGACGCTGCGCGTGCCGATTCGGAATCCCGGGGGAACGGTCAGCGCCGCGAGCGGTCTGCCCGCCTCGTAGACGCGAACGACCCCCCGGGTGCGGCCGCTGTCGTCGAACAGGTCGACGTGGAGCAGCGCGACCTTCCCTCGCGTCGCCGACGCCGGGTACGCCGTTACGAGCGGCGCCCTGACGTCGGGTGAGCTCAGCGCACCTGCCGAGAACAGCTCCTGGACGGCCGACGTCGCGGCGTGCACGAGCGCGTCCGGACCTCCGCCGTCGACGCTCAGGGAGCCGAGCAGCCGCTGCTCCGCCGCGATCGATCGTCCGCCGTCGTAGACGCCGAAGCCGTTCGGCATCACGACGAGCAGCGGGCCCACGTACCAGAGGACGAGCTCGAGCCCCAGGAAGCGCGCGTAGTCGGACGGCCGCCCGAACAGGGACGGGATCGCGCCGAGGTCGTCCGGGGCGTCGATCACCGCCACCTTCACACGCTCTCCATGCTGGTAGACGGCTGCCACGGCGCGTTCGAGGCCGGCGACGGCGGCCGCCGACGGCGTCTCGTACGGCACGAAGACGTTCTGGACGAGCAGCGTGTCGCTCGCCGGGTCGCCGTCCGCCCGAACCGTCGTCGCGGTCACGGCGCAGGCGATCGCGGCCGCCAGCACGGCCGCGATCGCCCGTGGCCCCGTCGGGCCGATTCGGCTCACTGGTTGCAGGTCGCAGGCTGCGGGGCTTCGATCCGGAGCCCCTTCTTCGGCGTGCCGCCGGGCACGACGAAGGTGACGATGACGACCGCGTTCGTCGTGCCCTGGTTCTTCACCGTGAAGGGCTTCGCCGCGGTCTCGTAGAACGTCTGGCCCGGCCCGAACGTCTGAGACGAGCAGTCGGCGGCGTACCGGACGAGCTGCCCCGAGACGACGGTCCCGGTCAGGTAGCCCGGGTGGAGGTGCCAACCCGAGTAGCCGCCGGGCGCGAACGTCGCCTCCTGGGTGACAACCTCGGGCGAGTGCAGCACTCCCACCGGCATCAGCCCGAACTTCGCCGCGACGACCGGATGCAGCTCGAGCCACGAGCCCAGGTTCGTGACGCCGATCGCCCGAAGCCGCTGCAGGAACTCCGGCAGCTGGTCGGCCGTGTACGACTTGCCGTTCCACGTGAGGCCGTCCGCCTGCGCGGTCAGGCCCGTGTTGTACGCCACGTCGCCCTGCATCGTCCCGAGCGAGAGCATCGTCGACGTCTGCCCCGCCCCCGGCGTCGCGAGCGCGACGGCCGCCCACACCGCGGCGCCGGCGACGGTCAATGCGATGATCAAACGCTTCACTAGCACGGCTCCCTCCTCCTTCTTTGCGTCGACATCGGTGCGCGTGCCCGCGACGGTAGGAACGGCCGCCTCCGACGACCACGGTGCAGGCGGGGCGGTGCTCGTGGGTGCTGCCATGTCGTTCAGCGGGGTGGTTTGCACGACGGCGTCCAGCAGGTGCACGGCCCCTTACAGGACAGGCCTTCGGCGCCACCGGACGGTGACGAACGCCGCACCGGCGAGCACGAGGATCGCACCCGCACCGGCAGTCGCCCCGACCGAGGCGTCGCCCCAGCTGAACCCGTGTGCGCCGTCGCCGTTCGCGATGGCGGCAGGACTGCCGAGGGCGTAGGCACCGAGTCCGTACTTCCGGTTCAGGGCGATGGATCGCGCACGAAGCGCTCCGAGCGCGTCGTTCGGCGCCGCGAGAGCCGCGCCTCCGGCCCCGAGGGACGCGTGCTGGATGTAGACACTCCGGTTCGGGTCGTACGAGCCCCCGCTGCGGTCGGTGACGATTCCACCGGGAACGCGCTGCGAACCGCCACCGATCGACGAGCCGGCGGCCGGATTCGCGCCGAACGCGGCACCCGCTGGCAGGGTGCAGGCGAGCAACGCAGCCACGGTCGCTGCCGCTCTCCGGTTGCTTCTTCCGTTCATGTCCTCCTCCCTCCGGTTGAGACGGTGCACGTGTCGTCGACGGTAGGAGCAACGACCTCCGGCGCCTACCGTGCAGGCGGGCCGGCGAATGGGTGCTGCCATGCAGACCGGTGAGGTGGTATGTACGCCGCGTGAGCGAGGAGGAGCTTCGTGCGTCGCGGGCGCGGATCGCCTCGTCGGCGCACGCCGAACGGCGCAGGATCGAACGCGCGCTTCACGACGGCGTCCAGCAGGACCTGATCGCGCTCTCGGTCCGGCTGCAGCTCCTCGCCGAGGCTGTCGACACCGATCCGGACGCGGCGCTCTCGCTCCTCGACGAGCTTCAGCGCGAGACACGTGAAGCCCTGGACCGTATTCGCACCCTCTCGAGCGAGATCTATCCGTCACTCCTCGAGGCGCGCGGGCTCCCGGACGCGCTCGGCGCCGCCGGCGCGCGGGTCGAGGGCGGCGTGCCCGTTCGCTTTCGCGGCGACGTCGAGGCCGCCGTCTACTTCTGCTGCCGTGCGCTCATGGACGGCGACGCGGTGACGATCGAGCTGCGCGAGGACGGCGACGCGTTGCGCGTCGAGATCGACTGCCCGCGGCGGATCGACTTGACGGCGGCCCGCGACCTGGTCGAGGCGCGGGGAGGCACGCTCGTCGGCGAAGCGACGCCGAACGGCGGAGTGCGAGTGGTCGCCGCGATCCCGCTCGGCTAATCCGCTGCGGCGAGGTAGAGGATGACAGCCTTCACCCGCTTGTGCACGCTCTGCTCCCAGGCGATCCCGAGCTTCAGGAAGATCGAATGGATCACCTTCTCGACCGAGCGCTCGGTGAGGAAGAGGGCCTTCGCGATCGCAGCGTTGTTCTTTCCCTCCGCCATCTCGCGGAGCACGTCGCGCTCGCGCGGCGTGAGCGCGTTGAGCGGCGACGTCTCCGCTTTCGCCTTCTCCGCCACCAGTCCCTCGACGACCTTCGGATCGATCACCGATCCGCCCTCGGCGACCGCCTTGATCGCCGCGACGACCTGCTCCAGATCGTCCACCCGCTCCTTCAGCAGGTACGCCCGGCGGGCGGTCCCGGCGTCGAGCAGCGCGAGCGCGTAGCGCGGCTCGGCGTACTGGCTGAGCACGACGACCCCGACGTCCGGATGCGTGTCGCGGAGACGCTCGGCTGCCTGGATGCCCTCGTCGACGCCGCGAGGCGGCATCCGGATGTCGGTGAGCACGACGTCGGGGCGTTCGGCCTCGACGGTGGCGAGGAGCGAGTCGAGGTCGTCGCAGACCGCGGCCACCTCGATCTCGGGCTCTGTCTCGAGCAGGCGGCGGACACCCTCCCGAACGAGGTAGTGGTCGTCGGCGAACACGACCCGGATCGTCACGTGCTGCCTAGCATGACTCAGTGGCGGAGCTCGTGCTCATCGTCGACGACAACGAGGCGAACCTCAAGCTCGCCCGCGACGTCCTCGAGCGCGCGGGCCTGCGCACGCTGACGGCGGCCACCGCGAGCGAGGGGCTCCGTCTCGCGCGCGAGCAGCTTCCGGACGTCGTCCTGATGGACATCCGGCTTCCCGACCTCGACGGAACGGAGGCCGTCAGGAGGCTGGCCAGCGACGAGCGTACCGCGCACATCCCCGTGCTCGCGCTGAGCTCGCTCAGGGCCGACGAGACGAGCGGGTGGTACCGCGACGCGGGCTTCGCCGGCTACATCGAGAAGCCGATCGCCGTCCGCGACTTCGCGGCCCAGGTTCGTGCCGCCATCGCGGCGACGACGAGGTAGCTCCCTCCGAAAAGGATGCTGGCACCCTAGACGCGCCTGCCCAGCCCTGTCACGATCGTCACGAATCGGGGGTCAGGAAAGGAGCTGAGCGATGACGAGGCGATTGATCCGAGCGCGGATGCTGATCGTCGTCGGGGTCCTGGCGCTGCTCGCCGTGCCGTTCGCCGCCTCCGGAGGGACGAAGGCAACGTCGTCGGCGGTCGACGCGACGACGCAGCGGGAGGCGGACCTCTACCTGATCGACCAGATCGAGGTGAAGTTCCACCGGGCGACGTCGCACCACGACATCAACCTGATGATGTCGCTCTGGGCGCCCGGCGCGGTGTTCAACATCGACCAGCAGACGCTCACCGGCAAGGCGCAGATCAGGCACTGGTTCCTGACGGAGAACAAGGCGTTCATGCCGAGCCATCACTGGGAGTCCGACACCGCGTCGTACAAGATCAGGGTCAACCTCAACGGCGACCAGGCCACGATGTACTTCGAGTGCCACTACATCGACACGAAGACCGGGATGGTCGTCGCGACGGCGGGCGTCACGCACACCCTGCAGAAGATCGGCGGTCAGTGGTTGATCACCAACTCGGCCGGGTCGACCGCGACGCTCAGCCCGTAGCGCGCGGCCGTGGCGCAAACCGAGGTGCTCGGCGCGCCGCCCACCCGCCGGGGGTGGGCGGCGCGTGTCGTCCCGAGGGACGCGCTCGTCGCCCTGGTCGCGCGGGCGCCGGCGACCGTTCGCACGAAGCTGCTGGTCGCGTTCCTGGTGATCGCCGGGCTGCTCGTGCTCGTGAGCGTCCTCGGCCTCCAGGTGCTCGCCGGCGCGAATGCGCGCGTCGGGCGGCTGGGGACGCTCCAGCTTCGTGCCTCGACCTACCAGGCGCTCAAGGCGCACGCAGACGACCTGCAGCAGACCCTCACGGCGCGCGCGGCGGGCGCGCCGAGCGTCACGCCGTACACGGGCGGCAAGACGCTGCAGGGCGGCAAGCAGTGGCGGCTCGCCGACCTTGCGGTCGCCGACACGCTGTCCCAGGTCGAGCTGGGTGCCGACGAGGTGCTCTTCGACTTCGTCCCCCCGCGCGCCGACGAGCAGGTGCTTCGCCGTATCCGGCTCGACTACCGGAAGGTGGTGCGCGCGCTCGCGACGATCACGAGGCTCGACCGCAGCGGCGTGAAGGGATACTCGGCGCAGTCGGCGGTGAACGCAGCACGCACCGCGGGCGACGACCTCGACGTGCGTGCGCAGAACCTCTACTTCAGGACCAGGGCCGAGACGCAGGCCCTCGTAGCGGCGAACCGGAGCGCGTACACGTCGTCGCGCGACCTCTTCATCGGCGTGAGCGCCGGCAGCGTCGCGCTCGCGCTCGTGCTCGGGTTGCTGCTGTCGTGGTCGCTGATCGGCCCGATTCAGCGCACCGAGGCACGCCTCGCCGAGATCGCCGCCGGCGAGTTCGCGGGCCGGCTGAACGTCCCGAACCGCGACGAGCTCGGCTCGCTGGCAGCAAACGTGAACCGGATGAACGACGAGCTCCGGCGCGTCTACGGTGAGCTCGAGACGGCAAGCCGGCACAAGAGCGAGTTCCTCGCCAACATGTCGCACGAGCTCCGGACGCCGCTGAACGCGATCATCGGCTTCTCGCAGGTCATGCGCGAGCGGCTCTTCGGCGACATCAACGAGAAGCAGGAGGAGTACCTGGACGACATCCTCTCGTCCGGCAACCACCTGCTGTCGCTGATCAACGACGTGCTCGACCTGTCGAAGGTCGAGGCGGGCCAGGTCGAGCTGGAGGTCGGCGAGCTCTCGCTGCGCGACGCACTCGAGCGCGGCGTCGTGATGGTGCGCGAGCGGGCGACGCAGGGCGGCGTGGCGCTCTCGCTGGACCTGAGCCCGGACGTCGACGTCGTCAGCGGCGACGAACGGCGCCTGCGACAGATCGTCTTCAACCTGCTCTCGAACGCGGTCAAGTTCACGCCGCCCGGCGGCAGCGTCGTCGTCGCAACCGCTCGCACCGCCGGCGAGGTGGAGGTGTCGGTCACCGACACCGGCCCCGGCATCGCGCCCGTGGACCGCGAGCGGATCTTCGAGGAGTTCCAGCAGACCGACGTCGGCGCCCGGCAGCGCGAGGGGACGGGCCTGGGCCTCGCCCTCTCGAAGCGGCTCGTCGAGCTCCACGGCGGGCGCATCTGGGTCGACAGCGAGGTCGGCCGCGGCAGCCGCTTCGCGTTCACGTTGCCGCTGCCGGAGGCGTAGCGCCGTGGCCGGGGAGCGCGTCCTCGTCGTCGAGGACAACGACAAGAACATGAAGCTCTTCCGAGACGTCCTGCAGGCGAAGGGCTTCGCCACGCTGGAGGCGACCACGGGACAGGAAGCGCTCTCGCTCGCGTTGGAGCATCGGCCTGCGCTTGTGCTGATGGACGTCCAGCTCCCCGGCATGGACGGTGTCGAGACGCTGTCGCGGCTCCGTGAGGACGAGCGGACGGCGTCGATCCCGGTGCTCGCGCTCACCGCGCAGGCGATGCGCGGCGACCGCGAGCGCTTCCTCGAGACCGGCTTCGACGGTTACCTCGCGAAGCCCGTGAACATCGTCGAGCTCGTAGCCGCCGTGAAGGAGCACGTGTCGACGTGAGCGACGCCGCCCCCGCCCGGATCCTCGTCGTCGACGACCTGCCGGCGAACGTGCGCCTGCTCGAGGCCGTGCTGCTGCCGCACGGCTACGAGGTCCTGGCGGCGAGCGACGGCACGGCCGCGCTCGAGCTGGTCGCCTCGGGGGCGCCCGACCTGATCCTGCTGGACGTGCTGATGCCGGGCCTCGACGGCTTCGAGGTCTGCAGGCGGCTGCGCGCCGATCCCGCGACCGCCGCGCTGCCCGTCGTCATGGTGACCTCGAGCGCCGAGGGCGAGAAGACGCGCGCGATCGAGGCGGGCGCCGACGACTTCATCTCGAAGCCGTTCGACAACCACGCGCTGCTGCCGCGGATCCGGTCGCTGCTCCGGATCAAGCGCTATCACGACACGATCAAGGCGCAGTCCGCGGAGCTCGCGGCCCTGAACGCGACGCTCGAGGAGCGCGTGCGCGCGCAGGTGGACGAGCTCGAGCGGCTGCGTCGGTTGCGCAGGTTCCTCTCGCCGCAGCTCGCGGACGCGATCGTCTCCACGGGCGACGAGACGATCCTGGCGAGCCACCGGCGGCAGGTGGCGATGGTGTTCGCGGACCTACGCGGCTGGACGAACTTCGTCGACGCGGTCGAGCCGGAGGAGCTGATCCGGGTGCTGCGCGAGTTCCACGAGTGCGTCGGCGGCCTCGTCAGGCGCTTCGACGCCACGGTCGGCTTCCTCGAGGGTGACGGCGTGCAGCTCTTCTTCAACGATCCCATCGAGATCCCGGACGCGCCGCTGCGCGCCGTGCGTCTCGGCTGCGCGCTGCGCGAGTCGATGGCGCAGCTGACGCCGGTCTGGCGCAGGCGCGGCTACGACCTCGACTTCGGCGCCGGGCTCGCGCTCGGCTACGCGACCTGCGGCGAGATCGGCTTCGAGGGCCGCTCCGACTACGCGGCGGTCGGCGCCGTCACGAACCTGGCATCGCGCCTCGCGGACGAGGCCGCCGGCGGGCAGGTGCTCGTGGCGCAGCGCCTCTACGCGGAGGTCGAGGACTCCGTCGACGCCGAGCGCGCAGCCGAGTTCGCGCTCAAGGGATTCGCGCGCCCGGTGGTCGCGTACAACGTCCTCGGCGTGCGAGAGGGAACCGAGGGGCGCGCGGAGCATGGGCCAGAAGTCCTATCCGCCGGGACCACAAGGCTCTTTACTCCCGGAGGGCTCTGACCGAAATGTGACTCGTGGACGCCACCGCGACACCCCACGCCGAGCTGCTCGAGCCCGGCGCGCCGCTCGGAACGCTCATCGCGGACTTCGACGAACAGACCTTGACCGCCTTGCTGGTCGCGCGATTCCGCTCGTTCATCGCTCTCGGTTACCGGGAGGGCGACGCGTTGATGGCTGCGGTCGGCCGTACCTGTTCGGCACACGATCCAGCCACCGCGCTGGTGGCATGACGGTCAAGGAGCGGCTCCACAGAGTGGTCGACGAGATGAGCGACGACGAAGCGGAGACACTGCGGCGTATCGAGACCCTCCGCAGCGATCCACTCGTACGGTTCTTCGACGCGGCGCCGATCGACGACGAGCCGGTCACGCCCGAGGAAGAGGCCGCCACGGCCGAGGTCGAGCGCGACCGTCGTGCCGGGATCTCGCCGTTCTCGTTCGACGAGATCAGACGCCGGTACCTGTAGACGGAGCGGTCAGAGGCGGCGGTACACGTCGCTCCGGTGCGCGACGCGGACGATCACGACGCCTTCCGTACTCTCGCTCCGCCCGCCGCTCGAAACGATCTCGAACGGTCGGCTATCGGCAAACCTCACTCCACGGCCGAAGCTCGGCGTCGTCCCGGTCGGCTCGTACCTCGAATGCAGCGACACTGTCCTCGAGGTACTCGACACGCTCGCGCAGCTCGGCGACGTCGAGCTCGAGTTCTGACCTTGGCTTCTGCCCGCGGGTGACCTCTGCCAGCGCATCCAGGGCGCGCGCGAGCCCGGAGCGAGCTCGTCGACCATCGATGACGGGCGCAGCTGCCATCGCCAGAGCGTACGCCAGGGCGCAGGCCCCCTTGCGGTGTTCGATGGTTGGCAGTGGCGCCGCCCGGTTCAACTCGGCGAGCGCCTGGCGTAGTGCGGGGTCGGCCTCGGCGAGGTTCTCGAGCAGGTAGTCGCATCCGTAGGCGCGCGCGGCGAGCAGGCCGAGGATGCGGCCGAGCTCGTTGGCTGCGGCTGCGGCGTCGTCGGCGTTGCCGCCGGGGGCGAGGCCTCGTACGAGACGTTGGAGGAGCGCTTCGCAGTGTGCGCTCACTGGCCGAGCGAGCTTTTCGAGGTCGGGGAGGTTCATCTCTTACGGCCCGCCTACATTGCCTGGCGGACGACCTGACGCCAGAGCGGGTGGCCGGCGAACGCCGACCGGGTGACCGCAACAGCGATCGCGTCGCCGAGCTCCTGCGGGCTGCCGACAAACCCGTTCGGGACGGTGACGGTGATGTTGACCGGCACCGCTCCGCCGCGACCGGCGGCGCCGTAGCTCGCCGGAAGCGTCGGCGCGCTTGCAACCGTCGCGGAGATGCTCGGCGCGACTGTGCCAGCGAGTGCAGTCACCGTCGGCAGCATCTCCTGCATCCCGGTCGCCAGGCCCAGCATGAGCGCGCGGCCGTGCGGCTCGAGCAGGACCAGGTCGGCGGTCAGCGGCCCTTTGTGGCTCGAGATCCAGCCGGCGATGCCTTCAACCCACTTCTTGAACTTCTCGAACTCGGCTTCGGCGCCCGCCCAGAGGCCGGCGATGATCGCGGAGCCGGCGTTCCAGAGCAGCCGCGACAGGTCGCCGAGCGCGGAGACGATCCGGCCGGGCAGCGCCCGGAAGAACGCCACGACGTCGCCGACGAACTGGCTCGTCTTGCTTTTCACCGCGTCGAACGCCGACACCAGCGCGGAGCGAACGCCGAACGCGTTCGTCGCGAGCGCGACGATCGGCGCGAACGGGCCGGCGATCAGCGTCGCGATGATCGGCCAGTTCCCCCGCACCCAGTCGAGAACATGCTCGAACGCCTCCGGGATCGTCCTGGTCACGAACTTCGCGACCTTGCGCGCGACGTCCTCGACGGCCCGGAACGAGTCCTCGACGATGCGGCGGAACGTCGCCGAATGCTCCCACGCCTCGTACAGCGCGACTCCGAGCGCGACGAGGGCCGCGGCCGCAAGCACGAGCGGGTTCGCTGCGAGGAAGTCCATCGCGGCGGAGAGGCCGCCGACCGCACCGGTCAGCGTCTCCGCGACCTCGATCGCGCCGCCGATGACCATGGAGAGAGCGCCGAGCCCGACCGCAGCGAGCCCGCCGATCGCGATCACATCCTGGACGGGCCCGGGCAGGCTCTGGAACACGCCGACGAGGCTGGAGAGCGCCGACGAGGCCTTCTCGACGATCGGAAGCAGGATCGTCCCGAGCGACTCCTGCAGGTTGCCGAGCTGCGCGCGGAACTTCGCCATCCCGCCCTCGGCGGAGTTCGCGAACTCATCGGCCTGGCCGTGCACACGGCTCGTCAGGATCTGCACTCCCTCGGCCGCGGTAGCGAGCCTGTCCCGCAGTTGCGCGACCGCCATCGCATGCTTGTAGGCGGCGGTCGCCGTATTGAGGTGCTTCTGCTCGAGCTCGGCGACGTTCCTGGTCACGGTCGGCAGGACGATGCCGAGGTCGCGCAGCGCCCGCGTGTTGCCGGCGTGGAGCTTGATCAGCGCCTCGGTCGCTGTGCCGAGGTCGATGTCCTTGAACCGGGCCAGGTCGGCGGCGAGCGCCATGTCTTTGGTCGCCTTCGTCATGCTCTCGCCGGTCGCGATGAGCAGCGTCAGCGACTCGCGCGTATCGCTGTTCGTGAAGCCGAGCTGCCGCATCGACGCCTCAGCCTGGTCGATCGCCGGCTTCAGCTTCGTGAAGTCCAGCCCTTGTGCCTCGCACGCCGCCGCGAGCTTCCCCATCTGCTCCTGCGCCGACATGCCGGCCTCGACGAACTTCGCGCCG
>Ga0209810_1003178_pt1 | contig 17788 bp, 18 predicted proteins | sample Coa_R1_7_FD_187159 | JGI IMG/M metagenome (GOLD analysis project Ga0209810, IMG submission 187159) | Surface soil microbial communities from Centralia Pennsylvania, which are recovering from an underground coalmine fire - Coalmine... | ecosystem: Environmental > Terrestrial > Soil > Unclassified...
ATCATGCGTGATAGCACCTCTCGCGGCTACACCGTCCAGCAGGTGCGCCAGCAGATGGCGACGCGGCGCCACGATAGCAAGCTCTACATCCAGCCACAGAAGCAATATGCCGACATCATCATTCGTTTCTCGCGCGGCAGCCTCTACTACCGCACGCGCGACCTCGCCCACCTGGATGTGCGCCTCATCGAAGCCAAACACGCCCCCAAAATCGACCTGAGCGATGTACTGGAGGTGTCACGGCATGGCCATCGTCCGGCGCTGCGTCTCATCGAAGAGCAATATGCCGGTGAGATGCGCGACGTGCTGGAAATCGACGGCAATATCAGCCATCAGAAAGCCTGCGAACTCGAAGACTGCATCTGGTCCCACATGGAGGAAGCCAGCCACCTGCGCCCCGAACGCCTGGCCCAGCTCGGCCTCTTCTACGTCGGCAACACCCTGCGCCAGAGCGACCCCCTGGCCCTTACCCAGCTCATCATCCTCTACCACGTCGTCAGCAAACTTCGTGAAATGTCGCCCGAAGCCGTCTCAGAATATCAGTAAGGAAGCTTCGCCGATGCTCTCAGCTTCATCGAAGATGTTGCCTGATATTTCCCATCTTGCACAAACAGAGGTCGGCTTGCCTCACAGGCAAGCCGACCTGATCTATAGACACGCACTACGAAAGTTTCAGCCTGCAAAACAACTACTTCCCGGCGCTGACTTTCAGGGTGCGGGCTTTGACATGCTCAGCCTTTGGCAGGTTCAGGTAGAGGACGCCATTGGTCGTGGTGGCTTCGGCGCGATCCGGGTTGATGGGGGCGGGCAGCGTGAAGGTCTGCTGGAACTGGCCGGAGGGGAAGCTCTGCCAGAGTGCGGTCGCGTTTTCAGGGACGGGCATCTTGACTTCCCACTTCAGGGTAATCGTGTCCTGCTGCGTGGTGATATCCACATCTTCCGGCTTGACTCCGGGCATAGGCATCTGCAAAATGAAGCCTTCCGACGTCTCGTACAGGTTCGCGTTCACGGCGCGCCCATTCCAGCCGAACTGGCGGGGAGAGATAAAGCTGTCCTCAAACAGGCGATCCATCGCCTCACGCAGCGAAACTACCTCGTTGAACGGGTTGTAACGTGTCAAATTTGCCATTGCGCTATCTCCTTTCCGTTTCTCTCTACTGATCTGTTTATGCTGTTTTGCTACTCTCTGCTGTTCTTACCGACCCCGTTCTGTCCATCCGAACGGGCCGGTTGTTTTCTCTGTTCATAAGATAACCCGAAGTGCGTTAGAACAACGTATGCGAAGTGTAAGAGTTCTGTTAGAAAGATTGATAGTCTTGCTATCAACTTTATGTGAGAAGCATAGAGAAAAATTGCGGCGTGCTGAAAAAGCGCATAGAACGCTGCTGGAAAAAGAACAACGCCACCCCCATTGAGAGAGGGTGGCGTTGTTGCCAGTCAGCGGCAGATGTATGCTAATGGTGCCACAGACTGGAGGTCGTTGACGACGATGAGAGGCCGAAGGTGGCACCAAGAATAAGGGAGCCGAGACCGGTCACGGCATCCCAGCCGGTGGTGGTGCTGTAGCCAGGAATGCCGGTGGGAACGAGGGCGTTGGTGCCAACGGTGACATCGTGGAAGAACTGGCTATAGCCATGCTTCGCAAATCCCTCGTAGAGTGTGGGATTGATGTTGCCCTGGCGGCCAAAGACCTGGTTGACCAGAGCCAGTTCACCGGCCATCTGCGGGGAACCGGCGCTTGTACCGCCGAACAGGTAGAAGCCGCTATTGCTGCCCAGGAAGCCCAGGTAGACCAGCACGCCGCCGTTGACGCTGGCATTGTATGCAATGTCAGGCACGCCACGCTGCGTCTTGTTGCGGTTGAAATTGACCTGGTAGTTGGGGCGAGAGTAAACGCTGCTGTAGCCGCCGCCGCTGGCGCCATCAACCACGTCGGTCTCGTTCCAGGCCTGCTCGCCATAATAGATGCCAGAGGAGGTGTTTGCATTGAGGTAGGTGCCGCCGACACCCGTGACCAGTGGATCGCTGGCCGGGGTGCTGACTGCCTGCATAAAGCTGCTACCATCGCAGGTAGGCTGTGCAGAGCCGTCATCGCCAGAGGAAGCAAACAGGGTGATGCCCTTATCAACAGCATTCTGGAAGGTCTGGTGCTGCGCGGCCATTAGCGTCGGGTCCATGCAGGCTTCTGCCTCGCCAAAGCTCATGGAGATCACAGATCCCAGATTATTCTTCACAGCATACTGGATGACGCTCTGGAGGTCTGCATCCTGATTGCTCTTTGCCAGCACGAGATCAATGGTGGCATAGGGGGCAATGGCGTGCGCCCATTCTACATCGAGAGAAATTTCCTCGGCCCAGCCCACCTGGTTGGGATCGTTCGGGTTAAACGGTGTCAGGCCGTCCGGTGCGATGATGTTCAAGGTCGAGAAATGCAGTCCAAAGGTCAAATTGAACTGCTTCAGGTCCTGCCGAATGGTTGGACTCTGGAAGGCGTCGATAATGACAATTGTCTGCCCTGCCCCGTTGGCCCCTGCCTTCAGGACGCTCTGAATGTCATAAGCGACGCGCATCTGATAGGGGCTGTAGCAGCGCAATAGCGCCCCCGGCTCCTGGCAGGTAAACAGATTGTGCTTGCCATCGAAGGTGGCCGGAGTCATGATCGGTTTCACGGTAATCGGGTGAGACTTATACGGCGCTGTCGCATGAGCAGCGGCTCCCATGCCGTGGAAATAGAATGCGCCCGCGAGAATACCGAGCAGCAGGACAAATGCTACCCCGGCGCTCACAAAACGACTGGAAAGCTTGAGATTCTTCACAGAGAAGATTCCCCTTTCTGGTAATGATTTGCAACAATGTTATACAGATCCTGGTATCTTTCGCGCTGGCAACGAAAGATATATCACTATCTGAATAGATCAATTCATCTGGCTAGCCGCACAAACTGGCACCAGCGCGTCTCAACGCGCTTTACTGTCATATTCCTCTCTCATTATGCTCGATATGGCCCCATTTGTGAATGACAACCTGGTTGAGAATCAGTTGAATGTTGGTAAAGATTTGATGTTTATCTTAACCGGTTCAACCTGTTTTAGCGGATTTGTATCGCATCAGAAGGCTTGACGCTATTGTTGCCAGGGTGCGCAAGAACAACCACGAAAAACAACAACGGGTAACCGGTTTTTCTCCGGCTGTGGTACAATAGAACGAGAAGGCGCTCTGTTTGCTCCTCCTCCGGTCTCTCGCGGGAGAAGGTACGAGCTTTCTTATACCATGTCTTCTGACAAAAATATCAAGATATTCTACTAGCTATCTACATCAAATTTTACTGAAATGGTGGACAGCAGGCAGAAAATATGCTATAGTGACAGGAGTAAAGAGGCAACTGGCATGAGATCGCCAGCGAGCGGAAGCATGGCCGGAGGACGCTTTCCATCTGGCATAGCGCATTCTAGTGAGAACGCTATGAGTATGCAGGAATTGACACTCGAAGAGGCGTGTCAGGAATTGAGCGACACGCAGATGGCAATCGAGCGGGCGTCATTGGAGGAGACACAGGATAATCATGTTCTCCCTGCCGTCACGGCGCTCAATGTGAGCGATGCGCTGCGTCACCTCGTCAGGCTGCTTACGCAACCGCTGTCGCTGGATGAGATGCTCTCTTCGCTGGCAAATGCCATGAGGCAGACAGCGAATATCGATCTGTGTGCGATCCTGCTTATGGAGCAGGATCAGCTTGTGCTGCGTACCTGCGCGCCCGACCTGCGAAATCGGCGCGTGGTCATCACCCCGCTTAAAGTCGGGCCGGACCTCTGGGAACGCCTGCGCGACACCCGGATACCGGGTCAACTGCCCGTCGTTCTCACGCCCGGCGAATGTGCCTCGCTTAACCCGTTGAAAAATGTCCAGTATGCAACCCTGCTGCCGTTGCCACTGATTGTCGGCAATGAGTATATTGGTCTCATGAACTGCTATTCCAGCAAAAGGCTTGACTGGTCAGCTGATGAGCAGTTGCTGGCTGCTACCATTGCCAGCCAGGTGGCGCTGGCAATCAAACACTTCCAGCACGTCGAGGCAGACATCCTCACACAAAAGAATATGGTCAGATCGCTTTTTGATGACCTGTTTTCAGGGAACGAGGGGTTGGAGGAATCTCTATACCGGCAGGCCTCATTTCTTGGCGGTGATCTGACCCGGCCTCATGTCGTGGTCACAATGGAGATCTCATCGCTCGGCCCGGCGCATGGGACTGACAGGGGAGTGATAGAGACAGAGCGCGTAGCCTTCTACCGGCGGCTGATGAATCTGCTGGGTCAGCGTCTGCACGCAAAGTATCCCACTGCGCTGGTGGGTGAGCGGGAACGAACGTTGATCGCCTTGCTGCCCGTCGGTGAGGTCACTCCGTTGGATCGCATTACCGACTGGCTGGATGAACTGGTGCGCCAGGTGCGAGTGGAGCAGCAGGTCTCCCTCTCGGTGGGCGTGGGAAATCCCTGCTACGGTCTGGACGAATATCGACGGGGATATGCCGAGGCGAGCGAAGCCCTGGAAATCGGGCTGTTCCTGCATCAGGAGGGTGGCGCTATGCAATTTAATGCTCTGGGTGTCTACCGCTACATCTACAAATTCGCGCGCACCGATACCCTGCGCGACGAGTACCAGCAGCAGATTCTCTCCATTGCCGACTACGATCAACGGAAAGGAACGCACTTGCTGGAAACGCTGGAGGTCTACCTGGAAAGTGGCGGCAATACCGCCAGAGCATACAATCAGTTACACATTCACCGCAATACCATGCTTCAGCGTATGGAGCGACTGCAAGCCCTCTGCACCATTGATCTGGAAGCGTTGGAACACCGGCTGCCGCTGCTGGTTGCCCTCAAAGTCTACAAGCTGCGCGCTCGCAACTCCTGAATCAATCCTGCCTGGCCCCTGCCACACAGCCTATTCCCCGGCTTCGACATAGCGGCGGCCAACTGTCCTCTTTTTCAGCATGTAACCCGTTTCATGCACGGAGATAATATCAATGCCAAAATTATGCAGCTTGAGCCGGGCGCGCGAGAGAACATTGCGTACCGGGCGCATTTCTTGATCCCAGACCCCTTCTTCTTGCGCCTCTTCCAGCAATTCGCGGCAGCGTGCCACCGCCGCCTCGGTAACTTTGCCGTGATTGTAGCTTGCCAGCAAGGTCTCGTAGGCGCAGTAGTAGGGATGCGATTCGAGAATGGGGAGCAGGACATAGACCTCGCTGGTCGTGAATTCTTGCTGGCAGAGCAACCGGGGCAGACCGTTCGCGCAAAATAGTTGTGAAAGGGTTCCCAGATCGGTGTTGAGCGCGAGCGTGTGTCCCTCCGGCAAAAGGCCATTCAGGGTAAAATGCAGGATGTCGTCACTTTCTTCTGTGTAACTGACAGACGCTTTCGCTTTCCGTAAAGAAACTTTTTGCATAGATGGGACTCCTTGTCTCGCTTATCGGGAATCATCGCCCTCAGCATATCTCTCTGCCCGATTGCTTGCTGCCTCCCGGTCATCGACCGTACGTTCTGTAGAGAAATGCTTTCCATGCACATAGGTTTTCCAGAACCTATGTGCAAATACATAATACATGAGAAGCAGAGAAAAATCAATGCCTGAGCAGGCAAAAATCGGGCTGCAATTTAGCATAAGACATCTGTGTTTGTCTTATGTTCAATCGCTCTTCACGTATAAGACGTTTGCATTTAGCGGTGGGCGTCTGTATCGGGCTGCAGGGCATTCGTATCTGGATGAAGCGCCAGCTGCGTTTGCTGGAGGAGTTTTTCTTCCAGCGAGCGGAGAAAATAGAGAACGGAAAGGGCGTCCTGAGCATAGAGAAAATAGCATTCGTCATCGTTGTAGATAACGATGCCCCCCATACGTCTGTCATGCGGCGAAGCGGTAGCTTCTCCTATCCAGTAATAACCGGTGGAGAGCGGAAACTGTGGCCCGGTGGCGGTAAGGCCGACCGGCAGGCGTGGAGGACGAACATTAACCGGCTTGATAGTTGCCATTTCTTTACCCCTCTCTTTTCCTGTCTTATACCGATGTCTTATGCATGGCTCTCTGCTATCGCGTGTTGCCTTTTCCTCAAAAAGCAGGAACGGTCTATCCTTGCGTGTGCAATGCGCTTCGCATGCGTCGGTGCAGTTGGCCGACGCTCACAGCGAGAATGCCTGGTTTTCTTGCATACATAGCTGTACCTCATCTCTTCGGCAGACGGAACGTGCGCATTGCCAGAAACCTCTTTTCAATGCTGTGCAAGCACTACAGGAGATAAAACGACGATGTACAATACCATACCCGCTTATTTCCTTGCTGACAGTGTAGAGGACGAAACTTTTCTCAGGCTCCCACGCTTCTTCCAGGAGAATATGCTATGCACGTTCAGCCAGGCCTCGCTCACAACTGGCTGATTTTTGCTATAATACGATTGGCAACTGTAAGTACCGTGCGTCGGGAAAGCAGGGCCGTAATTCAGGGAGACACAGCGACACTCCGAGAGATTGAAAGGAACTTCCATGTATAAAAAGGTGTTTTGTGCATTGGCTGTATTTGGTTTGATTACTGTTCTGTTTTGCGCCTGCGCCATCCGGGATACCGGCAGCGCGTCGTGTCCATGCGTCCATATGGGCGGCGCGGACTTTATTCAGCACTCGATTACTATTCAGAAGGGGCAATCGATTCTGCTGATCGACGATGCGGCCTCACCGCATACCATTGTCAATGGGAGCTGGGTGAACGGCGTACAGAAGCCGAGCAAAGAGTCGGGCGCGCCAACAGTCAATGTACAGTTTGTGGGCAACGACCAGGCGCCAATCGGACCGTTTAATAATGCAGGTACCTTCCATGTCTACTGTACCATTCACCTGGGCATGAATCTCACCATCACGGTACAGTGAGCAGGGCCATTCGCAGAAACACGTAGCACAAAACGGGTCAGTCTTTGTGACTGGCCCGTTTTGTTACCGGCGATTAGTACTTTTCTGGCAGGTAGCAGGCAAATCCGGCAACTTCTGGCTCGCAACTCGTTATACTGTTGCAGAAAGAGTTTGAAAGCATAAAGGTGAGCCTGTCTATGCAACCATTAAACGGATTGAAAGGAAGAGCTTCTCTCTCTCTTTATTTGAAATGTGGGGCTATTCTTCTCCTGTTTGCTCTGAGCGTGCTGATCGTGGCATGCAGCAGCAGCGCGCCCACCGATACCAGCCTGGGCGATCCGACCGTCACCGTTACAATAAACCTGAATCAGAGTAATTCGTCGCCCACGCCGCCGCTACCGCCATACACTTGCGGAGCGTGGGTCACCAATACCACTCCCGCCTACAATACCACGTCGGTAGTGGAGGTTTATGCCAAATTTATTCATAACGATGCGAATGATAATCCGGTCGGTGTCGGTGGGGCCAGCGCCACCGCCACTGTGTTGTGGCCCGATGGCTCTACCAGCACCGTCACCGCAACGACCACATCCGATGGACTGGCCGTTTTCCCGGTTGCCATTTCCAGCAAAGCTGACGCGATCAACAAGGTGGTGCTGGTCACAGTCACCTTCACCAGTCCTGATGGTCATAGTTGCACCGTGAATCAGAACCAGGCGGCCTATTTCACGCTGGTGATCGTCTCGCCAACAGCGACAAAAGGCCCGACGCCCACAACGACTGCCACAGGAACGCCCGGTGGGACCGCGACGCCGACGGGAACGGTGCGACCAACGGGAACGCCAGGGCCGAAACGGACACCCACTGCCGGTAATTGATCGGTTCGATAGTTCACCGCCAGATTGTGAAGCAGCCCATTGACAGCAGAGTCTTTCTCGGCCATGATTGGCATAAGGAGAACGATTTCTCGTTCTCAATGTATTCGCAGGTACACATGGTGATGCGCCTGCGAGATTGCTCGCGAAAGGAGCCTCTCATGGCAGGAAATCATCGCTGGATTATTGGACTTACCACGAGTAGCGGACTGTTGGGCCTGGCGGTGAGCAGCGGGCTGGCTATTCTGGCGCACCATTTTGTTGACGAACTCTCTCATCCCCATGCAGAGATAGATGAAGGGCAATTTGCGCTGGATTTACCACACTACGCTGCGGAACCGCCTCTGGCTGTCCAGCGTTCCCTGACATTTCAGGCCAGCGATGGTACTTGCCTGCGCGGCGAGTTCTGGGCGCAGCCTGCGCCGGCCCCCACCGTTATTCTCTGTCATGGCTATCGCATCTCGCGCTCAACGCTGCGGCCTGCTGCGGCTCTGGAATACGAGTATGGTTACAACATCCTGCTCTTCGATTTTCGCGGGCATGGGGAAAGCGAAAGCGTGATTACGAGCGGCGGCGTGGCCGAAGTGCGCGATCTGGAAGCGGCTATCACCACCGCCACGCGCCAGCCGGAGACGTTGCCGGGGAAAATCATCATTCAAGGGTTTTCGATGGGCGCTTCGATTGCCCTGCTCACGCCGCCCCACCCGGACGTGGCCGCCATCATTGCCGATAGCCCCTACGCGCGGCTCGATGATATCCTGCGTCGCTTTGTCCGCTATCGCCTCACCCACGAGAGCAGGGGCTGGAGGCCCACGCTGCGCCAGTTGCGCCATCTTTTCCCCGCGCTCGCCTGGGCCGTTGTCGTTGCCAGCTCGCTCGACTTCCGTATTCGCTTCGGCCATTCTCTCTTCGCCCGGCCAGACCTGAACATCAAACGACGGAACGAGAAGCAGAGAAACCTGCGCCAGATTCCCATCCTGCTGATTCATGGTGAGGATGATGAGACTATCCCCATCCAGCATGCCTATACGCTTGCCAGAGCGGCTCAGGCCAGCGGCACGCCGCTGGAAACCTACTTTGTGCCGCAGGCAGGTCACTGTGAAGCATATAGCCGTAACCCGCAGCACTACGTCTCCCTGCTGCGCTCCTTCGCTGCGCGCCACCTGAAGCTCGCTTCGCCAGACGCCTGAGCATGGACGCCTGATGGGACAAGGAGAGGGATACAGACGCACATTCCCGCTTTTTTCTGATTGTGAGTGGTTTGAGAGCCGAATTGCGGCAAAAAGGACTTGAAAAGTTACTCACTTCTATGTATGATTGGTAATGGGAGAGCTACCATATGCCGTGTCGTAGATGCAAGTTTGTGGGCAGAGTGCGTTTTGGAGTCCAGACAGGCACAGATAGAAGGAGCGAGCTATGCAGCCACCAGATGACACACGACAGACGCCAGACGTTTTGGAAGAAGTTGCGGATATACTTGAACCAGATACCGGTGTGCTTGAACGAGATACCGGCGTCATCGAAGGTATAACCCGCCCGCATGACTCTTATCAAGAGGCTCGTGCGCGGCGGCAACACATCTTACAGCAGAAACAGTCCCTGCCCGCTAGCTCGCTCCCTGGCTCCGGCAGCAGTCGAAATCTCTGGCGGCAACTCGCGCTTCTGCGTGATGAAAACCAGCAGTTGCGGCGCGAGGTGGAAACACTACGCGCTCAGGTCAATGCTTCCACACCTCCCATAGCAGATATCAGCGGTGATGCAGCTATCTCCTCTGAGATCGAGACCATTCACCGGGGCTATCAACAGGAGATTCAGCAGTATCAGAGCCATCTTGCCGACTTGATGGAGGAGCGCAACAGGCTGCAAAAAGAGTACCATGCTCTGGAAAGCCGCTATCATGACCTCTATTACAATTTCCTGGCGTCCCTCGAGGAGGAGGCCCACAGGATGGTTACAGAAGCGGCTCGCACCATCACCCTGTCCCCGACCGGCGGCGAAACTCACCCCTTGTTTCAGGATGTCGTGCAGGCGCTGGCAACGCACGCGCAGCAACTGGAAAACGAACACGTTGCCCATACGCTCTACCTCATGCGCGAGGCGCAGCGCAAAGCGGCTCAGTTGGAGGAGGAACTGCAACGCGAACGCCAGCAACTGCTGGAGGAGCGACAGAACCTGATTGCCCAGCAACAGAGTATCCGCCAGCAGGCCCGGCAGCGTTACCAGGCAATTCAGACGCGCCTGCAGGCGCGCTGGCTACTGCGGCTGATAACAGTCGTGGGGGTGCTACTGGTGTTTCTGCTCGTGGTGCAGTTGCTTGGCCTCTCCCTGTTCCAGGTGCCAGTGAGTCCTCCATTGCTCATGGCGGTAATTGCCCCTGTCTTCCTCTGCCCCATTGTCGCCTCTCTCTGGGTCTACCTGCGCCAGCGCATCCGTTTCCTCTATCACGGCGCGCCACACAGGAAAAAAACCAGGAAACTTTCCGAGTTCCATGCCTGAAGCGTATGCTGTTTCCGGGAAGCGTTTGACAGAAAAATGTCCCAGGCCAGCCGAATACTGGTCTGGGACATTGAGGTGAATCCCCCATGCCAGATTACGGGCTGTAAGCCAGAGACTCCATGACGGCCATCTTCTGCTGGTACCTCCTCAACAGACGACATTGGCGCTCACCGGGACAATCCACATCGCTGTCGAGTAGCCAGCATGGCTATCTGCTCTAACAATCGCCGAGGAGCCGGTGCTGGTGAGCGCGCCGAGGAAGATGATGCGACCATAGGCGATGGCATAGGGTGCAATGCTGTCTGTCGCCCGATCGGTTGGATAAAAAGGACACCTGCCACCGTAATCACCAGCGCCACACTCCAGAAGATCAGGAAGGTACTGGCAACCGTTCTGGAAGCCTTCTGCGGCTTCGCCTCACTCAGCGCCCTGGAAACCACTGATGCGCCCCGGCGCCCACCGTCGTGGCAACGCCGCCGAGGGCGAGCAAGATGGGCGAGATGATCGAGGTCCCGGCGGGGGCCAGCGCGTTGATGCCAACCGAAAGGAAGAAGGTATCCGTGACGCTGTAGATCGCATAGACCGGCAGCGAAAGCGTGGTCTGGGAAGACATTTCCAGCAGGAGCTTACCAGGGTTCTCCGTCCCCAGGCGTTGGACCTTTGAAGGAGCATTCATGGGAACTCAGTTCTCCTTGAGTCAGTTGAGGGTTGGCACCAGCAACTGCTTTGCCAGGTTGCTGACATCGTCAGAATCATAGTTGCGGTAATAGCATTCCGTTTTCATCACCAGGGCCAGGTACAGGGTGTAGCGGCCAAGGCTAATCCCAGAAGCCTTCTCGACCATCCGTGCAATCTGCTCGCGCCTCTTTCGGTTTTTGGTTGTACTTTCCACGTTCTTCCTCTCTTTCTCACTGCTGATAATCAGGCCGTATGACTTATCAGTGGTCAGTGGCGGAGCTTTTGATGGGAGAAGACTGCGCCGTGCCTGTTCAGCCTTCTTCTGAAGTAGTATACCTTAGAGGAAGGCTGATCCGGTACCTGTGTGCTGAGAGTGATCATCTTCATAGATTGCTTCGTGTTATCAGGATGCCGGTTTTACAGACTCTGGGTGTCCGCATTGCGGTCTGCGTCCTTCAGCGGACAGCCGGAGGCACTGTTCCTCCAGCGTGGTTCACCTTCATGGAAGTGAGTGGGCGAGGGCAGGGTCGCCCTACAACTCCATCCTTATCAACCTCGCTTTAGTTCCTGTCCCTCCAGCTTCCCCTCAAAGGATGGAGAGCCGCTAGCGTGAAAAGGTTGACATCTATGCTAAGATGATTGTATCATAAAGAGTAGTAAAGTATAAATTTCAACAGGTGGATTACCCATGCCCGAAAAACAGAGATTTCTTACCATCGGTGAAGCTGCGGCCTTCCTTCATGTCAGTGAGATTTCGTTGCGCCGCTGGACGAACAGCGGCAAGTTGCGCTGCTTCCGCGTTGGGGGGCGCAACGAACGCCGTTTCCTGATCGAGGATTTGCTCGCCTTTATGCCTGCTACAGAAGCTCAGACAACAGAGTCCCAGCCAGATGAAAAAAACGCGCCCGCTGCGTTGAATGATACAGATTATACTGAACGCCATATCAGTCTCTTCTTCCGCGACGCTGAGGAGCAGTGGCAATTACTGCGTCCGTATATCATTGACCATCTGAATGCAGGCGCGCCGGTCATCTACCTCCAGCATAGCACGCCCTCGGAACAGTTGATGCAGCGACTGCATGCCGAAGGATTGCCGCTGGACAAACTGATCGCGCGCGGCTTGCTGCGCGTCCTGCCGCCATCGCAGACCTACCTGCTGCCCGGCCATTTCAACGGGCAACGCATGCTCGACTTTATTGAGACTGCTATTCTGGCCTCCCTGGAAGCAGGCCACCAACGGGTACTGATGACCGGCGAAATGACCTGGTCGCTGCAGGGGACGCCCGGAGCCGAGGAGATGGCGAAATACGAGGAACAGCTCAATCCGCTGGTTGATAAATACCCGGCGGTGACCATCATCTGCCAGTACGATCTCAAGCGTTTCAGTGGCGACATCATACTCGACGCCTTGCTCACACACCCCTCGATCCTGGTGGCGCATGGGGAGCGGCTGGCCCCCGGCTTCTATGGCCTGTAATGCCTTACAGCGGTCACAATAACAGGTAGGGATTTTCCAGAAACAGCTTGAACTGGTGCAGGAAGCGACTGCCACTGGCGCCGTCGAGGACGCGATGATCGGCAGAGAGCGAGACCTTCATGATCGGGCGTATTTCCAGGCGTGCGTTTTCGCCTTCTTCGATTACCACGCCCCGGCGCGTCACTTTGCCGACGGCGAGAATCGCGCTTTGCCCCGGCACGATAATGGCATGGAAAGTATCGATCCCATACATACCCAGATTGGAAATGGTAAAACTTGCCCCCGTGACCTCCTCTGGCTTCAGTGTGCCTTGCCGTGCCGCCAGCGTCAGCCGTCGCAGTTCGCTGGCAATCGCGGGCAGCGAGAGTTGATGGGCATTGCGAATCACAGGCGTGACCAGCGCGCGTTCCGTGTCGGTGGCGATGCCGATATGCACCGCTTTGCGCTGCCGGATGCCATCTTTCCCCTGCAAAATCCCCGGTTCAAATACGGAATTCACCTCTGGATGCAGCGCGAGAGCAGCGGCGGCGGCGCGCACAATTAGCGCGGTCAGTGATGGTGGTTGTTCTCCCTGTGCCTGCAAGTGCTGGCCGATACTCCTGTGGCAGCGTTGTGCCTCCGTCATATCAATTTCCAGATCGAGATAGATATGCGGCGTCGTGCTGCTGCTCTGCTGCATGCGCTGCGCTATCAACTGCCTGGCCGGCGTCAGCGCAATGATGGTTTCTGCCTCTGCTTCTGTCGCAGGCAGTGACGGAGCAACTGCCTCTGCTTCTTCCACAGGTGACTCCGCATGAGCAGGCTGCTGAAGATAGGCTTCAACGTCGGCGCGTGTCAGCTTTTCACCGGGCCTGCGTTCGGCCAGCACGGCAAGGTCAACGCCGTGTTCCCTGGCGATTTTTTGCGCCAGCGGTGTCGCCTGTAAGCCGGGAGTTAGCGTGCGTTCGCCCTCTTTCCTCGCGCCTGCTTGCTGTTGGACAAAAGCGAGAATATCATCGCGGGTCAGTGGAAGCCTGACTCCACTGCTGGCAACAACTTGCAGGTCGATATGGCGCAGCGCGGCCTCGCGTTTGGCCGCAGGGGTGCTGGCAATACGTTCTGAGAGCGGAATGCGGGCGGTCTCTGTACTGGTCCGCGTCGCGGCTTCGTCGCTCAGCAGTGCGAGAGGTGCGCCAATCGGTAAAACGTCGCCATCCTGCGCCAGTACTTTCAGCAGGAAACCGTCCATCGGAGCCTCTACCTCGATGTTTACTTTATCGGTCATTACCTCTAGCAGCGGCTCGCCCTTTGTAATGCGCTCGCCTGGCCGGTAGAGCCAGCGCAGCACCGTTCCCTCTGTCATGGTTGCGCCCAGTTTAGGCATCGTCAGCGATTTCTCCATTGGCTTTGCTGCTCCTACGTGTTCCTATGCGCTCTCGCTCTTATGCAGGTTTCTGTTGTAACAGCAGATGCGCTGCCTGGAAAATATCTTCTTCTTGCGGTACGGCGCGTTTTTCGAGTTCAACCTGATAGGGGATAGGTATTTCCGCGCCTCCCAGGCGTATGATAGGCGCATCCAGGTAATAGAACGCTTCGCTGGCAGCGATACGAGCGGCAATTTCGCCGCCGAAGCCGCCGGTCAGCACAGCTTCGTGGACAATCAGCACGCGCCCGGTTTTGCGCGCCGAGGCTACCAGCGTCTCCTCGTCCAGCGGGCGCAGGGTACGCGGGTCGATCACCTCGGCCTCGATGCCCTCTTTTGCCAGGCGTTCAGCAGCGGCCAGGGCGCGCTGCACCATGATCGAAAGTGCGATGATGGTCAGGTGCTTGCCTTCCCGCGCCACAGCAGCTTTCCCCAGCGGCGTTTCACAGGCGGCGACAGGCACCATGCCCGGCACTCTATACAGGGCTTTGTGTTCGAGGAAGATGACAGGATTCGGCTCATGAATGGCCGCCCGCAGCAATCCATAGGCGTCGGCAGGCGTTGAGGGCAGCGCCACTTTGAGGCCGGGAACGTGGGCGAACCAGGCTTCCAGCGACTGTGAATGCTGCGCCGCCAGGCCAGCCCCTGAGCCGAGCGGGGCGCGAAAGACCACCGGCACCTGCGCCTTGCCGCCAAACATGAAACGCAGCTTGGCCCCCTGATTGACAATCTGGTCCATCGCCAGCGTCATGAAATCGCTGAACTGAAATTCCGCGACGGGTCGCATGCCGCTCAACGCCGCGCCGATGGCGCAACCGGCAATTGCCTGCTCCGAAATCGGCGTATCGCGCACTCGCTCCTCTCCAAACTCTTCCAGCAGGCCTTTTGTGACGCCAAACGCTCCGCCATAAATGCCGATATCTTCCCCCATCAGGAAGACGCGAGGATCGCTCAACATCTCTTCTCGTAACGCCCGGCGAATAGCCTCGCCGTAGGTCATCTGCTGTGTGGCCTCGCTGGCCCCTGCAGTAGTGGTGCCGCGAGTTTGTGGTTGAGAAATCGTCATGCGTACACTCCTTCCAGCAGGGTTTCAGGGGCGGGATCGGGACTGCTCAGGGCGAATTGATAGGCTTCCTCTACGGCAGCATAAGCTGCGGCTTCTTCCTGTTTCGCCCCGGCCTGATCCAGTTTGCCCTCAGAGATGAGCAGGTTGGCGAAATACTGAATGGGGTCGCGTTTTTGCCACTCGCGAATCTCGCCGCGGCTGCGATAGAGGTTCTGGTCGCTTTTGGCATGCCCCTTATAGCGATAGGTGAGACCCTCGATCAGGCTGGGACCCTGACCGGTGCGGGCGCGCTGTACCGCTGCGGAGACGGCGGCATAGATGGCCAGCACGTTGTTGCCGTCCACGCGCTCCCCCGGTATGCCATAGGCGGCGGCGCGTTGGGCGACGGTTTCGTTGCGCATGGCGCGCCGCGTGGACATGGACATGCCGTACTGGTTATTTTCACAGAGGAAGACAACGGGCAAGTCCCAGATCGCCGCCAGATTGATCGACTCGTGGAAGGCCCCCTCGTTGGCCGCACCGTCGCCAAAGATGCAGAGGCAGATGTTCTCACGACGCTGCATCTTCATGCTCAGACCTACTCCGGTCGCGATGGGCATACCCCCGGCCACAATGCCGTTGGCCCCCAGGTTGCCCATCTCGACATCAGCAATGTGCATCGAGCCGCCGCGCCCGCGACAATAGCCCGTTTCTTTGCCCAGCAGTTCGGCCATCATCAGCCTGATGTCCGCGCCTCTGGCGATGCAATGTCCATGCCCGCGATGCGTGCTGGTAATGAAATCACCACTTTTCAAGGCGCTGATCGCTCCTACGGCGGTTCCTTCCTGCCCGATTGAGAGATGCGTCGTGCCGTGCATTTCGCCGCGCATAAATAGCTCATCAACTTTCTCCTCGAAGGCGCGGATGAGATACATGGTACGCAGCATCGAAAGCGACTGAGCAAGAGGCAACTCTGGCGGTTGCTCAAACATCTTCCGTCTCCTGATATGAGATCAACAAAGATAAGATAAAATACGAAAAATGTCTCTGTGAGTAACTGTACCATGCAAAAAGAAGGCTGTCAAGATAACAAAGAAACAAATTTAGCGAAAAATATATTGACATCTTGCTAAAAATCCTTATACTAAAGACTAATAAAGATAAACGTAGATAATAATAGGCGTCACTGTCGGAGAGACTTTTTGGAGAAAGGAGGTTTGTTCTTCGATTGAAGATAGTAGTTCTGCTCTTTTGAGTAGAAGAAATGCTTCGCGCCGTCTTGCCGAAGACGGGACGGCAGATACGGCGAACGATGCAGACCGCGCCAACTTTCGTAGCTTCCTGCCAGCTGGCAGTATTTTCCAATGACGGATTGATACAGTAGGAGCAAACGAGGAGGTCAAAATGAAGATCAGAGGTGAAGAGGTTCGCCTTCCATGTTCGATGATTGGCGGCTATCCACGTCCGCACTGGCTGCAAGGGCGGGTATTTGGCTCCCTGCACGAGCCACTCTATCGTAGTATGGATCTGCGCGTGGCTTATGAAGACGCCGTGCGACTGGCTGCTCAGGATCAGGAGTGGGCGGGTCTCGACATCCTGGCTGACGCACAACAATATTTCCCCTGGGAGGTTCCGGCATTCCAGCTGGAGCCGATTTTCCACTTCAATACCGAGATGGTCGAGGGCTTCCGCCCCTGGGGGCCTCCTAACTCTATCAAAAAGTACGAAAAGTTCTACATGGCCGAGTGCGTTGAGAAGATTCGCTGGGTGCGGCCCATCTTCGAGGGTGTGCTGGTGGCTATGCAGGGCGCGACGAAAAAACCCTTCAAGATCGGCTGTTTCGGCCCCGGTCAGAACAGCGTGATCGTCTCTGATCGCTACTACAACGATAATGTCGCCCTGGCCATGGATCTGGCTGCCGCCCTCAACGAAGAATTTCGCTACCTCAAGGAGCGGGGGCTGGAGGCCATACAGATCATCGATGTACTCCCCACCTACACGCAGGATACCTGGCAGATTGACGCCGTGAACCGCATGCTGGAGGGTCTCGACGATCTCATCTCCATCTGGCACATCTGCTATGGCAGCGTGGACGGCCAGGCCGACGTCTGGGAAGACAAAGCGGAGGAGATGATGGGGATGTTTGAAGGGGCCAACGTGACCGCCATCCACTTTGAGTCGGCGCATCGGGATTTCCGTGAGATGAATGCCTACCGCCGCTTCCCGCCTGACAAAGTGCTGGGTCTGGGCTTTATTGATGTGAAGGATCCCAATGTTGAGAGGCCGGAGCAGGTCGCGGCCCGTATTCGCAAAGTGCTGGATGCCGGTATCGTGCCGCCCGAACGCCTGCTGGTCATGCCCGACTGCGGCCTCGGCTACATGAGCCGCAGCGTCGCCGCCGGGAAGCTCAAGGCGATGGGTGAGGGCGTGCGCATAGTGCGGGAAGAGCTGTAAGCGCAGCCTGTGCCTGAAAGAACGCGCTTTCTTGCACGCTTCTACATTACACAGAAAGGAGGATGTGTTTCAGGTAGCATCGGCTTATCCCTGGTTCGTTGTTGTGTGGATACTCGACAGACGTCGCTGTCTTTTTTCCTTTGTTTCAGGAGGAATCTATGAAGATTCGAGGCCAGGAAGTGACCCTGCCAACCAGTATGGTTGGCAATTATCCCAATCCCCGCTGGTGGGACGCCCACTTCGCCCGGCACTTTACCGGCGATCAATTGCCGCCAGACGCTTTTGATCGCGAGGCATTGGAAGATGTGATTGTCGCTCTTGCCCACGATCAAGAAATGGCGGGGCTCGACATTATTTCCGATGCCCGTGTGCAGGCCGATGATTATGCTGAACAGGCTGTCTACTACTACTACAAGCGCATGGGCTACGATCTGAAAGGCGGCTATCTCGGCTTCCCCATCTATAGCC
>Ga0209810_1003179_pt1 | contig 17787 bp, 15 predicted proteins | sample Coa_R1_7_FD_187159 | JGI IMG/M metagenome (GOLD analysis project Ga0209810, IMG submission 187159) | Surface soil microbial communities from Centralia Pennsylvania, which are recovering from an underground coalmine fire - Coalmine... | ecosystem: Environmental > Terrestrial > Soil > Unclassified...
CATTATCCCGTCGTGGTCGCCCCGGGTGGCGACCAGCCCGGCGTGGTCTACGCCGGCGTCAGGCTGGCCGGCACGCGGGCCGGCCACGACGACCCGGCGATGCCGATAATTCACGAACCCTGATGCCCTGCACAGGTGATCGCATTCTCATGTTGGACGCGTCTCAGGGACGGACGGTACCGCCGCGTCTGTCCGGCTGTGGGGCTTCCCCTCCCGCGTTGCCGCCGCTGGGCGCCTCGGTCGTCGGTTCGCGCCTGTTGGTCCGTGTCCCGTGGGGCTTGGCGGCACGGCGACCACGACATCGCCGGGGAGCGTGGCCGGGCGGACAGAGACAGAGCTGCAGTCCCTACCAGGCGTCAGGGGCCTCCCTCATGCCGCGGGTGCCGGCTCAGATCTCCCGAACCGCCGAGAACGGAAGCGCGTGACGGACATGCGGATTGACGCTGGTGATGACGGCCAGGACAAGCAGCCAGACAAAGAGCAGCAGCACCGCCGGCGTGTTCCCGATCCCCTGCAGGAGGGCACCGGTTACTGCCGTCCCGGCCGGCATGCCGGCGAAGGCGATCAGGCGGAAGGCGCTGTTGACACGTCCCTGCAGCGCATCGGGGATGAGGAGGAGGCGGTAGCTCATCTGGACCACGTTGTAGATCGAGAACACCAGAAAGATGGTGCCGGTGATGAGCGCCAGCGCAAGAGGAGTGGGCGCGATCGCGTAGAGCGGCCAGAGCAGGACCCAGATCCAGACCGAGGCGATGACGACCGGCGCGAAGCCGAAACGCCGTCCGAGATGCCCTCCCACCAGCGAGCCGAGCATCCCGCCCACGCCGTTGGCGGCGAAGATGAGTCCGATGGTGGCCGGGGAGGCGTGCAAGTGGCGCGCCAGTACGATGACCAGCAGGTAATTGCCGTAGAGCGGGATCCAGGCGCCGGCACCGAGAAAGGCCATGAAGCGGATCAGCGGCTGCCGCCAGAGCCAGGCGAGGCCCTCGGTGATCTCGAGCCGCAGATTCGGAACAACCGCGTCACGCTCTCCCTGCAGTTCGGTGCGAATGAAGAGCAGTGAGATCACCGACACGGCGTACGACACGGCGTCGGCGAGGAAGGGGATGGCATGACCGATCTGGTAGAGGAGGCCGCCGAGCGGCTGCCCGATCAGCGAGGTCGCGGAGTAGGTGGCGCCGTTCTGTGACATGGCCACCGGTAACTGCTCTTTTCCCACCACCCGCGGCAGTGCCGCCGTTTCCGCCAGATCGAAGAACACGTTGAGCGAGCCCTCGATCAAGGCGACGGCATAGAGTTGGACCAGCGAGAGGTGGCCGGTGACCGCGGCGACCGGAATGCTGCCGGCGGCGATCGTTCGCCCTGAATCGCAGAGGATCATGACCCACTTGCGATTCCACCGATCGGCCAGAGCGCCGGCCAGGAGCGAGAGTACGAGGTAGGGAAGGATGGCGACCGACGTGGCGAGCCCGGCCTGCGCCGGGGAGCGGGTCAGCGCCAGCACCAGGAGCGGAAGCGCGAGCCGGGAGACTTGCGTCCCAGCAGTCGAGATCGCCTGACCACCCCACAGGATGAGGTAGTCGCGGTTGCGCCAGAGAGACGCGAGCGGGGAGATCGCCGCGGCCTCGCCGGCCGGCGACGGCTCCTCTACCACAGGTTGCCGCGACCGATGGCGATGTAGAGCAGCGGACCGACGGTGGGAAGCAGGCAGAAGACCATCCACCAGCCGCGCTGCGGACCGGAGAGGTCGCGCCGCACCAGGATGTCGCGCCAGGCCAGGAGGGTCGCAATGGGCGGCGCGATAACGGCGACCAGGACCTCAACCGGGAGCTTCACGCCGATATGTCCACGACCCAGTCTACGCACCGGGCCTGCTGCCTCCGCCTACGCTAATGCTGTTTCCGCGCCACCTCCAGCTTCCGATCCGACCAATTCCACCACTTGAGCTTCTCGGGATCGGGATTCGGCGTCTCGGCGAAGTAGACGGCGCAGCGGAAGGTATAGAGGACGCAGCGATCGACTCTGGCGCCACGCTGCCGGCAGTGCGCCTCGTACATCTCGTCCGGATCGGCGCCCCGCAGGTCGTCGATCGTGCGATATCCCAGGTCGTAGAGATCGACCGCGACACTGACCCCGACGCTCGGGATCTGCCGCAGCTCACGGATTGTCGACTGATAATCGTTCTCGCGGTGTCGCATGGTGATCACTGCTGGGTCTCCGTTTGATTGAGCTCCGGACCCGTCGCGTCGGACATGTCAACCTCCCGATACGGCTGCGACTGATACTCCTACTAGAACATATGTACCATTAAATGCAGCGAGAGTCAAGAGGTATCCCCAGTCGTACGACACCGGGGGTGTGTTTGTTCGCCCGCTCCGACGATCCCGGTGAGGGGCCCGGACTGCCGATTACAATACGACGTATCTTCACCCCCTCCCTGGAGTCTTCTTGTCCGCCGAACAGCTTTCCTTTGCCGCCCACCGTGGCGGCAGCCAGATCAGCCGCATCCTCGACCCGCTCAACCCGCAGCAGAAAGAGGCCGTTACCCATGGTGACGGCCCTATGCTCGTCCTGGCCGGAGCCGGAAGCGGTAAGACACGTGTCCTGACCCATCGCATCGCCTATCTCATCGACGTGCACGGGGTGAACCCGTACAACATCCTGGCCGTCACCTTTACGAACAAGGCGGCGCGCGAGATGCGCGAGCGCGTCATTGCCCTCGCCGGACGGGAGGGCGAGTGGGTGACGATCGGTACCTTCCACGCCTTCTGCGTGCGGTTGCTGCGCCGCGAGGCCGATGTTTTCCACCGCCCCAACTTTTCCATCTACGACACTGACGAGCAGCGCGCCCTGGTTCGTCAGGCGATGGAGCTGGCCGAGATCCCCGAGTCACGCTTCAAGCCGGTCGCCATTCTGGGCGCGATCTCCGACGCCAAGAACGAGCTGATCGGTCCCATGGAGTACGCGCCGCAGGACTACTTCCAGGAAATCGTGCGCCGCGTCTACCCCCTCTATCAGGATTTGCTCCGTCAGAACAGCGCTTTCGACTTCGACGATCTCATCATGGAGACCGTCTTCTATCTCCGCACCCACCCCGACCGGCTGGAGCACTACGCCTCGCGTTTCCAGCACATCCTGGTGGACGAGTATCAGGACACCAACCACGCCCAGTACGTCCTCCTCCAGCTGCTCTCCTCCCGGCACGGCAACCTCTTCGTCGTCGGGGACGACGACCAATCGGTCTATTCCTGGCGTGGCGCCGATCTTCGCAACATCCTGCACTTCGAGCGCGATTTTTCGGCCGTCCGTGAGGTCAAGCTGGAGCAGAACTATCGCTCCACGCAGAACATCCTCGACGCGGCGCACGGCGTCATCTCGCGCAACGTGGGACGCAAGCCGAAGCGGCTCTGGACGGAGCGCGAGGCGGGGGGACGCGTCAAGCTCTTCCACGCCTACAACGAGGAAGAAGAGGCCTCGTTTGTCACCAATGAGATTAGCCGGCTGATCAAGTCGGGTGAGGTGCAGGCCTCCGGCTGCGCCGTGATGTACCGCACCAACGCTCAGTCGCGTGCCCTGGAAGAAGCCTTCCTGCGCGCCAACCTGCCCTATACCCTGGTCGGCGCCACCCGGTTCTACGAGCGGCGGGAGATCAAAGACGTCGTCGCCTACCTGCGGCTCATCCTCAACCCCAACGACGGCATGACGCTGCGCCGTGTCATCAACGTGCCACCGCGCAAGATCGGGGCGGTCAGCCTCGACGCTCTCAAAAACTGGGCGGCCGAGCACGGTACCTCCCTCATGGAGGCCGTCGAGCACGTGGCAGAGATCGAAGGTATGCCGAAGGCGGCGCGCAATGCGCTCTCCCTCTTCGCCGATACCCTCAAAGAGCTGCGCGCCGCGGCGGCCGAGAGCTCTGTCCTCCAGATGCTCGATCTCGTTCTGCAGAAGACGCGCTACGAATCGTACATCCGCGACGGGAGCGATATGGGAGAAGAGCGCTGGGACAACATCCTGGAGTTGCGGACCGTCGCGCAGGACTATGCCGATGAGCCGCCGCTGGAAGGACTCCGCTCCTTCCTGGAGAACGTTGCCCTCCTGGGCGAGCAGGATGAGATCGCCGACGACCGTCCGCAGGTCACTCTCATGACACTGCATGCCGCCAAGGGACTGGAGTTCCCGGTGGTGTTCCTGGTCGGCATGGAGGAAGGTCTCTTCCCTCACCTGCGCACACTGGAAGATGCCGATCAGATGGAGGAGGAGCGGCGTCTCTGCTACGTGGGGATCACCCGCGCCAAAGAGCGCCTCTATCTGGTCCACGCGGCGCGCCGCACCTACCACGGCAACACCATGGTGAACCCACCGTCGCGCTTCCTCACCGACATCCCCGAGCATCTCTGGGATGAGAGCGGTGTCGCTCCGCGCAGCTACCTGCGCCGCGAGTTCACCCCCGTGTCACCCAGCTACGACCCCTGGGAGGACACGTCATCCCCCCCCGGCCCGTCCGGGCCGCCCTCCCAGGCCTTCACCCCCGGCGACCGCGTTCGCCACAAGCACTTTGGTGCGGGCACCGTCCTCTCCAGCACGCTTACCTCCGACGACGAGGAGGTGGAAGTGGAGTTCCGGACGCCCAAGGGGAAGGTGACGAAGAAGCTGCTGGTGAGCTTTGCCGGGCTGGAAGCGATCGAATGATAGATCGACGCCGGATCATCGGCGGCAATTGGAAAATGAACACGACGCTTCCAACCGCGGTGGATCTGGCGGCGGCTGTCTCGCGCCAGGTTGGTGAGGATGACACCGTCGAGACCGTTCTCTTCCCGCCCTTTCCCAATCTGGACGCGGTGAATCAGGTCATCGCCGGCAGTACTCTTCAGCTCGGAGCGCAGGATCTGTTCTGGGAGGACCGCGGGGCCTACACCGGCGAAGTCTCTCCGCCCATGCTGCTCGCCGTCGGCTGCAGGTGGGTGCTGGTAGGCCACTCCGAGCGTCGCCGTCTGCTGGGTGAAGGCGATGACATTGTCAACAAGAAGCTGCACGCGGCGCTGCGGGCCGGCCTGCTGGTGACGCTGGCGATCGGCGAAACCCGCGAGGAGCGCCGCGCCGGCCGCACGGAGCCGGTCCTGGAGGAACAACTGCGGGGCTCGCTGGCCGGTGTGACGGCTGAGCAGATGGAACGCATTGTCATCGCCTACGAGCCGGTCTGGGCGATCGGCACCGGTGACACGGCAACCCCGGACCAGGCGCGCGACGCCCATGCCTGCGTGCGCGGCGTGCTCCGTGAGATGTTCGGTCCCAGTGTGGCCGGCAGCACCCGCATCCAGTACGGCGGCAGCGTGACCGCTCAGAACGCCGCCGAAATTCTCGCCGAGCCCGGCATCGACGGCGCGCTCGTCGGCGGTGCCTCCCTCAAAGCAGACGAGTTCGCCGCGATCGTGCGCGCGGCCGCACAGGCATAGGGCGGGGCCCTCCTCACGCCACAAACACGAAGTGCACCCAGGCCTCGAACAGCGTGGCCTGGAGCAGGATGCCGACGGCCAGCCAGGACAGGGCCAGGGTTGGGCGCCGCGCCAGGAGCGCGGCCAGCACGATGAAGCAGGGGAATAACACCACGGTGAAGCGGGAGACGCTCATCAGCGGCGTGTAGCCCATCTCGCGCGTGTAGAGCAGCAGCAGTGACGGCCAGACGTACAGCGCGTAACTGAGCGGGAGGCGCCACAAAGCCAGAAGGCCGAGGACACTGGCGCCGAGAAGGCAGACCAGGTTCAGGATCTCGATCGGCGGCTGCGTCGGATCGGTCGGATGCAGGATGTAGTGCGCGCTCGCTCCCAGAGCCTGCCAGGGCGGCACGATCCGGTAGCCCCACATGCTCTGCACGCCCAGGCTGGAGGTGTGGACGCCCACGACGGCATGGAGGTAAGCAGTAAAGAGAATGAGGCCGAGCGAGGGAAGGACGGCGGCGAGGAGGTCGAGACCGGGACGCCGGCCGCGCCCCTCGGCGCGGCGAAAGGTGATAAAGGCAAGAGGGAGGACGAGGATGGCTCCCTGCAGCCGGGTCAGTCCCGCGCCGAATGCCGCGAGTCCGGCCAGCCAGGGCCGGTCGATTCGCGCGAACCAGAAGGCGGCGACCGTCAGGAGGAGGAAGAGGCTCTCGGTGTACGGCGCCAGCAGGAAGAAGCCGGTGGGGAAGAACGTGACGAGCAGCACGGTGAGGAGTGCCGCCGTGGGAGGCACGTCGAGGAGCGCCAGGCGATACAGTAGCCACATCGCGACCCCGAAGGCGGCGCTCGAGACGGCCAGTTCGGCGATGACGATGTGCCCGGCAAGCACGATCGAGGCGGCTCGCGAGAGGAGCGGGTAGAGCGGATAGAAGGCCGCCGTGCCGTCCCACGGGCGGTACCCGTGCAGCGCGATTTGCTCGTAGAAGAAGGCATCCCAGCGCTGCCAGATCGAGATCAGCTGGCTCCAGGGCTCCCCACCGTGAATCAGCAGGTTGCTGTAGTTCCCCGTGATGAAGGTCACCGGTTGCAGGTGCACGGAGATCATGCCGATCATCCCCAGCCCCACCCGCAGTGCAATCAGCAGGGCCAGTGCGCGCTGCCACCCGAACAGCGGCCGAGCGGAGGTGGCCGGCGCCTCAGACGATGGAGCGGAAGGGGAAATAGCCAACGAATCCAATGAAGACCGCCAGGAGAAAGCCGGCGACGACGAGACGCGGTGTCTCGGGACGCCGCAGGAACTGGGCGAGCCCGACCGTGACCGCCGGCAGGGTCGGCAAGAAGTAGAAGATGTACTCGATGCGGTGCTCGCCGAGGGAGAGCGGGTAGAAGGGCAGGTAGGTGCCGATGAACCAGGCGATGACCCAGAGGGAGAGCCGGTCGCCGTCGCGCCGGGCGCGGTTCAGGGCCCAGGCGAGACCTAAAAAGGCGGCTCCGATGATGACGGGATTCATGGCCCCGCGGAAGTAGACCCAGGGACGGCTGGCGACGACCTTCCCGTTGACGAGCGTCTCGTTGTTGATCTGGAGGTAGTCGATCTGCACGTCGTTGATGAGCCACTGCCAGGGGTAACTCTCCGAGTTGGCCGGTCCGGCGGCGCGGGTCAATCCCATGCCGAAGTGGAGCATATACGAGAGGTGATCCCAGGGCGTGGAGAAAGAGGTGAACGCCAGGTCGAGCAGCCAGAGTCCGCCGATCCAGACGGGCAGGAATGCGGCGAGCATTAGACCCGCCGTCCGCAGCTCGCGCCGCGGGCCCACTCCACGCCGCCACGACCAGAGGGCCTCGGCCGCGAGAAAGAGCAGCAGGGCCAGCAGGCCATAGAGCCCATTCAGCTTGATCAGAGTCGCGATGCCGAGCGCGGCGCCGGCCAGCAAGGGTTGCCGCCGGAGCAGCAGCCAGGCGCCGAGCAGCAGGAACGCGACCAGTGGCATGTCGAGCGTGGCGATGCGGCTGTGGACCAGGGCCAGATTGTCGAAAGCGAAGAGGCCCGCCGCGAGCACGCCGAGCCAGGGATCACCGCCGGCGGCCACGACGATGGCGTAGAGCAGGAGGATGGCGGCCATGCCGGCAATGATGCTGGGGAGTCGCCAGCCGACCGGGTTATCGCCAAAGAGGCGCATCGAGCCCGCAATGAGGGCCTTGCCCAGGGGCGGATGCTCGCGGTTCGGATCACGGCCCGCCGGCCGGCCGGCGTAGTTGTCGCCGTGCGGCACGTGATATCCCAGGATTACGCGGGCGGCGTTGACGTAGTACACCTCGTCGAAGATGAGGTCCTGGTTGGGAGCTGTCAGCCAGACGACACGGCAGAGGAGGGCGGCGAGGAGGATGAGCAGGAGGGTGGCGTGTGGGCCGGGCAGCAGAGCCGAGAAGGGATGCGCGGCGCGACCGGTGTCCTCGGGAGGATGCGCGAGCGCCGCGCTGTCGGTTACCTGCATCGTCAACCTGGCCTACAACAGAAAACGGGGCCGGTATCTCATTCTCTACCGGCCCCGTGATTATCTGCCCTGCGAGCGGGGAGTTCTACCCCCGAGCGCTAGTGCTTTTTGGTCTTGCTGTGCTTCGTCTTGCTGTGCTTGTTCGTCTTCGAATGCTTGCCGTGCTTCGACTTGCTGTGCTTGCCGGAGGTCGTGCCGGAGCCGCCGGTCGAGGATGACGAGCTGGAACTCGAGCTTGAACTGGAACTCGTGGTCGATGACGTCTTGGACCCGCGAGCCACCTGGGACACGCACTGTCCGTGATTGACCTGCCCATTCGGGCCGGTGGCCGTGCAGGTGCTCTGCGCGACCTGCGAGACGGTGTACCCGTGGTTCGTCGTGTTGCTGCGATTACCGTGGTTGCCGCCGTTGCCGTGCGCGGAGCTCATACTGACCCCACCCACCATGGCAAAGGCGAGAATCATCACGAGCGCGATCGCCAGCGACGCAGCTAGCTGCGCCGCAACTCGTCCTTGCTCCTGCTTCATGTGCATACTCCTTCCCCCGAGAGGATTCCTTCTTCTCACTGTAGACGAACCAGTCGCTGAAATCTTGCGCTTCCGCGATAAACCGGTCTCAGCGTAGCACGTTCCCCGTCCTTTTCGTCAGGACAGAGAGTCCCGGAAACCGTCTGACCTTGGTCCGTTCCTCATCCTCGCGTCGTTGTGACTCAGAGTGAGGTGGGATGAACGCTCAGAGAGGACGCTACCCGGTCCAGGTTTGACAGATACGGCACGAACGCATGATCAGGCAACCGGTTCAGCATTGCCTGCACCTTCAGGTCGCGCCGGCGCCAGTCACCCTGCCCTGGCGGACTCGTGTTGGGCAGCGCGGAGACCCGCAACGGGAAGTCGGCGGCGATGACCCAACGTCCGTCGCTGGTCAAGCCCCGGAATGCCCAGACGACCGGGGTGGCGTTGCTGATGCGGCCCACGCGCATCCCCATGGCGGTGACGAAGGCGATTCCTGACCCATCCTTGAAGTGAATGTAGTGCGCGCGCGAGACGATCCGCTCGGCCGAATCCATCCGCGGCAGAACGTACGGGATCGCCTGCAGCCCGGTGAGGGGCCGATGGGCGGCGAGCAAGTTCCGGAGCTGATGGATTTCCGGCACAATGGACGTGCGCGCGTCAGGGTTTTTGAGCAGCGTGCCGGTGTTGGCCGCGAAGATCTGAATTTCCGGCGGAGCGTACGTCGGGACCGATTTCACGAGGTACCCCGAGAACGAGAAGTCGATGGCGGGAATGGTCGTTCCGCCCAGATCGATTGATAGGTGTCCTCTGGCGCCGACAACACGGTGCGCCAGCGAGGACCCGTAGGAGAAGGAAACGCCGGCAAAGGCCGTCCGCTTGAAATGCCTGGAGGGCTGAGCAAACGCCTGACCGCCCAGGAACGACGCGGCCAGGACACAGATAGACACGAGACTGAGTCGACGCACGGTATTTCTCCCCTCTGACCACTGCAAAGAGTTGAGGGTACCACGGACCGGCCGGTACGACCAGGGGCATGCGCGACGACCTCGCGGTTCCGCCACGGCATCCCGTCATGCGACGCGTCTGTCGCCGGGGTACCCTCATGCACCGTTCGCGACCTCACGACTGCTCGAACGACCGATTGACCCGGCATTGACGGCAGGGTAGGCTTTGGCCCAAAGATGATTGGTGCGCTGCACGTCGAGAAAGGCCGGTGAAGGGAGGGAACCGGCGCCGCCCATCTCCTCCGCGCGCCGTGCCCCCGCGTCCATTGCGCCGTGGTGTACGGAAATGGTACAATGAGTCCGTGCTAGAGGAACTTGTAACGCAAACGCCGGTTGAGCCGGCGTTTTGTCATCTTTTCGACTTCCCGTTTGATCCCTTCCAGCTCGAAGCCATGGAGCAGATCCGGGAAGGGCGCTCGGTCATGGTGGCCGCTCCGACCTCGTCGGGCAAGACGGTGGTGGCCGAGTACGCGCTGTGGCGTGCCCTGCAGAACGGCACGCGCGCCATCTATACAACCCCGATCAAGGCGCTCTCCAATCAGAAGCGCCGTGATCTGGAGCAGATGTTTCCGGGACAGGTCGGTCTGCTGACCGGAGACCGCAGCGAGAACCCCGATGCGGCGATCGTCGTCATGACGACCGAGGTCTTGCGCAATATGCTCGTCGAGGATCCGGACGCGTTGTCCTGGGTCACCCACGTCGTCTTCGACGAGGTGCATTACCTGGCCGATCCGGATCGCGGCACCGTCTGGGAAGAGGCGATCATCACCTGCCCCCGTCATGTGCAGCTCGTCTGTCTCTCCGCCACGATGGCCAACGCCGCGGAGATCGCGGACTGGATTGGGGAGACGCACCGCGACATCGCGCTCATCCGGCACGACGAGCGTCCGGTGCCCCTCGAGCACCTGTACTACACGCAGGGAAAGCTGCACCTGGTCCGCGACGAGTACGGGCGGCGGCGTGCCATGTTCCCACGGGAAGGACATCTTCAGGCACCAGATCCGGCCGCTGTCGTCCGTGCCCTGCGCCGCGAGAACCTGCTACCGGCGATTTGGTTTGCCTTCAGTCGCCGGGCGGTGGAGGAAGCGGCCGCCGAGATTGGTCGATCTGCGCCGCGGCTGCCCCGCGAGCAGCAGGCGGCGATCGAGGAGGCGATTGCCTGGACGCTCGATCTCTTGCCGCTGGAAGACCGCTCCCTGCCCCAGTTGTCCTTGCTGCTGCGTCTCCTGCGCCGCGGCATCGGCTTCCACCACGCCGGTCTCCTGCCGCCCATGAAGGAGCTGGTCGAGCGCCTCTTCAGCTCGGGCCTGCTCTCCGTCGTGTGTGCCACCGATACCCTCGCCGTCGGCATCAATATGCCGGCACGGACGGTTGTCATCAGCAGCCTGCAGCGCCCCTTCGGGGGGACGCTCACTCCGAACGACTTCAGCCAGCTCACCGGGCGGGCCGGCCGCCGCGGGATCGACGAGCAGGGCGCGGTCGTCATGCTTCCTTCGCGCCACTATGTCTTCGAGAACGACTACCGTCAGGTCTGCGCGCCTCTCGAGCCGATCATGAGCAGTTTCCGGCTGCGCTACAGCACGCTGCTCTCCGCCATGGCCGGCAACGAGCAGCGTCTCGGGATGGTCGTGCGCTCCAGTCTCCGTCAGTTCCAGATGCGGGCCAAGGCACGTCGTGCCCAGCAACAGCTGGAGGCGATCCGTGAGGAGATTCTCCCCACCGCGAACGAGGAAGCGGTGCGCGATTACCTTCTCCTCCAGACGCGCCTCTCTCTGGCCGAGAAGGAGCAGCGCCGGGCCAGGCGAGCAAAGGGGAAGGCGGCGGAGAGCACCCGCGTGCGCAAGCGGCTGGAGCGAGCGCGCGAGCATCGTGAGCATCTGGCCACGTTGCTGCGCGATCATCCCGCCCATTTCGCCGTGACTGCCCTCGAGACACAGGATCCCGAACGTCTTTATCAACTGCGGCAGATCAACCGGCTGCAGACGATCATTGACGAGGCGCAGCAGGAGTGCGACCAGGAAGCCCTCGAGACGGCGGACGCCGTGCGTGAGGTTCTCACCCGCCTTGGCTACGTCGGCAAGGACGGGCTCACTCCCAAGGCCCATGGCCTGCGCGAGATTGTCGCCCCCTCCGGGATCGTCCTGTCTGAGATGTACGACCGGGGCGAGCTGGACGACCTGACGCCGGCCGAGCTGGCGGAGGTCATCTCCTGGTTTGCCTGCGATCAGGAGCGGCGGAGAGAGAACGACTTCCGTCTGCCGCGCACATTGATCGAGCGGCGCCACGCCGCCGATCGTGTCTTCCGCATCGTCGCGACCGCCGAGGAGGAAGCCGGCATCGACCTGGCCCAGGGACCCAGCCGCTGGTTCTTCGGCGTGGCCTACGCCTGGTGCCGCGGCGCCTCCATCTCGGAGATCACACGTCGTGTCGAACTGGGCGAGGGCGACATCGTCAGCATCCTCAACAAGACGGTCGATCTCCTCGATCAGCTGACGGGGATGCTGGAGCAGCATGGTGACCGCCGTCTGCTGGCGATTGCCGCCGAGGCGCACCGGCAGCTGGTCCGTGGCCTGGTGGCCATGGTGCGCACCCCGGAGGAAGCGGCCGCGTAGCGAGGGCGCCTGGCAGCCAGACGTCCAATCCGATCTGCGAGCGCGGCACGCAGAGATCCCACGGAGCGAGATCAGGTCCGTTCGCCACCGGGTGGTGCATAGATACCTGGAACTCGACGTCCATGTAGCGCCGGGTGTCATCGAGGAGGACCTTGCCCCGCTCCAGGCTGTGGTGGAGCACGAACTCGACGTTCGGTTTCCAAAGACGGAGACGTACGTGGCGTCGGACGGCCGAGCCCGGTGGGCGAAGATAGGGTATGGCGCGGGGGGAGGGGACCGCATACATCGCGCACGTCGTGCCGGGGCTGGAAGAGTTCGCCGAGCGCGATCTCCGCACTCATCTCGGCGATATCGAGATGGAGCGGGTGCTGCGGCGCTTCGACGAGCGCACCAGCCTGCTTCTCTTCCGCTTCCGCGGCGCCTCGCGCGCCCTTCTGACGCAGCGCAGTCTCGAAGATGTCTTCGCCCTGGCCGCTGCGTCCCCCGGGGTTCCGCCGGATCGCAAGGGTCTGGCCGCCATTCGGGCGGCGATCACCGGGTCTCCGGTGCTCTCCTCCGCCTTGACGGCCGCCTCGCCGCTGCGGGTGCGCAAGGCGCGGCGCGTGACCTATCGAGTCATCGCTCGCGTCGCCGGAAAGTACAGCTACCGGCGAGTCGACGTGCAGCGAGCGGTGGAGCGCGCACTCGGGGAGACGTTTCCGACCTGGCGCCTGGTCGAGGATGATGCCCAGTTCGAGTTCTGGGTGCACCTGGTCGGCGGGGACCTCATTGTCGGTCTGCGCCTCTCCGATATCACCATGCGGCAGCGCATCGGCGAGCGTGTCACCCTCCCGGCCTCCCTCAAACCCACTGTCGCCTATGCCATGGTCTCTCTCTCACGTCCGGTGCCGGAGGATGTCTTCCTCGATCCCATGTGCGGCTCGGGCACGATCGTGATTGAGCGCGGCGAGGTCGGCCGCTACCGATTGCTGCTGGGCGGGGACGTCGATCCGGCGGCGGTGGACGTGACGCGCCGCAACATCGGACCGCGCTTCAAGCCGATCGAGATCCGGCAGTGGGACGCGCGTCGCCTCCCGCTCGACGCCGGCTCGGTCTCGGCCGTCGTCTGCAACCTGCCCTTCGGGAAACAGATCGGCACGCCGGGGGAGATCCGTGCCCTCTATCCGGCTCTGTTGACGGAGTGGCGGCGGGTTCTGGATGCGGCGGGGCGCGCGGTCCTGCTCGCGGGAGATCGCGCGGCGATGGCGTGGGCCGTCGGGCAGGGCGGGTGGGCGATGGAGCGCCGGCTGCCGGTGATGGTCCGCGGCTTCCCCGCGACGATATATCAGCTGCGTCCGGTGTAGGTTTCTGCCGCCGCCCTCGTGTTGCGCTCGTGGAAGCGCCGATAGAAGGCGTCGTCGATCGGGAGATCGCCGGGTACCGCCTCCTCATAGCCGAAGGAATCGAGGGTCCCGGCGCGCGCATGACGTTCCAGCGCCGCGAAGTACTCTCCGTTGCGGTGGATCAGGGCGGGGCCGGACAGACCGGATGCATGGCAATAGAGGACATTCTCCGGCTGCAGGGCGAGCATGCGTCGTAGCGAGGCCCGCAGTTCGGGGAGAGAGCCGTCGTCCGACACGACCGGGAACGGCAGCTCGGCGGCATCGCCGGCGAGGAGGAGACGGAGCTGCGGGATCCAGACCGCCAGGTGGTCGGGGGTGTGGCCCGGCGTCGGGATGAGATCCAGATCGAGGTCGCCGCCTGCCAGGCGGCCCGCGCTGAGCAAGATGGTGGGCGGTACGAGCCGCACCGAGTCATAGCGGCCCGGGACCTCGGCCCGGCGCGCGTCGAGATACGGCCGGCCGGCGGCGATGCGGCCGGGCGCGAGAAGATGACCGACGATTGGCGCCGGATAGCGGGCGCCGGGGGCGAAGAGCGCGTTCCCCCAGACATGGTCCCAATCGCCGTGCGAGTTGATAACCAGGAGTGGACGATCGGGCGCCAGGAGCGTTGTGACTTCTTCCATCGCCTCCGGACTCTCTCCCGTGTCGATCAGGGCAATGAAGCGCTCGGTGATGACGGCGAACGTGTCGACCAGCGTCCCATGCCGGAAGATGCGGACGCGGGGATCGAGGCCGGAAACGGCGGACGTGGTGACAAGGGGCATGGATTAGTCTCCCAGCAGAGAGAGGGCGGCATCGCGGACGTGCGGCCAGGCGGCGGAGTCGGGGTCGACCGGCTCGAAGTGTCCGGTCGCGGGCAACGCCTGAAAGGTGACGTCGTCCCCAGCGGCGCGGGCCGACTCGGTATAGCGGACGCTCATCTCGTACGGCACAGCGTCGTCGTCGTCGCCGTGAACGAGGACCTGCCGGACGCCGAGGGGGAGGAGCGCCGCCGGCGACGACGCGGCGTAGCGATCCGGTACCTCGGCCGGATCGCCGCCCAGGAACGACTGCGTGGCGTCGTCACTGAGATGCCGATCGGCGGCCAGACGCAGATCGGCGACGGGTGCCAGGGCGACGACACCGCGGAGCGGAAATGGAAGAGGTCGCTTCGCCAGCCAGAGGGCAAGCTGTCCGCCGGCGGAATGACCGAGGCAGGCAACGTGTCCCAGATCGAGATTGTGCTGGCTCGCCACAGACGAGAGGAGAGAGCCGGCGTGGACCACGTCGTGCAGCGTTGCGGGAAATCCACCTCCATCTCCCACCCGGCGGTACTCGATATTCCAGGTGGCAACACCTTCCCGGCGCAACGCCTCGGCGACATGGCCGAGATAGGTCAGGTCATAGCGGTCCCGCCAGTAGCCGCCATGGAGCAGGAGCACGATGGGATGTGGACCGGAAGCGGCAGGCAGGCGCAGATCGGCGAATTGGGACGGGTGGGGGCCGTAGGGAAGGCGCCGATCGGCCGGCGGTGCGGGACGCTCGAGGATGTCCTCAGCGGGCGAGGCGGGGAGCTCGGGCAAGAGGAACCACGTCACGGGTCAGGACCGGGTGGCGCACCAGGGTGCCGTTGGGAATGAGGTACCAGCGGCCGGCGACGAGCGGCAGGGTGCCCTCGAGGGAGCCGCGGTAGACGAGGTTGGGCGTCGCGGTATTGAGGTAGAAGGCGTCGGGATCGGTGAACTCACCCGGCACCGCGGGGTTCAAGCCCGCGACCTCGGCGCGACTCAGCCCCAGGTCGAGCGCCCACTGCAATCCTTCCGGCACGTCCGGCACGATTTCCTCCTTGTGTTTCACGTGAAACGCTTGTGCTGATTCATCATGACAGACCGTCCTCTACCATGAGGGAGCATCTTTCCAGGAGACATCATGCTCGATAGCGGCGCGGTCCGAGCCCACTTTCCCAGCCTGCAGCGCCAGGAGAACGGCCGGCCCGTCATCTACTTCGATAACCCGGCCGGCACGCAGGTGCCCGTAGAAACCTCGCGCGGCTACCTCTGGTACCTCGAAAACGCCAACGCCAACGAGGGCGGACTCTTCCACACCAGCCGCACCACCGACCGGGTCATTGCCGAGGCGCGCGCCGCCATGGCCGATTTCCTCGACGCCGCCTCGCCCGAGGAGATCGTCTTCGGCGCCAACATGACCACCCTCGCCTTTCACCTGGCGCACGGCATCGGCCGCACCTTGCAGCCGGGTGATCGGATCGTGACCACCCGCCTGGAGCACGACGCCAACGTCTCGCCGTGGCTGGCGCTCTGCGAGCGCGGCATCGCGGTGGACTTTATCGACATCGACACCGACGACATGACGCTGGATATGGAGAGCGCGGCGTCCGTGATTCGGCGCGGCACCAGATTGGTGGCGGCCGGCTACGCCTCCAACGCCTTCGGCACCATCAACGACGTGCGCCGCCTGGGCGAGATAGCGCACGCCGCCGGAGCCCTCTTCTTCGTGGATGCCGTCCATTACGGTCCCCACGGTCCGATCTCGGTCCGCGACATTGGCGCTGATCTCCTCGCCGTCTCGCCGTACAAATTCTTCGGCCCCCACCTCGGGGTGCTCTACGGCCGGTCCGACGTGCTGGCGTCCATCCCGGTCGACCACGTTCGTCCGGCCGGTGACACCCCGCCCCACTCCTGGGAAACCGGCACGCAGAGTCATGAAGCCCTCAAGGCTCTGCTCGGCGCTCTCTCGTATCTGGAGTCTCTGGGCGAGGGAGAGGACCGCCGGACGCGACTGCGTAGCGCCATGACCCGGATCAAGAGCCACGAGCGCGTTCTGGCGGAGCGGCTGATCGGCGGACTGGCGGCTATTCCCGGCGTCCGCATCTACGGTATCTCCGCGCCCGGCCGTTTCGGCGAGCGGGTTCCGACGGTCTCGATCACGATGACCGGACTCATGCCGGCAGAGGTCGCTGCCCGCCTCGGCGAACGCGCCATCTATACCTGGAACGGCAACCACTACGCGGTCGAGCCGATGCGGCGCCTTGGCGTGCCGGAGACGCTCCGCATCGGCCTTGTCCACTACAACACACCCGAGGAAATCGACCGCTTCCTGGACGCCCTGCGCGAGATCGTCGGCTAGTCCACGCCGCCGGCCGGGCCGGGTGCGACGGCGACGCCCCTGATCGCCGTCACTCCGAAAAATAATCCTCTTGACGTATTGCAAATTGCCGGTGCGTTCGCTAAGCTTCGTCCATTCGCGTCAAGAAAGGATTTACCGCATGAAGCGTCTCGCCCTGGTGCTGTCGCTGCTCGGAGCGCTGTCCCTCTCCGCGCCGGCCTACGCATCGTCCGGCAGTACCACTACCATTCATCAGCGGATCACCACGAGCCGGCACATCCCCGGCCTGCATCTCCTGATACGGCACGCCATTCACCCGCAGCTGGCTCCCCATCAGGTGATCAACGGCCAGGTCACCAGCGCGTCTCAACTGCGCATTCCCACGTCCTACCTCCTGCCGTCCGGCAACGGGCTGGCGATGGACTTGGATGAGCCGATGAGCACGGCGCAGGCCGACAACAGCACCATTCAGGGGCTGTACCTGCATCCCAACGTGACTTACGAACAGCTTGGTGCGATTGGCGGCTACTACGAGCAGTCGCACGCAACCCTGCAGGACGGGTCGTACTTCTTCATCACCTATCTCGGCACGTACTACACGACGCAGGACAATGCCACCGCCGCGTTCCAGAACGCGACCGCGGGGTGGAACGTGAGCCCGTCTCTGTGCAAGGTGCCGAACGCGTCTTCTCTGCACTACCAGACGCAGTGCGAGGAGATCACTTTCAGCACACCGCTGCAGGACCCCAATGGGAACACCTACGAGGTGAAGCTCCGCGTCATGCAGATCGGCAACGCCCTGTTTGAGTTCGGGTCCCTGCTCGATCAGCAGCAATTCAACGTGTCGGGGAACGATCAGATTCTCACCAACATCAACGACAACATCGCTCAAGGTGTGGTGAGCCTCTTCACCTCGCCCACCCCGACGCCGAATCCGACGCCGAACCCGAACCCCCAGCCGACGCCGCAACCGACGCCGCAACCCACGCCCTCCCCCACCCCGCAGCCCACGCCCATCCACTTCCACGTCGTGGTCAAATGGGACAAAGCGGGCAGTCATCCCTCGCCCGGTCACGGCATCAGCAAGGCCACGGCCGGCAAGGCGGTGCAGGGCGAGGTCTTCATCGAGGTGCAGAGTGCCCCGGCCAGTGCCCCCATCGACGTCAAGTTCGCCATTGCCCTCAAGGGCAAGGTCTTGGGCGGCAATGAGGAGCAAGGGACCCTCGATGCCCAGACCCCGGA
>Ga0209810_1003181_pt1 | contig 17780 bp, 16 predicted proteins | sample Coa_R1_7_FD_187159 | JGI IMG/M metagenome (GOLD analysis project Ga0209810, IMG submission 187159) | Surface soil microbial communities from Centralia Pennsylvania, which are recovering from an underground coalmine fire - Coalmine... | ecosystem: Environmental > Terrestrial > Soil > Unclassified...
GACCGTGCCACGTTCGCTGGGTCGCTGGGCTGCTGGCCTGTCAGGTCAGCCCACCTCCGCCCGTCGTCGAACACTCGCTGATCATTTCACGCAGCAACGGTCAAGCCCCGCACTTTCGGTAACCCGGCGCGGCTGTCGCTAAACCGGGCGGCGAGATGGCGAATGCCCGTGGACGGCCATGCCAACCGTTAGATCCGGGTACGACCGGGTACCGCGCGTTCATGGCAGATTCGGAGCAGTCTCGGGAGACTATCCCGCCGCAGAACGAGACCGCCCCGAGCGGCCCGCGCACCCCGCTCGACCTCGGCGAGACGGGATGGCGCAAAACGCTCGTGCGCGGTGCGAAGAAGTTCTCCCGCGACCGGTGCAGCATGACCGCCGGAAGCCTGGCCTACCACTGGTTCCTGGCGCTCTTCCCGGCGCTGATCGCGGTGCTCGGCATCACCAGCCTGCTGCGTCTCGGCGCTGGGACAATCAAGCACCTGGTCGACGGGCTGAATACGGCGCTGCCGCCAGGGGCGTCCGGAGTGTTCGCCGACGCGGTCAACTCGGCCACCTCCCGCTCCTCGGCCGCTTCGCTCACCGCGCTGATCATCGGCGTCGTGGTGGCGTTATGGAGCGCGTCCGCCGGCATGGCGGCGTTGCAGACCGGCCTGAACATCGCCTACGAGGTTCCCCAGGACCGTAAGTTCGTGGCCACGCGGCTGCGCTCCTTCCCGCTGATGGCGGTGACCGCGCTGCTCGGCGGAGTCGCCGCGGTGCTGCTGGTGTTCGGTGCGCCGCTCGGCCACGCGATCGAAGGGCACGTGGGCGTCGCCGGGTCCGCGTTCGTGGTGGTGTGGACCATCGTGCGGTGGGTCGCGACGCTCATCGTGGTGTCGCTGCTGTTCTCGGTGTATTACTTCTACGCGCCGAACCGGCCCTCGCCGCGCTGGCAGTGGGTCAGTCCCGGCGGCCTGGTCGGCACCGCGATCTTCCTGCTGGCCTCGCTCGGATTCTCGTTCTACGTGGCCAAGTTCGGCTCGTACGGCAAGACGTACGGGGCGTTCGCCGGGGTCGTGATCCTCATCTTCTGGCTGTATTTGGCCGCGATCGCCGTGCTCATCGGAGCGGAGATCAACGCCGAGGCGGAGCGCGAAGCGGCGGTGCAGAGCGGTGACCCGCAGGCCCGGGCCGGCGCGGCGGAAGTGGATCGCCAAGCCGGCTGAGCGCCTCGGGCTGGATGGTGGCGAAAGGTTCCGCTCAGCCGCACGGCGAGGAGTACAGGATCCCGGACGCGGTCGCCGCCGCCGCCTTCGTGGACGGCACGGTCGCGCTCACTTTGACCTTGGCCGCCACCTGCTTCATGGTGCCCCATGCGCACGGCATCGCCTGGAAGTTGTCGCTCAACGTGTACTCGTGCTGTCCGGAGAAAGTGAAGTGGTCGGTGCGTGAAGTCGGTCCGTTGGGGCCGTTCTCGGTGATGGTCACGGCCACGTTCACCGTCGCGGTCCCGCTGGTGCGTGTGTCGACGACGACGGTGGCCGTACCGGACGACGCCGCCGTGAAGGTGAGGCTGGTGATGGACAGCGACGTGACGGCGGTGACCGGCGGCGGCGAGGTCGCTGCGGACGCGGGGACGATGCCCTGAGACGGCGTGTTCGACGGGCTCGGGCTGGCTGAAGGGCTGGCCGCGCCCGGCACCGCGCTGGCCGCGGGCGCCTGCGCCCCGGTTTCGACGGCGAGCGAAGGGGGCGGTGGAATCTTCGGCGCGGACCGGGAGAAAGTTCCGCTGATCAACGCGATGCCGAGGACTAACACCGCTATCGGTACACCTATGGCCACCACCCGCAGCGACCAGGTGGCCAGCACGCCGCGCCGGACCGCGCGTTTCCCGGTGCCCTTGGGCAGCACGCCCCAGGCCTCGCGAGGTATGCCGCCGGTCCTCGTCGCCGCGGTTGTCAGAATCGGAGCCTGCGGTGCTTCGCTGTGCAGCGCGGGGGAGCGGGTGATCAGCGCGGTGGGGCGGCGGCGATGCTCCCGTGCGCCCCGATCGATATGCATTGCCCGCGGCTTATGCAGAGTTCGTGCACACAGGGCGAGGCGTTCGTGTCCGCGATCGCGCCACCCGGCACCGAAGGCCTGGGCCGCGGCCTCCAGCTCCGCCAGCATTTCCGCCGCGACGCCACCCTGCTCCCAGCGCTCCACCGGTGCGTGGCGCGACTCGGCCAGCGCCGTATAAATATTCTGCGCTATCCCGTGCAGTTTCTCCGCGCCGTGATGCTGGGGCGCGGCGTCCCGGCCGGAGACCCGGCCGGAGGTGAGGCAGAGCGCGAACAATTCCGGCACCGCGGCCAGGTCGAACGCTATCGCGGCGCCGAGGTCGTCGATGCCGGACCCACTGGTCCGTGGGCGTACGGCAAGTCCCGCGCCGACGACGACGCATTCCCCGGTGCGCCCGACGATGATTTCGGTCGGTTCGAGCCGGCGATGTGCGACGCCGCGCCGGTGTAAGGCGTCGAGTGCGACCAGCACGTCGCTGGCCACGGTCGCCGCGGCCTGCGCGTCGAGGCCGCGCCCACCCCGCGCGCGGGTGAGCAGCTCGGAGAGCGGCACTCCGGGAAAGTGCCGGCGCACCGTCGCCACGATGCGCCCGCCGGCGTCCATGATGTAGCTGAGCGGTTCGGCGACCCGGGGCTCGCCGAGGGCCGCCATCGCCGCGCATTCGGCGCGATAAGCCTGCTGAAATCCGGGATCGAGGACGAGTTCGTCGGGCAGGCAGTGCATCACCGACAGCACGCCGCGCTCATCCCGCACGACCACGAGCCCGCCGGCGCTCGGCGCGGCCGCCGCGGTCTGATGCGGCGGACGGCCGGAATCGTTTCCGGTACCTATCACGTGCGGAGTCGCGCCATTGCCCACGGTTACCTCCCCAGAGCGCGTGCCATAGCATCGTCTTTACAGCTGGCGATGTCTAGTATTTCGCACGCATTCACTCGATCGGGTGGCGCGCATGAACATTATGGCGTCTGCGTATGAGCGTTAACCAGGAAATTCGCGAACTCGTGATCTGGGCGGCATAGGCACAGGTGGGCGCCGATGTCAGAAGTCGCATTCGGGGTCGGCGCGGGGGTTTTCCGTGATCAAGGTATAGACCATTGTTGGAAAAAGTTCGGTCGCCGCGGCGCATGTCGGCTTCGCCGCGGTAGTGAACTTAACCGGTATTTTCGGCTCACCTCTTCAGCCGCAGCGCCAGCGCCAGCCCCAGTCCGAGGCCGAGCGCCGGCGCGGGATCGTCGGGCCGCCGGAAATCCGGCAGGTCGTCGTGGAGCCGCACGGCTTTTGCGGTTTCCCCGGCAGCCCGACTTATGACAGTAAACTTATTCCGCTCCGGCTCGGCGGCCGCGAGGGGAGTGTATTCCCGTTCCCCAACCATCCCCGTCGGCCTTCTCAGTCGTCCGACTCGAAACAGCCGTCCACGGCCAGGATGGCCAGCCGCTTGGTGGCCCGGGTGAGCGCGACGTACAGGTCGTTGTCGCCGCGTGGCGGATCGGCGGCGATCGCGTCAGGGTCAACGACGAGTACGGTATCGAACTCCAGCCCCTTCGCCTGCCGGACGGTCAGCACCACGGTCCGGCGTTCGAGGTCGGGGTCCGGGCCGAACGCCGCGTCCGGAACCGCGGCCCGCACGGCCTCGGCGAGCCGCGCGGCGTGCCGCGTCGGCACGATCACCGCGAGCCTGCCCTCGCCGACCGCCGCCGCCTCGCCCGCCGCGACCTCGCCGAGCCTAGCCGGCAGCTGGGCGGCCGGCACCGACTCGCGCCACGGTTCGACCCCTGATTCACGCACGGAACGCGGCGGTTCGAGCGCCGGGTCGATCCGCGCCAGCACCTTCGCCGCGACCGCCATCACCTCCGCCGGAGTGCGGTAGTTGACGGTCAGTCGGGCCAGCCGCCAGCGGTCGCCGACATAGGGTTCCAGCACCGCGCCCCACGAGTCGGTGCCCGCCGGATCCCCGGTCTGCGCCACGTCCCCGACGACCGTCATCGACCGGCTCGGGCACCGGCGCATCAACAGCCGCCAGGCCATCGCGGAAAGCTCCTGCGCCTCGTCGACGATGACGTGCCCGAAGGTCCAGGTGCGGTCGGCGGCGGCCCGATCGGCGACGGAGAGGTAGCCGCGGTAGTCCTGTTCGTCGGCGAGCTGTTCCGCGGTCACGAAGTCCGTCACCGTCACCAGGTCGTCCTTGCGGTCCTCGAGGTCCGGAAGGGCCGAACCGGAGAGGATGTCGAGCACGCCCTGGGCGTAGGCGACCTGCCGCTCCCGTCGGCGGCGCTCCTCCTCCTCGGCCTGCTCGTCCGACTCGCCCAGCAATTCGGCGGCCTCGTCGAGCAGCGGCACGTCGGCCACGGACCAGCCCGCCCCGCTTCCCTCGGCCGCGCTCTCCTCGGCCGCGCTCTCCTCGGGTCCGATCTCGCGGTGCAACGCGGCCTGCTCTTCGGGCGTGAGCAGTCCAGCCGCCGCCTCTGCCAACAGGTCGCGATCGGCGAACAGCTCGGTGAGCAGCCGCTGCGGCGTGAGTTCCGGCCACAGCCAGTCCAGCGCGGCTTGCACGGCCGGTTCCTCGGGCAGACCGCGCCGGATCTCCTCGGCGTCGCGGCGGTTGAGCAGCTCCTCCTCCAGCGGGGCCTCACCGACGTCCCCGATCTGCCGCAGATCCCGCTCGATCTCCGCGACCAGTTCGCGGGTCAGCTCCCCGAACGGATCCTCGTTCAGCCGCCGCGTCACCTGCTCGGCCAGCGCGTCGAGGAACCTGGCGACGAACGTCGGCCTGGCCAGGTTGTGCGGCTCCAGCGTCCGGCGGGCCTGCTCTCGCGCCTCGGCGCAGGTCTCGCGGCTGACCCGGTAGGTCACATGGTCGATCTCGACTTCCAGCTCCTTCTCCGGCACGCGCTGGCGGGCGCGCACGGCCGCGGCCAGCAGGTCCGCCATGACCGCGCGGCCCTTGATCTCCACGGTCCGGGCCGGCTCCACGGTTTCGGCCACGACGCCCGGGAACAGCTCGCCGAGCGTGCGCAAGACCGCGCTGGTCTCGCCGAGCGAGGGCAGCACGTGCGAGATATATCGCAGGAAGGTCGGGTTCGGCCCGACGATCAGCACGCCGCGCCGGGCCAGCCGCTCGCGGTGGGTGTAGAGCAGGTAGGCGGCGCGGTGCAGTGCGACCGCGGTCTTCCCGGTGCCCGGGCCGCCCTGCACGACCAGGACGCCGGGCAGGTCGGCGCGGATCGCGTAGTCCTGTTCCGCCTGGATCGTCTCGACGACATCGCGCATCCGGCCCGTCCGGTTCGCGGTGACCGCGGAGAGCAAGGCCCCCTCGCCAACGAGACCATCGGCCGCACCTGCCGCGTCGCGGTGGCCGTCCAAGGCGTCGAGATCGAGCACATCGTCGTCGAGGCCTGTGACGGTGCGCTGCCGGGTCTTGATGTGGCGGCGCCGCCGGACGCCGAGCGGGGCCGCGGCGGTCGCGATGTAGAACGGCCGGGCCGCGGGCGCGCGCCAGTCGATCAGCAGCGGCTCGTAGTCGTCGCTCTCGTCGCGGATGCCGAGCCTGCCGACGTAGCGCCGTTCGCCCGGGCCGGTCTCCCCGTCGCCGGCGAAGTCGAAGTCGAGCCGGCCGAAGCACAGCCCGTTCTCGGCGGCGTCGAGCTGAACGAGCCGTTCCGCGTGGTCGGAGGCGGCGACGTCGCGCTCCGTGCGGCTCTGCGGCGTGCCGCCTTCCTGCCGCAGCACCTGCGCGAATCGGGCCGCGGTGCGCCCGCGCAAGGCGTCGAGCCGGTCGTAGAGCATGGTCACGTACTCCTGCTCGCGGGCGATTTCGGCGGATCCGCTTGACAAGACGCCTCCCAGGTCCCTACTGTATGAAGCAGCCGGAGCACCGGCTTATTTTGGGCTGCGCGCAAATATGCGCGGTTGGCCACTTTAGCGCAGCGCGCGCGAGCTTTACAACCCCAGTCTTTGAAAACGCCGGAGCTCGGCACCTTCACGGTGCCGAGCTCCGGTTGTCTACCGCTGTCTATCGCGTCCTGCCGAAGCGCTAGCAGGCTCCGTTGTCGGTCCAGACGTTCTGCGCGTTGTTGCCGGGGATATCGCCCTGGGTCCACCACTTCGCGGTCCAGGTGTGACCGTTGTAGGAGACCACCGCGCCACCGTTGTACGCGGTCGTGGACACCCACGCCGGGGCCGAGCAGGTGCCGCCTCCGGTGGTGCTCGACGCGGACGGGCTCGGGTTGCCGCCTCCGCTGCACGCCCCGTTGTCGGTCCACACGTTCTGCGCGTTGTTGCCGGGGATATCGCCCTGGGTCCACCACTTCGCGGTCCAGGTGTGGCCGTTGTAGGAGACCACGGCGCCACCGTTGTACGCGGTCGTGGACACCCACGCCGGAGCCGAACACGTCCCGCCGCCGGTGCCGCCGGTCGGGCTCGAGCTTGGCGTGCTGGACGGAACGGTCGTGGGCGGCGTCGCGCCGGCGAACTGCGTCGTGTACTTGGTGAAGTCCCAGTCGGCCTGCGGAACGCTGCTACATGAGCTGGAGGTGGCGCCGTTGTTGTCCGGCGGGTTGCACTGCCGGTCCCGGTTGACGTCCCAGAAGGTGTACCTGCCGAGGTGGTTGTTCTCGACGTAGCTCAGCACGGTCTGGAAGTCCGACTGGTAGAAGTACTCGCCGGTGTCCGAGCGGCCGTTCATCATCGAGATGCCCTCGTGCGCGTAGGCCGTCGCGCTGTCCCAGCCCATGTGCGTCTCCAGCAGGCTGTGGAAGGCGTCGAGCGCAGCCGTCTGCGAGGAGCCACCGTTGAACCCGCCGTCGAACGGCATGATCGAGAAGCTGGCCGGGGTAAACCCGAGCGACTTCGACTCGTCGAGCAGCTGGGTGCCGAACCAGCCGGTCCCCGAGGTGGTGCCCGGCATGGTCACGGTGATGATCATGCCGGGGTTGTCGCGCTGCAGGATCTGCGCCGCGCCCAGCTCGTTGGCGATCGCCGTGCTGTTCTCGTACTCCGGCTCTTCCAGGTCGAAGTCCATCGCGTGGATCGAGTACTTGCTGACCACCTGCTGGTACGCCGCGGCGGTGGCGGCCGGGGTGCCGCAATCCTGACCGAGCTTCGTGCCGCCGTAGCCGCCGATGGAGACCGAGACGTCCCCGCCCTTGCCGCGGATCTCGTTGATCAGGTTGCCGACCGAGGTGTCGCCGGAGACGTTGTCCGTGCCGTTCCAGGACGGGGTGCAGCCGCCGGAGTCGAGGATGAACGCGAGCTCGAAGGCCTTCTGCCCGGTCGCGTCCATGACGGTGCCGGGGTCGGGTGTGGCGGTGTCATTGACGAAGAGGTACGGCGCGGAGGCGTACCAGTTGCTCGACAGCGCGGTCGTCGCCGCGTTACTCGACGTGGCCAGCGCGAAGGTCGTACCGGTGGCGATCCCGACCGCGGCCACCGCGCCCAGCGCCGCGAATTGCTTCCTTCTCAAGGACTACTCCTGTTCACATTCGCGCCCGGGCTGCGCGACGTGGGTGCGGGCGCAGGCGGGCGGAGGGGGAGGCGGAGCGGACCGGGGCGCCGTCCGGCCCGAGCCGCATCGCGGTCCGAGGGTTGAGCGGCCCGTCGCGCGCGGGGGAGGGGAGAGAGGTCGTCGCGCGCGATCCGGGCGAATTCTTACAGTGGACTAGACCAATTCACAGGTCAAGGGCTCGGCGCGGGCACTTTCCCGTCAATATCCGCGCCGGTATGTCGCCCACCTGCGCATCATGCCGCGCGCCCGCCGTGCAGAGGTCTAGAGCGCCGCCCCGATAACGCCTCATTGAGCTTCGCTTAGGGCAACAGGCACAGGGCAACAGGCACGCAGTTCAGGACGCGGTAGCTCCGCCGTCCACCGGCACGACGATGCCGCTGAGGTGGCTGGCGCGGGCCGACGCCAGGAACACGACGACGTCCGCCACCTGATCCGGCGTGCCCGGCGGAGTGTCGGCGGGAATCATCTCCCGCCACCGCTCCGCATCGCCGAGCTTCGCGTCCGCGTAGAGCCGGGCCTGGGAGATCAACCGATCGGTAAGAATCAGCCCCGGATGCACGCCGAGGACGCGCACGCCGCGCTTGAGCGAGTTGCTGCCGAGTGCGCGTGTAAAGGCATCGAGCGCTGCGTTACCGGATGACACGGCGATGAAGTCCGGTGTCGGACGCAGCGCGGACGTGCCGATCACGTTGACGAACACGCCGCTTCCCTGCGCCTCCAGCCGCGGCAGGAGCAGTCGCGTGAGGTTGATGTAGCCGAAGATCTTCAGATCCCACGCGCGCCGCCAAGACTCCTCGTCGACCCGGGAGACGTCACCGGCCGGTACCGCGCCGGCGTTGTTCACGACGACGTCCACGGCCTCCAGCCGCTCGGCGAGCTCGCGCTGATCCGCGGACCGGCTCAGGTCGAGCGCATGGGTGCGCACCTTCGCCGAACGGGTCTCGCGCAGCTCGTCCGCGGCCCGCTCCAGGTCCGCCGCGCTGCGGGCGACCAGGTCGAGCACGGCGCCCTCGGCCGCGAAACCCTCGGCGCACGCGCGCCCGATCCCCTTGGAGGCGCCCGTGATCAGCACCGTGCGGCCGCGCAGTTCGAGGTCCATCGGCATGGTCGAATTCTGCTATGGCCGGCCAAGGCCCGGCTTAAGCAGGCGCGAAGACGTCCGGATCGCGCCGCACGGACCCGGGGTCAGGAGCCGCGCTTGACCGCCTCGGAAAGCCGCGCCGCCGCCTCGACCACGGCCTCGCCATGCAACTTTCCGGGCTGGCGGGTCAGCCGCTCGATCGGCCCGGAGACGGACACCGCCGCGATCACCCGGTTGTTCGGGCCGCGCACCGGCGCCGAGACCGACGCGACGCCCATCTCGCGTTCCGCGACCGACTGAGCCCAGCCGCGCCTGCGCACGCCAGCCAGCGTGGTGGCCGTGTACCGCGCCCCCTGAAGGCCGCGGTGCATCCGGTCCGGCTCCTCCCAGGCCAGCAGCACCTGCGCGCCGGAACCCGCGGCCATGGGCAGCGCGGTACCGACCGGAACGGTGTCGCGCAGGCCGGAGAGCCGCTCCGCGGCCGCGACGCACACGCGCATGTCGCCCTGCCGCCGGTAGAGCTGCGCCGACTCGCCAGTGATGTCGCGCAGGTGTGTCAGCACCGGTCCGGCCGCCGCGAGCAGCCGGTCCTCGCCGGCCGCGACGGCCAGCTCGGACAGGCGCGGGCCGAGGATGAACCGGCCCTGCATGTCGCGCGAGACCAGGCGGTGGTGCTCGAGCGCCACCGCCAGGCGGTGCGCGGTCGGCCGGGCCAGGCCGGTCGCGGAGACCAGGGAGGCGAGGGTGGCCGGGCCGGCCTCCAGCGCGGAGAGCACGGCGGCGGCCTTGTCCAGCACTCCGACCCCGCTGGAACCGGAGTCGAGCGGGCGGGCACCCTCCATCGAGCGCAGGCTGTCCGCCGGTCGGGCGTGCGGGTCCGCGAGGCGGCCCGGATCCCCGGCGCGGGCCGATTCCGCTGCTCTGGCAAGCGGATCCAGGGCGCGGGCCGGATCCACGGTGCGGAGGCTGTCCACGGAGCGGGCTGTGTCCATGGAACGATATTGCCATCTCAAATCACGAGACACAAATGCGATGGCCATTGAGACGGTGCCAGGCTCGTCCCACCGACCGAGTTCGACGAGCGCAGCGCCGGGCAGATGGTGTTGATCCGCCGAGCAGCCGGTGTGACTGTGCCTATCGCCCATCGCCGGAGCAACCCCAACGGCGGGGCCGGCGAAGCCGAAGGAGAGAAAACCGATGGCAGCCAATGCCTCAGGGGCCGCGGCCGACAAAGGCCGCACCCTGGCCGAGAAGGTCTGGGAGGCGCACCTGGTGCGCCGCGCCGAAGGCGAACCCGACCTGCTCTACATCGACATGCACTTCGTGCACGAGGTCACCAGCGCGCAGGCCTTCGACGGGCTGCGGCTCGCCGGCCGCAAGGTGCGCCGGCCGGACCTGACGATCGCCACCGAGGACCACAACACCCCCACCCTGGAGATCGACAAGCCGATCGCCGACCCGGTCTCCCGCACCCAGATCGAGACGCTGCGCCGCAACTGCGCCGAGTTCGGCGTACGGCTGCACTCCCTCGGTGACGCGAACCAGGGCGTCGTGCACGTGATCGGACCGCAGCTCGGCCTCACCCAGCCCGGAATGACGATCGTCTGCGGCGACTCGCACACCTCGACCCACGGCGCGTTCGGCGCGCTCGCCTTCGGCATCGGCACCAGCGAGGTCGAGCACGTGCTCGCCACCCAGACGCTGCCGCTCAAGCCGTTCAAGACCATGGCGATCAACGTCACCGGCCGGCTCAAGCCGGGCGTGACCGCCAAGGACGTCATCCTGGCCGTGATCGCGAAGATCGGCACCGGCGGCGGGCAGGGCTACGTGCTCGAATACCGCGGCGAGGCGATCCGCGAGCTGTCCATGGAAGGCCGGATGACGATCTGCAACATGTCGATCGAGGCCGGCGCGAGGGCGGGCATGATCGCGCCGGACGACACCACCTTCGGCTATCTCAAGGACCGGCCGCACGCCCCGCAGGGCGCGGACTGGGAGGCGGCCGTCAACTACTGGTCGACGCTCAAGACCGACGAGGACGCGGTCTTCGACGCCGAGGTCGAGATCGACGCGGACGCGCTGACCCCGTTCGTCACCTGGGGCACCAACCCCGGCCAGGGCGCGCCGCTCGGCGACCGCGTCCCGGACCCGGCCTCGTTCGCCGACCCGAACGAGCGCGCCGCCGCCGAGCGGGCGCTGGAGTACATGGGCCTGAACGCGGGCACGCCGCTGCGTGAAATCGCGGTCGACACCGTGTTCGTGGGCTCATGCACGAACGGGCGGATCGAGGACCTGCGTGCGGCCGCTGAGGTGATCAAGGGCCGAAAGGTGGCCGACGGCGTACGGATGCTCGTCGTGCCCGGCTCGGCGCGGGTGCGCCTCGAGGCCGAGGCGGAGGGCCTGGACAAGGTCTTCGAGGCGGCGGGCGCGGAATGGCGCTTCGCGGGCTGCTCGATGTGCCTCGGCATGAACCCGGACCAGCTGGCCCCGGGCGAGCGCTCCGCCTCCACCTCGAACCGCAACTTCGAGGGCCGGCAGGGCAAGGGCGGGCGCACGCATTTGGTCTCGCCGCTGGTCGCCGCGGCCACCGCCGTCACCGGCCACCTGTCCGCCCCGTCCGATCTGTTGGAGGTCTGAGAGCCGTGGAGAAGTTCATCAGCCACACCGGCACCGCGGTTCCGCTGCGCCGCTCGAACGTGGACACGGATCAGATCATCCCGGCGGTGTACCTGAAGCGGGTCACCCGCACCGGTTTCGAGGACGGGCTGTTCGCCGCCTGGCGCAACGACCCGGAGTTCGTGCTCAACAAGCCGGAGCGGGCCGGCGCCTCGGTCCTGGTCGCAGGGCCCGACTTCGGCACCGGCTCGTCCCGCGAGCACGCCGTCTGGGCGCTGCAGGACTACGGGTTCAAGGCGGTCATCTCCTCCCGCTTCGCCGACATCTTCCGCGGCAACTCGCTCAAGGGCGGCCTGCTGACCGTCGTGCTGCCGCAGCAGACCGTCGAGCAAATCTGGGAGCTGATCGAGGCGGACCCGAAGGCGGAGGTGACCGTCGACCTGGAGGCGCGCGAGGTGCGCGCCGGCGAACTGGTCGCGGCCTTCGAGATCGACGACTACACGCGCTGGCGGCTGCTGGAAGGGCTCGACGACATCGGCCTGACCCTGCGGCACGTGGACGCGATCGACACCTTCGAGACGGAGCGTCCGTCGTTCAAGCCGGTCACGCAGCCTATTCCGGCCTAACCGATCAAGCAGATCGCAAGCGGCGCGTCGTACCGGTCAGCACCGGTACGACGCGCCGCTTGCGCGTTGGACGCGGGCGCGTGGATGTCTGAGTGCGCCAATCGGCGCGTGGCTGGAGCATGCCTCAACTCGGGGCACAATGGACGAGTGCAGGTGGAACAGCGCGCGGATCAGGACGGTGACGAAACCGGCCATGGCGCCACGTCCGCGGGCGAGCTGTTCGATTCCGAGGAACTGCGGCAGCTTTCCGGTTACGCGCGGCTGGCCGAGCTGCTGAAGGAAGCGCACGGCGTGTTGCGCGGAATGGATCTGGAACTGCCGGACCGGGCTGATTTCGTGAGGCGGCTGCTCGTCATCACCGCCGCTTCCCGACACGATCAGGATGACGCCATGCGCCGTCTCGAGCGATTTCTGAGCGCAGTAGACGAGAAGCGCGGCGCCGCGCCGGAGGTTTAACGGCGGCCGCAGAACCCGGATAGCGCGCGGTTCGAAGCGGATAGTCCGACTTCCGGCGTTCCTCCCTCGGTGGAAACCATTGCGACACAAGGGTGATTAGGGCCGTTGGTGATTGATTCGCCCGATTCATCGCTCTACGGTGCGGAAAAGGTCGTTACGACCGGAGGGAAATCCGGGCGCGGCGGCCCAGGTTTCCACCCGTGCGGCGCGTACCGCGCACCGCACCCTCCCCAAAGGGAAGCAACGTGAACAAGGCGCAGCTCATCGACGCGGTTGCCGAGAAGCTCGAGGTGTCGCGGCGGGCGGCCGGCGAAGCGGTCGACGCGGTACTCGACGGGATCACCGGGGCGGTGGTGGCCGGTGAGAAGGTTTCGCTGACCGGGTTCGGCACCTTCGAGTCGGCGAAGCGGCCGGCCCGGATCGCGCGCAACCCGCGCACCGGCGAGCAGGTCAAGGTGGCGGCGGCGACCGTGCCGAAGTTCCGCGCCGGCCAGGCTTTCAAGGACGAGGTCAACGGCGCCAAGAAGAGCGCCAAGGGCGCCGCGGCGAAGAAGACGGCTGCCAAGCGCACCGGCGCGGCCGCCGCGAAGAAGACCGCGACCGCCTCGCGCGCCACCGCGGCCCCCGCCCGCGCGACCGCCGCCAAGAAGGCCGCGCCGGCGAAGAAGGCCGCCGTGCGTAAGACCACCGCGACCAAGGCGGCGGCCACCACCCGCGGCGCCACCGCGAAGAAGGCGGCGGTGACCAAGGCCGCGGCGAAGAGCACCGCGAAGAAGACGGTGACCAAGAAGGCCGCGGCCCGGCCGGTCTCCCGCAAGACCGCGGCCGTCGCCCCGGCGACCAAGACCGCTGTCAAGAAGACCGCGGCCAAGAAGGCGACCGCGAAGAAGACCACCGCCAAGAAGCGCTAAGGCGCGGCGGCGCAGATAGGCGCTGATGGAACTGCGGCGCTGAAGCACTGCGGGGCAGAAGCACCGTGGCGTTGAACGGTCGCGGGACTGAAGCATCGCGGCGCTGAAGCACTGCGGGACTGAAGCACCGTGGCGTTGAAAGGCTGCGGCGTTGAGAGGGCGCGGCTTCGAAAGCGAGTAGCTTCGAAAGCAAGCGGCTCTGAACGCCGCCACCGCTAAGCCGGCGCACCGCCGGCAGACCTGACAAGCGGCCCGGGTATCGCGCGATACCCGGGCCGCTGTCTGTCGTTTCCTGCCGGTTCCTGACTTTCTGTTAGTTCGACGGGGCGTCAGTTCCGGGGCCGGATATCAGAAATCGCCGAGGCCGGATTTGCCGCCTGCGATTCACCATCGCGCCGGGCTAATTCGGCAGCGGCAAAGTGGCCAGAGTCAGCGCCGTGATGCGCCCTTCCGCATCGACGCGCAGCGCGACACGCTGTCCGGGACGCGCGAGACGCAGTCCGCCGGCGTTGAAAGCGGCGGCGTCATAAGCCAACTCGGTTCCGTCGTCGAGCAGTACGGAGCCGCCCCTGGTCTCGGGGTCGAAAACGCGAACGGTCCCTTGCATACGATCAGCGTAGTGCCCGGCCCGAGGTCAGCGTAGGGCGCAGTCGCCCAGCCGAGGCGCGCAGTCCAGAAGCTTGAGCGCGGCTGTGGTGTGCGCGCCCACGCCGAGGTCGATCGCATCCGCCAGATCGTCCATGGTGTCCACGTCGCGCCGCAACGAGCGACCCGCGCCGGCCAGCAGCAGCGCGCCGCTCGCCTCGTGCGCGTAGCGCGAATCGACCCCGAAACGCGCGGCGAGCGTGCCGTGCGCGTCCGAGAGCAACAACGTCGTTCCGCTTCCCGGGGCGTCGGCGACGAACGCGCGGCCGTCCGGAGCTGAGGCCAGGGCCTCGGTCAGATCCACGGTACGCAGGCCCGGCAGATCGGCGGTGAGAGCGGCTACGCGGCGCCGTGGATCGTCCGCGAGCGCGTGGATCCGCCCTGCCTCGACCGCGCCGTTGAGTCCGCCCGAAGCGTCATCGGGCACGATGCGTGCACCGAGTGCACCGAGCCGCCGAGCCACCCGCCGGTCGTCGGTGACCACGAAAACCGCCGCCACCACCGGCGAGGCGACGGCCGCGACGACCGTGTCGCTCGCGAATGCCAGCGCCAGCGCGGCTCGGTGCTCGCCGGAAAGCGGCGCAAGCCGGGACTTGGCCTCCGGCAGCCGCTTGACGGGAATCACCACGGACCACACCCGAAGATCTTCCCACGTCCCGGCGGCGCAAGTGCGCGGGACCTGTCGAGCTTGGCACCCGAGCACCTGGCGCGGGACACTGAAGCGCTGTGCTCCGGCCGGTCCGTGCGATCAACCGCCGAGCACCACTTCACTGGCCAGCACAACGGAAGAAGGATCGACGGTGGCCCGCGCATCGCGCCGCAATCCCCGGCCCGGGGCAGCGTTCAAGTTCATCGAGGCGATCTGCCGGCCGCTGCTGGTGGTCCTGGTCAAACGGGACTGGCGCGGAATGGAGAACGTGCCGCGCGAGGGCGGGGTCATCGTGGTGGCGAACCACTATTCGTTCTTCGACCCGATCTCGGTGGGCCACTTCCTGGTCGCCGCGGGCCGTACGCCGCGCTTCCTGGCCAAGGCCGGGGTGTTCAAGCAGCCGACGCTGGGCAAGCTGTTCCGCGCGGCAGGCCAGATCCCGGTGTACCGCGAGTCCCGCGACGCGGCGCTGGCGTTCAAGGACGCGCTGGCTGCGGTGGAACGCGGCGAGACGATCATCGTGTATCCGGAAGGCACGATGACCAAGGACCCGAACCTGTGGCCGATGGTCGGCAAGACCGGAGCGGCCCGCATCGCGCTGCGCACCGGGGCTCCGGTGCTGCCGATCGCGCAGTGGGGCGCTCAGGAGGTCTTCGCCCACTACTCGAAGAAGCCGGACTTCTTCCCGCGCAAGACCTTGAAGGTCACCGCCGGCAAGCCGATCGACCTGCGCGCCGAGTTCGGCCCCGAAGTCACCGGCGAGGCGCTGCGCACCGCGACCGAGCACATCATGGACGTGATCACCGGGATGCTGGCGGAACTGCGCGGCGAACAGCCCCCGGCGGAGCGCTTCGACCCGGACGCGAAGCCGAAGCCGAGCACTGGGACTGGCACTGAGACGAGCGCTCAGAACGCCGCGGACTCGGGGGCGCAGGCGTGACCCGAGCCGCCATCTTCGGAACCGGCAACTGGGGGACCGCCTTCTCCCTCGTACTCGCCGACGCGGGCACCGACACCGTGCTGTGCGGGCGGCGCGCCGAGGTCGTCGACCGGATCGAACGCGAGCACCACAATCCCGAGTACCTGCCCGGGATCACGCTGCCCGAGACGGTGCACGCGACCACGGATCCGGCCGCCGCGCTCGACGGCGCCGACTTCCTCGTGCTCACCATCCCGGCGCAGAGCCTGCGCGAGAGCCTGACCCGCTGGGCCCCGCTCATCCCCCCGCAGACCGTTCTCGTCTCGCTCATGAAGGGCATCGAGCTGGGCACCTGCATGCGGATGAGTCAGGTCATCGCGGAGGTGACCGGGGCCGCGCCGGACCGGATCGCGGTGGTCAGCGGGCCGAACCTGGCCCAGGAGATCGCCGAGCGGCACCCGGCGGCCTGCGTGGTGGCCTGTGCGGACCAGTCGGTGGCCGAGCGGCTCCAGAAGACCTGCCACAGCCCTTACTTCCGGCCGTACACCAACACCGACGTGATCGGCTGCGAGCTCGGCGGCGCCGTCAAGAACGTGATCGGCCTGGCCGCCGGAATCGCCGACGGCATGGGCCTCGGCGACAACACCAAGGCGTCGCTGATCACCCGGGGCCTGGCCGAGACCACGCGGCTCGGCCTCGCGCTCGGCGCGGACCCGTACACCTTCTCCGGGTTGGCCGGCCTCGGCGACCTGGTGGCCACCTGCGCCTCCCAGCTCTCCCGCAACCACCGCTTCGGCAGCCTGCTCGGCAGCGGGCGCACGGTGGCCGAGGCGCAGCAGGAGGTGCGGCAGACCACCGAGGGGGTCAAGTCCTGCGCGTCAGTGCTCGAACTCGCCCGGCGGCACGGCGTGGAGATGCCGCTGGTGGAAACCGTGGTGGCGGTCGTGCACGACGGCCGCTCGCCGCGCGAGATGCTGGCCGCGCTGATGGCGCGATCGGCCAAGTCGGAGTCGCTCTACTGAGGAGTCCGTACGGCGAAGACGGTAAGGTCTCGTTGCTATGAGCGAGTCCCTGCCGTCCGTGCCGCCGACGCAGCAGCGCAAGATCCGGATCGCCGTCGTGTTCGGCGGCCGTTCCTCCGAACACGCGATCTCCTGCGTCACCGCGGGCAGCGTGCTGCGCGTCCTCGATCCGGAACGCTACGAGGTGCTGCCGATCGGCATCTCCATCGACGGGCGCTGGGTGCTGATGGCGTCGGAGGAGACCGCGCAGCTGGCGATCACCGGCGGGAACCTGCCGGCCAGGATCGACGAGACCAGCGGCGCGCTGGTCACCATGGCCGCCGACCCGACCGCCCGCGAGCTGACTGTGCACGAGCCCGGTTCGGTGCCCAAGGCGCTGGGCGAGGTGGACGTCGTCTTCCCGCTGCTGCACGGCCCGTACGGCGAGGACGGCACGCTGCAGGGCCTGCTGGACCTCGCGGGCGTGGCTTATGTCGGCTCGGGGGTGCTTTCCTCCGCGGTCAGCATGGACAAGGAGTTCATGAAGCGGCTGCTGGCGTCAGCGGGGCTGCCGGTCGGGCCGTATGTGGCGGTGCGCCGCGGCGAGTGGCTACGGAACCCGGAGGGCGTCGCGGCGGCGGTCGCGGAACTGGGCTTCCCGGTGTTCGTGAAGCCCGCCCGCGCGGGGTCCTCGATGGGTATTTCGAAGGTGCACGGTCCCGAGGAGCTCGCGGCCGCGATGGAGGTCGCGCAGCAGCACGATCCGAAGGTCATCGTCGAGGCGATGGTGCGGGGCCGGGAGATCGAGATCGGCGTGCTGGCCGGGCCGGGGGAGAGCCCGCGCACCTCGGTTCCGGCCGAGATCAAGGTGCGCGGCGGCCACGAGTTCTACGACTTCCAAGCCAAATATCTGGACGACTCGACGGACATCGGCCTGCCCGCTGAGCTGACCGACGAGCAGTCGGCCGAGCTGCGTCGGCTGGCCCTGGCCGCCTTTGAGGCGCTGGAGTGCGAGGGCCTGGCCCGCGTCGACTTCTTCCTGGCCGACGAGGGCCCGGACCGGCCGGCGCGCTGGCTGGTCAACGAGGTCAATACGATGCCCGGTTTCACGCCGACCTCGATGTTCCCGCAGATGTGGGCAGCATCAGGGGTCTCCTACGCGCAGCTGGTGGACCAGCTCATCAACGAGGCGCTGTCCCGCCCGACCGGCCTGCGCTAGCGCTAGCGGGAAGCCGACGGGCTGGGCGACGCAGAAGCAGTGGCTGAAGCAGACGGAGAAGCGGAAGCCGTCGAATTCGCGCCGGCCGCCGGCGAGGTGTCCGCACCCGAGGCG
>Ga0209810_1003182_pt1 | contig 17764 bp, 25 predicted proteins | sample Coa_R1_7_FD_187159 | JGI IMG/M metagenome (GOLD analysis project Ga0209810, IMG submission 187159) | Surface soil microbial communities from Centralia Pennsylvania, which are recovering from an underground coalmine fire - Coalmine... | ecosystem: Environmental > Terrestrial > Soil > Unclassified...
CGCATCCGGGCCTCCCAAACGAGGTTGGTCTTGGTCGACCACAAGCCTCGCCGGAGGCCCGGACGCAATCAGCCGTCTCGAAGGTGTGTAGTCAATCCAGCTAGGGCGACGCCGAGGTGGCCGCCACGATCAAGACCACCAAGCTTGGAGGGGCGACTCATCACTCAGAGCGAAGGAACTATGTCGCCCGCTGGCCAGGGATCATTCCAAGACAGTCGCCCACGCGAGCCTCAAGCCGCTCGGCCGCCTTCAGCGCCTCAGCCGGAAGGCGCTGCGACGCCGCTTCGACCCGATCCCGATCAGATGCCCGTCCGGATCGAAGTCGAGATTGACACCGAACGCTTCCGAGTTCGGGCCAACCGGGAACGGTTATCGCAACACCGCCGACTTCGATCTCGCGCGACAGACGTCGGCGATGTCGACCTGCCTGTCATGGGTGATGCCCACCCGCGCATCGCAGGCTGGTGTCAGGCGTCATTCGCGGACGCTGGCGCACGCGAAGCTCGACTCTGGCGGGCCCCCGCGCCCAATCGCAGACCCCTACGCCTCGCCGCTTTGCTCCTCGGCCATTTGGAGTTCTCCGCGCGAGCCGGCAACGCGCCTGCCTCCACCGCCTCTCACTATCTGCTTCTACTCCAGCTACTGTGCGTCCCCTTGCTCAGCCAGGAACCTCAAGGAGACGGCCGCGACGAACGCCTCGCTCAAAACGAGGTGATCTTCCGAAAAGTCAACGAGTCAATTGAGCAACAAGCGCTGAGGTTCGGGGGAGTCGACACCTACCAGTTCATTTGCGAGTGCGCCTCGACCGGATGCTTTGAGCGGATCTCGCTAACGCTCGAGCAATACGAGCGCATCCGCTGTGAGGGCACCACGTTTGTGGTGACACCTGGCCACGAGTACGATGAAATCGAACTCGTCATTGAGAGGCAGGTCACCTATTCGGTGGTGCAGAAGGACGGAGCCGCCGGAGTGATCGCAGAGTTTACAGACCCTCGTGACAGCGAATCGGACTGAGAACCATGGCCGTACCCGCTTCCTCTACCCCGGCCGATGGGCCAACCCAAGCTGGTGAGAAGAGACCGATCAGGGAGCTTGTTCAGCAACGCAGCATGCTGTTGATTCTGATCGCCGCATGCTCGACCGCCAGAACAGCGTTCGAGGCGGCTGATAACGCCGTCGACAAGGAACTGCTTCACGATCTCGTGACGATGATTGATCGTTCGGAGCAGGAACTAGAGAAGATCAACAACCAAATCGCGACCGCGTAGTCCTTGGGGCAGCGCAACGCGCCTGCGCCCTCGCTGCTCGCGTACGGCACGTGCTCGCTACCCGTGCCGCACGAAGACGCCTGCGGATCGGAGGATCCGACACGGTGATCGACCCCGCCACCAACTCACTACAGACAACAAAGAAAATGGGGATCGCAGTGACCCTTCCTTACCAGGTGTGGCGTCGAGCCCCGACCTGCCGGCCTAGATCGACCGTGTTACGTAGGAGATTTGCGGTCGAAAAGGGACGGTTGCGGCGATCACTCCCTGCTGTGTGAATAGGTTGAGGAGGTCCGTTGCGGACCTCCTCTGTTAAGGCATGGCGCGCCAAGGTTCAGCTGATGCGCCCGACGTATGTCGTTGCGCCTGTCGGGATCACGACTACTCCGGTCTCGTGAAGGATTCCGTGCAGACCGCTGAGTGCTTCGCTCGCGTGAACGATCGTCTTCGTTTCGTCAACCGCCAGTTGAGCGTCATTGCGACCGGTCAGGTTGAACGTGGTCGTGCCTGGAACACCGTTGACGGTGCCGGTGAAGACCTCGACGTCGTGGAAGTTCGCGCTGTCATCCTCATGGACGATCAGCGTCCGTGCAACGTCGACGCGCCACTGAAGGTGCCGGTGTAGGTGGCAGTCGCGTTGACGCCGATGATCAGGTTTCCATCTGCGCTTCTGACACTGTCGAAGGTCGCGCTGGTGTTCGTGAACGTGCCGGTTGCGGGCGGCTGCGGCGAAGCCGTACCGACGCCCGCGAGTGTTCCGACGAGGAGGAACGGGATGATGACGAGCAAGAGCTTGTGTGCCTTGTGCATTGAGCCTCCCTCAGTTCTCTGGACTGATCGAATTCCAGAGAGAGAGAGGGGGCGCTTCGCGGTCGAGCGCCGGCAGCGATCAGCTCCTCGTGCGCCTACGCAGCAAGGAGGACTGCAGCAAGTCGTTGCGCCAGCTCAAGCGGCTCACGGAGATACTCGCGCACCTCGGCGCGCGGGTTCCCGCCTCGAAGCGCGGCGCAGAGGTTTGTAAGCGCGTAACGCGTGCTGGAGGCGTGCAGGCGAGTATTCGATAGTCGAGGCTGGCTTCGCGACGGCTCGAGCGCCTTGACCGCCAGTAGCCTCAGTAGGGAGGTCTGCGGACGCGGAAAGCCTTACTGACTCTTGCTTATCAAGCATTCGCTTGATAGCTTGATGATTCGATGGCTGGTGGAGAGGCGAGAGCGGCGCTGTTCGATGGGTTGGCGTCGGTGGCGCAGGCGCTCGGGAGCGGGCGGCGGGCGGAGATCGTCGACGTGCTTGCGCAGGGCGAGCGTTCGGTCGACGAGATCGCCGCCGAGATCTCGCAGACGGTCGCCAACACGTCGCAGCACCTGCAGGTGCTCGCCCGCGCCGGCCTTGTCCGCTCGCGTCGCGAGGGCACGCGGGCGATCTATCGGCTTGCGAGCGACGAGGTGGCCGAGTTGTGGGCGGCGATCCGCGACGTTGCCGTTCATCATCTGGCGGAGGTGAGCGTGCTCGCCGACGAGTACCTCGGCGACCGCGGCGGCGTCGAGCAGGTCTCCGCCCTCGAGCTGGAGCAGCGGCTCGCTCGCGGCGACGTCGTTCTTCTCGACGTGCGGCCGGAGCGCGAGTACGCGGCGGGCCATATTGCTGGCGCCCGATCGGTGCCGATCGAGGAGCTCGAGTCGGTTGTCGAGACGCTGCCGCGGCGGCGGGAGATCGTCGCCTATTGCCGCGGCCCGTACTGCGTGTACGCCGACGACGCCGTGCGGCTGCTGCGGGCGCGTGGCCGGAAGGCGCGCCGGCTCGATGTTGGTTTCCCGGAGTGGCGGCGGGCAGGACGGCCGATCGCAGCGGCCGTCTGAGGAGAACGCATGCTGTTACGCCCGTTCCTGAACGACGCCGGCTCCTGTGCCAGCTACCTGTTCGGCTGCACCACCCACAACAAGCTTGCTGTTGTTGACGCGCACGCCGACTTGGTCGACGACTACCTCGTTGCTGCGGCTGCGATCGGTTCGCCGATCGTCGCGGTGTTCGAGACGCACGTGCAGGCAGACCACATCTCCGGTCTGCCGGCACTCGTCGAGCGCACCGGCGCGACCGCCTATCTGCCGGTCGGCGCTGGGGTCGAGTTCGAGCATGTGGAGCTCGGCGACGGCGCGACGCTCGAGCTGGGGAACACCGTCGTGATCGCGATCGCGACTCCCGGCCACGCGCCCGCGCACAACGCCTACACGGTCGCCGATCGGCGCCGCGGCGACGAGGAGCCATGGCTGCTGTTCAGCGGTGACTCGCTGCTGATCGGCGATGTCGGTCGCCCCGACCTGCATGTCGCGGGCGATGTCCGCGGCCAGGCGAAGCTGCTGCACGCGAGCCTGCGCCACCTGCTCGAGCTGCCCGGCCACGTCGTTCTGTATCCGAGTCACTACGGCGGTTCGGTCTGCGGTCGCGGGCTCTCCGGAAACCCGTTCTCCTCGATCGGCTTCGAGCGCAAACACAACCCGCTGCTCGCAATCGAGGATCCGGACGCGTTCGCGGACGCACTCCTCGCCGACATGCCGCCGCGACCCGCCGAGCAGGAGCGGATCGTCGCCGCCAACCGCACCGGAAAGCTGAGCGTGCCGGCGTGACGGCGGTTCAGCTCGGTCTGCGCGCGAACGCGCACCAGTTCGCGCTGCTGGTCGGCCTGAACGCGCTCGTCGGCGCGATGGTCGGTCTCGAACGGAGCGTGCTGCCGCTCGTCGGCAAGCACGACTTCGGACTGCGCTCGACCGCTGCGATTCTCGCCTTCGTCGTCGCCTTCGGCGCGGCGAAAGCGGTCAGCAACCTCGTCTCCGGCGAGCTCGCCGAGCGGATCGGCCGCAAACGCCTGCTCGTCCTCGGCTGGGCATTCGCATTGCCAGTTGCGCCGCTGATCGCGCTCGCTCCCACCTGGTGGTTCGTTGTGGCCGCGAACGTCTTGCTTGGCATCAACCAGGGCCTCGCCTGGTCAATGACCGTAGTGATGAAGATCGACCTAGCGGGGCCGCGACGACGCGGGCTCGCGCTCGGTCTCAACGAGGCCGCCGGCTATCTCGGTGTCGCGGCGGCGGCGTTCGTAAGTGGCGTTCTCGCTGCCAGCTACGCGCCGCGCACCGTCGTCTGGATCGGCGCCGGCGTACTCAGCGCCCTTGGCCTGCTGATCAGCGCCGTTGCGGTACGCGACACGGGCGCACACGTCGCCCACGAACAACGGGAGCACGGAGATGACTCGGCCGCTGCGCTCGGGCTTCGCACCGCATTCGTCGACGCCACGGTTCGCAACCCGGTCTTGCGCGCCTGTAGCCAGGCGGGGATGGTCAACAACCTCAATGACGCGCTCGCCTGGGGGCTGGCGCCGCTCTACCTCGCCGCCCACGGAGCGAGCGTGCGCGAGGTCGCCGTCGTCGCCGCCACCTATCCGGTCGTCTGGGGAGCCGGGCAACTCGTGACCGGCTGGCTCTCCGACCGCACCGGCCGCAAGCCGTTGATCGTCGCCGGGATGCTCGTCCAGGCCGTAGCGCTCGGCCTGCTCGTCGCCGGCAACGGCGCCTTCGCGCCTTCGCTCGTCGCCGCCGTGCTCCTTGGCGCTGGGACGGCGATGGTCTACCCGACTCTGATCGCCGCCGTGTCCGACGCGAGCCAGCCGCGCGACCGCGCTCGCACGGTCGGCGTCTACCGCTTCTGGCGCGACTTTGGTTTCGTCCTCGGCGCACTGATCGCCGGCGCGGGTGCCGATGCCACCTCGCCACGCGCCGCGATCGCGATCGTCGCCGCGCTCACCGCCGCCAGCGGCCTCGCCGTCGCCGCGACCAGCTGGCAGTCACGACGCTCGCTCAACCCGACCCCCGTCGAAGGAGGGAGAAGATGGCAGGCAACGGCAAGGTCCTGATCAATCTCGCGACCGGGATGGAGGACGGCGAGCGCGTGCTCGTCGCCTTCCTGGTCGCGACCGCAGCACAACAGCAAGGCAAGCAGGTCCGGATCTGGACGACCAAGGACGCGGTCCGGCTCGGTCTGCCCGGCGAGCTGCAGGGAGTCGTCTGTCACGGCTGCCCGCCGCTCGAGCGTCTCTGGGAGCAATTCACCGAGGCCGGCGGCGAGCTCTGGCTTTGCCCGATCTGCCTCGCTGCACGCGACCTCGGTGAAGCGGAGAAAGTCGGGAACACGGCGGTGGTCGGCGCCACGCCGATGTGGGAGTGGGCCGGAGACGACACGACCGTCTTCAGCTACTGACGGAGGAGGGAAGAACAGTGCGAAGCACCCTCGACTCGACGCTTGCTTGGTGGACCGCAGGGCCGATCCTCGGCCTCGTGATCGTCAGCTTCCTTGCGCTGGCGAACAAGCGCTTCGGCGTCCTCGGCGGCGTCACCGACCTTGTCCAGGGCTCCGCGGAGGGACGCGGCTTGCGCAGCTGGCGGACACTACTGCTGCTCGGGATCGTGCTCGGCGGACTCGGCTACGCGCTCCTCGCCGGCGCACCCGACGCGGGCATGAGCTACTCCTGGCTCGACGCGCACCTCTCGCTCGGCGGCGAGGTCGCAGTCCTGTTCGGTGCCGGTCTGCTGATTGGCGTCGGCGCGCGGACCGCCGGCGGCTGCACCTCCGGCCACGGTCTCACCGGCTCGGCGCTCGCGTCCCCGGCAAGCGTCGTCTCGATGATGACGATCATGGCCACCGCGGTCGGCACGACCTTCCTGCTCGAGGCGGTGATCTGAGATGAAGCTCCGTCTCGCCGCGCTCGTGCTCGGCGTTGTCAGCGGCTTCACCGTCTCCTGGGCACGCATGACCGATCCGCGCACCTTCCACGCCATGCTCTCGCTCGACTCGCCGCGCATCTACCTACTGATGGGCTCCGCCGTCGCGGTCGCGTTCGTCGGTGCGCGCTTGATTCGCGGCCGCCGCGCATTGCTGACCGGCGAGCCGATCAACTGGGCCGCCGCACGTCCGACACGCAGCCACCTCGTCGGCAGCGTCCTGTTCGGGATCGGCTGGGGCATCTCCGAAGCCTGTCCCGGTCCGACCGCCGCCGCCCTCGGCGCCGGCCGCGTGCTCACGCTCGCCGTTGCAGCAGGTGTCCTCGTCGGCGTCAAGCTTCAGCCGGGGCTGGCTCGAGCGAGCGAACGCTTGTCAGACGCAGGAGAATCACGGGTTCCTGCCGTCCAAGGAGCTGATGTCCTGTGAGTGTCGAAGCCGACATCGACGTCGAGCTGCTGAAGAGCGAGATCAAGAAGACATACGCGTCCGTCTCGCAGGAGCCGGAGCGTGACTTCATCTTCCCGACCGGCCGCGCCTGGGCTGAGGACCTCGGCTATCCGGATGAGCTCGCCAACGTTCCCGAAGCTGCGGTCGAGTCGTTCGCGGGCGTCGCCAATCCGTGGACGATGGGCCGCCTCACGCCGGGCGAGCGTGTACCCGACCTCGGCTCCGGCGCTGGCACCGACTCGCTCGTCGCCGCCCAGATGGTCGGCCCCGACGGACACGTGACCGGCATCGACATGACCGCTGCGATGCTCGCCAAGGCGCGCACGGCTGCCACCGAGATGCGTGTTGTGAACGTCGAGTTCATCGAAGCGGAAGCCGAACAGCTTCCGTTCCCAGACGAAAGCTTCGACGTCGTCATCTCCAACGGCGTCATCGATCTGATCCCCGACAAGGACGCCGTGTTCGCAGAGATCTTTCGCGTGCTCGCGCCGGGCGGCCGAATCCAGATTGCTGACGTGACGATCCAGAACCCGGTCAGCGAAGAAGGAAGGCGCAACATCGACCTCTGGACCGGCTGAATCGCCGGGGCGCTGCTGGAAGCAGCGTACGCCAGGTTCTTGGAACGACAAGGCTTCGAGCGGATCGAGACCGGCCAGCTCGTCGACACCTACGCCCGCTCCAAGTTCGAAGACACACGCGCCAAGGCAGCGAAGTTCGGCGCCCGCGGCACCACGCTGAAGGCGTACAAGAGGCTGTAAGAAGCTCAGGCGGATGCCGCGCAGGTGCGCGATAGGCTCGCACACGTGATCGAGCGTTCAGTCGGGTAGCTCAGCAGCATTCGCAGCTCTCGCCGCGCCACGCATCGCTGCCTTCTTTGGCGGCGATGGCGGCGATTGCGAGCGCTGCGACGGGGTCGGCCCACCACCAGCCGAGCAGCGCGTTCGCGAGCAGGCCGACGAGCAGCGCGATCGAGAGGTAGGCGCAGATCATGTTCTGGCCGGCCTCGCTGACGGTCGCGGAGGAGTTGAGCTTGTGGCCGACGGTGCGCTTGGCGCGGGCGAGCAGCGGCATCGTCGGTGCGGTGAACGCTGCAAGGCCGATTCCGACCCAGCTCACCCCGGGGTGGTGCGACCCGAGCAGGTCGCGAGTCGCTTCGACCGCGATGTAGGCGACGAGCAGCGCGTAGCTGGCCGCGATCATCTGCTGCGCGCGCCGCTCCGCGACATGTGAGGCGCCGCGCCCGCCGCTGAAGAGCCAGACGATCACTCCGCCGGCGAGCACTTCGATCACGGAGTCGATGCCGAAGCCAACGAGGGCGACCGAGCCGGCTGCGATGCCGGCACCGACAGCGATCGCGAACTCGACCACGTGCCAGGCGTTTCCGCTCCAAGCGAGCAGCTTCGCGCGCCGCTCGAGTGCCGCCCGCTCCTGTGGCGGGAGCAGCGGCAGCCGCCGCTGGAGTTGGACGGTCGTGCTCAGGTTGATACCTCGCTCGCGAGCGTGTCGAGCAGAGCCTGCCCGCGCGCGGTCACGTAGCCCGCGCGCCCCGCAAGCCTTCGGCGCCGGCCGCGCGCCACAGGCAATTCGGGGACGGTCACTCGTGCGGATGGTCGTGATGGTGCTGGTCGTCGTCGATGTGCTCGAGGTCGATCTCCGCGTTACGCACCGTGTACCAGGACTGCCAGGTGATGCGCAGGATCACGAGCGTGATCACGAGGCCGATCACCGGGTCGGCGATGTTCAGTCCGAGCGCGACGACGGCCGCGCTTCCGACCACGCCGAGACTGACGAAGCCGTCGACGCGCGCGTGCTTGCCGTCCGCGACCAGCGCGGCACTCTGCAGCCGGTGGCCAGCGCGGAGCCGGACCTGTGCGGCGACCTCGTTGCCGAGGAAGCCGATCACGCCTGCGGCGGCGAGTAGCCACAGGTGCGAGAGCGTGCGCGGATGGATGAACCGCTCGATCGTCTGCACGAGCGCGATGACGGCGCTGATGAAGATCGCCAAGACGACACCGAGGCCGGCGAGCCGTTCGCCGCGCAGGCTGCGGAAGAAGAACGCGAGCCCGAGCGGAATAGCGGTGAGCGCGTCGCCGAAGTTGTGGATCAGGTCGGCGAGCAGCGCGACGCTGAGCGTGCGCGAGTAGATGAACGCCTGAGCAAGCGCCGTGATCGTGAGCAGCGCGAGGCTCCACGAGACGGCGCGAATCCCGGCGTGCGAGCGCAGAATCGACCGATCGACCAGCCCATGTGAGTGCCCGTGCCCGTCGTCGTCGTGCTCATGTGCGTGCTCGTGCTTGTGGTCGTGGTGACGTTCGTGTGGCGCCGTTGCCGCGCTCCTACCCGTATGAAGCTCTGCCTCCAAGGCGTCGTCGTGATCGCAAAGGACGGTGCCGTCGGCTGAACGCAGGTGGCTCACGTCGATAGACGGTAACGAGCTTTCGCTTCGTCAGCTGACCCTGATGAGGACAGTGGGATCAGTTGGAGGGCGCTCGCAGCGACGAGATCCCGGAGGCGTGTTGCCAGTATTCGTCGGTGCGGGCGGTTGGCTGGTGCCCGTCGACGCTGTGGCCGGGCACGGTGAGGAACTGCCCCGGCGGTACGTCGCGGTACGGGGCGAGCTCGATCAGGAAGAGTCGCTGGCAGTCGGGGTCGCTGCATTCGCAGAGCATCGGGACCCGGGAGACGAAGCGGAAGCGCTCGGCCTGGTCGGCGATCCGTTGGTTGGATTGGCGCGCGTCTTCTGGACGGCTCACGTAGGCCCTGTCTTGCTGGGCGGACATATCGGAGTAACGGGTGTACCCCCGGTGGGGTTTCGGTTAACGTCGAAGGCCTGATGAACCTGTGGGAGGAGCGTGCGGCTCGCAACGAAGCGCTCTTCCGTGAGGTCAACGAACAGGTGCGCGATCTCGCCGGCCGCCACGGGGATAGCGGTCGCGAGCAGATCACGGTCGTCTGCGAGTGCAGCGACGACCGCTGCGTCGAGCAGCTGGAACTGCCGCTAACCGCCTACGAGGAGATCCGCCAGGATGGACGGCAGTTCGTCGTCGCACCCGGCCACGAGGGCGACTTCGAACACGTCGTCGCCCGCGAGCGCGGTTACACGATCGTCAAGAAAGAGGGGACGGCCGGACGGATCGCCGAGCAGGCAGACCCGCGACCGTAACACCGTGTCCCGGCCGTCGTGACCACAGCTACCGCGGCGGAGTGACCTGGCCGGCTCATCGTCGCGGTGGCGGTGGTGCGAGGTCGTGGTTGCGGCGCATGTAGCGGTCGAATTGCGGGACGGTGAAGTCGCCGTGGCCGTGGCTTGTGGTGTAGATGAGGCCTTTGTCGATGAGGCGGGCGCGGGTGGGGCCGAGCTGGTCGGAGGTGCGGCCGAGGACGGCGGCGACCTCGCCGGCTGCCTGTTCGCCGGGGCCGAGTTCGGCCATCGCGCGGAGGTATTGGAGCTCGAGTTCGGTGACGCGTTCGGCACGGACGCGGAAGAACGATTCGTCGAGTTTCGCTTCGACGGCGCGTTGTGCTTCGCGGGCGACGGGTTCGCTGATCGGTTCGTTTTCGGGGGCGAGGTCCCAGACGATCTTTCCGTATTCCTGGAGGAAGTAGGGGTAGCCCTCGGTGTAGTCGACGATCACGTCGATCGCGCCCGCGTCGAAGCTGACGCCCTGTTCGGCGGCGGGTTCGGCAAGCGCCGCCTCGGCCTGCGGTGGCGTGAGCTCGCCGATGCGCGGGAACTTGAACAGCCGCTCCGCATACGACTTCGCCTCGCCGGCGAGGCGGGGGAGCTGGGGGAGGCCGGCACCGACGAGTGTGATCGGCAGCTGCCGTTGCACGGTGCGATGCAGGCCGGCGATCAATGCCTCGAACTCGGCGGCGCGCAGGAACTGGACCTCGTCGACGAGGAAGGCGATCCCGGTTTCGCGTTCCTGTGCTGCTTCGCCGAGTGTGACGAGCAGGTCGGTGAGGTCGTCGGAGAGGTTGCCGCTGTCGGCGGTACCCTCGAGCGGCTCGATGTCGATTCCCGCGGTGACCGAGCCGTCCGGGGCGACGGTGATCGAGAACGACTTGAGCGCGGCGGCGGCTTGGCGGAGCTTGTCGGTCCAGCTGTTCTTGGGGCCGACCTGGAAGAGGGCGCGTCTGACCATGCTGCCCATGCGGGCGCCGAACTCTTCGTTCTTGGTGATCTCGGCGGTGACGGTGACCCAGCCGCTCGCCCGCGCCCGGCTCTCGAACGCCCCCAAGAGAACTGTCTTGCCGACGCCGCGCAGTCCGGTGATCAGCATCGACTGCTCCGGGTAGCCGCGGCGCAGCCGCTCGAGCAGGATCTCGAACCCCTCCAACTCGGCATCACGGCCGACGAGCGCCGGCGGCGGCGCGCCAGCGTTCGGGGTGTAGGGGTTGGTGCGCGGGTCGATACGGTCACTTTACCGGATTTATCAAGATCGGCTAAATCGCGCAAGGTCGATACATCCGGGCGTTTTAGCCGAAGCTGGTAAAGTACGCTAAAGCCGGTAAGACGCGCCTCTGCCGGCGGCGGAGGGAGAGCGACGGGCGCGGCGGTGCGAACATGCGTTCGTGATGTACTCGGATGCGTTGCTGCTCCTGTTCGAGTTGGCCGATCGGGAGGACGAGCGCTTCCAGCAGGCGGCGGCGCGCTGGCATGCCCGCTTCGTGCTCGAGGCCGGCTTGCCGCTGCGCGAGGCGGAAGGGGTGATGACGCTGCTCTGTCGGGTGCGCGGGGCCGACCGCCTGGTCGTCCGCCGCCGCCTTCTGACGATGGTCGAGCGTGCAGGCCTAACGACAAAAGAGATCCCCGCCGGTGCGTAACGTGGCGGTCGAGCGGCGAGGACGCGACCATGCCTGATTACCGCTACGAGCTCCGACGCGGCGACGAGGTGATAGCCACCGGCCATCTCGGCCGTGAGCGACCGCTCGAAGTGGGAGAGCGGATCGAGATCGGCGCGCGTGCCGGAATCGTTCGCGGTATCGAGCCGATCCTGGGCGAGCATGAGCTGCGCCTGGTGGTGCAGCTCATGCGGCCAGACGACCGCTAACGGCGTTCGAGGACGGCGCGCGCGAGCGCGGCCGCGCGCCGAGGCAGCGGCCGGCCTTGCTGATCGAGCACGAGTTGCGCGAGCTGCTCGGCGGGATCCTCCTCGCCGTTCTCCAGCCAGTGGGTTGAGACCTGCAGCTTGGGGGCGAGCTTGCGTAGGGCGTGCACGCTCGGTCTGCGTGTGTTCGCTTCGATGCGGCTGATGTAGGCGTAGCTGACGCCGGGCTCGGCGAGGTCGCGTTGGCTGAGCCCGAGTTCGACTCGTCGCTGCCGGATGCGCTCGCCGATCGTGCTCATCTGCCGGCCGAACCTATCCACGTTTGTTGCTGCCCCGAGGCAAACCCACCGCTCGGCGTTGCTTCAAGCTTCCCGACGGCCTCGCGGTTTCGTTCGAACGTCACGGTCTCTCGTGCGCGCTGCCAAGACGTGTCATCGACCGTCCGCTTTAACGTGTGCGGATGGCTCAAGGGCGGCTGCGGCTTAGTAGCGGACTCACCGTCAACTGCTCCTACGAACTAAGCGCGGGAGCTGAGAACGAGGGGCGTCTTGGCCTCTTCCCGGCTCTCTACAGCGAGTTTCGTGAGGGCGACGGTGCCATGCTCATCCTCGACGATGGGGCTGAACGTCCGATCCGTCTGTCTGGCCGCCTGAATAGCTGCGACGCGTCATTTCACTTCATCGCGCTGCACGGAGAAGGACATGCAGGCGGGCGGGGCTAGCCGCGGCGCGTCGATGACGTTCCATTCGGCGGCTTTGATTCTCGTCGCCGAAGATGACCCGGATATCGCGCTCCTGGTCGGGCTGCAGCTCAAGCGTGCCGGATACGCGGTCGCGGTTGTCGAGACTGGGTCCGCGGCATTCGACCGGGCGCTCGAGTTGAGACCAAGTGCGATCGTTCTCGATCTCGCGCTCCCGGGGGAAGATGGGTTCGCGGTGCTTGACCGGCTGCAATCTGATCCACGAACGCGGGGGACGCCGGTGATTCTCCTCAGTGCGACCGTGCAGGAGAGCAAGATCAGCGACGGGCTGGCACGGGGCGCGACCGCCTACGTGAAGAAGCCGTTTGGCGCCGAAGACCTACTCGCCGCGGTCACCGCCGCGCTCAGTCCTCCGGCACCGGCCGGGCCTGCGTAGCTCCGAGCGCAAGACGCGCGTGTGCGCCCCCAAAAGTAAGGATCCGTCCGGGTCGCTGAGAGTGGCGGTTGAACACTTCAGTGCGCGTACGGGGAACCCGGGAAAGGGCCGGGCAGCCCTCGCCCCGGATTCTTCTGGCTCTGGGTGGGTCGCGCGAGGTTCGGTGCGGTCGAGCAGGGAGTTTGAGCTGGGGCGCGCGCCGAACGAGCGAGAGCCGCGGTCTGCGGCTCCCGCTGGAAGAATCGCGGCGACGCTGTTAGCGGGTGCGCTTGGCGGTCGTGCGCTTCGTCGCCGTTCGCTTCTTCGCGGTCTTCGATGTCGCGGTGGCCGACTTGCGCGTCGCGGGACGTTTCGCCGTCGTCGCTCGCTTCGCATCCGCCGCCTTCGCGGTGGGTGCGGTGTCGGCGAGGGTGTAGGTGCCTTTGTCGACGCGAGCGAACGGGCCGCCGGGCTTGGAGCCGACAGCGAGCATTGCGTTGATCGTCGCCTCCGGTGTCTTGCCTTTCAGTCCGGCGCAGCGGCCGGAGCTGATGACGCGCTTGGCGATCTCGCTCGCCTGCAGCGGCTGACCGGCCGTGCGCAGGACGGCGATTGCGACCTGCTTGGCTGATTCGCCCTTTCTTGCGGTTGCCATGGTGGCCCCCTTCTCCTCGTTGCTTGTGGTCGTCGGTGCGGTGAGGAGTGACCGCTGCCGCCGAAGATCTGGTCTCACTGCGTTGGGTGTGTGGCCGTGGGTGCGGCTGTGGCGGGCGCGCTTGTGCTCGGGCCACTGCCAAAGCGGACCGCCGCTGGGACAGTCGATGCAGCGCACCTCGTCGCCGAGGTGGTTGAACCCGTATTGGTCAGGCATCGCTCGGTCCCGGCGGCAGCGCGAGTCGGGTCACGGTTGGCCGCTGCAGCTCGCGGCTGCGATTGAAGAGCTGGCCGAGCTGCTCGCCGATCTGGCTGCGACGGGCGTCGCGTTCCTTCCACTGGTGCGCGTAGACGCGCAGGGTGGTGTCGGGCTTTCGGTGGCCGAGCCGCCGCTGCACATCGACGACCGGAACGTCGAGGGCGATCAGCATGCTGGCGTGGCTGTGGCGCAGGTCGTGCAGGCTCGGCTGCGGCGGCGCCAGCCGTGCGGCGTTGACGGCGCGCTTGAGCGCCTCGCGCGCGACCTTGCGCACGAGGCCGTTGCCGTTTCGGCTCGCGAACACGAGCGCCGTCGGGTCGGCGAGCGCACCCCGCTCAGCGACGAGCGCGACGAGTCTGCGCATCAGCTCGGGTGGGATGTCGATCGCCCGCCGCGACTCGGGCGTCTTGAGTTGGCTGCGGTTGCCGTCGCGGTCGAGCTGGTACTCGATCCGGATCAGCGAGTGCGCTTGGTCGAGGTCGCAGACGGCGAGCCCGAGTGCCTCGCCGATGCGCACGCCGGTGGTGACGAGCAGTTCGAGCAGGCAGCGGTACTGCTCGCCGTCGGCGTGCGCGATCAGCGCTTCCATCTCGTCGAGGCTGAGGATCCGCTTCGGCCGCTGGTCGTCGAGCTTCGGCCGTTCGCCGCGTTCGAGCTGGCTGCACGGGTTGACGGCGATCGCGCCGCGCCGGGCGGCGTGGGCGAGGATCAGCGACAGAGGCTGCAACGCGCTGGCGGTGCTTGAGCCGCGCAGTCCTTTGCGCTGCATCGCGGCGATGAAGCCGGCGACATCGTCGACGCTGATCTGGTCGAGCCGCCTGCGTCCGAAGTGCGGAATCAGATGCTGGCGCAGCGCCCAGCTGTACTTCTCCCGTGTCCGCTCCCTGCAGCTCTGCCGCTCCAGCCACTGGCTGGCGTAGTCGGCGAACGTCTGCCGGGTCGGCTGGATGCGCTCCCCCCGGCGGCGGCGCAACCTGAGTTCGGAGCGTTTGGCCTCGGCCTCGCCGAGGCTGCCGTGCACGACCGCCCAGCGGCGGTGGCCGCTCGAGTCGAGATAGGGGATCTCGTACGGCGGGCCGACCCGGCCGCCGCGGCGGGGCCGGTAGTAGATGCCGGGGTGGCGGGCGACCGGCCGCCGCCGCGCCCGCGGGTTAGCCTTCGCTTGCATCGGAGCTATCGCCTCCGTTGCCGGCCCCGGGGCGTTCCTGCGCCGCCGGGGCATTTACAGGTCACTGGTGGTGGACGACCATAGCTCCACCTCGCCGGCACATCCAGTCGGCTCATACGCGGCCTGAACCCAGCGGTCGAGTTCGTCCCGGTGGAAGAGGAGGCCCTGGCCGCCGCGCTTCTTGCGGAACGGGATCGCCTTGGCGGCGGTCAGCTTGTACAGCTGGTCACGCGAGAAGCGCAGGTACTCGCGCGCTCCCTCGAAGTCGAGCCAGGGCGAGACCGGCCGCGGTGCCGGCATGGTCGCTGCAACGCGCGCCGCGACCTCCTCGGCGAGCGCGTGCACCAGCTCGTCCGGGAGTTGCAAGGTCCACGCGATCGTCAGCGGTTCGCGCACGCGTTTCTCTTCCGTCGCGCAGGTTGCTGTGTGCGGCGGAAGACGAGCGCGTCTTCGTGGCCGATCAGCAGCATGCGCTCGATCGTCCCGGCACGCTGGTGGTAGAGCTGGAAGAAGCTCGCCCGCAGCGCGAGCTCGCCGTCACGCAGCCCGCACAGCAGCGCGACCTCGCGTGAGCAGAAGACGAGCCCCTGCTGTTCGGCGAGCCGGATCAGGCGCCCGGGGAGGTCGACGAGCGCCCCATGTTGACGGTACGGGCGCACGGTGAGGACGAGCCGGCCGTGCTCTTGGTCGAGCATGCGTGCGCAGCCTTTGAGGATCTCGCCGAGCACGCTCTCGAACGCTGGCCGCTTGGTGCGCGGGCCGCCGCGTGTGGGCAGGTGGGCGAGGTTGTCCGGGTTTCGCGAGTAGCGGTCGTTCAGCTTCTCGACCCGGTCTGGGTGCTTGCGCACGTGCCCGTGTGTCGAAGGGCCATACGGCGGTGAGGTGAGGATCAGGCTGCAGCGGTCGCGGTACTGGTTGAGCAGGCCGCGGCCGAGCCGGCGCGCGTCGCCTTGCAGCGCGATCGCGCTCCCGGATGCGCCTTGCGTTTCGGCGTGGTGGATGTTGGCGGCGGCGAGGGTGGCCCAGCGCGGCTCGAGCTCGACACCGATTGCCTGTCGGTCGAGGTGGGCGGCCTCGACGAGAGTGGTTCCGATGCCGCACATCGGGTCGAGCACCAGCTCACCCGGACGCGTGTAGCGGCGGATTGCCTCGTGGGCGAGTGCGGGCAGCATCTTGCCCGGATGCGCGTTCGATTCCGGCAGGTAGCGGTGGCGGCGCTGCTCGCGCGCGAGCTGCTGCGCGACCGGCCAGACAGAGAGCGCTTCTACCGCGTCCACCTGCGTACTCCCTTCCGCGTCGCTTGCCGTGTGCGCTGTTCGCTGCGGCGCTGGTGTGCTGCGCGGCGGCGAGCAGGTGCGTGCGGGTCGGCGCCAAGGGCCGCGAACGCCTCGATGACGTCGAGGTAGCGACCTACTTCGCGCGCGAGTTCGTCCGCCCGAATGGTGAGGCGCGCGCTCATGCCGCCCTCCTACTGGCGATCATCTGGCTGTCCGCAAGCGCCTCGCTGGCGGTCGGCTTGCGGAAGACGTGCACGTTCTGGTGCACGACCCGCGACTCCGTCGGTGACTTGACGCCGTGTCGCTGCCGACCTGGTTGGGGCGGTCTCAGCTGGTCGCCGTCGATCGGGACGAGCAGGCAGACGATGTGCTGCCAGTAGCGCAGGGCCAGTTCCTCGCAGAGCGAGACGGTCTCGCTGCCGGGGTCGCGGCCGGCGCGGTGGAGCTCGTCATTGGTGACGGCGACGAGGTAGCCGCCGGGCCGGAGCACGATCGCTGCCGCGGTGAGCAGGTCGACGGCGCCGAGGCTCGCCTGCGACCGCCCGTTGCGCTTCGGCCGAGGCCTGAGCAGCAGAGCGGCGGGAAGGAAGAGGACGATCAGGTCGACGCTGCCGCCGGGATGGACGCCGACGCCTTGAGGTAGGTGGTGGTGGCGGCGCAGGAACGGGCCGGCCTGCTCGGCGAGCAGCCGCGGCAGCTCGGACGGGTCGCCGCGCAGCAGCACCGCCTCGCCGGTCGCATCCTGGGACTGTGCGGCTCGCAGGCGCTTGTCGAGCTCGAGCAGGTCGGTGTCACGGCCGATGACGGCGGCGGCGTGTCGCTGCTGCCGGATCGCCGCCACCACGACCGGCATGCCGGGGTCGGTGCCGAGCGGGTCGAGGACGATGTCGCCGGGCTGGCTGTAGGTCTCGATCGCGCGCCGGGCGATCTCGAGCGGCGCGGACCGCTCGCCAGTGGTGGTGGTGTGCTGGGCGCAGGGCCAGACCGCGAGCGGTCTGGTCTCGGCGGTGATGGTGGTCGTGGTGGTGTTGGTCAGTCATCTGGGGCCGGCAGAGGAGCCAGATCGAACCAGCGAATCAGTCATCGCCATGGGTGGGGAGGTCGTCGAAGGCGTCGCGCAGCAGTTCGAGCGGCGAATGCTCGGGTGTCCAGACGGCGACGCGGATCGAAACGTCGCTGCCGGCGAGGGCGGCGGCGGCGTTGTCGCGCCGTAGCTGCGAGGGGACGGTGACGAGGAGCAGTGGCTCCTCGTCAGCGAGCGGGCTGCGCGGCAGGGCCTTGTCGTAGTGGCGCGCCTTCTGGCGCAGCCGGTAGTGGTCCTCGCTTGCGCGGTCGAGTTCGAGCAGGAAGCTGGCCGGCCGCCGGCCGGGCAGCACGAGTTTTCCGTAGCCGTCGGGGGCGGCCTGGCCGTCGAGTGCGGCCAGGCAGCGCCGCTCGCCCCACCACTCGAGCAGACGGCCGCCGGCCTGGCGGGCTTCTTCGGCGAGGCGGGTGAAGAACTCGTTCACCTCGAGCTGGTGGGTGAGAGTTTGCGAGCGGCTGATCGCGACGGCTCGCTGGCGCCGCCAGCGGAGCTCGGCGCGGTCGAGGTCGAGGCAGGCGGCGACGATTTGTGCGCCGGCCTCGTCCAGGATCCAGTGGTAGGGGGCGGAGCCTTCCCCTGGTTGCCGGCTGGGCCGGAAGCGGTCGAGCACGCGCAGCTCGTAGAGCTGCGCGAGCCGCAGCTCGGCGCTCCGTCGGGAGCGGAAGTAGAGCCGG
>Ga0209810_1003183_pt1 | contig 17758 bp, 11 predicted proteins | sample Coa_R1_7_FD_187159 | JGI IMG/M metagenome (GOLD analysis project Ga0209810, IMG submission 187159) | Surface soil microbial communities from Centralia Pennsylvania, which are recovering from an underground coalmine fire - Coalmine... | ecosystem: Environmental > Terrestrial > Soil > Unclassified...
CCACGAACTGCAGCCTCTCATCCATCACCGAACACTCCTTCCAAGGCATGGCCCCTCCTCCCAGAGAAGGAGCCAGTGTCACCCATGTGTCCGGTACGAACTGTCACCCATGTCTCGGGCCGCTCACCGCCATGCTGGCGGAGGGGGAGGGATTCGAACCCCCGGTACGGTTTCCCGTACAGCGGTTTTCAAGACCGCCGGTTTCAACCGCTCACCCACCCCTCCGCGCGCTCGGCCCGTTCGCCTCGCGCCGAGAGCCGACCTTGATATTATCCCGCCGCCCGCGCGCGCGGCCCCGCGCCTCGCCCCCGCCGCCGCCGCATCCGCCGCCCAAAAACGTCGCACCGCGTCCCCTCATTGCAGCGAATGCGCCTGCCCGCTCCGCCACGCCGACAGCATGGCCTCGCCGACCTCGCGAAACTCCGGATGCTCCTTGCTGTAGGCGCGCACTTCGCGCGCCGTGTCGGCGAGCGCGTCGGCGATCCGCTGCAGAATCTGCCGCGCCTTGGCCGGCGCGCACTGGGCGCGCGTCGTCCCCAGTCTCTCCAAGGCCTTCGCATCCGGCCATCGCGTCGTGCCGTTCAGCGTCAGCGCCATCTTGTCCGCCGGCAGATAGACGGCGGTGGTGATCAAGTCGAAGACCGGCGCCAGCCGCGCTTCGCCCCACACCTCCTCGTAAACGATCGCGAAATTCTTGAGGTGCGCATCGCCGTTCCGCAGCGCGCAGTTGAGGGCGATGAGCGTGTACAGCCTCTCGAGGTCGCCGGGCAGCTCCGAGGGAGCGGCGAATTGCTCGAAGCGCTTCAGCACCGACCCCTCGTAGCTGCCCCGGTATTTCTCGTCCGTGCGGCGGGCGTTCAGCACGCAAAAATCCTCGCAGCCGCGGTACGTCCCGTCCGCCCGCAGATCGAAACGATCCACCACCAGCGCCGCCCCGTCCTCGGCGAGCCGGTGGCGCGGCACGTCGAGGCCGCAGCGCTCGGCGGCGCGCAGGCAAAAGTGCTCGTTCGCGGCGAGCTGCGGAAACTCGTTCGCGTCCCAGAACTTCACGATGTGGGTCGCCCCTTTGTGACTGGGCGAGGTCCGGCCGCGCGCCGCGGCCCGCGCCTCGGCCAGCACCGCGGCGGAGGACTCATCGCGCACCAGCACCTTCGGCTGCACCCCGCTGATCCCCGAATACGCCGCGAACTTTTCGATCAGATACCGGAACAAATCGCCGCCGCCCCGCCGGCTCGCCAGGATCTCGTCCACCGATTGGAAGGGAACGTCCTCTTGCAGCGATTCCGCCTCTCCCGTGTAGCGAATCCGCCCCACCTGGGACCGGCCGACGATCGCCAGTAAATCCAGATCGTCGAAGGTCCCCGTCGCCTTCGCGAACGCCAGCCGCAGCCGCTCGCGCAGCACGCCCTCCGGCAGGTTCATCTCGAAGATCGGCGCCAGCCCGAACCGCGTCTCCCACGACGGCAGCCGCACCGGCATCGTCACCGAAACCGCGCGCTCGGCCCGCGCCCCCGGCAGATACAGAAAGACGCTGCCGCGCTCCCCCAGCCGGTCGAGCCAGCCCGCCTCAGAGCCGTCGGTCCAGACCTTGATCATCCCGGTCCTCCCTCAGCAGCTCGTCGAGCGTCGGCCTCCGCGGTCTCGCCTCGCGCAATTGCAGTTCGAGGTCCAGCGCCGCCAGCAGCTTGCCCACCTTCGCAAAGCCAAGCTCGCCGGCGCGTCCCCGCTCCAAGGCGGCGATCGTGGCGCGGCTCACGCCGGCCTTGCGCGCGAGCGCGACTTGGCTGAGGCCGAGGCTTTTCCTCCGGCCCGCGATCTCGGAACCCAATCCCACCAGCGTCAGCATAGGTACATTATACTAGACATAATTTCTCAAAAACATCATTTTGTCCAATAAACAAGACAATCCTGAACAAGACAATCCGGCCTTGTCGTATCCGGCCCGCCCGGGCCAGGCGAACCGCACTCGGCATGGGGCGGCCGCGCGCGCGGGTCATCGCCGCCAGGGGCGGCGCGGCAAGTAGCGCGTCGGCGGCGGGTTGCGTCGGTGCTCGAGCAGGCGGTGCTGAATCGCGGCGACGGTCGGGTCGGAGCTGAAGACGAATTCCGAGAGGCGCGGGTCGGGCGGCGGCGAGACATAGCTGTACAGGCCGTAGCGCAGGGCGTCAATGCAGTCGTCGAGGGGATCGCCGACGATCTTGCGGAGATCGTCGGGGCGCTCGGGATCGTGAATGCGGCTGGGAATCGCCTCCAGCAGTTGCGCGCAGCTATCGGCCACGATCAGCTCGCCGGCGGCAAGCTGCGAATAGATCAGCATCGCCCCGCCGACGCGATCGGTGCTGGCCGCCTCGAAGGCGAGCGCGGGCGCCGCCTGCCGCATCTGGTCGGCGAGCGAATGCTCGTCGCCGCGCAGGGCGAAGGCGTCGGGCGAGAGATACACGGTGTGCGGGCGGAAGCGGCCCCAGCGGCTCTCGAGCGCGCGGGCGAAGCCGGCGGCGATCTGGTGGCGCGCGGTGTATTCGTCGAGCACCAGCGTGACGCCGTGCGGCCGCTTCGGCCGCGCCGGCGACTTGGTGAAAAGATACGCCGCCGCCTGGCTGCGGTTGAAGCCGTAATCGGCGCCGATCCAGTGCGGCCAGCCGGAGTGATCGCCGAGCGCGGGGCGCGGCAGCACCATCTCCGCCGGACGCCAGTGGTCGAAGTATTGGCCCTCGAAGACGTCCCAGCAGCCGTCGAGCAGCGCGCGGCGAAACGCGCCGGGCAGCGCCTCGAGCGAGGCCACGTAGTCGCGGTTCAGCAGCGTGTGGTCGCGCACGCTGCCCGGAATGAAGCCGACCGTGTGGCCGACCGCGGCGTTGTCGCTCGGCCAGCGCGGAGTCCCCGCCAGGGGATCGGGCCGCCCCCCCGCCCCGGCGCAATGGCGGCAGCGCCCGCCCATGAACAGCGCGCGATGCCAGGCGTGGCCGACGTTGCCCGGATTGCTGGCCAGCCGCAGCCGCAACTGCAAGCCCGGCCCGCGCGAGCGCAGGCGTGAGAGCAGATAGCGGACCGGAAACTCCGTGAAGTGCGTGGACTCGTCGAAGCCGATCCAGGAGTATTCCGCGCCTTGGTAGCGATAGACGTCGCCGTCGTCCTCGCAATAGGCGAACTCGAGCGTCGCCCCGCTCGGGAACGTCCACGTGCGCTTGGCTTCGTGGTAGACGCCGCCCAGGGCGGGGTAGAGCTGGCGGCTGCGCCGGATCAGCGTCTTCTCCAGCTCCGGATAACTGCGCCGGAAAAGGATCGCGCGCAGGTTCGGGTTGGCGTGTTCGCGGATCGCGTCCACCAGCAGCGTTTCGGATTTCAGCGAGCCGGCCGCGCCGCCGAAGAGCAAAAGCTCGGCGTCGGCGCCGAGCGCGCGGCGCTGGGGCTCGCTCTGCGGCCTCCACCCCGGCAGGCGCGCCAGCGAATCGCAAACGTCAGTATCCGGCATACAAAAGGGGACAGCCTGATCTTTCCCTGTTTACCTATTCGTAAAAGGGGACAGCCTGATCTGCGCGGGTTTTGCCGGGGCGCAGGCAGTGGGAACCGTCGCCGCGAGGCGGCGCGCGGGGTTAGTCGCGGATCCACCATTTCCTATCGGCCGGCGGCGAAGGCTCGGCGGCGCGGGGCGGCGCGGGCGCCTCGGCCGGCGCGGCGTCCCGGCGGGCGCGAACCGCGGCGTTGCGGCGGGCGACGAGGGGGTCGGGGCGGAGGGGTTCGACGTCGAAGGCGAGGGCCGCGTCGCGGGAGCGGGCGGCGCGGTAGGCGAACTCGAGCATTTCGATCTGATGGTTGCGGGCGGCGAGGGAGAAGGGGGTGAGGTTGTTGGTGGAGCGGAGGAAGATGGGGAGGCCGGCGCGGAGGCCGCGTTTGGCGGTTTCCAGGTCGCCGGTGCGGAAGGCGTGGAGGAAGTCGAGGCAGGAGGGGCCGCCGGGGGGATCGGGGAAGTGGCAGGCGGCGGGGACGGAGTCGGCCTCGAAGTTGGTGGGCGCGTCGAGCGGGGTTTCCGGGCCGAGCTCGGGGATGACGACGGGCTGGACGTCGGGCATGCGGCAGACGTGGCCGGCGGCGGCGGCGATGAGGTCGGCGCGGCATTCGTCGCGGAGCTGGCGGCTGGTGCGGACGCCGATGCCCTGGCCGATGCGGGTTTGGAAGTCCTCGAGGCGCATGCGCTGCAGGCAGGTGACCTCGGAGAAGCTGAACTCGAGCTGGGGGGTGGGGATCCAGCCGGGCGTGGAGATGCGCGGGCCGGGGAGCGCGGGTCCGGCCTGGGCGGCGGCGGCGGCCGCTCGCGCGCGCTCGGCCTCGGCGGCGAGCCGCGCCTGCTCGCGCTCGGCGAGCTTTTCCAGCTTCTCCAGTTCCTCGCCGAACTTGCGCGCGCGGGTGATGGCGGCGAGATCGGCCTCGGCGACGCCGCCGCGGAGGCGGCTGAGGGTGCGGAAGGCGGCGGAGATCACGCCGGTCGCGGCGGGCAGCTCGGCGGGGCCGGAGGGCGGGGCTGCATCCGCAGCGGGCGGGGCCTGCTCATGCACGTCGGGGTGCGCTGACGGATCCGGCTCGCCCGCCGGCTTTCTTGCCGCGTCGGCCTGCGCGTCTTGAGTTGCGGTCGGAGTGATTGCTGGAGCGGCGGCGGCGGCGTCTTCCTCGGCGGGGGCGGCGGCGAAGCCGGGGACGGCGGAAGTGAGGTAGGCGGAGAGGGCGGGCAGGCCCTTGGGGTTGAGGAGGAACTTGAGGAGGGTCTCGGCGGTGCGGGAGCTGCCGTTGAGGGCGGCGTTGAAGCTGGTGGTGAGCAGGATGGTGGAGTGGGAAAAGATGTGCTGGAGGGCGTGCTGGGCGAGCCAGCGGTTGAAGACGGCGCTTTGCTGCCAGCGGTAGAGGGTAGCGCGCGAGACCACCCCGTGCGAGCAGAGATCGCGGATGGAGGCGGGATCTCTTTGTTGCTGAAGGAGTTCGAGGAAGGCGCGCTGCTTGATTGTGGGCTGAAAAATGGTCTCCTCCCCGTTTGGGGGGAGAGCAGATGCGGGCGCCTGCGGCGCAGATTGCGAGGACATGACGGTGCTCCTTTTTGCGGACAGCAAACGGCCGCCGCGCGCCCGGCTGAGGGCGCACGGCGGATCACGGACGAAATCGGCCTATGGCAACGGGAACGGCGGGGCGGAGGGCTGCAGGGACACGCCGCTCCTTAGGAGCGGCGTTGCGCACCACGCGCTATCCGCCGGGCCGCGCGGGGCCGGGTTCCCGCGGGGTCGCGCCGCCAACGCGCGGAACCCGGGGACGCCAGGCACGAGGATCGGGGACTTTCGTCGCCCCCTATAAGAACCAGATGCCGGCCGAAGTGGAAAGGTTGGCCGCCGGCAGGGCGCACGGAGCGACGCCGGACGCCAGCAGAGGGAGACGGGGAGTCGGAGGACGAAGCAGAGGTCGAGGCGGCGGCGTGTCGCCGCCGCGGGCGGACGCCCGACGCTGGCCCCGGATCTGTCCCCGTTTTCAAAAAGATAAATAGGGAAATATCAGGCTGTCCCCTTTTGCAAAGAGGTAAACGGGGAAATATCAGGCTGTCCCCTTTTGCACGCGCCCTTAAAATGAGAATAAGGATGACCGCTTCCGCTCTTTTGGCCGATCTCAACCCGCGCCAGCGCGAAGCCGTCGAGCACACCGAAGGTCCGCTGCTGGTCTTGGCCGGGGCGGGCAGCGGCAAGACGCGGGTGATCACCCGCCGCATCGCCTATCTGATCCGCGCGCGCCAGGTGCCGGCGCGCGCCATTCTGGCGATGACCTTCACCAACAAGGCGGCGGGGGAGATGCAGGAGCGGGTGGCGGCGGCCATCGGCGGCCAGGCGCCGCCGGCGATCTCGACCTTCCACGCCTTTTGCGTGCGCGCGCTGCGCGCCGACTACGCCGCCGTCGGCGGCCGCCGCGACTTCGTCATCTACGCCGAGGACGAGCAGCTGGCGCTGATCAAAGCGATCGCCAAGCAGTTGGGGATCGATGACAAGCAGCTGCCGCCGCGCGCCGTGCTGGCGCGCATCTCGCGCGCCAAGAACGAGGGCCGCGGCCCGGAAGCGATGCTGGAAAAGGCGGCCGACCCGCGCAGCGAGCGCGTCGCGGTGATCTACGAGCGCTATCAGAAGGCGCTGGCGCAGGCCAACGCGCTCGACTTCGACGACCTCCTGCTCGAGACCGAGCGCATGCTGCGGCAAAGTCCGGAAGTGGCGGAGCGGCTCAACGAGCGCTATCAGTACGTCCACGTGGACGAATACCAAGACACCAACCGGCCCCAATACCAGCTCATGAAGCAACTCACCGCACAGCGGCGGAACCTTTGCGTGGTGGGCGACGAGGATCAGAGCATTTATTCCTGGCGCGGCGCCGACCTGCGCAACATTCTCGACTTCGAGCGCGACTTTCCCGCCGCGCGGGTGGTGCGGCTGGAGCAAAACTATCGCTCGACGCGCAACATCCTCGACGCCGCCTCGGCGGTGGTCGCCAACAACGTCGAGCGCAAGGGCAAGACGCTGTGGACGGAGGCGGACGCGGGGGCGGCGGTGGGGCACTATCTGGCGCCGGACGGAGAAAACGAAGCGCTGTGGGTCGCCGACGCCCTGCGCCGCCAGCTCGCCCGCGAGCCGCGCAGCCAGGCGGCGATCCTCTATCGCACCAACGCGCAGTCGCGGCCCTTCGAAGAAGCCCTGCGCCGCTACGATTTGCGGTACAAGGTCGTGGGCGGCTTCAGCTTCTACGAGCGCGCCGAGATCAAGGATTTGCTGGCGTACCTGAAAGCCGCGGCCAATCCCGCCGACTCGGTGGCGGTGCTGCGCATCATCACCACGCCGCCGCGCGGCATCGGCCGCGCCACGCTGGACTTGCTGGAGCGCGAAGCCGCCGCCGCCGGCGCGCCGCTCCTCGCCGCCCTCGCCCGCCTGCTCGACGCCCAGCCCACGCCCCTGCCGCCGCGCGCGGCCGCGGCGCTCGCCGACTTTCGCGAGTTGATGGACGAGCTGCAGCGGCTGGCGGCGGCCAATGCGCGGCCGCGCGAGCTGCTGCGGCTGGTGCTCGAGCGCACCGGCTACGCCCGGCTGCTCGAGCGCGAAGACACCCCCGAGGCGGAAGCGCGGCTCGAGAACCTCGGCGAACTGCTCAATGCCGCCGCCGACTCGGCCGAGCGCGGTGAATCGCTCGCCGAATTTCTCGATCACGCCGCCCTGGTCAACGAGCAGGACGACTACGACGCCGAAATCCCGATCACGCTGATGACCTTGCACGCCGCCAAGGGCCTGGAGTTCTCGACGGTGTTCCTGGTGGGCATGGAAGACGGCTTGTTCCCGCATGCGCGCACGCTCGCCTCGCCGCGCGAGCTGGAGGAAGAGCGGCGGCTCTGCTACGTCGGCATGACCCGCGCGCGCGAGCGGCTGGTGCTAACCCGCGCCGCGTATCGCCGCCGTTACGGCGCCGGCAGCCTGGAGGCCACGCTGCCTTCCCGCTTCCTGCGCGAAGTGCCGAGCGCCTTGATCGAGGACCTTTCGCCGCGCGCCGCCGCGGAAGCCGCCGAGGCCGAACCCGCCGCGCGCGGGCCGCGCTACGTCCGCCAGGGATATTCGCAGGAGGCCGCGCCCCCGGCCTGGCACGCCGCGCCGCCGCCCTCCCGCGCCGCCGCCGGCTTGCGCCCGGGCGTGCGCGTGCGCCACCAGCGCTTCGGCGCCGGCACCGTGCTGCGCGTCGAGGAGGGCGAGGCCGGGGACCGCAAGATCACCGTGTCCTTCCCCGGCTACGGACTCAAGAAAATGCTCGAGCGCTACGCGGGACTGGAGACCCTCGGAGGATGATGACCGCCGGCAAATTTCGCCCCCGGCGCCCGGCGCGCTTGGCGCTGGCGCTCGCGGCCCTGGCAGCGGCGCTGGCGGCGCAGCAGCCGGCGGCGCAGCAGCCGGCGCCCAAGCCGGCGCCGCTCTTCAACAGCCCGTCGAATATCAAGGCCCGCCAGACCGTCGAGCAAGCGATCGCCGCGTTAGGCGGGCGCGCCTACCTGACCTTTCGCGATCGCAGCGGCAGCGGCCGCATCTACACCTTCGATAGCCGCGGCCAATTAGCCGGCCCGGGCACGCTGTTCTGGAGCTTCTATCAATTTCCCGACAAAGAGCGCATCGAGCTGACCAAGCAGCGGGACGACATCTACATCTATAACGGCGTGCGCGGGTGGGAAGTGACCTATCGCGGCGTGCGGGCGCTCAAGAGCGAAGAATTGCGCGAAGCCGCCGATTCGCAGGCGCACTCGATCGACGTGATTCTGCGCACCTGGGCCGCCGATCCGCAAACGCTGATGCAGTATCAGGGCACGTCCATGAACGCCGCGCAGCAGGTGGTGCAGGTGGATTTCTACTCCGCCGCCGGACCTTCGGCCACCGTCTTTTTCGACCTCAACGACCACCTGCCCGCGCGCGTCGTCTGGAAGCGCACCGACCCGCTCACCGGGGTGATTCTGGAGGAATCGGAGACGTTCGGCAATTATCAGGTGTTCGACGGCGTCAACACGCCCATGGTCACGCAGCGCTTCGAAGGCGACCGGCGCCTGCAGCAGCGCTACTACCAAAGCGTCAGCTATGCGCCGCTTCCGCCCTCGCTGTTCGAACCGCCGCCGCCCTCGCGCCGCCGCTGACCGCTGGGCGCGGCGCCCCCAGCCATCCCGAGTGGCTGGCCGGCTCTCCAACCGAGGGGATGACTTCGGGAGTCGAGCAGTGGATCCGGCGGGCCTGGCCGCGGCCGGGCACCGTGCGCAGCGGGCTGGCGGCCGGCTTCCGCAGCTGCGATTGTCTCGGCCTGCCGCGGCGGCGGCGGCCGCCCACCGCCGAAGAGACGGCGCTGCGCAGCTTGGACTTGGCCGGCTGCACCGTCTATGACATTGGCGCGAACGTCGGCACGTTTTCGCTCTTTTTCGCCCGGCAGGCCGGCGGCGCCGGGCAAGTGGTGGCCTTCGAGCCGGTGGAAGAGACCTACCGCAAGCTGGTCGCCAATTTGCGCATCAATGGCGTCGTGAACGTGCGCGCGCTGCGGCTCGCCCTGGGCGCCGCGCGCGGGCAACGGGCGGCGTACGCGGTGGCCGGCGCGGCCGGCACCACCTCGATCGCGACCTCGGCCTGCGCCGACTGCCGCTATCGCGCCACCGCCGCGCTGGAGACCGCGCCGCTCGACGAGGCCGCGGCCCTGCACTCGCTGCCGCCTCCCGACTTCATGAAGATCGACGTCGAGGGCGCCGAGCATGAGGTCATCCAAGGCGCGGAAGGGCTGCTGCGTTCGGTCCGCCCCGCGATCTTCGTCGAGTTGCACGGGCAGGGCGCCGACGGCAAGGCGGACGCCGCCGAGCGGCTGGCCGAAGCTCTCGCGCGCCTCCGCTATGCGATCTATCACGTAGAGACCGGCGCGCGCGTGCGCCCGGGGGTTTTCGCCCCCGGCATCGGCCACTGGCTGTGCCGCCCCAGCTAGCGCGCGGGCCGCGCCCGGGCGCGCCGCTCGCGCGCGCCGGGGGCGCTTGCATTTCCGGCAGCGCCGCGGCAAGCTTGGCGCGATGCGCCAGCCGCCGCCGCTCGCCGCCAAAATCGCGATCGCGCTCGGCTTCGTCCTGGGCACCTGGCTTTTCGTGGACGGAGTCCACCGCCTCATCACCGGCGACTTCGTGCGCATTCACGGCAAGCTGGGGCCCTGGGCGGATCTGGTGCGCTGGCTGGGCGGCAACCCCATGCAGTTCGCGCCCGTGCTGATCGTGCTCGGCGCCGCCTGGCTGGTGGCCGCCAATGTCTATCTCTTCCAGAACTCGCCCGCCAGTTGGCGGGGAATGCTGCTGATGGTGATCTTCAGCTCCTGGTATGCCGGCTTGGCCAGCTTGGCGCTGGTGGTGCAGCTTTGCCTGCTGCTTTGGCCTTCCACACGCGCGGCGCTGGGGCCGGCCGAGCGTGGCGCCGCCTAGCGCGCCGCGGAGCCGCCGGGGCGCGGCCTCACTGCTCGACTTTCAAGACCGCGAGAAACGCCTCTTGGGGAATTTCGACCTTGCCCAGGCGCTTCATCCGCTTCTTGCCTTCCTTCTGCTTTTCGAGCAGCTTGCGTTTGCGGGTGATGTCGCCGCCGTAGCACTTGGCCAGCACGTTCTTGCGCAGCGCGCGCACGGTCTCGCGCGCGATCACCTTGCCGCCGATGGCGGCTTGGATGGGCACCTCGAACATCTGCCGCGGGATGAGCTCCTTCATCTTCGCCGCCAGCGCCCGGCCGCGCTCGTAGGCAGCGGCCTCGTGGACGATGAGCGAGAGCGCGTCCACCGGCTCGCCGGCGACCATGATGTCGAGCTTGACCAGATCCGCGGGCCGGTAGCCGCTGAGGTGGTAGTCGAGCGACGCATAGCCGCGGGAGACGGTCTTGAGGCGATCGTAGAAATCGAGGACGATCTCGTTCAGCGGCAGTTCGTAGGTCAGCATCACGCGCTTCGGGCCGAGGTACTCGAAGGCCTTTTGCACGCCGCGCTTGGCTTCGCAGAGCGGCAGCACTCCGCCCAGCGAATCCTCGTCGGTGATGATGGTGGCGGTGATGATCGGTTCCTCGATGCGGTCGATCTCGCCCGGGGAGGGCAGCTTCGAGGGATTGTCCACTTCCACCATCGCGCCGCCGCGCAGCCAGACGTGGTAGCGGACGCTGGGGGCGGTGACCAGCAGGTCGAGATCGAACTCGCGCTCCAGCCGCTCCTGCACGATGTCCATGTGCAGCAGGCCCAGGAAGCCGCAGCGGAAGCCGAAGCCGAGCGCCACCGAGCTCTCGGGCTCGAAGAAGAAGGAGGCATCGTTCAGGCGCAGCTTCTCCAGCGCATCGCGCAGCTCGGCGTGCTTGTCGCTTTCGACCGGATACAGGCCGGCGAAGACCATGGGCTTGATCTCTTGAAAGCCGGCGAGCGGCGCCGCCGCCGGCCGCTCGTCGCCGGTGATGGTGTCGCCGATGTGGGCGTCGGCCACGCGCTTGATGTTGGCGATCACGAACCCGACTTCGCCGGCGGCCAGTTCCTCGACCTCGACGGTCTTGGGCGTGCGCACGCCGAGCGCTTCGACGGTGAAGGCGAGGCCGTTCGACATCAGGCGCATGCGCTGGCCGCGGCGCAGCCGTCCCTCCATGACCCGGGCGAGCAAGATGACGCCGCGATAGGGATCGAACCAGGAATCGAAGAGCAGGGCGCGCAGCGGCGCCGCGGCGTCGCCGCGCGGCGGCGGCATGCGCTGCACCACCGCTTCCAGCACCTCTTCCGTGCCGACCCCGGTCTTGGCGCTGGTCAGGATGGCGGCGGAGGCGTCCAGGCCGATGACCGTTTCGATCTGCTCTCGCACCCGCGCCACGTCGGCGCTCGGCAGATCGATCTTGTTGATCACCGGCACCACTTCCAGCCCCTGATTCACCGCCAGGTAGGAGTTGGCGACCGTCTGGGCTTCGACGCCCTGCGCGGCATCCACCACCAGCAGCGCGCCTTCGCAGGCGGCCAGGCTGCGCGAGACCTCGTAGGAAAAGTCCACGTGGCCGGGGGTGTCGATGAGGTTCAACCGATAGAGCTGGCCGTCGCGCGCCCGGTATTCCAGCCGCACCGCGTGCGCCTTGATGGTGATGCCGCGTTCCCGTTCCAGATCCATGGCATCGAGCACTTGCTCCTGCATCTCCCGGGCGGTGAGGGCGCCGGTCCGCTCCAGCAGGCGGTCGGCCAGCGTGCTCTTGCCGTGGTCAATGTGGGCAATGATGGAAAAGTTGCGGATGAAGCGGGCGTCCACGGGTCTCTACCTTAGGGTACAGGCTCTTGCGCGCGCGGCGAGCCGCCTCGCACTGGGCGGCCGCGCCCGGGGCGCCGCCTGGGAGCGGCCGGGGACCGGAATCCGGACCCGGGGTCCGGCGCCAGCGGCCAGGCGGCGCGGCGCGGACGGCGCGGCGGCCGCTCGAGCCTTTATTCGGTCACTAATCGCCCGCCTCTGCTGTACCCTGGAGCCTGTAGATTTGCCTCTTACTGCGCCGCCATGGCCGACGTTTCCAAGCGACTAGAGAAGGTTGAAAAGCTCTATGTCAAACAGAAGCCCGACCTGGCTTGGGCGGAGCTGCAGCCCCTGCTGCGCGAATACTCCGACGACGACCAGTTTCTGGACATGGTGCAGGAATTTCTGCTCAGCTTCGAGCAGAAAGCGCGCGTGGTGGAGCTGCTCGGCCAGCGCTTCGAACGCCGCGCCCGGCAAAAGCGCCTGCCGGACGCGCAGACGCTCTTCGACCGGCTGCAATCGCAGCAGAAGCAGCCCGGCAGCCGTTTGCTCACGCTGGCGGCGGTGTACGAGCACCACAAACACTTGCGCGAGGCCGAAACCATCTACCGGCAAGCGGCGGCGGCCTTTCGCGCCGCCGGCAACGAACGGCAAGAGATGCTGGCGTGGCGCGAGGTGCTGCGCCTGAATCCCCGCGATTACTCGACCTGTCTCGAAGTCGCGAACCGCGGCGAGGCAACCGGGGACCGCGACCTGGCGGTGCAGACGCTGGCGACCGCCGCGGAGATCTCCAAGGAAGATCACCGGCTGCTGGAGCGGGCGGTGCGGCTGATGCCGGAGCGCAAGGACCTGCGCATCCGCTACGTGCGCGCGCTGGTGAGCGCGGGCGCGGTTTACGCCTCGGTGGCGCTCAAGGCGATCGAGCCGCTGCGCGAGCAGGCGGCCTCGGATCCGCAAGTGGCGGCGCTGCTGGCCGACGTGCTGCTGGCCCTCGGCCAAGGCGAAGCGGCGCGTGTGCTGATCGAGGCCCGCCTGGGGCCGGACGAACCGGCCTGGCTGGAACGCGGGCTGCGCTGCTTGCAGTTGATGGCGCGCGAGGCCAGCCCCGACGCGGCCGCCTTCGCGCAAAAGCTCGAGCAGCACGGCAACACCGGGGAGCTGGCTTGGCGCATCGCCCTCGACGGCGTGCTCGCCGACGCGCATGAGCAGCAGTTGCTGATGTATCTGGCCGGGGCCTTCGAGCGCACCGAGCAGGCGCCGAAGATGATCAGCGCGCTCTATCAGAGCTTCGATTTGGCGCTCGCCGACCGCCACTATGAGATCGCTGCGGACCGCTTGAAGCGCATCCTCGAGGCCGACGCCTTCGATGCCGCCGCGCCCGACCGGCTGGAACTGCTGCGCGGCCATGTGGACGAGCGCCGCTGGAGCGAGTTGGAATCCCTCCTCGGCAAGGCCTCGCCCGACGAGAAGGAGCCCCTGCCCGAGGAAGCCGCCGACGGCGGCGGCAACGGCACCTCCCTCGATGATCTTTTGCTGCAGGCGGAGATCTTCATCCAATACCAGCTCCTGCCGCAGGCGCGCGAGCGCGCCCGCACCATCGCCCGGCTATATCCGGGCGAAGAAGCGAACAACGAGCGGCTGGCCAAGCTCTACGACGCCACCGGGCTGGCGCCGAGCGCACGCCCAGGCGCCCGGTCCCAGCCACCCGCCGCCGCCCCCGCCCGGCCCGCCGCGCCGTCCGCCGCCGCGCCTGCCGCTGCTCCCGCCGCCCCCGCCGCCGGCCGCACCGCGGCCCCGGCGGCGCCCGCCGCCGACTCGGTGCACAGCTTCGATATCTCGCCGCTGATTCGCGCCCTGCATCGCGAGGCCACGCCGCGCCGCGTCTTCCTCGCCGCCGTCAATCACTTCGCCCAGGCCTGGAGCGCCGACCGCTGCCTGGCGGCGCAGTTCAATTCCGGGCAGCCGCCCTCGAACGTGGTGGAATATTGCGCGCCCGGCGTCAACAATTCCGATCCCGCCTTCGTGGCGCGGCTGCTGACCCTGATCGAAGCCCATATTCCCGCGGCGCCGCCGCGCTGGCTCTGCCTGCCGCGCACCAACGAAACGCCGCAAATCGCGCAGACGCTGCGCCGCATGGGGATCGAGACCCTGGTGGCGCAGCCCCTCGAGGAAGCCGGCAACGTGATCGGCGTCGTGCTGCTCGAGTTCTGCGGGGAAGAGCGCGCCTGGGGCGCGCGCGACGCCCAGGCCCTCTCCGCCCTCGCCGATCAGATGGTGATGGCGCTGGCGAATTCGCGCCTGCGCGGCTTGCTGCGGCAACTGACCGAACTCGACGATCGCACCGGGCTGTTGCGAATCTCCTCGCTGCTGGAGGTGCTGGTGGCCGAATGCGCCCGCGCTCAAGAGCAGAAGTCGCCGCTCACGGTCCTCTGTTTGGAGCTGACCCGCCCGCCCGGGAGCTTCAACAACCCCGAGTACCGCGCCTGGCTGGAGCGCGTGGCGCAGAAGCTCACCGCCTATTTGCGCCCCAACGACGTGGGCGCCGGCTTGCGCCCCAACCAGTTCTTGTTCGTGCTGCCCGACACCGTGGTGCTGAATGCCGCCGCCATCTTTCAGAAGCTGCGCTCGGCGCTGGCCGATTTCGTCTGGCCCGACGGCCAACCGCTGGTGCTCGCCGCCGGCGCCGCGGAAGTCGCGGCGGAAGCGGGATTGGCGGCGGAGGACATCGCCACCGACGTCCTCGACCGCGCCGCGCGCGCGCTGGCGCTGCATCGCGGCGCGCCGCAGCAGCCCGTGCGCGTGGTCGCCGCCAGCCCGTTGGTCGCCATCCGTGATTAGCCCGCCACCGCCCGGCTGGCGGCTCGCGCCGTGCGCGCCCGCGGGACCGTGCCTCGACCGCGGAGCGCCGGCTCCCGATCGGCGCTTTTTAACCGACTAGTCCTGACAACGACTGTGCCCGGATATAGGTAGTGGATTTCTTTTTCATTTTTGGCCTTGACATTCATTGAGGCGGGCTGTATGGTCCTAGGCGTCCGGATCTTACGAAGAACATCCGATCCGTTTAGGGAGGGCGCGCGGCACAGGGCTAAGCCGCAGCGCCAAGAGGAGCAGCGGGCCGGAAGCGAAAGGTGGGATTATGCGTTCGCTTCCCAATGCTGCCCGGCTGACCGTTGTAGTCGCGTCCGCCACCATCCTCTTAGCTTTCCGCTAACCTATAACGCTAGTCCATACACCAAGAACGCGGCGGGAAACGCCTTCGTCCAAAATTCCGACTTTCCGACCGGCTGGCAGATCGGGCCCTTTTACGGTTCGGTGCATTTTGATTCCCACAGCGTCTCGCAAAAGGATGGAAACGGTTATTGCCTCTGGAGCTACGACAACAATTTCCGGTACTACGATTCGGGCGGAACGCTCCACAGTTTTCCGAACGCCTACCTAGCAAGCGACGGACAGACGACCTACCCGCTCCCCAGGGGCACCTGCCACAGCGGAACCCTTCAAACATCGCAGATAGCCCCGGACGGGTCGGGTCTCACCCTTGCCGCCACCGCGAGCGGCGGCATCAATGCCGGCGTGAACGTCACGGCCGAGACGGTAAGGAACCGTCACGGCGACCTGTTCAACGGAATCGCCCATGCCGGCACGCCCGTGTTCGAGGACACCAACGGCAACTACGTGAGCTACTCGAACCCCGTGAGCGGGGAGATCGACTGGACCGACACGACCGGAACGACAGTCGTCAAGGACGTGGTCGAGTCCTCTGGCTGCACAAACCCCATCAACGGCCAAGCGTACCCCGCCTGCGAGGAGATCGAAGTGGCCGAACCCGGCTCGACTGCCTACGCCACCTACCTGCTCGTCAAGGCCAATTTCGCGGTCAACACGGGCGCCGGGTGCGCCGGCATCAGCGATTACTCGGGAACGGTGACGCTCCCCGTCTTTCTCGTCCTGCCGCAGAATTCCAACAGCACGCATTGGTATTACCAATTTGGATACGACTCTGCCGGCCGCCTGAACTCCGCGACCTTCCCGTCGGGCGGCGTCACGACGTTCGCGTACGGCAGCCTCTGCACATATGGGGACGGGTCACCCGCCTCGGTAACAGTGCAGGAAAACGACGGCGAGGGCCACTCGGGGACCACGAGCTATGTGCGTGGCGCCACCGCGAGCGGCAATCCGACCATGACGATCTCTAGGCCCGACGGCTCCTCAACGCTGGTGACCCTGGCCGCCGACGGCAGCGGACTGCCCATCGACGAGAAGACGTACGACACGGACGGCACCACATTGCTGCGCGAGGTCAGCTACACGCTCGCGAGCAGCGGGGGGGCGGAGTTTCCGGCGACGGCGGTCACGTCTTTGAATGGCGTCAAGGTCGCCGAGCGCGACACAACTTTTGACGCCTACGGAAATCTAACGCAAGAAACGGACATTGACTGGGCCGGGGACCCAACCGGCGGCACCAAGCGAATCACCACGATTACGTATTGCTCATCCTGCCCTGGGTACGACCGGCCGAGTGAAGTGAAGATCACCGACGGGAGCGGAAACATTTTCAGCGACACGCAGATCGCCTACGACAACTACAGCAGTCCCTTCACCATGCAGTCGGCCAATTCTTTGCAGAACCACGACTCGGCGTACGGCACGAACAACGCCAACCGTGGGAACCCGACCTCGATCACGCATCGGGTGAACGCGTCCCAGAATCTCACGACCTACCTCGGGTATGACGATGCCGGCAATGTGGTGACGGCGCAGGACGCCAACGGCAATATCCTATCCGCAGTCTTCGGCAACTGCGCGAACGCCTTCCCTTCGAGCATGACCGTGCCGGGTGGCACGGAAAACTTGTCCGTCGAGTGCCAGCGGGGCTTGCTGACCGCCTCAACGGACCCGAATCAGGCGACCAAGAGCTTCGGGTACGACGGCGAGGGCCGCTTGACCTCGACCTCGAACCCCGACGGCGGCGGGGCGACCATCGCCTACAACAGCCCCACCGAAACCGAAATCACCACCAAGATCGACGGCAGCCAAAACCTGGTCCGCTACGCGCTGGCCGACGGCTACGGGCGCCCGATCTTCAGCCAGACCGCGTCGCCATCGGGCGGCTGCGACACCGTGGAGACCGTCTACGATGCCATGGGCCGGCCCGCACAGGTCAGCACGCCCTACAACACCGCATGCGGCTCGCCCTCGGCGGCGAGCGCGTTCTCGGGCAGCACCTTTGACGGCCTGGGCCGCGTTCTGAAGACAACCGCGCCCGACGGCAGCGCCACCACCGACACCTATTCCGCCAATGCCACGGAGGCAACCGACCCCGCCGGCATCAGGCGCATCCTCGAGGACGACGGCTGGGGCGATCTCTGGCAGGTTTGCGAGGTCAGCGGCCAGCCTGGGAGTGGCAACTGCAACTTGGCCGTTGCCGGCAGCGGCTTCTTGACTCAATACGGCTATAGCCCCCTTGGCAAGCTGACGAGCGTGAACGAGGGTGGCCAAACCCGCAGCTTCAGTTTCGACTGGCTCGGCCGGATGACGAGCGAAACCAACCCCGAATCCGGCACGACGAATTACACCTTCGATTCCGATCCCACCTGCGGTTCCTCCGCGGGCGATCTCGTCAAGCGGGTGGACGCAATGGGCAACGTCACCTGCTATCAGCGCGACGCGTGGCACCGCGTCACCCAGATCACCTATCCTAGCGGCCCCTACTCCAGCGTGACGTCGCCCAAAACGTTCGTCTATGATGGAGCCACAGTGGACGGCGCGGCAATGGCGAATGCCAAAGGCCGGCTAGCGGAAGCGTTCACAGGCCCCGCTAGCGGCAAAACCACCGACGAGGGCTTCGGCTACCTATGATTGAGTCAAGTCATTTTTTTCTCGCGGTCCGCTGATTGTTGTCCTTATTGGGCGGCGGTTTTCTTTTTCGGCTCGCGGTAGGAGGTTTGAATCTGGCGATGGAAGGCGGCCAGGCC
>Ga0209810_1003184_pt1 | contig 17755 bp, 13 predicted proteins | sample Coa_R1_7_FD_187159 | JGI IMG/M metagenome (GOLD analysis project Ga0209810, IMG submission 187159) | Surface soil microbial communities from Centralia Pennsylvania, which are recovering from an underground coalmine fire - Coalmine... | ecosystem: Environmental > Terrestrial > Soil > Unclassified...
CGCGTGGAATGCACCGTCAACGTCGGAGCTGGGGACTGGATCGTGGTTACCGGCGAGCCACAGCCAGTCGCGACCCCGCTGCAAGGCGCGCAGTTGCCGACGATCGTCGACCCCGAGCCGCGCTGCGCCATTGCCGTCATGGAAACTGTCGCCCAAGGCGACGACGACGCGTGGCACGTAGCGCGCGATCAGATGGGCAAGCCGCGACAAGGTTGCGGCTGTGTCATAGGGCGGCAGAAGCCTGCCGCGGGCGGCAAATCCCGATCCCTTTTCGAGATGCAAATCCGCGACCGCCAGCAGGCGGTGCTGAGGCCAATAGAGTACGCCGGAGGGATCCGCAATCAGGCTGATACCGGCTACGGTGATGACGTGATCCGCTCGCATCCACGACGAAGGGGTAGTCCTCCCTTTGCCACCGCTTGCACCGGGACCCGCGGACAAGCTCACGAGATGGTCTCCTTGACCAGTTCCTCCGCAGCTTCCGCCAAGAGCGTGTCGGCGGCTTCCCCGTATACTGCCTCGCGCCCGATCTCCAGCAAAACGGGAACTGCGAGCGGTGAGACGCGATCAAGCGCATTATGGACGATTCGACCCTTCACGCGCGAGAGCATCTCGCCAAGCCGCCGAATGTCAAGCAGACCCGCGGCGGCATCCGCGCGCGCCGCGCGCAGCAGGAGGTGCTCGGGTTGATGCTTGCGCAGCACGTCGTAGATGAGGTCGCTCGAAATGGTGAGCTGGCGCCGTGTCCTTTCCGCGTCGGGGAAACGTCGTTCGATCAGCCCGGCAATGATCGCGCAGTTGCGGAAGGTGCGCTTCATCAAGGCCGACTCGGCAAGCCATTCCTCCAGATCGTCGCCCAGCATGTCGTGATCGAACAATCGTGCGAGCGGCAGATCACCACGGCGGATGTGCAGGCCGAATTCCCCGAGGCCCCAGACGGCGAGGGCATATTCGTTGGCGACAAACCCGAGCGGTCGCAGCCGTGCGCGCTCCAGCCGGCGCGTGAGCAGCATGCCGAGGGTCTGATGCGCGAGGCGACCCTCGAACGGATAACAGACGAGATAATGCTTATCCGCGCGTGGAAAGGTCTCGACCAGGAGGTCGTCCCCACGCGGCAGCAGCGAGCGCTGTCGTTGAATTTCCAGCCATTCACGCACCTGCCCTGGCAGCGCGCGCCAAGCCTCGGGATCGGAAAGTATCCTGCGAACCCGTGCGGCGAGGTAGGTCGACAGCGGGAACTTCGCGCCGGCGTAAGACGGGACTTTCGGTTCCTTGGCGTCTGCCCGCGAGACATAAACCTCATCTTCCACCAGCGCCTCGTACTTTAGAACTTCGCCGGCAAAGACGAACGTGTCGCCCGGGGCGAGCGTCTCGATGAAATATTCCTCGACCTTACCGAGCAGTCGTCCGCCGCGGGGGATGCGCCTGCGGGACGTTCGGGAGCGGACCAGACGGACCTTGACCATTTCCTCCTCGATGATCGTGCCGACATTCATCCGATAGCGCTGTGCGACTCGCGGATGGGTGATGCGCCAACGCCCGTCCCTGCCCTGCCTTATTTTGGCAAATCGTTCGTAGGCCTTGAGCGCATAGCCGCCGGTTGCAACGAAGTTCAGCACGGAGTCGAAATCGGAACGGGAAAGGCCCGCATACGGGGCGGCCGTGCGGATTTCTTCGTACAATTCTTCGGCATGAAAAGGAGCGCTGCAGGCACGACCGAGAACGTGTTGCGCCAACACGTCAAGTGAACCCGGGCCCACGGGCGGCGTGTCCTGCGCGTTTTCGGCAATGGCCTCGAGCGCCGCACGACATTCCAGTACCTCGAAGCGATTGGCCGGCACGAGCACCGCTTCCGACGGCTCCTCGAGGCGGTGATTGGAACGCCCTATCCGCTGCATGAGCCGCGAGGCCCCTTTGGGCGCGCCCACATTGATGACGAGGTCGACGTCGCCCCAGTCCACGCCGAGATCGAGCGAGGACGTGCAGATGACCGCCCGGAGACGGCCTGCGGCCATGGCGTCCTCGACCCGGCGCCGCTGCGCGACGTCGAGCGAGCCGTGGTGCAAAGCAATGGCAAGATTGTCGTCATTCGCGCGCCACAGCTCTTGAAAGAGGAATTCCGCCTGACTGCGCGTGTTGACGAATACCAGCGTCGTCCTGTGGGCCTTGATCAGCGCGTAGATCTCGCCCAGCGCATGCGACGCGGAATGTCCAGCCCAGGGAAGATGTGCCCGCGTCTCGAGCATGACCACACGCGGAGCCGCTCCCCCCTGCGCCACCACAAGATCGGCAAGCGCGGTTCCTTCCGGTGGCTGCGGCACAAGAAAGCGACGGAGGTCATCGGGCTCGGCAACGGTCGCCGAAAGTCCGATCGCGCTCATCCGCGGCGAAAGGGCAAACAACCGCGCAAGGCCGAGCGACAACAGGTCGCCGCGTTTGGAAGCCATCAACGCGTGCAGTTCGTCGAGCACAACGCGCCGCAGCGTGCCGAACAGATAGGGCGCATCAGCCGACGCAAGCAGCAATGCCAGTTGTTCCGGCGTCGTCAGCAGGATATCGGGCGGGTAGCGGCGCTGCCTTTGCCGTCTCGATGCCGGCGTGTCGCCGGTACGGGTTTCGATCCGCACGGACAGGCCCATATCGCGGACCGGGCCTGCAAGGTTGCGTGCGATGTCGACCGCGAGCGCCTTGAGCGGCGAAACATAAAGCGTATGCAGGCAGTCGACGTCGCGGGAATGAGTCATCCCCGGTTGCCGCCCGTGTTTCGATGACGCGGGCTTCAGCTCAAATAGGTCAATCAACGACGGCAGGAAGCCGGCAAGCGTCTTGCCGCCGCCGGTCGGCGCGATGAGCAATGCGGAACGCCCCGCCCGCGCCTTGGCTACCAGCTCGAGTTGATGCATGCGCGGCGTCCAGCCCCGGCCGGCAAACCAACGCATGAATGGTTCTGGTAGGCACGACGCTTGGACAACGCCAAACGCAGTTGCGGTTTCCATGCTGCAAGTCTAAGTCATGACCCCGTGAGGCGTCTCCTACGGTGGTGAAGTTCGGTGGGAGACGGACGATCGTTAGCGTCCCAGGAGATCAAGCCATGGCCGACGGCGGCATGAGCAGGGTTTTCGGCGGCTCCCCGGTCGCGGTCATCGGCCGCTTGATCCTCCTGTCGATCCTGGTCGGGGTCGTGTTGTCGGCGCTCGGGGTCGACCCTTTCGACATCGTGCGCAGCCTCGAACGGTTGATTCGCTCGATTTGGAACATGGGTTTCGACGCGATCCGCCGGCTGTGGCGTTACTTTCTGCTCGGCGCGGTGATCGTCGTCCCCATCTGGATCATCATGCGTCTCGTGAATGCGCCGCGGGGAAAATGACGTGCCGTCCCGAGCGCATCCGCCCCGCGATCAGGACCCTTCGGGCTTCGCCGATACGCCCGATTGGCACGTGATGTCGATTGTGCAGCAGAGCGCCGAAAAACCCGAAAAGCGGTGGGCGAAGTACAATTTCCGTATCCGGAACGAGAAGCCGGCAAATCTTCCGTGCGCCGGGGGCCGCAGGACTTGAACGTGATCTCAATACTGCGCATTCCGACTCCCCGAAGCCATTCTTCAGCGGCCTGCCAACGCGAATTTCGGTGATATTGACCTCTCATTGCGAGCGCGGTGCGAGCGCAGGAAGCAAGCCAGAATCGAATAGGCCGACACCGGATTGTTGCGTCGTCCCTGCGCGGCTCCTCGCAATCGCTGTGCCGAATCGGTCGGATTGAGACCCGCGCTAAACCGGCCAAGTTTCCGCCGTAATTGCCGCCGCGTCGATTCCGACCATGGATGCGAGCGAACCGCGATTGCCACGTTTGACGGCGGCGAGAAGCGCCCCCTTGATCTCGGCCAGAAGACCGAAGCCGCGGTAGATGAGCGCCGTATAAAGCTGGAGGAGGGACGCCCCCGCCTTCACCTTGGCGATTGCGGCGGCCGGCGAATCGATGCCGCCCACCCCGATCAGCGGGAAGGCGCCCTCGGCGCGCACGAATGTCTCCGCCAGCATGCGTGTGGACAATCTGAACAAGGGCCGCCCGGAAAGGCCGCCAGCCTCACGTGCCTTTTCGCGTTCGCGCAGGCTTGGCGGCCGCGCCACGGTCGTGTTGGAGACGATCATCCCATCAACACCGTGCTTGCGTGCAATTCCGACCACGTCGTCAAGGCCCGACAGCGTGAGATCGGGGGCAATCTTGAGGAGTACCGGCGGTCGGCCGGTACCGCCGCCTGCTCTGTCCCTCGCCGCGAGCACACGCTTCAGCAGGTCATCGAGGGCCTGCGCCTCCTGCAGGTTGCGCAGACCGGGCGTATTGGGGGAGGAGACATTGACGGCGAGGTAACCCGCCGCGGGGGCGAAAAGCTCGACCAAGCGGGCATAATCAGCCGCCCGGTCGGCCGAGTCGCGATTGGCACCAATATTGACCCCGACGATGCCGCTCCCCTTCCTACGCTTCGCGAGGCGTTCGGCAACCGTAGCGGCCCCTTCATTGTTGAAGCCGAGCCGATTGATCGCGCCCTCATCGGCGTCGAGCCGAAACAGCCGGGGACGCGGATTGCCATGTTGCGGCCGGGGCGTGACGGTCCCTACCTCGACGAAGCCGAATCCGGCCCACAGCAGCACGTCGGCCACCTCGGCGTTCTTGTCGAAGCCCGCCGCGATCCCGAGCGGGTTCGGAAAGGTAAGGCCCAAGGCGCGGACGGCCAGTTCGGGCGGATCGAGCGGCCGTTTCGGCCGCGGCATGAGGCTCAGGGCCCTGATGGCCAGCCGGTGGGCATCCTCAGGGTCGAGTGCCCGCAAGATGGGGCGGGACAAGCGGTCAAAAAGCCCGATCACTGCGGCTCCGCGAGACTTTCCGCCTCGACCCTATGGAGACAAAGGGCGGCCCGTTCAAGGCGGCAGCGGAAAAAAGTTGTTGCAAAGACCTCCCGATTCACGGTTATAATTCCTAAATTTTAGAGAACAGTCACAGAGGGATCATCCCCGACTGCCAACTGCTGCGATACAACCATGCTCACACACAACCAAATTTGGACTGCTTTGGACCGTCTCGCGGCGCACGCCGGCCTGACGCCTTCCGGCCTCGCTAAGAAGGCGGGCCTCGACCCGACAACGTTCAACAAGTCGAAGCGCATAACCCCCGAGGGGCGGCCGCGCTGGCCGTCCACCGAATCGGTGGCAAAGTCGCTTGCCGCCACCGGCACCTCGGTCGAAACCTTCATGACCTTGCTGACGGAGAGCGGCAAGCCGCCAGTTACCAACGTGCCGTTGATCGGCTTCGCGGAGGCGGGCGCCGGCGGCTATTTCGACGACGGCGGCTTTCCGGTCGGCAAAGGCTGGGAAGCGATCCCCTTCCCTGCGCTCAATGACGAGCACGCCTACGCGCTCGAGATCTCGGGCGATGATTTCAAGCCCGCCTATCGCGACGGCGATATTCTCATCGTATCCCCTTCCGCCCCGGTGCGACGCGGCGACCGCGTCGTGGTGAAGACACGGGACGGCGAGGTCATGGTGAAAGAACTCCGCCGCAAGAACGCCAAGAACATCGAACTGAAACCGCTCAATAGCGAGCACCGCGATCGGATCTTACCGATGACCGACGTGCTGTGGGTCGCGCGTATCGTGTGGGCCAGTCAATAGGCGCCGCGGTTTCGCTTCCCGCGCCTTGCGAAGGGAGCAATGGACACGAGCGAGAAACGCTCGTGCACCCCGCGCGGCGTTGCCCGTCCCGTCGCTCGATCTGCCAGGGCTCCGCGTCGAAGGCGGAAAACCTTACGCGCTGCGTGCCAGCGCGCCGTCGATCATTGCAACGGTGTTCTGCAAACCGTAGACGGCGACGAAGGAGCCGAACCGCGGACCCTGCTTCTGCCCGAGCAGGACCTGATAGAGCATGTTGAACCACTCAAGCGAAACGCCCGGCTTGCCATCTTTGGCTTTTTTCGCTTCATCGAGGAAGGGCGGCCGACGGCCGATTTCATAGACGACATCCTGGATTCGTTCTGCGCTACTGTCGGCGGGCAGCTGCGCCAGGGCGTCACGCAGATCCGCGAGCGCGACGCGTTCGACCTCCGTTGGCGCGCGAAATTTTTTATGAGGTTGAACGAAATCACGGTAGTAATGGATGGCATAATGGACAAGCTCGTCGAGCTCGGGATGGGTCTTCGGCGTCACGCCGGGCCGGTAACGGCCGATGAACCCCCAGAGAGTATCTGCATTCTCGGCATTTGACGACGAAACCAGCGTCAAGAGCATCTGGAAGCTGACGGGCATGTCCACGCTCGGCGGATTGCCGGCATGAATATGCCATACCGGATTGGCCAATCGCTGGCGTGCGTCCTGCTGTTCGTACGATTTGAGCAGCTGGTAGTATTCGTCGACACAACGGGGAATAACATCAAAGTAGAGCTTTTTTGCGGTCTTCGGCTCGCGATACATGAACAAGGAGAGGCTCTCGGGAGTGGCATAACGAAGCCATTCTTCGATCGTGAGGCCATTGCCCTTCGACTTCGAGATCTTCTGCCCGCGCTCGTCAAGGAACAACTCATAGTTAAAGCCCTCCGGCGGAGTACCGCCCAGCACGCGACAGATTTCTCCCGAGAGCCTGACCGAATCGATGAGATCTTTGCCGGCCATCTCGTAATCAACGCCCAGCGCAACCCAACGCATCGCCCAATCAGGCTTCCACTGCAGTTTGCAGCGGCCGCCAGTGACCAGCGTGGTCACGCGCTCCTTTGTGCTGGGATCTTCATATGTAATCGTACCGGCTTCAGCATCGTGCGCGACGACGGGCACCTGCAGGACAACGCCGCTCACCGGATCGATGGGCAGGAAGGGCGAATATGTCGCTGCACGCTCCTCCCGCAAAGAGGGCAGCATGATGCGCATGATCGCATCGAATTGCGCCAGGACCTTGAGCAAGGTTTGATCGAAGCGTCCCGACGTATAGCATGCCGTCGAGGAGAGGAACTCGTAGTCAAACCCAAACCGGTCGAGAAAAGCGCACAATCGCGCGTTGTTGTGGGCGCCGAAACTCTCATGCGTGCCGAAAGGATCGGGTACCCGGGTTAACGGTTTGCCGAGATGCTTCTCCAGCAATTCCTTGTTCGGGACGTTGTCCGGCACCTTGCGCAGGCCATCCATGTCGTCGGAGAAGGCGATGAGCCGGGTCTTGATCTTGTTGTCGGTTAGCACGCGAAACGCGTGCCGGACCATGCTGGTGCGCGCTACCTCGCCAAACGTGCCGATATGCGGCAGGCCGGAGGGGCCGTAGCCGGTTTCAAAGACGACCTCTTCCTTGGGCCGCCGCTTCAGGCGAGTCACGATTTTGCGTGCCTCCTCAAACGGCCAGGCACCGGACTGCTCGGCGATTTCGCGTAGACTTGTGACGGTCTCTGCCAGCGACATGATGATCCTCGCGCGAGACACTATGAACCCGCGGCGCCGACGTCAAACACCACCGTCAAAACGGACTTATGGGAAAATAACGCAGCCACAGGTCGGTGAAGCGTCCGCTCTCCCAAAGCCGGAACAACGCCCAATTGAAAGCCCGCCGCAGCACGTCGTTGTTCTTGCGAACCGCGATCCCGACGCCATCGCCGAAATAACGGCTTTCAAGGTACGGCCCGCCGCGAAATTCGCAGCAGCCCGCCGATGACGTGCCGTTAAGCCAGAAAGCAAGAGAAATGCCGTCGCCGAACAAAAAATCGACCTCCCCTTTCATCAGGGCGGCACGCGCGGCTTCCGCATTGGGATAGGACCGCACCTCGGCTTCGGTGAACAACGTCTTGAGATAGGCTTCGTGCGCCGTGCCGGCGACGACGGCGACTTTCCGGCCCTCCAGCGCCTGGGGCGTGATGACCTTGAGGTCGAGGTCCCGCCGCGTCACGAAACGCGCCGGCGTACGGTAGTAGGGATCGCTGAAATCGACACGCGCGCGCGCCTCGGCAGTTTCGGCAAGCGACGCGATCACGGCGTCGCCCTGGTTTTTGGTGAGCGCGTCGATCAGCGTGTCAAAGCGGCGCATCTGGACGGTGCAGGTGACCTTGATCTCCTCGCAGATCATTCGGGCGAGATCGACGTTGAAGCCGGTCGGCGCGCCGTCGGGGCCGGCGAAATTGAACGGAGGATAGTCCGTTTCCGTGAGGAATCGGATGACGGAAATACGCGACAGATCCGGTCGCTCCGGCCGCCGACGCGGGTCCCAAAATCCGGGAACTGCCGTCGTGTTGACGAGTCTGCCGGGAGGCTCGGAGGGCTCCCCGGACATGGCGGCCGGCGGAGCCGGCGCGAGCGGGGCAGGCTGTTGCGCCATCGCGACGACGGTCACGCCGGCGGCCAGAGCCGCCGAAAGGGCTTTCAGGAGCCGCCGAGCAAACCTAGACATTGAATGCCCCGTCATCGCGCGTTCACAAACATGACATCCGATCGAGGCGGGTCGGGGGCAGTCTCTGAAGGCCACCCTCATCCGCCCCGATGCAGGATCCAACTTATCCGCCCGTGAGATGCTTTACGATCTCCGGGATCGGCATCTTGACCAGATCCTTGTCCACTTCCGCCCGCACCGCCGCCCGCAGGGCATTGCCGAGCGACGATCGCAATATGCCGAGCGCGCGGGGCGGCGCTACGAGTATCACCGAGTTGGTCTTGCCCGCGTTCACGGCGGCGTCAAGGTGTTGCGCCAGCCGGGTGAGGAATGCTCGTTCGGCCTGCGCGTGCCAATCCGTCTGGTCGACGGCGCTGCGCACGCCGCCAATCGAATGCATGACCCGGCCGGGCGCGTCGCTTCCCTGCTCGCGAGTGGCCGGATCGTTCTGTTTGAAGACCTCGACAGTCCGGAGATCCGGCGATCGGCCGCGTCCCGTATTGCAGAGCACCAGCGCCTTGGACCCATCACAGACGACGACCCATTCGCCACGACGGATGAGCAGTCCCGACATGATCCGTCTCCTCAAACACACCTATACCCTCGAACATCGGCCAGCTTTCAACGTCTTCGGGTTGAACCGCGCTGCGTCGGATCAAACTCGCAAGGATCGAACCGGTTGCTACACGACAACTGCGCCGACTCACGGGAAGCTGGCAAGCGCTACGAGGCGGCACTGCAAGGGTCGGCTAGTTCGTGCCGTCGAGCAACCGGCGGGCGATGACCTGCGCCTGGATCTCGGCGGCGCCCTCGAAAATGTTGAGTATGCGCGCATCGCATAGAATCCGCGAGACCGGGGACTCGAGAGCGAAGCCGTTGCCGCCGTGGATCTGCACAGCATTGTCGGCGTTCGCCCATGCCACGCGCGCCGCCAAAAGCTTCGCCATGCCGGCTTCCAAATCGCAGCGGCGACCCGAGTCTTTTTCTCGAGCGGCATGGTAGGTCAGCTGGCGCGCGATCATGATTTCGGCGGCCATCATCGCGATCTTGTCGGCTACACGCGGAAACTCCACGATCGGACGGTTGAACTGGAGGCGATTCTCGGCGTAGCTCAGTGCCAGCTCCATCGCCGCCTGCGCGACGCCGATCGCACGCGCCGCCGTCTGAATTCGCGCGGACTCGAAAGTCTGCATAAGCTGCTTGAAGCCAAGGCCTTCGACGCCGCCAAGCAAATTTTCCGCTTTCACCTCGAAACCATCGAAGGCAATCTCGTATTCCTTCATGCCGCGATAGCCTAGCACCGGGATTTCCGTTCCGCTCATCCCTTTGACCGGAAACGGTTCTGCATCGTTGCCGCGAGGCTTTTCGGCGAGCAGCATCGACAGACCGCGGTGGCCTTGTTGTGTCGGATCGGTCCGTACCAGCAGCGTCATAAGATCCGCACGTACAGGATGCGTGATCCATGTCTTATTGCCGTAGACTTTGTATACATCGCCCTCGCGGACCGCGCGGGTCTTGATCGAGGCGAGATCGGAACCAGTATCGGGTTCGGTGAACACTGCTGTCGGCAGCACTTCGCCCGAAGCGATCCTCGGCAGCCACTGTCGCTTCTGCGCATCGGTTCCCGCTGACAAAATCAACTCGGCGGCAATCTCGGAACGGGTGCCAAGCGATCCTACCCCGAGATAGCCGCGTGAAAGCTCTTCGGAGACCACACACATCGATTCCTTGCCGAGACCCGTGCCTCCGAATTCTTCCGGAATGGTCAGCCCGAATACGCCGAGCGCGGATAACCGGTCCACCACATCGAGCGGAATGTAGCTGTTGGCGAGATGCCACTGCTGCGCCTGACCTGCGACCTCATTGTCGGCAAACCTGCGCATTTCATCACGAATTGATTCCAACGTCGCATCAAGTCCGCAGTTGCCGAACGTCGCCCCGTGGCTCGACCGCATCAGGGCGATGAGACGGGCGCGCCGTTGCGCGGTGTTGCCGTCGACAATGAGGGATTGGACGGCCGGAGTGACGCGTGCGGCCACCTGACCGGCGGCAAGACCGAGGTCGGCCGGCCGCACGATCTCGTTCTGGCTCATCGGAATCCCGCCCAGGATCTGCGCAAGGTATTCGCCGATGCCGATCCGAACCAGCACCTCCTCGACTTCGCCGAGCTCTCCTGCATCGGCCATCCGCGCTGCATAAAGACCGAGCTGACGCAAAGCTTCGACATAGGTGGCGAGCCAGGCAAGCCCGTGGGCGGCGCGTTGCTCGCGGTCGAGCAGATTGCCGCTGATCCGGCCGTTGGTCATCACCCGCGCTCGCAACGCCGCCGTCGCGTCGGCGAGGAGCGCGGCGAGCGCCTCCGTCGCCTCGCGGCAGAGGCCCGGCAGGTCTGCCTCCCTAAGGGTGGAGGAAGCTGAGATGGGCATCGGCAATCCCGCGGTTTCGTCGCGGTCCTGCAGACTATGCGTGCGGTGCACAATTGCAAGGCGGCAACGCGCCCACCGCCGAATATCCGGCTTTTTCCCCCAATTGCTACAAAATTAACCATTTCGGAGTTCCATGCGGGTGTCACTGACGCAATTCCGGCCACCCCGCATCAACCTCGGCGACACGGCATGGAGCGCGCCCGGTCAAATCTGCGACGGCTACTCCACTACGCCGGTGCGATCTCGGTGCGCACGCGTATTGTACTGCTCGCGCTGATTCCGCTGGTCGGCTTTCTTGCCAACGGGGTGACGTTCATCTCCGGGGAAGGCGGCGTCTCCGCCGCCTTTCATACTGCCGAACGAGCCCGTCAGCTCGCCGACGCAAGCCGCGATTTCAAGATCGCCGTTGCCGCCATGCGGATTGCGGCGAAGGACTTCATCGTCTCGCCGCGTCATGCGCAGATCGAGACATTCAACGCCTCGCGCGACGACGCCGGCAGGAGCCTCAGCCTGATTGAGCATACGCTTAACGGCTCGGGATCGGAGGACATCGCCGCGCTGCGCAGCACGCTCAATGAGATCAAGGGTTATTTTGACAAGCTGGTCGCCGAGCAGCGCACGCTCGGATTTACGGAAAATGACGGCCTGCGCGGAGAGCTCCGATCAGCAGGAAACGCCATCGAGCGCGCCATCAACGACAACATGACATGGCTTGCAAGCACCGACGCGCAGAAACTGCGCATGTTGCTGCTCGCCATGCAGCATTATGTGATGGAATATCGACTCGATGCAACCGATCTCACGCATCAGCAATTTGTCTCGGCCTACAAGACCTTTACAGATACTTTCGCGAATATCGATGGCACCCCGGAGATGAAGCAGAAGCTCGAGCACGAAGTCACGCACTATGCGGACACGTTCGAGCGCTGGATCGCGGTGAGCGACCGCGCTCACCCCTTGCGCGCACTCCTGGATGTCGACAGCGAGAGCCTTTTGCCGCGGGCGGACGCGATCATCCAGTCGGCCAATGCAGTGGCAAGCCGCGCCTCGGCGGCGCTCGCCGCGTCGCAATTGCATACTCGAGCCGGCATCATCGCCGTCGGTGTCGCCATGGTGATTCTCGGCCTCGGTCTGAGCTGGCTGATCGGGAGGAGCATCACGCGGCCTCTCAACGGGCTTGCGGCGGTCATGAAACGGCTCGCCGAAGGCGAGATCGGGGTTCACATCCCGGCGACCGGGCTGCGCGACGAGATCGGGGCAATGGCCCGCAGCGTGATCGTGTTCCGCGATAACATGATCGATCGCGATCGCCTGTCCGCTGCACAGGCGAAAGAAAGCGAGGCGCGCGAACGGCGAGCAAGCTCGATAGCGGCAACGATCGGTGAATTCAAGCATTCGGTCGAAGCGGCGCTGGAAAAGCTCCGGTCCACGTCAACAAAGCTTGAAATGAGTTCCACAAGCCTTAACAAGGCCGCCGACACCGTGTCCTCGGAAGCCGCGAGCGCCGAGCAGCGCGTCATCGCGGCGTCGGAGAACGTCACGGCGGCGGCGGGTTCTGTGGAGGAACTGGTCGTGTCCATCGGCGAAATCGCCCAACAGGCCGCCAAATCGACGGATGTGGCCGCACGTGCCGTTTCCGAGGCCGAAAGGACGGTTGCGACCATGGCCGACCTCGCCGGCGCGGCAACCCGCATCGGCGAGGTCGTGGGCCTCATCCAAGCGATCGCGGGCCAGACCAATCTGCTGGCGCTCAACGCCACCATCGAGGCGGCGCGCGCCGGGGAATCGGGCAAGGGCTTCGCCGTAGTCGCCTCCGAGGTCAAATCACTTGCCGCACAAACGGCCAAGGCGACCGAGGAGATCGCTCAACAGATCGAGTCCATTCAATCCGCGGCCGCCGACGCTTCGCAGGCAATCGAGCAGGTCAACATCATTATTCGCGACCTCTCGAGCATGGCCACGAGCGTGGCCGCCACGGTCGACCAGCAGAATTCGGCGGTCGCCTCGATTGCAAAGGGCGTCAACCGCGCTTCCGACGAGGCGCGAGTGGGTGCCCAATCCATGAGCCGGGTCGCGGGCGCTTCAAGCGACGCTCGTGCGACGGCCGCCGATGTCAAGAATCTCGCCGACGCGGTCGCCCTTGAGGCCGAAAATCTCGAGGCCGAGGTGCGCCAATTCCTGCTCAACGTGCAGTCGGCATAGGCCCCGCGCCCGCTTCCGCGCATTGATCCTTGCGCGCTTCGACCTGGTGTCAGGGCGAAGAGAGCCTGCCCGATGCATCGCGCACGGGCAAAAAGGCGCGCCGCTCCCGACCTGCCCTCGGAGTCGATCGACGACGTAAGGAACGGCCGCGGCGTGGCGGATCACCAATGGGTCGGGCCAAAGGTCATCCGCCGCATTCGGGCCGCGCTCTGCACCGCCTCTTCCCGGATGGTTCCACCGACCCGCGCTGCTGCCGACGCAGGCCGTGGCGACGCCATTGCGTGCGTGCCTGGCTTGCAAAACCCCGACCCGTTGCCAATCTGACCATGGTGCCTGTTCTGGAGCGGTCTTTTGTACTCTTGGCTTTTGCCCTTCCGCCTCGCGGCCGACGCCTTCCGTCACTTTCTCGCTGACGACGGCTGGGCCATCGCAAGCCATATCGCGCTCTCAACCCTCATGGCGATGTTTCCATTTCTCATCGTCATCACGGCGCTGGCCGGGTTTCTGTTCGGCTCCAAGGAGCTCGCGGACGAAGCCGCACGCATCCTGCTCGAGGCCTGGCCGAAAGAAGTCGCAGCGCCGATCGCCGCGGATGTCACGGGCGTGCTCACCAATACACGCGGCGACGTACTGACCTTCGGCCTTGTTGCGGCCATCTATTTCGCCTCGGGCGGCGTCGAGAGCCTACGCGTCGGTCTCAACCGCGCTTATGACCTGACCGAAACGCGCGCCTGGTGGCTGCTGCGCTTGGAATCGATCCTGTTTGTTCTTATCGGCGCCGTGGCGATGCTGGCCTTCTCCTTTCTGGTGGTCTTTGCCCCCTTCCTTTGGGGAAGGCTTGTCCATTACGTGCCGCAGCTTGCGTCGTTCGATTATCTGGTCACCGTCACGCGCTACGCGGTAGCGGCGGTCGTCCTGGTGATCGCACTGCTCGCCGTCCACCTTTGGCTTCCCGCAGGAAAGCGTTCGCTTCGGGATATTACGCCGGGTATCATTGCGACCCTGTTACTGTGGCTCGTGAGCGGCGCCGCGTTCGGCCGTTATCTCGCCAACTATGCCTTTGCCTATGTATCGATGTATGCGGGACTCGCATCGGCCATGATCGCGCTGGTCTTCCTCTATGTCTGTGCCTCAATCTTCATTTACGGCGGCGAACTCAATGCCGTTATTCGGCAGGCGCGCCATAAGGCGTTGTGAAGCGCGGCTGGATTCGATCCGCATGCCATGTCCCTGCTGCGTTTTTCGCAAGGCCATGGTTCACGTCCTGACCCGTTCAAGCCTCGCCGGCGAACGCCAGCACGTCTTCGAGACTCCTGAGCCCCGTCGCCGGCGCGTTGACCATCACCGCCATATTGCCCGGCGGATGCTGGTTCTTCCACATCATTGTGTGCGCCTTTGGAATGTCGTCCCAGGAAAAGGTCTTGCTGAGGCAGGGATCGATACGCCGCTCGAGCACGAAGCGGTTGGCCGAGGAGGCCTGCTTCAGGTGTGCAAAATGCGAGCCCTGTATGCGCTTCTGCCGCATCCAGACATAACGCGCGTCGAACGTGAGGTTATAGCCCGTGGTCCCGGCACAGAACACCACCATTCCGCCGCGCTTGACAACCATGCAGGAGACCGGGAAGGTCTGCTCGCCGGGATGCTCGAACACAATGTCGACGTCGCGTTTCCCGGTGATGTCCCAAATCGCCTTGCCGAAACGCCGTGCTTCCCTGGCCCATTCGTTGTAGGCGGGGGAATTGACCTGCGGCAGCGGCCCCCAGCAATTGAACTGCTTTCGATTGATCACGCCTTTGGCGCCGAGATTGAAGACATATTCCGCCTTCGAATCATCGGAAACGACGCCGATAGCATTCGCGCCGGACGCGGCGGCCAACTGCACGCCGAAGACGCCAAGACCGCCCGACGCGCCCCAGACGAGGACATTGTCCCCCGGCTTCAACGTGTGCGGGGGATGCCCGAACAGCATCCGATAGGCAGTGGCGAGCGTCAACGTATAGCAGGCTGATTCCTCCCACGTCAGGTGCGCCGGTTTCGGCATCAATTGCCGCGACTGGACGCGGCAGAACTGCGCGAATGAACCGTCTGGCGTCTCGTAACCCCAGATGCGTTGCGAAGGCGACAGCAGCGGATCGCCGCCGTTGCAATCCTCATCGTCACCATCATCCTGGTTGCAGTGGACGATGACTTCGTCGCCGACCTTCCAGCGTCTTACCTTGCTGCCCACGGCCCAGACCACGCCGGAAGCGTCCGAGCCCGCGATGTGATACGGCTGCTTGTGCACGTCAAGCGTGGAGATCGGCTGGCCGAGCCCGGCCCACACGCCGTTGTAGTTGACTCCGCCCGCCATCACGAGCAGCAGCACCTCGTCCTCGCCGATCGGCCAAGTGGGCACCACCTCAAGCTTGAACGACTGCTCGGGCGGACCATGCCGCTCCTTGCGGATCACCCATGCATGCATCTTCGCAGGAACGTGGCCGAGAGGCGGAATTTCGCCGATCCGGTAAAGATCCTTCAGGGGCGCAAGCTGTTTCTTCGAAGCCGCAGTCGGCATGGCTGACCTCTCCCTTGCCGGTAGTGTGCCGCAATCGATATTGCGACGCAATAAAATGATGGAGGTCCAGAAAACGAATTTTTTCCGCTCATTTTGAATGCTTCGGACTTATTGTTATTGCGTCGCAACGAAAGACACGTCAGACTGGTGGCCGAAAACCGATGCGCGACAAACCCTGGATCTTCCGCACCTATGCCGGCCATTCGACGGCCGCGGAATCGAACGCGCTCTATCGGCGGAACCTTGCCAAAGGACAGACCGGCCTGTCGGTCGCCTTCGACCTGCCGACGCAGACCGGCTACGATTCCGACGACGTCATGGCGAAAGGCGAAGTTGGCCGCGTCGGCGTGCCGGTCTGTCATCTCGGCGATATGCGGGTGCTGTTCGACGGCATTCCGCTCGCCTCGATGAACGTGTCGATGACCATCAACGCGACTGCCGCCTGGCTGATGGCGCTCTATATTGCACTCGCCGACGAGCAGGGCGTGCCGCGCGCGCATCTCCAGGGCACGATCCAGAACGATATCATCAAGGAATATCTCTCACGCGGCACCTACGTCTTCCCTCCGGCGCCGTCGATGCGGCTGACCAAGGACGTGATCCTGTTCGCCGTGCAGGAGGCTCCGAAGTGGAATCCGATCAACGTCTGCTCCTACCACTTACAGGAAGCGGGCGCGACACCGGTGCAGGAACTCGCCTTCTCGCTTGCAACCGCGATCGCCGTGCTCGACGCGGTAACAGCATCTGGCGAGGTCCCTCCGGCAAGAATCGGCGAGGTCGTGGGACGCATCTCGTTTTTCGTCAATGCTGGGCTGCGCTTCATCACCGAGTTGTGCAAGATGCGCGCCTTCACCGAGTTGTGGGATGAGATCACGTATGAGCGCTACGGCGTTGCCGATCCCAGGCAGCGTCGGTTCCGCTACGGCGTGCAGGTCAATTCGCTCGGTCTGACAGAACAGCAGCCGGAAAACAATGTGGCTCGCATTCTGATCGAAATGCTGGCGGCAACGCTGTCCAAGGGTGCGCGTGCCCGCGCCGTGCAACTTCCCGCCTGGAACGAGGCGCTGGGACTGCCGCGACCGTGGGATCAGCAATGGTCACTGCGAATGCAGCAGATTCTTGCCTATGAGACCGATTTGCTTGAATTCGGCGATATCTTCGACGGCTCATTGGAAATCGCGCGCAAGGTCGCGGAGCTGAAAGCGGCAGCGAAAGACGAGCTCAAGCGCATCGAAGCGATGGGGGGCGCCGTCGCTGCGGTTGAAAGCGGCTACATGAAGCAACAACTCGTCGAGAGCAATACCGCGCGGCTCGAGGCGATCGAGCGCGGCGAGCAGATTGTCATCGGGGTCAACCGATATGTCGACGGCGAACCTTCACCCCTTGCCCATGCGGCCGACGCGATCTGCATCGTCACGGAGGATGCAGAGCGCGTCCAGATCGAACGATTGAAAACATGGCGCAAGCAACGCGATGCTGCGGCAGTACGCGACGCGCTCGAGGAACTGCGTTGCGCGGCGGAAAGCGGCTCCAATATCATGCCGGCCTCGATCCGCTGCGCAAAGGCCGGCGTGACGACGGGCGAATGGGGTTGGACGCTACGCCAAGCCTTCGGCGAATACCGCGCGCCGACCGGCGTCGGGAGTGCCATGCGCAACGACGTCACCGGTCTGGACGACATCCGCGCCGATGTCGATCGTGTTTCGCAGAAACTTGGACGCCGTCTCACCTTTCTCGTCGGCAAACCTGGCCTCGACGGCCATTCCAACGGTGCCGAACAGATCGCGGTGCGCGCGCGTGATGCAGGCATGCACGTCGTGTATGAAGGCATCCGCTTTACGCCCGAAGAGATCGTGAACGCAGCGCGCAAGAAACGGGCGCACCTAGTCGGCCTGTCCGTGCTTTCCGGCAGCCATCTACCGTTGGTGCAGGATGTGGTCCGTCGCATGAGGGATGTGGGACTAGACATCCCGGTCGTCGTCGGCGGCATTATCCCGCCGGAGGACGCCGCTGTGCTTGCAAAAGCTGGCGTGGCCGCCGTTTACACGCCGAAAGATTTCGAACTGAACCGCGTCATGTCGGACTTGGTGCGCATCGTCGAACGCGCCAATGCCGCGACCAATACGTGACCATTTCCTCCTCCTGCCGTATGGCGGCATGCACGTCCGAAGGCGTCACGCCAAGG
>Ga0209810_1003188_pt1 | contig 17748 bp, 14 predicted proteins | sample Coa_R1_7_FD_187159 | JGI IMG/M metagenome (GOLD analysis project Ga0209810, IMG submission 187159) | Surface soil microbial communities from Centralia Pennsylvania, which are recovering from an underground coalmine fire - Coalmine... | ecosystem: Environmental > Terrestrial > Soil > Unclassified...
TGGGATCACCGGCATCCTCCGCCAGTGGAACTATGTCTTCCAGCATGCGGCGGGCATCTTCGAGATCGCCCAACTCCGCTAGAGCGGCCGCGCGCCACATCTGGCCCTCCACTTGGATCCGCGCCCCGGCGCTCGATCCCTCCGCACGTCGCGAGATTTCGAGTGCCCGTTCCGCCGCTTCCAGCTGTTCGGCCGATTGCTCCGTCTCCTGAAAGAGGCCGGCCAGGGCGGCATAGAGCGCGGCCAGGCCCGACAGGGCCCCGACGGGCTCGGCGTCATCCTCAGAGTGGGTGGAGTCAATCGCGCTCAGCAGGCGCCTGATTCGCTCAATGCCTTGTGTGGGAGAACCAGCGAGCGAGTGAGCCCTTCCGATGTTGGCCGTCGTCCACCGTTCTCCTTCCGCGTCCCCAATGGCCCGCTGAAGCGCGGCAGCCCGCTCCAGCACTGCTATGGCCTCCTCGTATTTGGCCACGGTCCGCAATACGATCCCCAGGAAGGCGAGTGCAGCGGCTTCATGAGTTTGGTCTCCAAGCTCCACCGCCAGCTCGACGGAGGTACGGAAGTGGCGCTCCGCCTCGTCATAGGCAAACAGCCGGCGGGCCTCTTTGCCCGCGGCCAGCGAGTACAGGAGCGCTCGTTCGGGATCATCACCCTCCAGGAAGTGCCATGCCAGCTCGGCAAATCGTCGGTGCTCGCCCGACCCGCGAGCATGACCCCGCCGCTCTGACCGACCGTCCTGTTCTCGGCGCCCATTGGCGTGCTCGTCGGCGTCCCGCTTGCCCTCAAGTGATTTGGCGGCGGCGAGATGCAGCCGCCGCCGGCGGCGCGATGGCAGCTCCGCGTAGAGCGTGCCCTGTGTGAGAGCGTGGTTGAACGCGTAGGCATCCCGGCCGGTCTCGCCGACCAAGCCGGCTGCTACAGCCTCTTCCAGCGCCCGCTCCAGCTCGGCCTCATCGCGCCCACACATGCCTGCGAGGTCTTCGAAGGAAAATGCCGGGCCCAGCACGCTTGCCTCACGCAGGATCTCCTGGCTCTCATCGGACAACCGAGAGAGCCGTTGTCCGACAACGGAACGCACGCTCTTCGGAATCTCCAGGTCCTCCAGTGAACGACCCTGCCAGCGGCCGTCTTCCCGGTAGACATCTCCGCGCTCGACGAGCGTACGCACAACCTCCTCTACAAAGAAGGCGTTGCCGTCCGTGTGCCTGTGGACCAGATGGACGAACTCTGGAGCAATCTCTGACCCGCCGAGTGTGGCCGCCATCAGCTCGGCCGTCCCCTGCTCGTCCAGCCGGCGAATCTCGATTTCCTCGACCAGCCTCTCGCGGCCCAGGTCACGCAGTGCTGCTTCCAGTGGATGCTGCCGGTTGACCTCCACGTCTCGATAGGCTCCCACCAGCAGAATCCGATTGGCCCTGGTGTGTCGCGCCAGATGCTGGAGCAGCTCGAGGCTGGTGGCATCGGCCCAGTGCAGGTCGTCGAGTAGCAGCACCACGGGCCGCTCATGGGAAACGGCTTGGAGAAAGCCGGTGACTGCCCAGAAGAGGCGTTGCTGCTCCTCGGAGCCATCCGACCCCGCATTCGCGGCCGCCCCCGAATTGGGCAGAAGGCTCTGTACCTCCGGCCACCGCCGCGGAATCATCTCCCGGACATCCGCCGGGCAGACCGCGTGCAGAGTGGCAAGCGCCTCAAGGAAGGGGTAGAAGGGAACCGTGCTCTCGGGTTCGTAGCAACGGCCCGTGGCCATGATGAAGGAGTGGTTCCGGGCCTTGAGGGTAACCTCCTGCGCCAGCCTTGTCTTCCCGACTCCCGGCTCGCCCGCCAGGAGAACCAGCCGGCCGAAACCGCCCTCAACGGCCTTGATGGCCGCCAGAATGCGGTCGAACTCCTCGTCCCTGGCGACCAAAAGGCCCTCCGGAAGGGCCCCGAGGAAACCACCGATGGGAAGTGGCGCTTCGTCCAGCTCGGATCCGTGCCCGTTGCCGTTCAGCGTCGAGGCAGGTTTGGTGGGATGCCCATCCGGCAGCGGTGTGCCCTCCGGCACCACTCGGATCACTCGCACACGCTCGGCAAAGCCCTTCAGCTCCACCAGTCCGCGTTCACAGTACTCCAAGCCCTTGATTCGGCGTGCCAGATGAACCGCACCCTCGCTGGCCAGGACCTCACCCGGACCGGCCAGGCTGGACAGTCGGGCCGCGAGATTTAGGGCCCCTCCTCGAAATCCTCCCTCAACCGGTACCACCTCCCCCGCGTCGATCCCGATTCCCACCCGTAAGGGCAGGTCCGGAGTCGAGGCGGTTTCGGCAGCGAACATGGCCTGCAGATCTATGGCCGCCTGCAGCGCCTGGCGGGCAGAGGAGAAGGCAGCAACCGCCTCGTCGCCGCGCAGCTCAACCACCACTCCACCGCGGGCGCCGACGCCTTCACGAGCAACCTGAGCAAAGTTGGCCGCCAGGCGCGCCCCCATCTCGTCGCCATACTCTTGGGTGAAGCGCGTGTATCCACGCACGTCCGCCAGCAGGAAGGTCTTCAGCTCCGAGAGCGGGATATCGGCCCGTGCGCGGGACTTGGAAGCTCTAGACATAAACGATTTTCGCAGGTACGAATCCGGGGATGCGGTGATTCCACACACATCTCGACCTTCCTGCCGAACAATACGGCGGAGAGGAGGGTTCAGGTGGTGGCGGCCAGATCCTCGAAGCGGTCGACGTCGGCGCGGATCAGCTCCAGGCTAGATTGCCAGAAATCGGCGGACCGAATGTCGAAGCCGAAGGCGGCCGCCAGCGTGGCGGCGTCCGCGTGGCCGGTCGAAGCCAGAAGGTCGTCGTACTGCGCCCGGAAGGTATCCGGCTCCCGGGTGTAGATCGAGTACAAGCCCAGGCCAAACAGCTGGCCGAACATGTAGGGGTAGTTGTAGAACGGCCGGGAAACGCTGTAGTAGTGAATCTTGGCCGCCCACATGTAGGGGTGGCGCAGGTTGGAATCTAGGCCCTCGCCGTAGGTTTCGTCCTGAGCTTCGAGCATCATCTCCTTCAGCTCTTCGACTGAGAGATCACGTCGCTTGCGGGCCTCATAGATTCGCTGCTCGAAGAGGAAGCGACTGCTGATGTCCACGACCACCTGACACTGATCCTGAAGCGAGGCCTCCAAAATGGTGAGCTGCTCTGCCGGACCCGCATTCTTGAGCACGGCCTCCTTGATCAGGGTCTGACAGAAGATGCTGGCGGTCTCGGCCAGCGTCATTGGAGCCGTGCGCAGCAGCGGCGGCTTCGAGGCCTGGTTGTAGTTGTGGTACGCATGACCCAGCTCGTGCGCCAGTGTGCTCATGGCGTCGTACGACGGGTTGAAGTTGGTTAGCACCCGCGACTCCCCGGCTCGAAGCTTCATGCAAAAGGCGCCGTCCCGTTTCCCAGGGCGCGGCTCGGCGTCGATCCAGTTCTCTCGAAAAGCCTGCGCCGCGAAGTCGCTCAGACGTGGCGAGTAGCTGGCGAACTGCTCGACGATAAAGTCGGTGGCGTCGGCGTAGGACCACTGGCGCTCGCCACCCGAGAGCGGAGCAAATATGTCGAACCAGGCCAGCTTCTCCACTCCCAGCAGCCGCGCCTTGAGGCCCAGGTAGCGCCGGAAGGTGGGGAAGTACTCGCGGGCCGACTGCAGCATTGCATCGAGCGTTTGGCGGTCGATGTGGTTGTTGAAGACGGCGGCGTCAAGGGGAGATGCCCACCGCCGACGGCTCTCGAGGACGTTCGACTGCCCCTTGATGCTGTTGAGCGCTGCCGCGAGCGGAACCTCGTGGCGGGCCCATGCCTCCAGCTCAGCTTCGTAAGCGCGCCGGCGCAGCTCCCGATCCGGGTTCATAGCCAGATTCCGGATCACACTCATCGGCACGTCTTGAATACCTGTCCCGGTATCGAGCGGCACCATGATCTGCGAGGAGACGTTAGACTGCAGGCGGCTCCAGGCTGTTCCGCCACTTGGTTCCAGCTCGGCGGCGAGGTCCTCCTCGGCGGCCGACATCAGGTGCCGGGCGCTCTCCTTTTGCAATTGCAGGAGGTACGCGTGCTCGCCGAGCACGGAAGAACCCGCGACTGCTGATTCGACGTCGATGGAGCCGACCCACCGCGCGAACCGCGTCCAAAGCTGGCTGAGGCGAACAAGGCGCTCCGAAAGCTCGCTGAGCCTTTGCTGTGCAAGGCCATTGCGCGAGTCTGTGGTCACAAAGCTGGAGATATATGCGGACAGCGTCTGAACCGAATCCTGGACGCGATTGAGGGCGCTGAGCGATTGCTCGAGGGCTTGTAGGTCGGAACGTGGGCTAGGCGCCCTCTCGACGCCTATTCCCAGATCGTCGAAGAGCGCTTCCAGCTCCTCGATTCCCTGGACACAGGCTGTGAATCCGGCCTGAAACTCGGCCGACTCCAATCCTGGGTAGACGACTGACATGTCCCACCGGGGCAGCAGTGTGGTCGACGTCATGCGAGACCGAGACCGTGTGTGACTTTCGCCCGTCGGGACCAACCGGCTGAGGTGGGCTCAGTAAGGACGCTCGGCTCCTCTGTCACACCCCCGCCTTCCGCCAAAGGGTCATCTTTGCCTGACAGCCATAGCAGTGGTACCGTCTTGGGCTGATGCCGGGAATGATTCGAAGCACCTTGAGGAGCGGCGACAGATGCTTGCGCTCCAGCGTTCGCCTGCCGCAGTTCGGACACATCCGTTGCGAGAATCGTCCGCGACCCTTTCCCAGGCTGGCCTTGAAGTCTTCTCGGGCGACTTCCATGGGATCGAGGACGTCGGTCGTAGGTGCCCGTTCGGGGCTGGACTCGCTCATTCTGAACTATCTGGCAGGTCGATGCAGCGGCCGCTCCATCACCCGCTCCCGAAAGATCCTGCGTACCAGCGCCGACCGCGGCAGCAGCGACTCGTTCATCTGGACGAATGGCGGGAGGCCGAGCCGAGCGCGATGATGTCGCTCGTTGTACGGCTGCTGCTGGGCAACTGCCGTCCGCAACTCCTCCATGAAGTCGTCGATGACCGCGGCCACGGCATCGGGAGCACCACGACCGCGCCGGCGCAGGGTGAGGTAGTAATCTCGGACTGTGCTCGGTTCGGACTCGGGCGAGAGCCGCCGGACGAGCACGTCGAGCAGGTCGCCGATCTGACCGCCTCGGGCGGTCCCGCTCTCAGGTTCGGAGGCAACCGGCGCTTCCGGCTCTCCCTTGGTGTTGTCCACATTCCGGTCCATGAGGTTTCGATGGGTATTCGAGGTAAAGGCGAACGACGCAACTGTGCAGCCAAACCCGTCACCAGGCCTGCCGACGGGCCTACCGGTAAGGGTGTGGCCGAAGAGAAACGGCGATACCGGAGCGCAGCTTCACGCGCGATGGAACTCATCGATCAGAGCGCAGGCTCATCACGCGCCCCAGTTTACATCACTACTCAGGGCTACATACTATAGACGCTCGCGAGAGCGACCATGAAGAGCAAGACGCCTACCAATCCCAGGGCTCCCTGTACTCCCACCGCCGTGGTTATGGCGCCGATAGCAAGTAGTGGTGGGATGGCGATGGCCGACTGCAGCGTCTGCTGCATGGCCAAGACGCGGCCGCGCACGCGTTCGGAAGCCCGCTCCTGAACGATGGTTTGGATGGGTGCATTGATGAACGAGACCTCCATGCCGGCGAGCAGACTGATGGGCATCATGATCAGGATCATGGCCACATCCGGCGGTAGACGCAGCCCCACAAGGGTGAACGGCAGCCAGAACTCGTGTGAGAGCGAGGGAACATCCGCCAGGCCGAGGATCGTGACGCTCAGCGCCAGGAGCGCCACAACCACCAGCCGGTCCTTGCGCAGCCGCTCACCCCAGTGACCGAGGATGAACAGGCCGACTCCCAGCCCCAGCCCTGCCGGCGCCAAAACGAAAAACATGCTGTTGGCGTTGGTGATGTGCAAAACGCTGCGAACGAATCCTGGTGCGATCTCGGCCAGGATGAGAAGCAGGGCTGGGGCAAACGAAATCTGCACCAAGGCCATCAGCAGCTTGCGGTCCGCCAGGATGAAGCGAGCGCCTTCGGCTAGGTCGTGCCAGACCTTTCCGGCGGCGTCGAGGAAACCTGAATGTGCCACCACGGTCCGGCGTCGGGTGGCAGGCGGGAGCAGAAACAGGATAAGGCCGGCAAAGCTGAACAGCCCGATCAGGAAGAACAGGGTGAAGTCGGTGCCCCCGAAGTTCAGCAGAATCGGCGCCAGGACGAACCCGCTGAGCTGCGACGCCATGGCGGTGCCCTGGAACAGCGAGTTGGCGGTGATGAGCTGCTCCTTGCGCACGATCAGGGGGATCGTCGACCCCTCGGCTGGTTGAAAGGGCTGGCTGATTACCGCCACGAAGAAGGTGATCAGGTACAGTGCCTCGCCTGAGCCCTGGAAGAAGAGGTAGCCGACAACCGCGGCGGCTCGAATGAAGTTGGTGCCGATCAGCACCGACTGCTTGCTGACGCGATCGACCAGAACTCCCGAGACGCTGCTGAACAGGACGGTCGGGAGCTGCACCATGACGATGATGCCGCCGACGCCCAGGACGTTCCCTCCGGTCAGGTTGGCGATCAGGATGATCAGGACGTACCAAACGCTGTTCTGGGCGCTCTGGGAGGTTATCTGGGCCGCCCACAGAGCGAGGAATGACCGATTGCGCAGGACGCTGCCGAAGCCCTGGCCTTCCGGGATCAGCAGCCCGACGTGTTCGATCAGCGGCGGGTGCACGCCGGTGTGAGCCGGCGGCAGCTCCTGGGCCTCGGGCCGGTTCTGCTGCCCGTCCTGCTCCTCAGCCTCGGGCTGCTCGAGCGACGGCTCTGGGTAGCTGCTCACACACCAGCCTCTCGAAGATCTGCTCGTAGGCCGCGATCATCGCCTGTACTCCATGATGCAGCGCAGTCTCACGCGCTGCTCTGCCCATGGTCTCCCGCCTCATACCATCCTGGAGGATGCGGACGATCGCTTCTGCGAAGGCCGGAGCATCGCCCCTTCCCACCAGGTAGCCGTTTATACCAGGCTTGACCAGCTCAGGCAAGGCACCCGCCCCAACAGCTACGACCGGCAATCCGGATGCCATGGCTTCCAGGGTCGAGATGCTTTGCAGCTCTACCGGGGACGGCATCACATAAAGGCTCGCCTGCCGGTAGACGTTTGGCAGCTCGACCTCCGGCACATAGCCGCTGAATTCGACTCGGTTGGTCAAGCCGGCTTCGGCTACCGCCTCCTCCAACCGTCGCCGGTCCGTACCTTCGCCGCCGATCCGGAAGCGCGCGTCCATCCGCTCAACTACGTACGGAATGGCAGCAATGAGCGTGTCCAGCTCCTTCTCTGCATCCAGCCTGCCTGTATAGAGGACGAGCGGAGTACCAGCCTGCTGCGATTCGTTAGGCGGCGCGAAGCGGTCCGCGTCGACACCGTTCGAGATCGCCACGACTGGGCGACGGAATCCCAAGTCTTTCAGCTGGACCACCGCGGTCTGTGTTGGCGTGGCCACGACGTCGGCAAGCCCAAGAACTGTCCGGATATGGAAAGAAAATAGTGACTCGACAGCCCGATAGGCCAAGTGATTCCGAAGCCCATAGAGCGAACACTCCGGAATGGTGTGATTCGTGGCCACCACCGGCAGGCCGAGCGCCCGTGCCCAGGCCAGGGCCGTCAGCGAGATGGGAAAGGGATGATGGATGTGCACGACATCGGGCCGCCAGCCACCCAGCATCCGTCTCATATCCAGCAGAGGGAGGCCGGCACGTAGGCGGTATCCGAAAGGGACGCCCAAACTGGCGACGCGATGGATGGGCGGCGGCCCCGGCTCCACATACCGTTTGCCCGTGGGGCTGGCACAAATGATCCGGACCTCGTGTCCCCGTTCCGTCAGGCTGCGTGAGAGTGCCTGCACCAGAGGAGCCGGTCCACCGATCCAGGGGTAGTAGAAGTCCGTGACCTCGAGGATCTTCATGGTGTGACTGCTGGGTGAAGAGTTGGGGCGAAGCTTGGCCGCCTCACCAAACCCCATGATGAGCCCCTGTCTCGCCTAGAGGTCGTCCGACGGTTCCCAGTGAGACGAGCGGGCGTGGATTGACCGGAGCCCTTGCCGCTCGGTCAGACCGCTTTACGCCGAAGCGGCCAGGTACTCGCTCCGCTCGCGCTCGATGCGCCTCCGTTCTCGAAGGTAACGGATATCTGCCAGAGCACTCAGGACGAAGTAGCGGTCGGCACGGTAATAGAAGGACGGATGCAGATAGCAGAGGTTGCGACAGCCATCGCAGAAGGAAAACTCGCCCACCTTCTTCTGCATCTGCTTCCACTTCGGGGTCTCGAAGAACTGGACGATGTTCCAGTCGAACTTTATCCGCTGAGCCACCTTGTGGTAGCAGGGGTACAGCAGGTAGCCGTCTGGCGAGATGGCGAGGGCCGCGTTGGCTGCCTTGCAGCGGGGTTTCTCCTTGACGTTGCCGTCGGCGAAGATCTCGACCTCGGCCATGTTGACGTAGACGTTGCGCTCCTTGGCCAGGTTCTTGGCGATCTGGATGTGCTCCATCGCCACGCCGTCGTTGCCGAAATACTCCCACTCCGGTTGGACTTTCAGGATGAAGTGCTTCTCCCGCGCCATCTTGATCATGTCCGGCAGAAAATGACTGTTCTCGTTGGTGAGGACAAAGATGATCTGGTAGGGCTCGCCAAGCTCGCGGGCAATCCGGATGCTTTCGATAACCGAGTCATATGACTTGTCGCGACGGATAGTGTTGTGCGGCTCGGCCTCAGGCGAGCAGAGGGAGAAGTTGAGGATGTCGAAGAGGCCGCGAAGCTCCTGCGCTTTACGCGGATAGAGGGTTCCGTTGGTGGTCATTTGGGTGCGGAATCCCATATCGCGCGCTGTCTTGAGGAGGTGTGGCATGTCCTTGCGGAGCAGGGGCTCACCTCCGGTGAAGTCGATGAGGCGTACGCCCAGATGCTTGAGAATCCGGAAATGCTCGATTGCGCCGTCGGTTGATGTGTACTGCGAGACCGGCATGATGTCCATGGGGCCGTCGGGAATATTACAGAATACGCAGCGCGCGTTGCACTTGTAGGTGGCGTAGTAATAGGCCATCACAGGCTTGCCGGTCATGGGCCCGGCGGCCAGATCAAACATGTTCGGCAGCGCTGCTCGAAGACTCGGTGCCACGTGAATCCTCCCTCTGAATTCAAGGGGATTCTAGCACATAGTTAAGTGAATCTTTATCAATTGAGGGGGAGTCGTTGGGACTGTGGCGCCTCGGGCGTTAGACTCTCAACATGACCTCGCCTGCATCACGAACCGCTGGTGCCGATCTCCTTATCGCCGAGGCACTCGCCCGCAGAGCGGGCGGCGTGCTCATGTCTTACCGCAATCGGCCTGACCTGCATACCTCGACCAAGGGACCCCTTGACATCGTCACAGCCGCCGACCGGGCCAGCGAGGAGCTGCTCGTGTCCGAGCTGGAGATGGTGTGCCCGATGGATGGAATGGTGGGGGAAGAGGGGGCTCGTCGCCACCAGAACCGCTCTCGGATCTGGTTCATTGATCCACTCGACGGGACCTTCAACTATTCGCGCGGCATTCCCTTCTGGTGTGTCAGCCTGGGGCTGGTTGTGGATGGAGAGATGAAGGTAGGCGTGGTGTTCGAGCCTATCCGGGATGAGCTGTTCGCGGCCGAACGCGGTCGCGGCGCTACTCTCAACGGATCACCCATTCGCGCCGGCTCCCCGCGCACGCTCCTCGAATCGACGGTTCAGATCAACGTCGCCTTCGACCGGGCTACGATTGGGCGTTCTCTAGGCGACATCGACGTGGTAGGCAGGGAGGTCATGCGGCTGCGGAACATGGGCGCGCTGGCGCTGGAGCTCAGCTACCTGGCCGCCGGCAGGCTGGATGCGGTCATCCAGCGGGGCTCTCATCCCTGGGACTACGCGGCAGGGATCCTCATCTGCCAGGAAGCCGGGGCCACCGTCACCAATCGTGACGGATCCCCATTTGATCTCCACGGGGATGATGCCCTCGTCGCCGCCACCCCCGAGCTCCACGCAGCCCTGCAGGCCTTATTCGCCGACGCAGCGCCGTAGCTGGGCGCTTCGATCTGGCAGGCCAGGGCCTGCCGTCGGGCGGCCACGATGCTCGAATCGCCGACGGGGGCACAACGGCGGCCAAGGATGATCCGGGCGCGGTCGCGGCGGACTCGGGGCAATGAGCGCAATCGGGACATCGACGGCGTAAACGCCTGGACTACGGGGGGCATCTAGCCGGTCGGGGGCATGTAGCCGGTCGGGGGCATGTAGCCGGTCGGCGGGCATGTAGCCGGTCGCGGAGGGCCCGGGGCAATGAAACGCAATCGGGACATCGACGGCGTAAACGCCTGGACTACGGGGGGGATGTAGCCGGTCGGGGGCATGTAGCCGGTTACGGAGGACTTGGGGCAATGAGCGCAATCGGGACATCGACGGCGTAAACGCCTGGACTACCGGGGGGCGTGTAGCCGCAGCGGTCGGAGGACCAGCTCACGGTGCAGGGTGCGGAAATCGGGGACCATGATTTGTGCCGGGCTGCCAGACGGGTTAGGCCGCCTAGCCGGAGAGCCCTGGTCAGCCCGTCGACCTGAGTAGCCCAGGCCCTTCAGGCTGTCGATGCCCTGATAACCACGCTGCGCATACCGGCACGCGAGTTACACATATGCCGTAGTCCAGGCGCTTCAGGCCGTCGATGCCCGCCTTGCTATGATGCCCTTTACCGCCCCGCAGTAAGGCCGCAAGACCGACTTGGTTACTATAGCCGAAACGTGCCAGGATGGTTCTGCCCCACGTCTGCTAGAACGGACTCATGGCGCGCACTCCTACCGTTGCACTCCTGACGGATTTCGGCTACGAGGACACGTACGTCGGGGTGGTGAAATCGGTCATTCTGTCACGTCGCCCGGACTGCCGGTTCATCGACCTGAGTCACGCGGTGGCGCCTCAGAGCGTGCGCGAGGCGGCCTACCTCGCCTGGACAGCCCACCGCTACCTGCCCTCGGGGACCGTGCTCCTCTGTGTTGTCGACCCCGGGGTGGGGACCGAGCGCCGAGCCATGGCCGCCACCTGGCCCCGAGGCGCCTTTGTCGGCCCGGACAACGGATGGCTGAGCTTCATCCTCCAGGAGGCTGGAGCAACGCCAACAGACGGCCGTGCCCGGCTGCCCGAAGGTTGGCGCGCGGTCGAGCTTACGAACAGCGATCTCTGGCTGACTCCGTTGAGCGACACGTTTCACGGCCGAGACATCTTCGCGCCGGTGGCCGCTCGCTTGGCGGCTGGCGACCCCTTGGAAGACGCGGGCACGCCTTGCGACGAGCTCGTCGCCTTCTCTTCGTCTCCAAAGCGATCCGGGGATGGAACCGTCACCGGGGAGATCCTGCACGTCGACCACTTCGGCAACCTGATCACGAACATCACCGCTTTTGACCTCCCCGAGTCGTTCACGGTCCAGGTGGCCGGCGGTTCGGTATCGGGCCCGGCCCGCTCCTACCAATCGGATGCTCCGCTGGTCGCCCTGGTGGGGAGCAGCGGGCTGCTCGAAGTCGGCGCCCCCAACGGCAGCGCCGGTAGGCTCCTACGGGCAAGCGTGGGCGACCCGATCTCCGTCACACCCAAGGTTCCGGCGTCGGTCAGCTCGTGAGAGCCCACGCCTTGTAGTGTAGGCGGGCTACACAGAGGGACCTTCGACCCACACCTCGCCGCTCTCGCCAAACTCCTTCTTCCATATTGGAGCGTCGGCTTTCAGCCGCTCAATGATGTGCCGGCAAGCGGCGAATGCCTCGGCTCGATGTGGTGCGGAGATGGCAATCACCACGCTGGCCTCTCCGATTTCCAGCCTGCCCACTCGATGTTGGACGGCGATTCCGCCAATGTCCCAGTCACGACGCGCCTCGCCGGCCATGCGGCGCAGCATCTCCTCCGCCATCTCTCGATAAGCTTCGTACTCGAGATGGTCGGTGGCGACGCCCTCCGAGTTGTCACGGACGGTACCGATGAAGGTGACGATGGCGCCACAACCCGGGGCTTCCACCTCCGACACGCACCGGTCGAGAGAGAGTGGCTCCTCGATCACCTCGATGAGCTCATCACCTCCTCCACTTACCGGCTGCAGTAACGCGAGCTCATCGCCGTCGGCCAGAGCGGTATCTGCCCCGACGACCTGCCGGTTACGGGCGAAAGTCGTAAAGGAGCCCGTCGACGAAAGAGCCGGATAGCGCTGTGTCAGTGCTCGGAAGGCGTCGTCGACACTCGCTCCATCATCGAGGTCGAGGCGCACCTGCGATTGTCCGGTGATCTCGCGATGACGGGCGAAGAGCTTGACAGTGATGTTCACGCCCAACTCTAGCCGTTCCGAAGTGCGCCTCAGACCGGGTCAGACGGCGCCTTCGGCCTCAAAATTGGGTAAGCGTTCGACAGAAAGGAGTTTTGCAGTGGCAGACAGCAATCAGCTCGACATCGTATCGGCCTATCAAGATGCCTGGACCGCCGGCAGCTATGAGGCGGCGGCCGAATATCTGGCCGCCGGGGCAGTGTTTCACAGTCCCGGTCAGCACCTCGCCGGGGTTGAGGCGATCACCACCATGCTCAGAGCCTTCGGAAGCCGCATTGGCCGCGGGTGGGAGCTGATCGCCTGGTCCGTCGACGGAGAACAGATCCTCATCATCTACAACCTCTTCATGCCGGACGGTTCACCTGCTCTCTGCGCGGACTATTTCACCGTGCGACAGGGCAAGATTCAGTATGAGCTTCTCACCTTTGACGCCAAGCCCTTCGCCGCGGCGCAGCCTCCACCGCCGCCGCAGGACTAGTTCGTCCCTCCGGTCTGGATCTCGAGGGCTACCAGGCACGCTTTCGCCCGTTCGAGCAGCAATGATCGCTCGCGCGAGTTCTGCGTAAGCGCTGCCGCCGCTCGAAATTCGCCCGCCGCTTCCTGCTCCCGGCCTGCCCTGACCAGCAGGTCTCCCCTCACGCTGGGAAGCAGATGATAGGAGAACAAGACCGGCTCATTACGCAAGGGTTCGAGCAAGGCAAGCCCTGCCTCAGGGCCGAAGGCCATGCCTACAGCCACGGCACGATTCAGCTCGATAACGGGCGAGGGCATCGTCTCGGCCAGAATGTCATACAGCGCCACGATGCGCTCCCAGTCGGTTTCGGCTGCACTACGCGCTCGGGCATGGCAGGCGGCAATCTCGGCTTGAAGCGCATAGGGCCCCAGGGGCCGGGCGAGCTCTCTCGCTCGTCCAAGCTCTTCGAGTCCACGATGGATGAGCAGGTGATCCCAGCGGCCCCGATCCTGGTCCATTAGCAGAATGGGCTCTCCCGCCGGACCGGACCGCGCAGGTAGCCTGGAAGCCTGGATCTCCATGAGTGCCACCAGCCCACGGACCTCCGGCTCTTGAGGCATGAGCTGTGCGACGATTCTCCCCAGTCTCATGCCCTCCCGGCACAGCTCGGGACGCGTCCAATCCTCTCCCTCCGTGGCGGCGTACCCCTCGTTGAAAATGAGATAAATCACCTCAAGAACGGACGGAAGTCGGGCTGTCAGGTCCGCTCCGCTCGGAACCTCAAACTCCACTTGGGCCGCCCGCAGGGACCGCTTGGCACGCACTATCCGTTGAGCCATGGTCGGAACAGGTGTAAGAAAGGCTCTGGCGATCTCCTCGGTGCTCAAGCCGCCGATGCAGCGGAGGGTCAGGGCGACGCGCGCCTGCGGCGAGAGAACCGGGTGGCATGCCATGAATAGCAGCCCGAGTAGATCGTCCTCGATCGGATTGTCAATCGCCTCCGGATCGGGGATCCCGTTGAAGATCTGATCACTCGAGCGTCCGACCTCGCTGTACTTCTCGGCGCGCCGGCGTTCTCGACGGAAAAGATCAAATGCGCGATGCTTCGCGGTGACCATGAGCCAGGCCCCCGGATTCTCCGGCGCGCCGGACTCCGGCCACTGTTCCAGCGCCACGACCAGGGCTTCCTGAGCCAGATCCTCAGCCAATCCCAAGTCGCCGGTAACACGAGTCAGCGCGGCTATCAACCGCGCTGACTCGATTCGCCATACCGCCTCGACGGCGGAGTGCTCCTCAGCCACGTGCTCCGGATTCCTGCCGGCGCAGCTCAGGGGTTCTCGCCGAAGTCTGCCGCCTCGAACACCTGACGGATCTCGACCTCGCCATCGCCCCGATAGGGGTTGGGCATTCGTTTGACCCACTCGAGAGCCTCTTCCTTCGACCGGACCTCCCACAGCCAGAACCCGGCCACCAGCTCTTTGGTTTCAGCGAATGGGCCGTCGATCACTGTCTTGTTCTGACCGGAAAACCTCACTCGCGCGCCCTTCGAGCTGGCCTGGAGACCCTCAGCCGCCAGCAGAACCCCGGCCTTGGCCAGCTCTTCGTTGAACTTGCCCATCTCGGCCAGCTCCTCCTGTGTCGGCAACACACCCGCCTCTGACTCTTCACTCGCCTTGACAATCACCATGAAACGCATCGTCCTGCCTCCAATATGAGTTTTTGAGTCCGGTTCGGCAGGTCGAGAGACCCTGTCGCACCCTCCTCTATTCATTCATCGAACGTGAAGAACGGAAATCGACAAGGGTGAGCTGGGAGTTTCGAGTTTCGAGTCGAACCGTTGGTGCTCAGAAGGCCTTTCGGCAGTCAAAGATCGGACCGGCTAAACCTTCCACGCGCGAGTGGAGCCAACATGGCGTGTCCCGCTTTCCCGGCCTGCTCACCCCACGGAGAGGAAGGACGTATCACTACTCAATCCAGCCTGGCAAAGTACCCGAACCCGAAACTCGAAACCCGAAACTAGCCTCTTAGAGGATCGCCCTTAGGAATGCCCTGGTCCGCTCCTGCTGCGGCCGGTCGAAGACCTGATCGGGCTTCCCCTCCTCGACGATCACGCCGCCGTCCATGAAGATCACATCGTCGGCAGCTTCGCGGGCGAATCCCATCTCGTGCGTCACGACGATACCGGTCATGCCTTCGTGGGCGAGCTCGGTCATCACCTCCAGGACGCCCCCAACCAGCTCGGGGTCGAGGGCCGAGGTGGCCTCGTCGTACATCATGACCTTGGGATTCATGGCCAGTGCCCGGGCGATGGCGACCCGCTGCTGCTGGCCTCCAGAGAGCTGCACCGGATAATGGTGCGCTCGGTCGGCAAGCCCGACCTTCTCGAGCAAGGCCAGGCCCTGCTCCCGAGCCTCGCGCTTGGAAAGACCCTTAACGCGAATGGGGGCCTCGATGACGTTATCCAGGGCGGTCATGTGGTTGAACAGGTTGAAGTGCTGGAACACCATCCCTATCTGGGCACGCTGTCGGGCCACGGCCCTGCCGGACAGGCTCTTTAGGGCTCCGTCGACCTCCTGGTATCCGATCAAGTGCCCGTCGACGAAAATGTGTCCGGAGTTGATCGTTTCGAGGTGGTTGATGCAGCGAAGGAGCGTGCTCTTCCCGGACCCGCTGGGTCCAATGATCACGATCGTCTGGCCCCTCTCGACCTTCATGCTCACTCCGCGCAGCACTTCCAGCTGGCCGAAGCGCTTGTACACCTCCTGCACGTCGACCATCGGCTGCGAGCTGTGGGCGCTCATCCCCGTCGTAAAGCTCCGACCATGAGGCGCTGCATTGTCCCCGGCTGTCGGATCTCCCTACTGAAGCCGCGAGCGAAGTGCCGCTCGATGTGCCCCTGCAGGTAGGTCGCAGCACTGGTCAGGGCGAGATACCACACGGCTGCCACCAGGAGCAGATTGAAGAAGTCCTGCGCGCCGATCCCGGAGCTGGCGGTATAGATCAGCTGGACCCGATAGAACAGGTCGGTCAGGGTAATGGTCGAGACCAGGGAAGTGTTCTTCATCATTGAGATGAACTCGTTGCCCGTCGGCGGAATGATGATCCGGATGGCCTGTGGCAGGATGACACGCCTCATCGCCAGGGATCGAGTCATCCCGAGGGACTGAGCGGCCTCCATCTGGCCGCCCGAGACACCTGTGATTCCCGCCCGGACGATTTCTGCCATGTAGGCGCCCTCATTGAGGCTGAGGGCGATGAAGCCGGCTGGAAACTCGGTCAGGACAAGGGCATGATTCGTCATCTGAGGAAGCGCGAAGTAGACGAAGAAGATCTGCAGCAGCAATGGCGTTCCGCGAAACAGCCAGATGTAGAACCCAGAAATGGTCCGCAGAGGGTACCAGCTGTCGCGAGCCAGCTCTCGCAGCCGGCTTCCCGCTGGTGCAGCCAGGCGACCATACATATCGAGCGCGGCGCAGATTGCGGCTGCGGCGAATAGAAGCCGCGTCAGCCACACCTCGGCGCTGTCCGGCACCGAACCGAGGTGTGATGTCCAGAACGTGTTGAACTGACCTGCCAAGACGGGGTGGACAAGCAGCCCGCCGGCCGCGCAAGCCAACCCGATAAAAAACAGCCGGTCGGTCAATCTGAGCATGGATGTTCGACCCAAGGCCGTGAACACGCCCAGTACGATACCCGCGGCCTGGCTGACGATCGCCAGGCTGAGTGTGATCCAGACCCCCTGAAGTACGGGCTGAGAGAACAGGAAGTACCAGAAGACATGAGCGTGATAGAAGGACAGCAGGACGACGTGGCTCGTAATCAGCAGTGCTCAGTCAACCCCCTCGGCGTGAGTCCACCCGAACGCAAGAGAGGGTGAGCGGGACCGCCGCTCACCCTCTATCTGTTTGTTCCGTAGAGTCCAGCGTCAGCCGGGCGCTATCTACGTGATCTTGATTTTGCCCTGCTGTAGGTTGTATCGCTTCAGGATCTTGAGGTACTGGCCCGACTTGTACACCTTGACCAACGCCCTGTGGATGGCCTTATACAGCCCGGTCTGCTTCTTCGGCATGCCGATTCCGTACTTCTGTCCGGTCTTGATGACCTTGCCGGCGAGCCGGATCTTGCTCTTGTTCTCCTTGACGTATAGGGCCGCTACCGGGTAGTCCGTGGTGTAGGCCTGAGTGTGACCACCCTCGAAGGCCTGCCACGCGAGGGTATCCTGCGGATACTGGTGGATGTCGATCTTCTTTTTGCACTTTGAGTTCGCCGCAGTGAGGCCCGCCTGTTCCGTCGTGCCGGACTCGACGGCAATGCTGTCACCGCACATCTGCGAGTAGCCGTTGGCATGGATTTTACTGCTCTTGTTGACGACGATCGCTTCGACAGCCTTCATGTAATCGACGAACGCCACGCCCTGACCCCGCCGCGCGGGCGTGTCATTCATGCTGGACATGATGATGTCGAAGGGATGCCGCGTGAGCATGTCCGGGATCAGAGAGTCGAAGGTGACGTTCTTGAACACCACCTTCAGCTTCAGGATCTTTCCGATGGCCTTGCCGAGGTCTACGTCAGCGCCTACGGCCTGGCCCGTGGTGGTGTTCTGAGACTCCATCGGGGGATAGGTCTCGTCAGAGCCAACGGTCAGCTGGCCTTTGTGCACGGTCTTGAAAAACGTGTGAGCGCCATGGTTGCTGTTCTTGGCCGAGACCACACCGGCGAAACCGGCAGTTCCCAGCGCCAGCATGACGACGATCAGGACCGAGCGGTACAGGGTACGACTGAACATCCTTAATCTCCTTCCGAATTGTTGTGATTTCCTGAACGATGGGGATCAAATGGGGCGCGTAGTTCAAGGCTAATACTATTGGCCCAGAAGCCGTCCCGAGGCTCGAGAGCAGCATCGAGGCTT
>Ga0209810_1003189_pt1 | contig 17747 bp, 14 predicted proteins | sample Coa_R1_7_FD_187159 | JGI IMG/M metagenome (GOLD analysis project Ga0209810, IMG submission 187159) | Surface soil microbial communities from Centralia Pennsylvania, which are recovering from an underground coalmine fire - Coalmine... | ecosystem: Environmental > Terrestrial > Soil > Unclassified...
TGCACCGGCAGGCACACCCCGCTCCTCATCTTCGACCTCGCCGAATCGTCTTCTATTGAGGAACTGGCGGGCCTGCTCCCCGCCGTCTGCCTCTACACTCCCGAAGACCTGCGCCATATTTTACCCGCAAAGCAGGTGAAAATGCCTCTCTGATTATGGTAAACTATGGGATGCATAGAAACCAGAGAATCTCGGGCGTGTCATGCTGACATGCCCCGAAGGATACTTTTTGTAGCATAGTGTTGAGGAATTCATCCGTATGGAAGTCATAAAAATATCGCCGCGTGGCTATTGTTACGGGGTGGTTGATGCATTACAGATAGTGCGGCAGACGGCGAAAGACCCGAACGTGCCGCGTCCCATCTATATCATCGGGCAGATTGTACATAACCGTCATGCCATTGAAGAATTGACCCGGCTCGGCGTTGTGACGCTGGATGGGTCGAACCGCGAAAGCATTCTGGAACAGGTCGATGAAGGCACCGTTATCTTTACGGCCCATGGCGTCTCGCCCGCCGTCAAGCAGCGCGCGCGGGAACGCGGCCTGTACTGCATCGACGCTACCTGCCCTGATGTGACCGTCACCCATGATCTTGTGCGCAAGCTGGTGGAGCAGGGCTACTACGTTCTCTACATCGGTAAAAAGGGCCACCCGGAGCCGGAAGGCGTGATGGGCGAAGTGCCGGGCCATATTGCGCTGGTCGAAACGGAGTCCGACGTGGATGCCCTGCACCTGACGCGGGAGCAGGAGCAGAAGCTAGCCATCTCTACACAGACCACGCTGTCGCAGTGGGACACGCGCCGCGTCATCCAGTACATCAAAACGCGCTACCCCCATGCGGAGGTACATATCGATATTTGTAAGGCCACGCAGACGCGGCAGGAGGCCGTCGCCGAGCAGGCCAGAGGGGCCGATCTCACCATCGTCGTCGGCGACCCACGCAGCAACAACACCAACCGCCTCGTGCAGGTCTCAGAGGAGCTGGCCGGCGTCCCTGCTGTGCGCATCGAAGACCTCTCGCAACTTGATCGCGGTCTGCTTACCGGCAAAAAGCGCGTAGCCGTCACTGCCGGGGCTTCCACTCCCAGCCAGCTTACCCGCGAGGTCATCCGTTTTCTCGAACAATACGAACCCGAAACATAGGCGCCCATGACATCGTTTTTACTCATCAGTCTGGAGTTCATCTTATGAAATCCTTACAGCAGCTCCTGGCAAAAGAGAGCGAGCAGGAACTGGAACAATTTGCAGCGCCCTGGGCGATCACTGATGTGCCGCGCGATGGCTGGATTCACCATCGCAGCACCTTCTTGCAGCGTTTTGACAATGTAATTGCCGCCCGCTTCGCCTGGGAACGCCTCTCGCCCGACGAGCGCCTGCTGCTGTACAACATCCTCGGCCCGCACGGCCACAACTGGATCGAGCGCGAAGAACTGGCGAAAAAGGTGCGCGCTCACCTGCCGCGAGAGCGTTTCGAGGATACGCTGGCCTCGCTGAAAGCGCGTCTCTATGTGCTGGAAGAGGCGGCGAAGATGCAGGGCGACCAGTTGCTTGACAGCCGTTACAGCTATTACAGCTACGGCTATGGTAAGAACCGCAAGCTGCCCGTTCGCGATGTCTCCATTCTCTACGTGCCACAGGAACTGGCGGGCAACTTCTATCTGGTCGGAAACGAAGTCTTTGCTTTCCAGGGCGATCCCGCCGCCCTCACTCTCGAACAGGTGCTGGCGCACATGCCGCCAAATCTGCTCAACACTGTTGGCAGCAATTTTGGCTGGATACCGACCTATGGCGCGTCACAGAGCATCGCGAAAGGGCTGGCCGAACTGCTGCTGCAACCCGCTCGCCTCTCTTACGCTCTTGGTCGTCTGCAAACGGAACCGTCTGTCCAGGCGGCCTTGCAGTGGCTCTACGAACAGGGGGGCAAGGCATCCATGCAGGCATTGCGTCAGCAGTTCAAGACGCTCAACGAGGGGCAGGTCTCGGTACTTCTGCACCGACTGACCGCATATGCCCTGGCCTTTGATCTCTTCGTCGGCCAGCAGCGCATGGTTTTTATTCCCGCCGATATCTATAAGCGGCTCCATGACGTCCGCTCTCAGCCCAGGAACGATATCCCCGTCGGGCTGGTCTCGCTCGCGGAGCCGCCCGCGCTGACCTATGTTGGCGACTCCCTGACCTACAACGACGTGGCCACCCTCATCGGCGCGATTTACCAGCAGAACATTGAGCCAACAAAATCCGGCACCGTCCCCAAACGCATCGCCAACAGGCTGCTGCCTCTGCTCAATGGAAGAGAGCGCAGCCAGTACGCCGGTGAAGATAATCGCTACCTGGAGATGCTGCTGTACGAAATGCGCCGCATGGGGCTGGTCGAGTTTGTGAAGCCCTCGCTGCCGGAAGGCAAACAACGCTACGCGCCGGGGCCGGAACTGGAAGAGTGGGCCAAGATGGATGCCCTTGCCCAGACGCGCGCGCTGCTCTCCTGCTGGCTCAGCGGCCACAACTGGCTCGACGCGCCCGGCGTCAACTACAAACCGAGCTATATGCTCTATACAACGACGTTCACCGCTCGTGGCCCGCTGCTCGGCTATCTCAAAAACTGCACGCCCGGCACATGGTATACTGTCAAATCGCTGCTGGACACGATTCGCGGCACCGACCCCTTCCTGCTGCACCCGCAGGAACGCGGCTCCTTCTTTCGCGATAAACGCCGCTTGCAGGAACTGGAAGACCATTGGAACGAGCGCGATGGTGAACTGCTCATCGGCATGCTTTCCTCTTCCCTCTACGAACTGGGCATTGTGGCCCTGGGCTATCAGGGCAGCACCGGTACGAAAACGCTGCGCAATCCCGACTACTTCATGCTCACCGAAATCGGCGCGACCCTGCTCGGCGAGCTAAACACGCAGGAACTGCCGACTTCATCTGCGCAGCCAGACATGATATCCCTGCCCGACGAGTTCGATGATGAGCGAGAATCGTTCGTGTCGACAGCGGTATCGACCGGGACGCAGACAAAACGGCGAGCGAAAAAACAGGCAAAGGCCGAAACTGCCGCCCCTGCCGTCGAAAGGCCGCGCTCGCTGATCGTGCAGCCCACCTTTGAACTGCTCATCATGCAGCCCGACCTGCCCGCGCTCTACAGCCTGCTGCCCTTCGCACAGATCAACTCGCTGGGCAATGTCAGCCGCCTCACGCTCACCCGCGATTCCATCCTGCGCGGCCTGGAATGGAGACTGACCATCGACGAGATGCTGCAAATCCTTGAATCATACAGCCAGAAGCCCATCCCGCAGAACGTTGACTATAGCCTGCGCGACTGGGCTAAAGCCTACCGCGCCGTCGAGATCTCGCAGATTCTTCTACTTGAAGTGGAGAGCGAGGCACACGCTGACGGGCTACTGGCCTCGTCTAAACTGAAGGAGTTTAACCTGCGCCGTCTCGGCCCCACCGTTCTGGCCGCCAGCAATGCGGTGAATGTGCAGAACCTGCAGCGCGCCCTGGAAAAAGAGGGCATCGTTGTCCACTTTAGCGGCACCATCGCTCCGCTCCCCGCTCCAGCTCCGGTTCCCGTCAGGAGCAGGTATTACAGACGGTAGGAGCGTGGCGATTACTGGCGGCAGGCGGCGATGATCTGCAGCGCCTGGTCGCGGGCATCGAGCTTCATAAGCGTCAGCACTTGCTGGAAAATCACGTGGCGCAGCAGGTTGCGGCGAAATTCCAGTTCGTCGCCCTGACCGCCTTTCCTGTCGCAATCATCTTCATACTCGCCGCCAGAGTTTGGGCGCTGCTCCAGTTTGCGCAACTTGAGGGCAAAGAAGGCCAGGCGCAGCAACTCAAAGCGGCGCACCTGCTCCACCGATTCGAGCTGCCCGCTCGCCAGCAGACGCTCTATTGACATGCTCTCCACTGCCTGAGAAGGCGAGATCACATTACCGGCCATATCTATCTCCTGTGTCTGATTCCCCGTCTTGAAAAAAACGCTCTCGCATGTCATCCCTGAACCTGCTTGCTTGCTACCAGCAAGTGTAACCGACGGCGGCGAAGATGCGGTGGAGAGTCGGTATGAATGTGGTTAAGAAACAGGCAGACGCTATTTGATTTCTATAACAGGGCAGAATGGCTAAATCCTCTCACGGCCCTTTTCGCGGCGGTGGCCTGCTGCGGGAAGTGATTATCCCTGCTTGCCACGCACCAGCGAGGTCAGGATACCAATAGCGGCGATGGCGGCGCAGGTAATAAAGGTATAGTGGAAAGCGGTGGCGAAGGTGGCATCCAGTTGCTGTACGACGGACGCGGGCAGCCCTGGCGTGGTAACAAGGATGTGACCGGCCAGCGCGCCGCCCAGGCTGGCAAAAATGGCTCCGGCCAGCGCCACGCTCAGGCTCTGGCCCACTACGCGCCCGGTTGCCAGGAAACCGGCGGCGCTGCCCTGCAACTGGCGTGGGGCTGCGCCCATCAGCGCGCTGTTATTGGGTGACTGGAACAGCGCCTGACCGAAGCCGGTGAAGACCAGCCGCCAGATAATATCCCAGAGCGAACTCTGCGCGTTCAACTGGCTGATGAAGACCAGCCCGATGCAGGCAATCGCCAGGCCGCCCGCCGCCAGCCAGCGCGTGCCGATACGGTCGGAAAGCTGGCCGCTGAACGGCGCGACCGCCGCGATGGTCAGCGGTAGCGGCGTGAGCAGCAGGCCGGCCTTCAAGGTATCGAAGTGGCGCAGTTCCTCAAGATAGAAAGGCAGCATAAAGCTGACGGCGAACAGGGCCAGGAAACTCAAAATCAGGCTCAGGTTGGCCGAGAGAAAGACGCGGTTTTCCAGCAGCGAAAACTTGATTACCGGATCCGCCACGCGCTGCTCGACGAAGTACAGCGCCACCAGCGCGACCGCGCCAATGACCAGCGAGCTAATCAGCCCGGGCGAAGTCCAGCCCCATTCCTGCCCGAAAGAAAGGCCCAGCGTGATCGAGGCCAGCCCCAGCGCCAGCAGCAGCGCGCCCCAGGGATCAAAGCGCGCATGGCCCCAGTGCGGACGTTCGGTCAGGATGCGCAGCGTCAGCAGGAAGCCCACAATGCCAATGGGGACATTGACGTAGAAAATCCAGCGCCACGTCCAGTATTGTGTGATGATGCCGCCCAGCGTTGGCCCAACACTCACGCCCAGCGCCACGATGACCGCGTTCATGCCCAGCGCCCGCCCGCGCTCGCTGGCAGGGAAGGCGCGCGTCAGCATGGCCGCGCTGATGGCCATGAGCAAAGCTCCCCCCAGCCCCTGTAAGGCCCGCGAGGCGATGAGCAGGCCCAGCGAAGGCGCGGCCCCGCTCAGGGCCGAACCAATCGTAAAAACGGCCAGACCCGCCACCCAGATCGGCTTGTGGCCGATCATGTCGGCCAGCCGCCCGATAGTGAGCAGCACAGCGGCAATAATAATCAGATAGGCGATAACCACCCATTCCACTGCGCCCGTCAGCCCCACGCCAAAGGCGCGCGCGATGGCCGGCAGGCTGATATTGACAATTGATGAGTCGAGTGTCGCCATAAAAATACCGATGGCAACAATCGCCAGCACCGCCCATTTTCCGGCTCGCTCCCCCGGCTCCCCCACATCCGCCGCGACTGCCGCCAGCGCCTGTGCCTCTGTCTCCGCATCCGGCTTCGCCCCGTTTACCGTTTCAAGCGTGTCTTTCGACGTTTCCCGTTGTTTCATAGTCTCTCGCGTTTCCCTGAACTCATGCTTGCAGGCATACCTTTTCGTATTATCTAACATTTTGACAGGTATGACCAACTCTTGCCTCGTACTTTCGGCCAGTTTTTCGTAATCACGATTCTTCAAAGCGTTTCAGTTGCATGCTGGCTCTGTTCCATACGTTTTCTTGCCTCAACAGGGCTATCAGGGGTATGATTGAGAGAGAAAGCAACAGGCAGGAGAAAGCGAGGGAATGGTATGATGACGAAAGGTCAGGGGCTTGGCTTTCTGGGGGCAGGTCTTATTTTCCTGCTCGGAGCCTTGCTCTCCATTGTGTATACGCGACCGGGCAATCTGCATTACAGCGGCCTGGCCTTCCTCTTCGTGGGTCTGGCCCTCTTTACCGGGACGCTCACCTCCTGGCTCAACGAACGCCATCACCGTACCTCCCTGCTCGCCATTGGCGTCGGCCTCGCTCTGCTCCTCTTTTTCATTGCCCTCGTCTTCGGCCTCTGGTCGTATTTTTATTAGGCAGGTAGGCCGGCCATCATAATGAATGATGACTGGCTTGCCCTTGAAAACCCGCGCTTCTGTCACTTTTGCGCAGGGAAGGCAAATAGCATGATATAAGAAAGGGGTTACAGGTAGTGTTTATTCCGGTTTGCGGGTTGCGGTGGCTACCAGCAGAATGCTCGCCATGACGAGCAGCATGCCGCCCACTTTTGCCAGCGTCAGGCTTTCGCCGAGGAAGAGATAGGACAGCAGGAGCGTGACGGCGGGGATGATGAAGTCGGAATAGGCAGTGCGAATGGCCCCGATGCGACGAATGAGCCAGAACATGAGGAAGAAGCTGATGCAGCTACAGAAAATGGAGAGGTAGAGCAGCGCGCCGAGGGCGGTCCAGGTGGGCGAGAAGGGATAGCCGTGTTCAAACAGCAGGCCCAGCAGGGTGATGAACAGCCCGCTATAGAGCAGTTGCCAGCAGGTCAGCACCAGCACAGGAACGTCGGGGCTGTGGGTTCTGGCCGCGCGCATGCCGAGGCCATAGATGACGGATGAGCCAAGCACGGCCACTTCGCCCGCCAGCGCGGCTCCGCTGCTGGCGAAAATCTGGCCCGCGTGCATCTGTGTGCCTGGCCAGAAGGGGACGCGACCGAGCAGGACAATCACAATGCCGAGCATGCCCAGGCACAGGCTGCTCAGCAGGCGCCAGCCGCGTACCTCGCCTGTGACGCCGAAGCTGAAGAGAGAGGTGAAAATCGGCGTGGTTGACCACATGAGAGTGAGAACACCGGCAGGCGCGTAGGGCGCGGCGGCAAAGAAGATGCTGCTGGGGATGCCGACCATCAGCAGGGAGATCAGAAAGACCTGGCAATGCTGCCGCCACGTCATCGCCAGCGTCTTGCGTTGGAGTAGCGCAATGGCGGCCATGATACAGAAGGCGAGGCAGAAGCGTATGCCGGAGAGCAGGAGCGGCGGCACATAGGCCACGCCGATTTTCGCCACCACCGGAAATGATCCCCACAGTAGCACCATCACAACAAAGCCGAGCAAGCTTGCAAAGCGTGGGTCGCGCTTGATGTTGAGCATAGTAAAATTACACGATTTCGTCAGGATTAATGCCGAGCGAGCGCAGCTTCTCCGCCAGAGCCTGCGCGCGCCGGGCCTCTTCTTCGGCCTTCTTGATCGCCTCCTGCGCCCGTTGAGCTTCCTCTTCGGCTCGTTGAGTTTCTCTGGCAGCTTTCCTGGCTTCCTCTTCAGCTCGTTGAGCTTCTCTGGCAGCTTTCCTGGCTTCCTCTTCGGCTCGTTGAGTTTCTCTGGCGGCTTTCTCGGCTTCCTCTTCGGCCAGCAAAGCCCGGGCCTCTTCTCCGGTCAGGCACAGGTTCATCTCACGATCATAGAGGCGCAGGTAGTTTCCCTCGGGGGCGAGCCAGCACTGCAACTGCTGGCTCCACAGCCAGCCCGCTTTATCGGGGGTCATGGCAACCATCTCTTTGCTGCGATCATTAAGCTGCCAGCCATAGAGCCGTAGAGGCGTGCCGCGCTTGATGGGTGGGACACAGGGATCATAGGCAAAGTATTCCTGCACCCCCATCCTGGCATACTTCCACGGCTTCTCATAGACATCTTTTTGCCAGGTCTCTTCAGAGAGAATCTCGAAGACGACGTGCGGGGCTGGCCCCGTTCGGCCCACCGTCCAGCTCCGCATGTGCTGAAACGGCACACTTTTAATAATCGCCAGGTCAGGTGCGAGCGGATATTCTCTAAAATTGAGCGTTTGATAGAAATTGAGATTGTTATAGATGCTGCACGCCTGCTCCCGGAAGAGCCAGTTCAGGACGGCAGAGAGATAGGTAATGAGGGTCGCGTGCAACGAGGTTTCCCCCATCAGATCCTCCTCGGTGGGGTGAGAATCGTAGTAGTATTGCACCTGATCGGTGATCTCTCGCGCCATCGTGTTCTCCTTTCCGGTCGCCAGCAACGAATCGCATGCTCTACGCTCCCCCGACGTATTCGCCCCCACGTGTAGCGGGCTGCTTCTATCATACCATATCCTCAATGCGCTTTACAAGGCACCCCAGCAACATGACATGTGTGCGCGGATGTTTTGATACCTGCGTTTCTACTTGCAGGAGAGGAACGAATCCGCTATCATAGGGGAAGAACGAAAGAGATGTGTTTTGTCCTGAATGGAGCATTATTATGGGCATGATTGCCGTCCTGGCGTATGTCATTGATTGGGGCTGGTTGCGGATCGGCCCGCCCTATATCTATATTAACATTGACCCCGTTCTCGCGCAGATTGGCCCGCTGGCGCTGCACTGGTACGGGCTGATGTACGTGGTGGGTATCCTGGTTGGCCTGTGGGCCATTCGCGGCTATACCAGACGAAAGGGTATCAACGGAGATTTGCTCTACCGCTTGCTCTGGTGGTGTATCGTCGCGGGGCTGGTTGGCGGACGGCTCTACTTCGTGATTCAGCAGCCAGACCTGTGGCAGGATTACATTCTCCAGCCCTGGCGCATTCTGGCGACGTGGGAGGGCGGCATGGCCTTCTTCGGAGCCATCTTCCTGGTCATTGCCGTGCTGTTCTGGCGCGCCCATGTCGAGCGCGTCAACCCTCTCGTACTGGTCGATGCAGGTGTCATTTTCGCCACCGCCGGTCAGATTTTCGGGCGTATCGGCAACCTGATCAACGGCGACATCATTGGCTACCCCAGCACGCTGCCCTGGTCGACGGTCTACCAGAACCCGCACAGTTTCGCCTGCCTGCAAGCCACCACCTGCAACGTGCCGGTGCAGCCGGCGGCGGCCTACGAAATCATCTCCAACCTCATCATGCTGGCAATCCTTTACCTGCTTGCCCGTCGGGTACGTCGGCCCGGTATTCTCGCGCTGGTCTACCTCTTTGGCTACTGTATCTCGCAGTTTCTGCTCTTCTTCGTGCGCGCCAACGTCGTCGTTACTTTCCTCGGCCTCGACTGGGGCCTGAAGCAGGCTCAGTGGACCTCCATCGTCCTCTTCATTCTGCTCATCCCCATCAGCTTCATCGTCCTGCGTGTCCTCCCCTACTCCAGGCCTGTCCCACCGGGCGAGGTCGCCGCTACCTACGGCATCCCGCAGAAGGCAAAACCACAACCGGAAGCGGAAGAGAGGCCTGAGCCGGACGCGAAACCAGAGGGAGTGCAGGAGACAGAATCTGAGGAGCAGCAGCCTGAAACCGACAATGAGCTTCAACCCTCCGAGGTTGTGAGCGATAGCGGCAAACGGTCTGGAACCACGAAAGTGGAGGGCGATATAACAGCGGCGGGCGAGGGGTAGGCGAGAGGTTTCATAAATGCGAGGTGAGGATGGCTAACAAGTCCATCCTCACCTTTTTTTGTTTGGAGACCCGTGCAAGATTATATTTTCCCATTGGGAGAAAAAATGCTGTACCCCTGTCTAAAGGCTGCTATAATGGGCAGTAGCTCTTGACAGATCGGGGTGACTGTGGTAAAATAGAACATATATTCTAAAAAGGACGGGATGGTATGATAGCACTACTAGAGGACTCGCAAATGCCAGTGCAGCTGCGTACACAACCTCAAAGACAAACAGGGGCAGGGCGTCCTATTTCCTGGTTTGTAGATGAACAGGTAAGCAGCGGCGTCTGGCGAGAAGAGGAAATTCCGCCAGAGGTATTGGGGCTTACTCGTCCCATCAAGGTGTTTCGCGCTCCGAGGAAAACTAACTTCATCATGTATGATTGGCATGGTGATAAACAAACATTTTGTCCACCTATGTGGTGGGATCTGGCTATCGGTTCAGGCGCATGTGGGCTAGGATGCAGGTCTTGCTTCTTAATGCTCACTCACCGGATCAAACGTGACCCTTCTCGCCATCTGCTCTACGACAATCTGGAAGACTTTGTACACGCTGCTGAGAAATGGCTGACCGATCCCGCGCGCCGTAGACAGCACACACTTGGTGTAGGCATTGATCGCTCAGATTCATTGCTGTACGAGGGTGTTATGCCGCATGTACGTACTCTGGCGCCTCTCTTTTCCAATCCAGAGAGGAATCTCGCTGGTAACAAACTTATTTTGCTGACAAAAACGGCCAATACCCATTATCTTGCCGATATTCCTGCTGAACAGCGTAGCAATGTGGTTGTAAGTTTCAGCCTTAATCCAGAACCTGTGGCTGATTTGTGGGAAGGAAAATGGCCGGATACTGGTGAACGCATCACACCATCTATCTCCAAACGCCTGGAAGCCGTTCGCTACGCGCAAGACTTAGGCTTTGAGGTGCGGGTACGAGTTGACCCTATTTTCACGCCTGAGCAGTGGGAAGAACACTATGCAGCATTCATCGCCGATGTCAAATCGCTTGGCATCAACTTCCGTTACTGGACATTAGGCACGTATCGCGAGAAGAATGGGCAGCTTGACGGATGGAGAGAACGCTGGGGACTTTTGCCAATGGAATGGCAACTGCACGACACAGAGTTAGTGAAAGATGGTACTCACCGGCATCTTCCCGAGGCTCGGCGGATAGAGATTTATACAAAAGTACGAGACTTGATTCGTTGCGAATTTCCAAAAGCGCGCATCAGCCTCTGCAAAGAGACCCATACAGTAAGACGGGCATTGGCTCTGTGCAACGCTGATTGCAATTGCTTAGTCTGATTTCTGGAAGGTAAAGCGTGTAGTATCTTGACTGAGAGGCCCATCAATTTTAAGGATGCGGCCTTCTTGTTGCAATTTTTTTAGTGCGTCACTCAGGTGCTTGCTCGTAATTTTTCCGAACCAATTGGTAAGGACAGCTGTGTAAATTTGGTTTCTGGTAAGGATTTGTCCTTTCCCTGCTTCCCAGATATCTTCCTTGAGCCTTTCAGCTTTATGACGATCAATCTCCTCCTGCGTAGGGTCTATAGAAAACAATGAGAGTTGGTAAGGTTGGCTCTCCTTAAATTCCTGTAATTGCCGCTGGTAATCTTCCTCGACCTTGTAGACAACTTCACTAGCAAGAGTGATACCCTTTGGATGAGCTGTGGCGAAAACCAGATAGTATTTGACTTTCCCTTCCAAAGTTCTTATTGGATAGATATCTGCAAAACCTGTTCTTCTTAATTTTCTAAACTCATCTACTAAAAGCTCTTTATAAAGACTCAGGGCGTTTTGAAATCGCTCTTCAACAGTTCTACCAGCAAGCCGTTTATTAAGATAATCCTTGTCTGCAATTCCAAAAACACTCGCCAGTGTCTCTAAATATTGCTCAGCATTAGGAACTTGAGAGTCGAAAAAACCGCGAAGGCGCAAAGCTGTTTGAGCATCGAAGCGAATCCACAAATCTGTGGACGCATAAGTACTCCGGTTAATAATTTTTTCCACACCTACCCAGTCAATACCTTTCAGGCCGAAAGGATCTAAAAAACAAATAGTTGGTTGATTACCTATTTCCCTCAAAATACGGCTAATATTACTTGTGAAGGTACCCTGAAGGTTTAAAACGAGGTTACCAAATTGGGCAGTTGCTGACTGAAGATTGGTAAAGCGTTTTTTATTCTCTTCAATGTTAATGCATGTCAAAGAGTAAGGCTTTGCCTCTCTTTTGTACTGCTGAGCAAGTTCTGCAATTCTCACGGGCGATCCTTTAGAGCCATCATCATAGATACCCTCACCGGCAAAACCATCAATATAGTAAACCTGGCCGATAATTCCCATGATTTTAGAGGCCGCCGCAACATAGTTTTCTAAAAGCTGGAGCTTACGTTCTGACCAATCTTTCAAGTCATCAAAAAAGTCAGGATTAGTCGGAGTCATCTGGTCCTCCTGCATGTTAGGCTTGTTGTGGGATTATTACAGATTATAATAACATGTACAGTTAAAATTTGCAATATCTTTGAAGGAACTCAGATAATAGAGAATCTAAAGGTGCCTGATCTGACTGATAATCAAGTAAAAGTCAGTCCAGGCACCTTTCTGGCAGCCTTATCGCTTTTTTTACTGTGCCTGCGCGTGCGCCTGTGCAGCCGCTTTTTCCGCTTTGCGGCGTTTGGCGCGGTCGCTCAGGCCGTTAGCGGCCTCCTCGCCGTGCGCGGCAGGCTCGCTGGCGGGTTCGAGGGCGGCGGCGAGAACGTCGCGAATTTCGTTGGCAAAGACGAAGTGCATCTGCTCACGCAGCTCCTTTGGGATGTCCTCCATGACGTCCGGCTCGTTGCGTCTGGGCAGGATGACCGTGCGAATACCGGAGCGGTAGGCCGCAAGCACCTTTTCCTTGACGCCGCCAATGGGCAGGACGCGCCCGCGCAGGGTGATTTCACCCGTCATGGCGACATCTGAGCGCACCTTGCGTCCGCTGGCCAGGGAGACCAGCACCGTTGCCATCGTCACGCCGGCCGAGGGACCGTCTTTGGGGATGGCTCCGGCGGGGACGTGGATGTGAACGTTCTGGTTTGCGTAGACGTTTTCGGGCAGGCCGAGCATCTCCGCATTGGAACGCACGTAGGTCAGCGCCGTCATGGCCGATTCTTTCATCACGTCGCCAAGCTGGCCGGTAAGGGTCAGGCGCGTCTCGCGGTCGGGCATCGTCGCGGCCTCGATGAAGATGATCTCGCCGCCGACAGGCGTCCAGACCAGGCCGGTGGCGATGCCGGGGCGGTCGATGCGCTCCGCCGCCTCCTCGAAGAAACGCTGGCGGCCCAGGTATTCGGGTACCTGCTCGGCGTCGACGTGGATGGGCGGCTGCTTGCCCTCGGCCACCTGTGTTGCGACCTTGCGGCAGAGCGAGCCGATCTCGCGTTCCAGGTTGCGCACACCCGCCTCGCGTGTGTAGTCGCGAATGATGCGGCGTATAGCTTCATCGGTAACGGTCAATTCACCTGGCTTCAGACCGTTAGCTTCCAGCTGCTTGGGCAGCAGGTACTGGCGGGCGATGTGCAGCTTCTGCTCCTCGGTGTAGCCGGAGAGTTCCAGAATCTCCATGCGGTCGCGCAGGGGCGCGGGAATGGGTTCCAGCGCATTGGCGGTGGCGATGAAGAAGACCTTCGACAGATCGAAGGGCAGGTCCAGGTAGTTGTCGCGGAAGTTGAAGTTCTGCTCCGGGTCGAGGACTTCCAGCAGGGCCGACGACGGGTCGCCGCGCCAGTCTGCGCCAACCTTATCCACCTCATCGAGCATGATGACGGGGTCGTTGGCATCGACGCGGCGCAGCGTCTGGATAATGCGGCCCGGCATGGCGCCGATATAGGTGCGACGATGGCCGCGAATCTCGGCCTCGTCGCGAATGCCGCCCAGCGACATGCGCGCGAACTTGCGGCCCAACGCCCGCGCAATTGACTGCCCCAGCGAAGTCTTGCCCACGCCCGGCGGGCCGACGAAGCAGAGGATCGGTTCGCGGTTGATCTGGCGCAGGGTCTCCTGCGGCAGTAGCGGCTCCGAGGGCTTGATATCCTCTGTCTCGACGCCGCGCTCGATGGTTCCCAGCTCCTCGCTACGTTTCTTCTCTTCCGCCGTGCGATCTTCCTTCAGGCGGCGCACGGCCAGGTATTCGAGGATGCGCGCCTTGATCTTTTCCAGGTCGTAATGATCCTGGTCAAGAACCTGGCGTGCCTTCACCACATCGATCTGCCCGCCGGTACTGCGGCTCCAGGGCAGGCTGACCAGCAGTTCCAGGTAGGTGCGGATGATGCTGTATTCGGGCGAGACGCTGGGCAGCTTCTCCAGGCGTGAAAGCTCGCGATTGGCCTCTTTCAGCGCCTCTTCGGGCATGTGGGCCTCGTCGATCTTCTTGCGCAGTTCGTTGACCGTCGCGATCTCTTCGTTCTCCTCGCCCAGCTCGCGCTGAATGGCCTTCAACTGTTCGCGCAGCAGGTATTCACGTTGCACCTTGCCAATCTCTTCCTGCGCGTTGTTCTGAATCTTGCGGCCCAGTTCGAGAATTTCCAGTTCGTGGCTCAGGTAGGCGCTGAGTTCGCGCAGCTTCTCGCGCACAGAATCGAGTTCGAGCAGTTTCTGGCGCAGTTCCAGCTCCATCGGCATGAAGGTGGCGATGACGTAGACGACCTGCACCGGCTCCTCAAGGTTGAGGGTGGCAGAGGCCACGCCCTCCGGCACGTTCTGCACCAGCGAGACATACCGCTGGAAGTAGCCGATGACGTTGCGCTTCAACGCCTCGATTTCCGTATCATCCTCCTGGACTTCCGGGCGAGGCGTGACATGGGCCATCAGGTAGGGCTTCTCCTGCGTGAATTCGCCGATATCGACGCGCTCAAGGCCCTGCACGATGATCTGCACGGTGCCGTCGAGCATGCGAATCATGCGGGCCACGCGCGAGACGGTGCCGACCTTGAAGATGTCCTTCGGCCCCGCCTGCTCAATCGCCGCCGATTTCTGCGCCACCAGCACGACCAACCGGTCGCTGCGCATGACATCATCGATCAGGCGAATCGAGCGTTCCTGCCCCACGCCCAGCGGCTGCACGGTGAAAGGATAAATGACGGTATCTTTGAGCGGAAGGACGGGCAGGATTTCCGGGATGTTCAATTTCCCCTCCTCGTCCTCTTCGCGCCGCCGCCGCTCGTTTTCCTCGCGCTGGCGGCGCTCGCTGCGGGCGGTGGCCGCGCGTCGCCCCGGCTCTGCTCTGGGGGTTCGGCGCCTCCTGACCTTCTCCACTACCGCTGGCGTTTCACCCTCTTCCGGCGCCTCCTGCTCCTGTTCGTCGGCGGGAGCGTCTGTGCTGGCTGGCGTGTCCGCGTTGGCGGCAAACTGCTGTCCCTCTTCCTGCTGCTGTTCCTCTTCAGGTTCCTGGTTTTTCATTGTGTTTTCCATACAACCTTCTCATCAAAATGGAATGATTTCTGTTCTCTTCTACTATTCTTTCCGGTGTTGTGTAGATATACGTTGCGGGGCGGCCTGCGGTAACTTTTTTGGCAGGTCTACCCATAAGAAACCGTTCTGGTAGCGGGCCGCGACGTGTTCGCGGTCGAAGGGTGAGAGGATGAGAACCTCTACGCGGAACGGGCCATAACGAATCTGGGCCTCGTGGTAAAGATATTCGCCCTGTTCGCTGTCATCGTGCCGCTCGCCGCTGACGATGAGCGCATCTTCGTAGAGTGTAACTTCGAAATCATCCTCAGATAGCCCCGCCAGTTCAATTTTTATCGTCACCATATCCGCCGATTCGCGGATATCGGCCATCGGTCGCCAGGTCGTCGAACGCTGAATGACAGATTGCTGGCTCTGTCGCAGCGCGTCGTGCAGGATTTCGCGGTAATAGCGTTCCAGTTGCTGTTGTGACCCGTTCCCGTAGCGGTAGGTCGCATATCGATAGCGCAATCGCATTGTCCGTTCCCCCTGAATAGAAGCCCTCGCAATACCTCGCGGGATACCTGCTCGCAGGTGTCCTCCACTAACAAATACGGAAGCAAGAAGCTGGCTGATACAGAACACGAACAGAGGAAAAGGCAAAAGGTGTAGAACGATGAACAGGTTATGTACAGGTACAGAAACCGGCTTTCTTCTTTCACCCTTTGCCTTTTCCTCGTTCTGGTGTTGTCAGGTAAGAACCTCGCTACATTGTTCTACGCCCGGCTCATTCACTCGGTCGGCAGGTCTTTTTCCCCCTCGGCGATCTCCTTCTGGCACTCCGGGCAGAGATACTCGAACTCGGAATGGCTATCGGAGAGAACGTCGCTCTGGATGATACGAGCGTAGCGGAGACGAGTTGCCTTATTGCAGCGCGCGCAGATCACATATGTTTCTGCTATGGCGGTTCGTCTGGTTCCAAGGATATCTTCCTGCATGGACGATACCTGCCTTTCTTTCTTGCTGTGTGTTCCAAAAGACAGAAAAGGGTCTCAACCGGTTGTATACTCATGTCTTCAGACGTCGTTGTCGAGAAGAACCCATTTGATTATGACACGCGGAACGCGAATTTGCAAGTGCGTTTGACGCTGCTGACCGAATGTGCTACTATGTTTCTATATTCGTCAAGAATATCTATCTTGTTCAGGTTTTCGTGAGATGCAGGCCGCGTACCCCGACCAGAGACGAAGGCAGATATCCATGATGACGCGATTGAAACAGTGGTTACAGAAGCTAATTTCCTGGTGGCGTTGGCGGGAAGAGCCAGAAGCGCCTGCTCTCCCTGCCAGTACCTCGTCTGAGCGTGTAGAGTACTGGAAAGAACCTGGGCCGCAGATGCACCCGTACTCGCCTGTCGCAGGCGAACACCGGGACGACGAGTTTTCCTTTTCATCACCTCCCTCGTCGTTAGAGACCGGGCGAGAGAACACGACCACGCCGACGGGCGGAGAAAAAGCCGTTCCGAGTATTCCGCTCTCACCGGCGCCGCTGCCTCCTCCTGCGTCTGTACCAGCGCCGGTACCGGCGCCATCATCTCCGGCGGCCAATGCGCGCTCTGAATCGGAGTCGGCGCCGGAAGTGGAACACCATTTAGTATTCCTGCGCTATCTTGTTCGCAGAGGGATCGTCAACGAAGGCTTTCCAGAAGACCAGCCCCCTCAACGATACCCGTAACCAGGGAAGAGTGCAGAGAGGCCTTGCGTGCGCAGGGCTTCTCTCATAAGGGTTAACTGAAGCCAGTGCGAGCGCCAGGCAGGCCACCCGTAGCCCCCGCAGGCCACCCGCAAGGGGTGGCCCTACTATAGACGACCGCCCCACAAGCGGCACGAACGCCTCGTCTATAGTAGGGCCACCCCTTGCGGGTGGCCTGCGGCGGCCTGAAGTTCACGCCTCTGGGGCCACCCCTTGCGGGTGGCCTGCAGCGGCCTGAAGTTCACGCCTCTGGGGCCATCCCTTGCGGGTGGCCTGGGAGCAGCCTTCAGTGAATGCCTATGAGGGCCATCCCTTGCGCGTGGCCTGGGGGCAGCCTTATGAGGGCCTCTCTGCACTCTTCCCCGGTTATTCGCTCTTATTCTCCGGCTCGGTAATCGTGACCATGCTGCCGTCGGCATTGAGCATAACAATCTCGCCTGCAGGCTGGGCCTGCGTGCGGGCCGCCGTCTGAGGAGCGGCGCCGTTGGCGACGTTATTTGATGGCAGTTCGATCTGCTCATCCTGCTCGTTGGTCTGTCGGACGAAACGGCGCACGATGATGAAGGTGACGACGCCGGCGGCGACAACCCCGGCGCTGAAGCCGACGATGGAAAGCACGCGCCCGCGTTTCTGCACCAGTTCGCTACCGCGCTCACTGAGATCCCGGGCGACCTTGCCGGTGCGCTTCGTGATTTCCTGCGTGACCTGGCTGCCGCGCTCTTTGATGTCTTCGGTGATCTGCTCGCCGCGTTTGAGGACATCCTGGCCCCAGGCTCGGCCAGCCTTGCGCATCTGTTTTGCCAGTTTCGCGCGCTGCCGCGCCTCTTCACGCAGGGCCTTGCGCAGTTGCTCGGCCTGCTGCTGCAACTGCTGCGCCTGCTTGCGCAACTGCTGCGCCTGTGCCGCCGCCTGCTGTCGGCTCACCAGCGTCAGTTCTTCGAGCCGCTGCTGCGCCTCCTGTACCTTTCCTTTGACAGCAGTTCCCACCTGCGCTGCCGGTTGATTGCCCTGGTTGGCGCGC
>Ga0209810_1003191_pt1 | contig 17739 bp, 18 predicted proteins | sample Coa_R1_7_FD_187159 | JGI IMG/M metagenome (GOLD analysis project Ga0209810, IMG submission 187159) | Surface soil microbial communities from Centralia Pennsylvania, which are recovering from an underground coalmine fire - Coalmine... | ecosystem: Environmental > Terrestrial > Soil > Unclassified...
CTCCGCGCTGGCGCGTGGGTCCGAAAAAGCGGGAACCGGTCGTCAAAGATCATGCGCCGGCAATCTTTGCAGGGCACGGCGATTCCGTCCGGGCGCATCGCGCGCTAGGAGCCGAACCTGTCGCGCCAGCTCGGCAGCGAGCCGGGAAAGGACAGCGCCGTCGCTTCATATATGCTGCGGGCGACCGCGCGCGCGAGCACGTTGGCGGCGAGCATGCCGAGTTCGGCGAGCGAGAAGACGGGATGCCGAAGCGGTCGTTCGCCCACGCTTGCCGCGAACACGATGTCGCCGTCGAGCGGCGTATGCACCGGATAGATCGCGCGTGCTAATCCATCCTGCGCCATGATCGCGAGGCGCTTGCATTGCCCCTTGTCGAGGCGGGCGTCGGTGGCGATGACGGCGAGCGTCGTGTTGGCACCGGCCGCCGCGCCCTTGCTGCGAAAACCGAGATCGGCGGCCGAGAACGAGGAGGGCCAGCCGCGGCCGCCGAATTCCTTGTCCCGTTCGAACGGCGCCGCCCAGAAATGCGGCCCGTCGCCGATGACGACGCTGCCGGCCGCATTGGTGGCCACGACGGCGCCGACGGTGCAGCCTTCGCTCGTCCGCGCCGAGGCTGTGCCGAGACCGCCTTTGAGATTGACCGTGGTGGCGCCGAGCCCCGCGCCGACGCTGCCCAGGGCGACGTCGCGCTCGGCACGGCTCGCCGCCTCGTAGCCGAAGTCGCGATAAGGCGGATAGCGACCCCAGTTCTTGTTGCCGCCGGAGAGCAGATCGAACAGGATCGCCGCCGGCACGATGGGCACGCGTGCCGCGCCCACCTGAAAACCCCGGCCCTGCTCGCGCAGCCACGCCTGTACGCCGGAGGCGGCGTCGAGCCCGAAGGCCGATCCGCCCGACAGCACGACGGCGTCGATGCCGTCGACGGTCTGCGCGGGATCGAGCAGCGCGGTCTCGCGCGTGCCGGGCCCGCCGCCGCGGACGTCGACGCTTGCGACGACCGCGCGTTCGAAGAGCACGACCGTGGTACCCGAGCCGAGCGCGGCGTCGCCCGCATGACCGACCCGAATGCCGGGAATGTCGGTGATGGCGTTGCGCATGACCCGCGACCGCTTATCACATCCGCGCCATCAGCGTCACGCATCCCTTGCCAGCGTGGCCGCCGGGCGGCATATCGCGGGCATGGCTCCCGACGTCACCCTCGCGGCCGCACTGTTTGCCGGTCTGGTCAGTTTCCTTTCGCCCTGTGTATTGCCGCTGGTGCCACCCTATCTGGTGTTTCTCACCGGCACGTCGCTCGAGCGCCTTGCGGAACGCAAACCCGCCTCGCGCGTCAAGCGCGAGGCGGTCGGGGCGGCGTTGCTGTTCGTGGCGGGATTTTCCACGGTGTTCATCGCGCTGGGAGCGAGCGCCAGCGCGATCGGTGCTTTGATTCGCGCCTATTCGGGCCCGTTGGCGATCGTTGCCGGCCTCGTGATCATCATCATGGGCCTGCATTTTCTCGGCATTGCGCCGCTTGCGCTCCTCGCTCGGCAGAGGCGGCTCGATATCGCCAAGCCGGTTGGGCTGTGGGGCGCCTATGTGGTCGGTCTCGCCTTCGCGTTCGGCTGGACTCCCTGCATCGGGCCGATTCTGGCCGCCATCCTCGCGATGGCGGCCTCCGAACAGACGGTGGCGCGGGGCGCCGGCCTCCTCGCCGTCTACTCGCTTGGTCTCGGCATTCCCTTCGTCCTTGCCGCGTTCGCCGTCGAGTCCTTCGCCGCGTTCCTGTCGCGCTTCAAGCGCCGTCTGCACCGCGTCGAACAGGCCATGGGTGCATTCCTGGTGATCACCGGCATTGCGTTCCTGTTTCCCTCGCTCAACTGGATCAGTTCGTTCGGCACCTGGCTGCTTGAGACCTTTCCCGTGCTCGGCAGGATCGGCTGAAAGACGAAGCCCGCCGCAGGGGCGGGCTCCGGCCATGCGCGGGATCGCGGGCGATTACATCATCTCCTTGCTGCAGTCGTTGTCGGGACATTGCTTGTACGTGATCTTGCCGTCTGGATTCTTTTTCCAGATATACATGACGTAGTCGAGATTGGTGCGGTCGCCCTTCTTGTCGTACGAGAGGTCGCCCAGAACCGTCTTGAACGTCATTCCCGAATGCATCTTGTCGGCCACCTTCTTGGGGTCGAGCGACTTCGCCGCCTCGGCGGCCTGTTTGATGATCTGCACGGCGGCATAGCTGTAGAGCGTGTAGGATTCCGGCTCGAAGTTCTTGGCGCGGAATTCGGCCACCACCGCTTTCGCCGCCGGGTTGTTCCGGGGATCGGGACCATAGGTCATGAGCGTGCCTTCGACGCCCGGGCCGCCGATCGCCGCGAACTCATCCGAGGTGATGCCGTCGCCGCCCATCAGCGGCGCCTTGATGCCCTGGTCGCGCATCTGCCGCACGATCAGACCGCCTTCGGTGTGCAATCCGCCCCAATAGACGAGGTCGGCACCCGACTGCTTGATCTTGGACACGAGCGCGGAAAAATCCTTTTCGCCGATATTGATGCCTTCATACAGCACTTCCTTCATGCCGCCTTTGTTGATGCCCTTCTTCGTCTCATCGGCGAGGCCTTTGCCGTAGGTCGTCTTGTCATGGACGATCGCGATTTTCTTGCCCTTGAAGTGCTTGAGAATGTAGGCGGCGGCCACGGCGCCCTGCTGGTCGTCGCGGCCGCAGGTGCGGAAGATGTTCCACATGCCGCGCTCGGTGATCTGCGGATTGGTGGAAGCCGGAGTGATCTCGAGGATGCCGTTTTCGTGGTAAACCTCGGACGATGGCATGGTCACGCCGGAATTGAAGGCGCCGACCACGAATTTCACGCCGTCGGCGACGAACTTATTGGCAACCGAGACCCCTTGTTTGGGGTCGGAGACATCGTCGCCGAACTCGATCTCGATCTTCTTGCCGAGAATGCCGCCTTTGGCGTTGATGTCGATGACGGCCTGCTCGGCGCCGTTCTTGAGCTGCGCGCCGAAGGCGGCGTTGGGTCCCGTGAACGGACCTTCGACGCCGAGCTTGACCTGCGCCGCCGCCTTTTCTGCGGCCGACAGCGCCAAGCCCAGCGCCAAACCGAACGCGATGATCCTGCTCATGTTTCTTCCCCTTCAGATTGCGGCTCCTGGGACCGATTGGATGGCGATGTTATGTCAGGGCGAACGCCGGCGCCAGTGCAGCGGACCGGCGCGGACGTTCACCCAGCGATATTGCGACGTCATTTGCCGAACCCGCTCGGCGCGGAAGCCAAGAAAGCCGGCGGCCATGCAGACGAGACTGTCGACGATATAATAGTGCGGCGACAGCAGCGTCCCCCCGAACAAGGCGTGATGGAAGAAGCGCACCGCGCCTGCGAGAATGAGCATGTAAGCCACGATCTGCCAGCGCGGACGCCAGGTCGACGCGACGGCCCGTCCGGCCAGTGCCGCGGCCCCGCCGCCGAGGACAACCGTCACGAGCAGGAAGACGCCGAAGGAACCTTCGTAGAGCAGACCGTTGACGGGCACGGCGGCGTGGATCTCCCTTTCATTGCAGTCTTGCGCCTTCGAGATAGGCGGATTTCACCTCCGGTCGTTCCAGCAGTTCCCGGCCTTGGCCGGTAAGCGTGATCCGTCCGTTGACCATGACGTAACCGCGATGCGCGAGCTTCAGCGCATGATAGGCATTCTGCTCGACCAGGAAGACCGTCACGCCGTCGCGCCGGTTGAGCAGACGGATGGCCTCGAAAATCTGTCGCACCAAAAGCGGCGCGAGCCCGAGCGAGGGTTCGTCGAGCAGCAGCAGCCGCGGCCTGCTCATCAGCGCACGGCCGATCGCCAGCATCTGCTGTTCGCCGCCCGAGAGGGTGCCGCCGCGTTGTGCGAGTCGTTGCTTGAGGCGGGGAAACAGCTCGAGGACGCGCTCGAGATCGCGCTCGAACGTGACCGGATCGGCCACGGTTGCCCCCATCTGGAGATTTTCGAGTACGGTCATGCGCGGAAAAATGCGTCGCCCCTCGGGCGCCTGCGCCAGCCTGAGGCGCGCGATCTCGTGGGTGGGAAGGCGGGTAATGTCGCGACCTGCAAATAGGATCACGCCGTCGCGTGCGCGGGGATTGCCGCAGATGGTCATCATGAGCGTCGACTTGCCGGCGCCGTTGGCGCCGATCAAAGTGACGATTTCTCCTTCGTGGATGTCGAGATCCACGCCCTTGAGGGCCTGCACGCGGCCGTAGAAGGTCGTGACGCCGCGCACGCTGAGAAGCGGCTCGCTCATCATCCGACCTCCGCTTCCACCTCCGCCACCTCCTCCTCGTCGGCAACGCCGAGATAGGCGGCGATCACCTTGGCGTCGTTGCGGACGGCCTGCGGTGGGCCGTCGGCGATCTTGACGCCGTAGTCCAGGACGATCACGTGGTCGGAGATTTCCATGACCACGGACATGTCGTGCTCGATGAGCAGCACAGAGGTGCCGAGATCGGCGCGGATCGAAAGCAGCAGTTCGTTCAGTTCGGCGCTCTCCCTCGGGTTGAGCCCCGCCGCCGGTTCGTCGAGACACAGCAGCACCGGGTCGGTGCACATCGCGCGCGCGATCTCGAGGCGCCGTTGCGCGCCGTAGGGGAGGTCGCCCGCCGGATCGTCGGCGCGGTCGAGCAGACCCACCCGATCGAGCCACGCGCGCGCTTTCTCGATCGCCGCGCGTTCGGCCGCGCCGTAGGACGACAGACCGAATATGCCGAGCAGCGTATAACCCGAGGCGCGCATCAGCGGATTATGCTGCGCGACCAGCAGGTTCTCGAGCACGGTCATGCCGGGAAAGAGGCGGATATTCTGAAACGTACGGGCGACGCGCGCCCGGTGCGTGATGAGATAGTCCGGCATGCGCTCGAGCAGGAACAGCGTGCCGCCGTGCTGGCTGCGGTAGCGCGCGCCGCTTGCGGTCAGCGCCTCCAACGTCTCCCAGACCGCCGCGTCGCCGTGCCGCAGACCGAGCCGGCCTTCGCTGGGATGGTAGAAACCGGTGATGCAGTTGAACACCGTCGTCTTTCCCGCCCCGTTGGGGCCGATCAGCGCGGTGATCTCTCCTTCGTTGACGTCGAAGGAGAGATCGTCGACCGCGACGAGGCCGCCGAAGCGCATGGTGAGATGTTCGACATGCAGAAGCGTGTTGGCGGCGACGGCCATCAGCCTCGACCTTCCTTCACAAGTTCGGCGGAAATCGTCTTCCTCTCGTGCAGAAACACCGACGGCTCGCGTGTCGAAATCAGCCCGCGCGGCCGGACGACCATGATGACCACCATGGCAAAGCCGAAAAGCAGCATGCGGTACTGGGTCGGGTCGAAGGTCTGACCGAAAACATCCTTCAGGAAATCGAGCTCACGCATGATCTCCGTGCCGCCGATCATGACGACGGCGGCGATGGCGACGCCGATCTGGCTGCCCATCCCGCCGAGCACGACGATGGACAGGATCGTCGCCGACTCGATGAAGGTGAAGGATTCCGGCGAGATGAAACCTTGACGGGCGGCGAAGAAAGAGCCGGCAAAGCCCGCGAACATCGCGCCCATGGCGAAGGCGGTCAGTTTGGTGTTGGTGGTGTTGATGCCGAGCGAGCGGCAGGCGATCTCGTCCTCGCGCAGCGCTTCCCACGCGCGTCCCACCGGCAGGCGACGCAGGCGTACCGTGACATAGGCGGTGAGCAGCGCCAGCGCGAGAATGATGTAATAGAGAAAGATGGTGCGGTGAAGCGGCGAAAACTCCAGACCGAACACCGCGGCGAAGCCGTCATCGTCGGCGCTGAAGGGAATGCCGAAGAAGGTGGGCCGCGGGATGCCGCCGATGCCCGCATAGCCGTTGGTCAGGTCGACCCAATTGACGATCACGATGCGGATGATCTCGCCGAAGGCGAGCGTGACGATGGCGAGATAGTCGCCGCGCAGCCGCAGCACCGGGAAGCCGAGCAGGATACCCCAGAACGAGGCGAGGATTCCGGCGAGCGGAAGCAGAATCCAGAAGGCGAGGCCGAAGGTCTTGGCGAGCAGCGCATAGGAATAGGCGCCGACCGCATAAAAGGCGACGTAGCCGAGGTCGAGCAGACCGGCAAGACCCACGACGATGTTCAGGCCCCAGCCGAGCATGACGTAGATCAGGATCTGGATTCCGAAGTTGTCGATCCATTTCAGCGCGCCGGAAGCGCCGGTGAGCAGGAGGACGACAGCCGGATAGAGAATGATGAAGGCGATGGCGGAAGGCACGAACAGGCGCCCGGCACGCGCGCGCCATGCCGACGGGGCACCCGCCGCGCGGAGCGCGCGTCGGCGGATCGCCGGTTCGAGGGTCAATGTGTAGAACATGCGGCCGAAGCCCATGGCCGCGGTGATCGCGAAGAGCAATGGCCAGCGCGTCTGCAGCGTCACTTCGTTGCGGATGTTGGTGACGGTTTCGAATCCGATCAGCGGCAGAAACAGCCCGAAGGCAAGTGCGGCCGTCACGGCCGAATCGCGCACCGCGCTGGCCAGGCGGCTGCGGGCGGGCGCGGGGAGCACGGGCCTTGCCGGCCCGCGCGGCGCGTGCGGATGCTCCGACTCTCTGCCGACGGCGGACACGTCACACCTTTTCCACGTCGGGCCGGCCGAAAAGGCCCTGCGGCAGGAAGATCAACGTGATGGCGAGCACGGAAAAGGCCGCGACGTCCTTGTAGTCGATCGAGAAATAGGCGGACCAGAAGGTCTCGATGAGGCCGATGAGCAGACCGCCGACCACCGCGCCGGGCAGGGAGCCGATGCCGCCGAGGACCGCGGCCGTAAAGGCCTTCACGCCCGGAACGAATCCGTCCGAGAAGCTGACCACGCCGTAGTACATCAGATACATGGTGCCGGCCACCGCCGCGAGCGCGGCGGCGATGACGAAGGTCATCGAAATGGTGCGGTCGACATCGACGCCGACCAGCGCGGCCATCTTCTGATCCTGTTCGCAGGCGCGTTGGGCGCGCCCGAGCTTCGTCTTGGCGACCAGGTACCAGAAGCATGCCAAAAGCGCCGCGGTCACGACCCAGATGACGAGCTGCTTGTAGGACAGCGTCACGGGATAGTGATTGTGGCGGTAGAGCACGATCTCGCCCTGCACCATCGGCGGGATCGACTTGTTGCGTGGGCCCTGCGTCACCTGGACGAAGTTGGAAAGGAAGATCGACATGCCGATCGCCGAGATGAGCGGCGCGAGGCGGAACGAGCCGCGCAGCGGCCGATAGGCGACGCGCTCGATGACCCAGTTCACCAGCGAGGTGAAGAACATGGCCACCGCCAGCACGATGAGCAATGCGACCGGGATCGAGGAGATGCCGGCCCACGCCGTCAGCAGGAGAAAAGCGATGAGCGCGACGAAGGCCGAGACCATGAACACGTCGCCATGGGCGAAGTTCACCATCCCGATGATGCCGAACACCATCGTATAGCCGATCGCGATCAGGCCGTAGATCGAGCCGAGCGTCACGCCATTGATGAGTTGCTGCAGAAAGACTTCCATGCGTCCCCTTCTTCCGCATGGCTGCCCGGCGACAACCTTGATCCGTTAGAGGCTTAACAGGGCGCGGCGGAAGCGGCAACGCCGCAGAAGACGCTCGGTCGCGCCGTCCTCGCCCGCGGGCGCCGCAGGCGGGCCCGATGCCCGCGCGAGTGGGGAGGGCGGCACCCCGCGCTCCCGTTTCCCGCCGCGTTCGCGCCGGAAGGGAGCCGGGCGTCTTCCGGTCCCGATCGGCCCGATCGCGCAGCGCGCGAGGCGGGCGCGAGGGGAACGCGGTTCCCCTGGCCGGCGGCGCGGCCTCGCCCTTGGGTTCGGGCCTCTTTTCCCATCCATGCGTGGCCTCGGACGCGCTTGTCGCTTATGCTCGCCACCGCCGTGACGAAGACGTCTGCGCTGCCGCTATTTCATCTCTACGGCGACCCGCCGGACGACGGGGCATTCGACTTCATCCACATCGAGCCGATCGCCGCGCGTTCCTCGATTCACGATTGGATCATCCGCGCCCACCGTCATCGCAACCTGTTCCAGGTGCTGGTGGTCGAGACCGGAGGCGGCGAAATGAGCTTCGAGACCGCGCTGCTGCGGTTCTCCGCTCCCGTCGCCATCCTGGTGCCGGCCACCACCGCGCACGGCTTCCGCTTCACCCCGCAGGTGACGGCCGGCTGGGTGGTCAGCTTCACCGAAGACGTCGTCGATGCGCTCGGCGCGCGCTCGGGCGAGGCGCTCGCCCGGCTCAAGGCGATCGCGGCCGACCCGCTCGTGCCGCTCGCCGGCACGGCCGAGGTCAGGCGTCTGTCTGATCTTTGCGCCGAGCTGCACGAGGAAGGCGCGCTCGCCCGGGAAGGATTCCGGCTGGCGATGCGCTCGCTGCTCGCGCTGATCGCCATCGAGGTGGTACGGCTTGCCGCCAGCCGCGCCCGCAGCGGCGTGGTCACCTTGTCGCGCGCCGATGCGTGCGTCGAACGATTGCGCGCGCTGATTGAGGAGCATTTCCGCAAGGAGCGTCTGATCGGTTTCTATGCCGGCAGGCTGGGGATGACCGCCGACCGGCTCAACGATCACGTCAAACGGGCGATTGGCGTGACCGCCGGCCACCTCATCCGCCAGCGCGTGCTGACGGAAGCCAAGCGGCAACTCGTGTTCACCGCGCAGCCGATCCAAGAAATCGCCTATGATCTGGCGTTTTCGGACCCCTCGCATTTTACGCGCTTCTTCCGCAAACAGACGGGGATGACACCCCAGGCCTTCCGCGAGGGCCGGGGCGGATGATCGCCGCTTTCGCCACAGGACGTCCGCGGCGAAAGTCCCGTGCCATTCGCCCGGTTTGCTCCGGCTGCAGAGCAAGGAGCCGTCCGCAGGGGCTGCGCCTGCGCGATGGCGCATGCGCGACGCGATGGCGCTTCCTCCACAGGGGGAGTCGCGGGGTGGGTTTGCGGTCAAATGCGCTCCCTGTCTCCCGCGCCGTGGTTAAGCGGCTGACCGGTAAGGTAAAGAATGGGTTTCTTTTGTCTGCGGCATTTGCCGGGGCTAAAGCGGGGGTCTGGTCGAGGAGGACCCACGATGCGCCGGCCTGTCCACGCCCCGGCGGTGATCACCCTGGTCATTGCGGTGTATTTCGCGTTGGCCTGGGGCTTCGACGCGCTTGCGATGCTGCGTTCGCCCGCCTTCGGGCTCGACGACGTCTGGGGTTCGCAGTTCCTCTTCGTCCTCGGCAGGCTTGTCTCGCTGTCCCCGATCGGTCTGATCAAGCTGGCGGCGTTCTTCGCCACGCTGAAGCTTGCGGCGGCGCTTGCCTGTCTCGGCTACGTCGCCGCCGCCATCCGCGCGTGGCCGGCGCGCCATTCTCCGGACGTGCTGGAGGCCGGCCTCATCCTGATCGTCGCCATCTCCATCCTTGCGGTGGGGCCCGCGGTATGGGCGCAGGATGCCGCGCTGGTGCGCAGGCATACGATCGACCTCGCGCTTGCGGGGCTTGCCGTGGCGCTGTGTCTGGTCGAGCGTCACGGCCTGCGCGCAAACGGCCCCGCGGCGGCCGCGATCAATTCCCTGAAAGTCCTCGCGCGATTGTCCCCGTGGCGCTGATCGGCGGGTGCCATCCCTCGCCGTCCGCTCCTGCAAGATGCCGCGGACATGCGGGTGTGCGCTGCGGTCGCGCATACGGGAGAAAAGGCGTTCCACGCGCATGATGCACGAAGCGGCGCGACGCGGCCTGAGTCGCTTGACGCCGCAAGTGCCGATTCCGCCGCGGCACGGCATCGCGCGGCGGTGATTGTATAACGCCCGCTCCCAAGTCCATATTGAAGAAGCGAGGTTGCGGGCGGAAGAACAGAGGATCGTGCATGGGCGCGGAATGCTGCGGTCACGCCGTGAAATTCGACGGGCTGTCGGCCGACTACAAGCGGCGGCTTTGGCTCGTGATCGCCGTCAATGCCGCGATGTTTCTCGTTGAGACGGGCGCCGGCGCCCTGGCCGGTTCCAACGCGCTGCGCGCCGATGCGCTCGATTTCCTGGCCGACACGGCGACTTATGGAATCAGCCTCGCGGTGATCGGGTCGTCGGTGCGGGTCCGGTCCTTGGCGGCGGTCGGCAAGGCCGCGAGCCTGAGCCTGATGTCGCTCTGGGTGCTCGGCTTGACGGCCTACCACGTCGTGGTCGTCGGCGCGCCGCGCGCGGACGTCATGGGTGCGGTCGGCATTCTCGCGCTCGGGGCCAATCTTGCGAGCGTGCTGATCCTGGCCCGATACCGCGACGGCGACGCCAACGTGCGCTCGGTCTGGCTCTGTTCGCGCAACGACGCGATCGGCAATGTCGCCGTCATGCTCGCCGCGCTGGCGGTCTGGACGACCGGCACGAAGTGGCCGGACTTGATCGTGGCCGCGGGAATGGCCGGACTGTTCTTCTTTTCCTCGATCCGCATCCTGCAGCAGTCGCTCGTGGAAATCCGCCAAGCCGGCGCGCATGCGCGCGAGGCCGGCGCGCAGAACCGCGGCCACGCCCGTCCGGACGCGGGTCGACCATCCGCGGAGCGCATGGATCGTCGGTCGTTGCTTCCCGGCCGCTAACCCGACTTGCCCGCCTGCGCGATCACTTCCGCCGCCTCCTTGAAGGCGTGATTGGCGGCCGGCACCCCGCAATAGATCGCCTGCTGCAGGATGATTTCCTTGATGTCGTCCGCGGTGAAGCCGCCCTCGCGCACGGCCGCGCCGACATGCAGGCGGAATTCGTCCCACTGGCGGAGCGCGATCATGGTGCCGATGACCAGCACGCGGCGGATGCGTTCGTCGTAATGGGGTCGTGTCCAGATCTCGCCCCAGGCGGCGCGGGTGATGAAGTCCTGGAACTCGGCATTGAAGGCGGTCTTCTTTGCGTTTGCACGATCGACCCAGGCATCGCCCAGCACCTTGCGACGCTTGGCCATGCCGAGCGCGTGACGTTCTGTTTCGTCCATCGGACGCCTCCGCGTGTTGCAGGCGCTCACAGCAGGAAGTCGAGCACTGCCTCGGTAAAGGCCCGCGGCTGCTCGACATTGGAGATGTGCGCGGCATCGAGGCTCACCAGTCGCGCGCCCTTGATCTGGCTGACGATGGCTTCGCCTGCCGAAGGCGGCGTCGCCGGATCGTGCTTGCCGACGATGACCAGCGTCGGGTTCGCAATGCCGGGGTTTGACGCACGAAAATCCATGTCGCGGATCGCCTCGACGCAGGCGATATAGCCGTCAGGATTGGTGGAGACGAACATCTCCGTCATGCGCGCGATGACCTGCGGCGCGCGGACCCGGAAATCCTTGGTAAACCAGCGTTCCATGTTCGGGCCGACGAGCGCTTTCAACCCCTTCTCGCGCACGAACCTGATGCGCTCGTCCCAGGGGGTCTTGTCCGCGTAATAGAAGTTGGTATTGGCGAGCACGAGCTTCTCGATCCGGTCGGCCGCGTGTGCGCCGAGCCATTGACCGTCCATGCCGCCCATGGACAGGCCGCACCAATGCGTCTTCTGGATCTTGAGCGCGTCGAGAATGGCGAGAATGTCGCGGCCGAAACGCGCGAAGCTGTAGGGGCCGGCGGGCACGCCGGAGCGGCCGTGGCCGCGCCGATCGTAGCGGATGAGGCGGAAATGCTTGCCGAATTCGGCGGCCTGGTCGTCCCACATGTTGAGGTTGGTCCCGAGCGAATTGGAAAGCATCAGCGTCGGCCCCGCCTCGCGGCCCGATACCTCGACGTGGAGTGGACAGCCGTCGTCGGCCGTGATCGTTGGCATCGCAGTCCTCCCTTGTGTGCCTTGAAATGGCGCGCTGGCCCTGCGACACACAATTAAAGGGATGCGGGCGGACTGCAAAGCTCTCTTTTCACCCGTCCCGCGAAAGCTTAAACGGACGCTTGTGATGATGAGGGAGTAGGGTTCGATGGCGATGACCATGACGGGCGAGGTTCAGCTCGCCGCCACGCGCGAGGTCGTTTACGGCAAACTCAACGATCCTGACGTGCTCAAGGCCTGCATTCCCGGATGCGAAGAGCTCACCAAGTCGTCGGACACGGAATTCCAGGCGGTGGCGACCACGAAGATCGGACCGGTAAAGGCGCGTTTCCGCGGCAAGGTGCATCTCACCGATCTCGATCCGCCCAACGGCTACAAGATCTCGGGCGAGGGCGACGGCGGGGTCGCGGGCTTCGCCAAAGGGGGCGCGACGGTGACGCTCACGGAAAAGGACGGAGGCACGCTGCTCACCTACCACGTCGAGGCGCAGATCGGCGGCAAGCTCGCCCAGCTCGGCCAGCGCCTGATCAACGGCGCGGCCAAGAAGCTTGCGGACGAGTTTTTTCAGAAGTTCGCCGCAACCGTGGCGTCAAGCTAGGACCGTCCCGCGTCGTTCACGCGCATTTTCCCCTCGGAATCCCTTGACCGGCCGGGCGGCTGGGGTTCAAAGTTAAATCCGTTCCAAGGCGCAACGGGGACCAAATCGGCTCGATTTTGGGCCCAGGCCGCCGCCGCCGTTCAAAAACGGCGCGAAAAACAGGGTTCTGCTCCAGAAACGGGAGGGCTGCGATGCCTGTTGTGTCGATGACCGTCAACGGCAAACCGGTCTCCGCCGAGATCGAGGCGCGCACCTTGCTGGTGCAATTTCTGCGCGAGAATCTGCGGCTGACTGGCACGCATGTCGGCTGCGACACGTCGCAATGCGGCGCCTGCGTGGTGCATCTCGACGGCATCGCGGTGAAGTCCTGCACGACGCTCGCGCTCCAATGCGAGGGCGCGCACGTCACCACCATCGAGGGCCTCGCCGATCCGGATGGCCCGTTGCATCCAATGCAGGAGGCGTTTCGCGAGCACCACGCCCTGCAATGCGGTTTTTGCACGCCGGGGATGATCATGGCTGCGCTCGATATCGTCCGCCGCCGCGGCAACGATCTCGACGAGCGCACCATCCGCGACGAGCTCGACGGCAATATCTGCCGCTGCACCGGGTATCACAACATCGTCAAGGCGATCGCCGCCGGTGCCAAAGCCATGGCCAAGGGAGGGCCCATGCGGCAGGCGGCGGAGTAAGTCTTTCACGCGCATGGCCCCGAAAGGCGGCAACGGCTTTCGGTAAAGGTCATGCGTCGGACGATCAGGGAGGAGACCGCCATGAGCGCGACGGGCATTGGCGCGGCGGTGCGCCGCAAGGAGGACATCCGCTTCATCACCGGCCGGGGCCAGTATACCGACGACATTGTCCGGCCGGGTGCGGCACGCGCGGTGTTCGTGCGCTCGCCTCATGCGCGGGCGCGCATTCGGCATATCGACGTTTCCGCCGCGAGGAACATGCCGGGCGTCGTGGATGTCCTGACCGGCGAGCAACTTGCGGCCGACAAGATCGGCAACCTCATCTGCGGCTGGATGATCCACTCGAAGGACGGCTCTCCCATGAAGATGGCGCCGCACCCGGCGCTTGCCGCCGAGACGGTCAATTTCGTGGGCGATCCGGTCGCCGTCGTCATTGCCGCAACGGTCGCGCAGGCGCGTGATGCCGCCGAAAAGGTCAAGGTCGATTACGACGTGCTGCCTGCGGTCATCGACCCGGCGAAGGCCAAGTCGGGCCCTCAGATCCACGCGGTGGCGCCGCGTAACACGATCTACGAATGGGCACTGGGGGATCCCAAGGCGGTCGATGCGGCCTTCGCCGCGGCCAAGCACGTCACGCGGCTCGATCTCGTCAACAATCGCCTCATACCCAATGCCATCGAACCGCGCGCGGCGCTTGCTGAATATGACGCGGGGACCGACCGCCTGACGCTCTGGAATACCTCGCAGAACCCGCATGTCGCGCGGCTCGTCATTTCCGCCTTCGTCGGCCTTGCGCCGGAACACAAGCTGCGCGTGATCGCCCCCGACGTCGGGGGCGGCTTCGGCTCCAAGATTTTCATTTATCCCGAAGAGGTGGTTTGCCTGTGGGCGGCGCGCAGGTTGCGGCGGCCGGTGAAATGGACCGCGGAGCGATCGGAGTCGTTCCTCACCGACGCGCACGGCCGCGACCACGTCACCCATGCCGAGCTTGCGCTCGACGAGCACGGCAAGATCCTGGCACTGCGCGTCAGGACCATCGCCAATCTCGGCGCCTATATGTCGACATTCTCGTCGTCCGTGCCGACCTATCTCTATGCGACGCTGATGTCCGGCCAGTACGACATTCCCCACATCTACTGCGAGGTGGATGCGGTCTACACCAATACGGTGCCGGTCGATGCCTATCGCGGGGCAGGACGTCCCGAGGCGACGTTCGTGGTCGAGCGGCTGGTCGAGGTCGCCGCCCGCGAGATGGGCATCGATCCCGCCGATCTGCGCAAGCGAAATTTCATCAGGTCCTTCCCCCATCAGACGCCCGTGATCATGACCTACGACGCCGGCGACTACCACGCGTCGCTGCGCAAGGCGATGGAGCTGGCCGACGTCAAGGGCTTCAACAAACGCAAGCGGGAGAGCGCACGCCGCGGCAAGCTGCGCGGCCTCGGCTATTCCACCTATATCGAGGCCTGCGGAATCGCGCCAAGTCGGGCGGTCGGTTCGCTCGGTTGCGGGGTCGGCCTATGGGAAAGCGCGGAGGTGCGCGTCAATCCCACCGGCACGGTCGAGGTGCTCACCGGCACCCACGCCCATGGGCAGGGGCACGAGACGACGTTCGCGCAGCTCGTGTCGGAACGTCTCGGCATTCCCATCGAGAACGTCTCGGTGGTGCACGGCGACACCGACAAGGTGCAATTCGGCATGGGAACCTATGGATCGCGCTCGGCTGCGGTCGGGATGTCCGCCCTCGTCAAGGCGATCGACAAGGTGATCGACAAAGCGAGGAAGGTCGCCGCGCACATGCTCGAAGCCTCCGAAGGCGATATCGAGTTCAAGGACGGCAAGTTCACCGTCGCCGGCACCGACAAATCCGCGGCCTGGGGCGACGTGGCACTCAACGCCTACATCGCCCACAAATTCGCCGGCCAGGACCTCGAGCCGGGCCTGAAGGAGACCGCATTCTATGACCCGACCAATTTTACCTTTCCCGCGGGATGCCACATCTGCGAGGTCGAGGTCGATCCGGAAACAGGCAGAACCGAGATCGTGAGCTGGACCGCGGTGGACGACTTCGGCACGGTCGTCAATCCCATGATCGTGGAAGGCCAGGTGCACGGCGGCATTGCGCAAGGCGTCGGCCAGGCGCTCCTGGAAGGGGCGGTCTACGACAACAACGGCCAGCTCGTCACCGGCTCGCTCATGGATTACACCATGCCGCGCGCCTATGACCTGCCGTCCTTCAAGGTGGGGCTCACGGAGACCAAATCGCCGTCCAATCCGCTCGGCATCAAAGGCTGCGGCGAGGCCGGCGCGATCGCGGCGCCTGCGGCCGTGATCAATGCGATCACGGATGCCATCGGCAGCGAAGATGTCAGCATGCCGGCAACGGCCGCGACGGTTTGGGCGGCGCTGCAGCGCGCCCAGCCCGCGCGCCGGGCAGCCGCATAGGGAAGATTAAGGAGACCGCAATGTACGATTTCGCCTTCCATCGGCCGACCACGGTACGCCAGGCGGCGGGGCTGCTCGCGCGCAATCCCGAGGCGAAGCTTCTCGCCGGCGGGCATTCCCTCTTGCCGGTGATGAAGCAGCGGCTGGCAAGTCCCTCCGCGCTCATCGACCTTTCGCTCGTCGAGGGGCTCGCCGGCATCGAACAGAAGGGGCGGTCGATCGTCATCGGCGCGATGACGCGCCACGCCGACGTCGCCAATTCGCGGGTGCTGCGTGAGGTGATGCCGGGGCTGGCCATGGTGCCGGCTTCGATCGGCGACCCGCAGGTGCGCAACCGGGGCACGATCGGCGGCTCGCTCGCCAACAACGATCCCAATGCCGACTATCCGGCGGCGGTCCTCGGTCTCGGCGCCACCATCATCACCAACAAGCGCCGCATCGCCGCCGACGATTTCTTCACCGGCTTGTTCTCGACGGCCCTCGAGGACGGCGAGATCATCACCAAAGTGAGCTTTCCCATCGCCAAGAAGGCGGCCTATGAAAAGTTCAAGCACCCGGCCTCCGGTTTCGCGCTCGTCGGCGTGTTCGTCTCGAAGCGCGGCTCCGAGATCCGCGTGGCGGTCACCGGCGCGGGCGCCAACGGGGTCTTTCGCGTCAAGTCGTTCGAGGAAGCGCTGAAGAAGCGTTTTGCCGCGAAATCGCTCGAAGGAATGAGCATCCCCGCGACCGGCCTGAACTCCGACATACACGGCAGCGCCGAGTATCGTGCGCATCTCGTCGGCGTGCTGGCGCGCCGCGCCGTGGCGAAGGCCACGGCGTGACGTGGCGACTCTTGTGGTGATGGCGGCGACCGGTACGCGGCCTGGCCGCGACATTCGCAGCGGGCGATATCGGAGGCCGGCTATGCTGCCATGCCGCGCGCTCGACGTCGATCAGGCGGGCTTGTCCAGTTCCGCCAGCAGGTCATGCAGATCGAGCGGCTCGGTGACCATCTGCAACGACCCGTCGGGTTTTCGGGGCCACAGTTCCCTCGGCCGGTCCCAGTATAGCTCGACGCCATTGTCGTCGGGATCGCGCAGATAGAGCGCTTCGGACACGCCGTGATCGCTGGCGCCCTCGAGCGGAATTTTGGCGACGATCAGCCGGCGCAGCGCATCCGCGAGCAGCCTGCGCGTGGGATAGAGAATGGCGGCATGGTAAAGGCCAGTGGTGCCCGGAGGCGGGGGAGAGCCGCCTTTGCTCTCCCAAGTGTTCAATGCCAGATGATGATGGTAACCGCCGGCGGACAGGAAGACCGCGCCGGGGCGGGTCGTGGTGATCTCGAAACCCAGCACGCCGCTGTAGAAATCAAGCGCGCGCTTGAGATCAGCGACCTTCAAATGTACATGGCCGATGCGTACCCGGGGGTCGATCGTGGGTCGCTGCACGGCCTGCTTTTCCAGCGTTTCGGGGGCAGGCATCGGGGACCTCCTCGGCTGGCCGAACGGAACAACCGTACCTACATGTACGATGCCCGCCCGCTGCGATAAAGCCCCCAAAGGAAAAGAAAGATGAGCGAACTGCCGGCCTCGATCGATGCCACGCTCGCGTTGCTTGCCGAGGCCGGCTACATCGCCGACCGTTCGCTCGCGACGGTGCTCTACCTCGCGCTGCGCATGGGGCGGCCCCTCTTCGTCGAAGGCGAGTCGGGTACGGGCAAGACCGAGATCGCCAAGGTGCTCGCCCAGACGCTCGGACGGCGCCTGATCAGGCTGCAATGCTACGAAGGGCTCGACGTCGCCGCGGCGGTCTATGAGTGGAACTATGGCGCGCAGATGATCGCGATCCGCCTTGCGGAGGCCGAGGGTGAAGGCGACCGGGAGCGCATCGAGCACGACGTCTTCTCCGAGCGTTTCCTGATCAAGCGGCCGCTCCTGCAGGCATTGGAGCCTGATCCGGGCGGGGCGCCGGTGCTGCTGATCGATGAAATCGACCGCACCGACGAAGCCTTCGAGGCGTTCCTGCTCGAGGTTCTTGCCGATTTCCAGGTGACGGTACCCGAGCTGGGTACGGTGAAGGCGGCACGGCCGCCGATCGTGGTGGTGACGTCGAACCGCACGCGCGAGGTGCATGACGCGCTCAAGCGCCGATGCCTTTATCATTGGGTGGGCTACCCGGATGCCGCGCGCGAGTTGCGCATCCTGCGGGTGAAGGTGCCGGGGGTGCCGAGGAAACTGTCCGAGCAGGTCG
>Ga0209810_1003192_pt1 | contig 17736 bp, 18 predicted proteins | sample Coa_R1_7_FD_187159 | JGI IMG/M metagenome (GOLD analysis project Ga0209810, IMG submission 187159) | Surface soil microbial communities from Centralia Pennsylvania, which are recovering from an underground coalmine fire - Coalmine... | ecosystem: Environmental > Terrestrial > Soil > Unclassified...
CCACTTCATCGGCTCCTACCTGCTCATGAAGTTCGGGACCGAGGAGCAGAAGCAGAAGTACCTGCCGCGCATGGCCACCGGCGAGCTGCGCGCCGCGTTCTCGCTCTCCGAGCCCGAGCTGGGCTCCGACGTGGCGGCGATCAAGACCTCGGCGCGCAAGCAGGACGACGGCAGCTGGGAGATCAACGGCACGAAGATGTGGGTCACGAACGGCCTCCGGGCCGGCCTGGTCTTCGTGCTCGTGCGCACCGACCCGAACGCCGAACCCAAGCACCGGGGCCTGACCTGCTTCATCGCCGAGAAGGAGCCCGGGGTGGCCGAGAACACCGGCCCCTACCAGGGCTTCAACGTCCCGCCGCAGATCAAGAAGATGGGCTACAAGGGCGTCGAGTCGACCGAGCTGGTCTTCGACGGCTACAGGATCGCCGCCGATCAGATCCTGGGCGGCGAATCGGAGGGGCTGAACCGCGGCTTCCCCCAGATGATGGACGCGCTCGAGCTCGGCCGCGTGAACGTGGCCGCCCGCGGCGTGGGGCTCGCCCAACGGGCCTTGGAGCTGGCCCTGAAGTACAGCCAGGAGCGGCGCACCTTCGGCCGGCCGATCGCCGAGCACCAGGCGATCCAGTTCAAGCTCGCCGACATGGCCACCCAGGTCGAGGCGGCGCGGCTGCTCACCCGCAAGGCCGCCCGCATGAAGGACGCCGGCGAGCGCTCGGACATCGAGGCCGGCATGGCCAAGCTGTTCGCCTCCGAGGCCGGGCGCTTCTGCGCCGAGGAGTGCCTGCGCATCCACGGCGGCTACGGCTACTCCAAGGAGTACGAGATCGAGCGGATCTACCGCGACGCGCCGCTGCTGCTGATCGGCGAGGGCACGAGCGAGATCCAGCGCATGGTCATCGGGCGCAAGCTGCTCCAGCGCCACAAGATCTGAGGCCGGGCGGGCGCGCCGCGTAGACTCGGGCCGGCTTGACCTCTCCCACCGACACCAGGTCGCTCATCGAGACCGCCGTCCGGCGCTTCCTGGAGGAGGTGCCGGCGCTCGGACCGCTGAAGCTCGTGGCCGGGCTCGAGTTGCGCGGGCGCGGCGACGTGCAGATCTACCGCGTCGAGCTGCCGGGGCCCAAGGTCACCAAGGACATCCCCAGCGACGCCAAGGTCAACCTCACCGTGTCGCGCTCGCATTTCAACGAGCTGGCCACCAAGGGCACGGTCAAGAACTGGCGCGAGGCGTTCGCGCACGGCGAGGCGAAGGCCACCGGCGTCGAGCAGGTGCTGCGGCTGATCGTCAGCGTCGTCGAGCGCCAGGAGGAGCGCGCGCGCACCCGCAAGGTCAGGCACCGGTGAGCGCCCGCCGGGGCGGCCCGCGGTGAGCCCGGCGCGGCGCCGCGAGCCCGGCGAGCGCGCCACGCGCACGGCGGTGATGCTCGCGGCGGCGCGGCTGATCGGCGAGCGCGGCGTCGACGCCGTCTCGGTTCAGCAGATCGCCACCGCGGCCGGCTACACCAAGGGCGCCTTCTACTCGAACTTCGCCTCCAAGGACGAGATGGCCACCGCGCTGCTCGACGAGGTGTTCGCGCGCGTGATCGCCCGCATCGACGAGCACCTGGCCGGCGAGGGCGAGCCGCGCGACGAGGTCCGCCAGACCGCCGCCGACTTCATCCACTGGGCGGGCCTGGGGGAGTGGTCGAACCTCTACTTCCAGCTCGCCGCGCACGCCGCCGGCCACGCGCCGTTCCGCCGGCGCTTCGCCGAGCGCTGGCGGCAGATGCGCGCCCAGCTGGCCGCGCTGTTCGCCCGCTGGGCGGCCGGGGTCGGCGAGCCGCCGCTGCCCATCGAGAGCATCGTGGCGATGATCTGCCTGCTCAGCGATGGCTTCCTGCTCGAGCGGGTGATCGAGCCCCAGCTCTCCGAGGAGCAGTTCACGATCGCGCTCGGCGTGCTCTACCGCGGGCTGGAGGCGCTGGCCGCCGAGCGGCGAGGCTAGCGGCGGTCGGCCAGCGCCTCGGCCTCGGTCAGCTGCTGCTCGACGAGGGCCAGCCCCGAGTCCCAGAACCCGGGGTCGGTCAGGTCGATGCCGACGATCGCGGCCAGCTCCTCGGGCTTGCGCGAGCCGCCCGCGGCCAGGAGCTCCAGGTAGCGGGGGACGAAGTCGGGCCCTTCGAGCTGGTAGCGGCCGTAGACCGAGAGCGCCAAGAGCTGGCCGTAGGCGTAGGCGTAGACGTAGCCCGGGGTGTTGATGAAGTGGGGGATGTAGGACCACCACATGCGGTAGCCCTCGGTCATCTCCACGGAGTCGCCGAACAGCTCGGCCTGGCTCTCGAGCCACAGCTCGCCGATGCGGCTCACCGACAGCTCGCCCTCGCGCCGGCGGCTCGTGTGGAACAGGTGCTCGAAGCGGTTCATGGCCATCTGGCGAAACACGGTGGCGATCGCCGTGTCGATGCGCTCGCCCAAGAGCCCCAGGCGCTCGCTGTCCTCGCGCGTGCCGGCGAGCAGGCGCTCGAACACCAGCGTCTCCCCGAACACCGAGGCGGTCTCGGCCAGGGTCAGCGGCGTGGCGTGGTGAAAGACGCCCTGCGGCTGGGCCAGCGCCGCGTGCAGCCCGTGGCCGAGCTCGTGGGCCATCGTCAGCACGTCCCGTCGCCGGGCCGTGTAGTTGAGCATCACGTACGGATGCACGCTGGGCACCGTGTAGGAGCAGAACGCGCCGCCGCGCTTGTGCGGGCGCACGGGCGCGTCGATCCACCGCTCGTCGAAGAAGCGCCGGGCGAGCGTGCCCGCCTCCTCGGCGAAGGCGGCGTAGGTCTCGAGCACGAGCTCGCGGGCCTCGGCGAAGGAGAACGTGAGGTCCTCGGGCAGCACGGGGGCAGCGCGGTCGTAGTCGGCCACCTTGTCGATGCCGAGCAGCCGGGCCTTCAGCCGGTACCAGCGCTGCGGGATGTCGTAGCGGCCGCGCACGGCTTCGATGAGCGCCATGACCGACTCGTCGGAGGCCTCGTTGGCGAGGTTGCGGCTGGCCAGCCAGTGCGGGTAGGCGCGCAGGCGATCCTCGACCGACTTGTCGTAGACGAGCGTGTTGTAGATGAAGGCCCGCGTGCGCAGGCCGGGTTCGAGCGCCTCGCTGACCGCCTCGGCGGCGGCGCGGCGAGCCTCGCGATCGGGCGACTGGAGGCGGGCCAGCGCGACGTCGAGGGGCAGCTCCTGCTCGTCGAGGCTCACGCGCACGGCGGCCACGAGCTCGCCGAACAGGCGCGACCACGCGCTGTGGGCGGCGATCGACTTCTCGGCCAGCACCTTCTCCTCGGACTCGGAGAGCAGGTGCGGGCGGTAGCGGCGCGCGGCGCGCAGGTAGTGGCGGCAGAAGTCGAGCCCGTCGGCGGCCAGGAGCTCCTCGGCGCGCTCGTCCTCCAGGGCCGCCCATTCGAGCTCGAAGAACAGCAGGTGGGTCTCGAGCTCGGTCGAGCGCTCCTGCACGAGCTGTAGCTGCGCCCCGCGCTCGGGATCGGCGGTGTCGGTCGCGAAGTGCAGCGAGGCGTAGGAGCCGGCGCGGCCGATCAGCTGGTTGATCGCCTCGAGCTCGCGCATGGCGCCGCGCAGGCCCTCCGCGTCGAGCTCGGCGACGCGCCCGGCGTGCTCGGCGGCGAAGGCCTCGGCGCGGCCCACGGCCTGGGCCAGGAGCGCATCCAGCCGCTCGCCCTCCAGCAGGTCGGAGAGGTCCCACTCGGTGGCCAGGAGCTCTGGGTCGGACAGGTGATCGGCGGTCGCGGACATGGGGCCGAGGTTACCCGGCCCGCCCCGGGGCGATCGCTAGCCTTCCCGGCCGGTGAAGAGCCTCGCCTCGTGTGCGCGCGGACCGGGCGGCGCCGTGCTCGCCGCGGCGGCGCTGGCGCTCGGGCTGGGCGCCTGCGGCTCGACCGGCAGCCACCTGCCCAACCTCGGTCGCGTCCCGCTCGTGCACGGGGCGCACCCCGTCGCCCGCGTCACGCAATGCGATCGCGGCGCGAACGCGTACTGCGCGGTCGTCGTCGTGGTCTATGACCGCGCGTATCCCAGCTCCTACGCGCTGCTGATGTCCGAGCGCGCGTATCTGCACGGGCACGGGTGGACGGGCGCCAACGGCCCGGTGGGGCCCGAGGGGGCAGCGGACTCGCCCGGCCACAAGCTCCATCTGACCTACGCCACCGCGGGCGACGAGCTCCAGAGCATCGACTTCAACTGGGTCCAGCGGCCCCGCTCGATCACCCACGCGCTGTCGGTGTCGATGTTCGACCGCACGCCGGCGCTGGCCATGGTGCTCGAGTACGGCTCCGGGTCGACGTAGCTCGATCACCCGGCCGCTGTAGGGTGCACCCGTGTTCGTCGCCGCGGGTGGGTTTCTCCTCAACACGGTGGAGTTCGGGATCGGCCCGCTGACGTTCGTCGCCCACGGCGGCTGGGTGGGCAGCTGGGAGCTCTGGCAGGAGCCCTTCCAGCTCATGCAGCGGCGCTGGCGGTGCATCGGGTACGACCACCGAGGGGCGGGCGCCAGCACGTTCCCGCCCGGCGCGGTCAGCCCGGAGGGGCTGGTCGACGACCTGTTCGCGGTGCTCGACCACTACGGGGTGGCGCAGTGCGTGCTGGCCGGCGAATCCCTCGGGGCGCTGACCTGTGTGCTGGCGGTGACCCGCCGCCCCGACCGGTTCCGGGGCCTCGTGCTCGTCGACGGGGTCCTGGCGGCGACTCGCGAGCGTACGGGGCGGCTCGTCGACGGCTCGCGCGCCGACTATCCGCGCACGGTCGCCGCCTTCGTGGATGCCTGCGTCCCCGAGCCCGACAGCGAGCACATCCGCCGCTGGGGTCGCCAGATCCTGCTCCGGGCCGAGCCCGAGGCCGCCGCCCGCATCCTCGAGTCCCACTACGAGCGCGAGGTGGTGGCCAACCCCGCGGAGGTGACCGTGCCAACGCTCGTGATCCATGGCCGCGACGACGCCATCGTCCCCGTGGCGGTGGGCGAGGCGATGGCGGCGGCGATCCCGGGGGCGGAGCTGGTCGTGCTGGCCGATACCGGTCACGTCCCGACGCTGACGCGCCCGCGAGACGTTGTGGCCGCGATCGATCGGTGGGCGGCAGGCGCCCTCTGAGCGGGCGCTGACACCCCGGACGCCGACGTGGCGCCGACCTCACCGTACCCCCGCTTCAGCGACCGCGAGATGGCGCGGCGGTGGCGGGCATTCGAGGACGCGATGGCCCAGCGCGAGGTCGGCCACGCGGTGCTCTACGGCTCCGAGCGGGCAGGTTCGGCGGTCGGGTGGCTGACCCGCTGGCCGGTCACCCGCGAGGCGCTCGTGGTGCACACCCCGGGCGAGCGTCCAGTGCTGCTCATCAACTTCTACAACCACGTCCCAAACGCGCAGCGCCTGGCCACCGACCTCGACGTTCGCTGGGCGGGTGAGCGCGCGATCGACACCGCCATCGGCGAGCTGGGCGGCCGCGGCGCGGCCGGCGCGCGGATCGGAGTGGTCGGCCGGCTCGATCACCGCGCGCACGCCGCGCTGGCCGGACTGGGCGCGCCGGTGGACATGAACGCCGACTACACGCGTCTGCGGCTCGTGAAGTCAGATGAGGAGATCGAGTGGCTGCGCGTCGCGGCCGCGATGACCGATGACGCCGTGCGCGCCCTCCACGGGGCGGCGGCCCCGGGGGTGAGCGAGCTCGAGCTCGTCGACACAGTCGAGCGCGCGTACGTCCGCCGCGGCGGCGTCACCCACATCCACTACCTCGCCTCCACGCCCATGGCGCGACCTGCGGTCTCGGTGCCGGCTCAGTATCCGACGCCGCGCGCGCTCGAGGCGGGAGACGCGCTGATCTGCGAGATCAGCGCCGCCTGGTGGGAGTACGCCGCGCAGCTGCTGCGGACGTTCGCCATAGCGGGCGACCCGGCGCCGCTGTACCGCGAGCTGCACGACGTGGCCGAGGCGGCCTTCGACGCCGTGGCCGCGCTGCTGCGCCCGGGCGTGAGCGCCGCCGAGCTGGTCGAGGCCTCCCGCCTGATCGAGGACGCGGGGTTCACGATCCGCGACGATCTCGTCCACGGGTTCGTCGGGGGGTACCTGCCGCCGGTCATCGGCGCGAGCAGCCGGCGGCCCGGCGCGGCGCCCGACTTCACGCTGGCGAGCGGCATGACGATCGTCGTCCAGCCCAATGTCGTAACTCGCGACGAGCGCGCGGGCGTTCAGACCGGTGAGCTGCTACTGGTCACCGACACAGGCCCCGAGCGTCTCCACGCCTACCCGCGCGGGTTACTGCGCGCGCCCGGCGGCTAACAGCACACCACCGGGTCCGGCGTTTCGCGCTGCCGTGGAACGGGTAAACACCTGGCGAAGGGAATCAACCGGAGGTGTAACCGTGGCACTTGGTACTTCACTCTTTCTCATCGCCGTGGGCGCGATCCTGCGCTTCGCGGTAAGTGTCAGCACGCGTGGCTTCAACGTCCACACGGTCGGCATCATCCTCATCATCGTGGGAGCCGTCGGGCTCGTCATCTCGCTGCTGTGGATGACCATGTGGGCCGATCGCAGGCGTGGCGCCGCCCCCGTGGCGCGGTACGACGACCCGAACTATCCAGCGGCTCCGCGCGTCTAGGTGTCTGCCGGCAGGCGCTCCGGGTGACGGGCAGCGTCACCCGCGGGCGCCGCGCCGTTGAGCTCGTGCAGCCGCAGCCGCCGCTCGGGGCCGACCGAGAGCGCGCTGCGGCCGGCCAGCAGGTCGCGTAGCTCGGCGCCGACGAGCTCCTTGCGCCATCCGGTGAGCGCGCGCACCCCAGGCTGTGGCTCTCCCCGGCGCGCCGCGGCGACGATCAGCTCGAGCTCGCTTCGCGAGGCGATCAGCTCGTAGGCCAGGTCGGCCTCCATCGCCCGCGCGCGCAGCAGCGCCTCGGCGAGCACGATCAGCGGAACGTCGCCGGGCTCCGAGCGCCCGCGCGGCTCGTCGCGGGGGATCGGCTCGCCCTCCCGGCCGGCGGCGATCGCGCGCAGGATCGCGGGACCGCGCCGGCGGATCGTCGAGCCGTGCAGGCCGCGGATCTGCTCCAGCGCGCCCATCGACCCGGGCTGGCGCTTGGCCAGCTCGACCATCGAGGGATCGCCCACCACCGAGTTCACCGGCTTGTCCTCAGCGGCCGCGGTGCGCTCGCGCCAGGCGGCGAGCTCGCGGGCCACAGCCCGCGCGCGGGGATCGAGCTGGCCCACGCGCGGCAGGCGCTCCCAGGCGGTCAACGGGTCGCGCTCGTCGGTCGCCTCCTCGAGGCGCCGGCACTCCTCGCGCGCCCACTCCAGGCGGTGGCTGGCGCTCAGCCGCCGCTGGAGCTCATCGGCCAGCTCGAGCAGGTGCACGACGTCCTCAGCGGCGTAGCTCAGCTGCTCGGCCGTCAGCGGGCGCACATCCCACCGGGTGTAGCTGGCCGTCTTCCCGACCCGGCGGCCCAGCAGCGCGCCCAGCAGGTTGCCGTACCCGGTCTGCGCGCCCGCCCCGGCGAAGCCGGCCGCGATCTGGGTGTCGAAGATGTTCACCGGCTCGGTGCGCCAGGCCCGGCGCAGGATCGCCACGTCCTGGCGGCCGGCGTGCAGCACGACCTCGATCGCGGGATCGGCCAGGAGCTCGGACAGCGGCGCGATGTCGGCGTGGTCGAGCGCGTCGATCAGCAGGACCCGGGCCCCGTGGGGCTCGGCCGGGTCGTCGACGGCGATCTGGACCAGGCAGAGCAGGGCCCGGTAGCGCCCTTCGGACATGAACTCGGTGTCGATGCCGAGCCGGCCGTGCTCGCGGGCCAGGCGCGCGGCCTGCGCGATCTCCGAGGAGCTGGCGAGCGAAAGCGGCATTCACGCTGAGCCTACTGGGCGCTCGCGCCCGCCGGGGCCGGCGCGGACCGCGGTATACCCGACCGCCCTGGTAGGATATGCTAATGATCTTCTCCTCGAAGGCCGAATACGGCGTGCGGCTGATGGTCGAGCTGGGTCGCCAGTCGCCCGAGCACCCGAGAAGCCTCAAGGCGATCGCCGACGCCGAGGGCCTCCCGCTGGCCTACCTCGAGCAGGTCGTGGCGCGGCTGCGGAAGGCGGGGCTCGTGATGAGCGCGCGCGGCGCGCACGGCGGCTACTGGCTGGCCCGCCCGGCCGACGAGATCCCGATGGACGAGGTGGTGCAGGCGCTCGAGGGCGCGATCGCGCCGATGGAGTGCTTCGTCAGCGACCACACCGAGCGGGTGCTGTGCTCGCACGAGCCCGACGCCGGCCGCGGGTGCGCGACGAAGCTGCTGTGGATGCGCGTCCAGGGCGGCATCCTGCGCTCGCTCCAGACGACCACGCTGGCCGAGCTGGTCGAGTTCTCGCGGCGCGGGGAGTCCGTCGCGCACCTGCATACCGAGCCCGGGCTGGCTGTGCCGGCGGCCGGGTAACCCCAACGAGAGCTGAGGCATGGCAGAGCTAGAGATCCGAAACCTTCACGTCCGCGCCGGTGAGAAGGAGATCCTGCGCGGGCTCGACCTGCGCGTGGGCGGCGGCGAGATCCATGCCCTCATGGGCCCCAACGGCTCGGGCAAGTCGACGCTGGCCAACGCGATCATGGGTCATCCGAACCTCGAGGTGACCGAGGGCCAGGTGATCTTCGACGGTCAGGACATCACCGAGGCGGAGCCGGACGAGCGCGCTCGCATGGGGCTGTTCATGGCCTTCCAGTACCCGGTGGCGATCCCGGGCGTGACCGTGACCAAGTACCTGCGCACGATGCTCAACGCGCACCGCGAGGCCCACGGCGAGGAGGCGATCCCGCTGCGCGAGTTCCGCCAGACCGTCGAGGCGGCGATGAAGCTCACCAACGTCCCGCGGGACTTCTCCAGCCGCTACCTGAACGAGGGTTTCTCGGGCGGCGAGAAGAAGCGCATGGAGATCCTCCAGCTGGCGCTCCAGAAGCCGGCCATGGCCGTGCTCGACGAGACCGACTCGGGCCTCGACATCGACGCCCTCCGCGTGGTCGCCAACGGTGTCAACGCCGTGGCCGGGCCGGAGATGGGGATCCTCATCATCACCCACTACCAGCGCATCCTGCATCTGGTGCAGCCCAGCCACGTGCATGTCATGTACCAGGGACGGATCGTCAAGGAGGGCGGGCCTCACCTGGTCGACGAGCTCGAGGCCAAGGGCTACGGCTGGATCGCGGAAGAGCTGGAGGAGGTGGCGTGACGGCCCTCGCCGGCATCCGGGAGCTGGCCTCCGAGTTCCCCGTCCTGCGCCGGCGCATCGACGGCCGGCCGATCACCTACCTCGACTCGGCGGCGACCTCGCAGACGCCGCAGTCGGTGATCGACGCCATGACGCGCTACTACACCGAGTCGCGGGCCTCGATCCACCGCGGCGTCTATCCGCTGGCCGTCGAGGCGACCGACCTCTACGAGGGCGCGCGCCGGCGCATCGCGCAGTGGGTTCACTCGACGCCCGAGGAGACGATCTTCACCGCCAACGCGACGATGGGCCTCAACCTCGTCGCCTATACGTGGGGGCGCCAGAACATCGGCCGCGGCGATCTCGTCGTGCTGACCGAGATGGAGCACCACTCGAACATCGTCCCCTGGCAGCTCGTCTGCCAGGAACGGCAGGCTGAGCTGGCCTACGTGCCGGTGCTCGACGACGGGCAGCTCGACATGGAGGCCCTCGACGCGCTGCTGGCCCGGCGGCCCAAGCTGGTGGCGGTCGTCCACGTCTCCAACGTGCTCGGCACGATCAACCCGATCGCCACGATCGCCAAGCGCGCCCACGACGCCGGCGCGGTGGTCGTCGTCGACGGCACCCAGGCCGTGCCGCAGCTCCCCGTCGACCTGCGCGAGCTCGATGTCGATTTCTACGCCTGGACCGGCCACAAGGCCTACGGCCCGACGGGGATCGGCGTGCTCCACGGGCGCCGCGAGCTGCTCGAGGCGATGCCGCCGTTCATCGGTGGCGGCCACATGATCCGCATGGTGCAGAGCGCCGAGTCGACATGGACGGACCTGCCCTGGAAGTTCGAGGCTGGCACCTCGCAGATCGCCGAGGCGATCGGGCTGGGCGCCGCCGTCGACTGGCTGAGCGCGATCGGGATGGCACAGGTGCGCGCTCACGAGGAGACGCTGGTGTGCGAGGCGCTCGACCGCCTGAGCGCCGAGGTCCCCGGCCTCGTCCTCCACGGCCCGCTGGCCCCGGCCGACCGTGGCGCGCTCGTCTCGTTCACGCTCGACGGGGCCCACCCCCACGACATCGGGGAGATCCTGGGCCGCGAGGGCGTGTGCGTGCGGGCCGGCCATCACTGCGCTCAGCCGCTGATGCGGCGCCTGGGCGCGCCGGCGACCACGCGGGCCTCGTTCGCCGTGCACAACTCCAGCGAGGACATCGAGCGCCTCGTCGATGGCCTCGGCGTCGTGCGGCGCACGCTGCGGCTGGCCTGAGCGGCGGTTGCGGCCATTGCGGCCGCCACTAGGCTGGATGAGGTGCTCTCTCCCTACCGCCGCGTGCTGGCCGTACCGGGCGCGTTCTGGCTGTTCGCCAGCGCGCTCATCGCGCGCCTGCCCCAGGGCATGTCGTCGCTGGCCACGCTGCTGCTCGTCCGCGGCGCCACGCACTCCTACGCCGCCGCCGGGGCCGCCGTGGGCGCGGAGGCGCTGGCCAGCGCGGCCTTCGTGCCGCCGCTCGGTCGCCTGATCGACCGCCACGGGCGCGCCCGCGTGCTGCTGCGCTGCGCGATGGCGTACTGCGCGGCGATGTGGTTGCTGGTGTTGGGCGCACAGCTGCGGGCCGGGAGCGCTGTGCTGATCGTGCTCTCCGGACTGGCCGGCGCGCTGCTGCCGCCGATCGCCCCGTCGCTGCGGGCGATGCTGCGCGACGTGTTCGCCGATGTCGGCGTGCGCGAGCGAGCCTACGCGCTCGAGTCGATCTCGCAGGAGCTGATCTGGATCGTCGGGCCGATGATCGTGGCCGCCGTCATCGCCTTCCTCTCGCCCGCGGTGGCCGTGCTCGTCCTGGGCGCGCAGTCGGTGGCGGGCACGATCGTGTTCACCCGCTCGCCACTCGTGCGGCAGGCGGCGCCGGCGGCGGCGGGGGAGCGTCGCCATGGCGCGCTGGCCAGCCGCACGCTGCGCGTGCTGCTCGTGCCCGTGCTGCTGATGGGGATCGCCCTGGGGGCGATCGAGGTCGGCCTGCCCGCCCTCGCCCTGCACACGGGCTCGCGGGCGGCCACCGGGCTGCTGCTCGCGCTGTGGAGCGTCGGGAGCATGACCGGCGGGCTCATGTACGGCTCGCGCTCCTGGAGCGCGCCGCTGGCCGCGCGCTACGCCGCGCTGCTGCTCGTGGCGGTCGCCTGCACGGCGCCGCTGCTGGTCGCCGACTCGCTGCTCGCCGGGGTCGCGGGTGCGCTGCTGGCGGGGGTGACGGTCGCCCCGGTGTTCTCGTGCCAGTACGCGCTGGTGGGCCAGTTCGTCGTTCCGGGGACCGAGACGGAGGCCTTCACGTGGGTCTCGGCGGCGCTCGTGGCCGGGCTGGCCGCGGGCTCGGCGGCGGGCGGCGGTCTCGTGGCCGCGGCGGGCTTTCACGCCCCGTTCGCGCTCGCCTGCGGGGCGGGAGCGCTGGCGGCGGCGTTCGCCTTCGTCGTGCGCGCGCTGGCGGCGGGCGGCGCCCCGGGCCCCGTCGAGGCGGCGGCCGAGCACCTGGCCTGAGAGATACCCGACCGCTACGCTTGGATTAGATGGACGACCTGTACCGCGAGAACATCCTCGACCACTACAAGCACCCGCACAACTGGAGCCCGCCCCAGCCTGCGCTGGAGGGCGCCGAGCTCGAGTTCCACGACGTAAACCCGTTCTGCGGGGACGAGCTCACCGTGCAGCTGGCGGTCGACGGGGACGGCCGCGTGAGCGACGTGCGCTTCCTCGGTCACGGCTGCGCGATCTCGCAGGCGGCCGCCTCGATGGCCTCGGACGAGATCAAGGGCATGCGGGTCGAGGAGCTGCTGGCGCTGGACAAGTCCTTCGTGCTCGAGCTGCTCGGCATCGACATCTCGGCCACGCGGATGAAGTGCGCGCTGCTCTCGCTGAAGGTGATAAAGAGCGCCGCGCTCGGGCACGCCGCCCAGTGGGAGCCCGAGACCCCCGAAAGCAGCCGCGCCTAGCGCGGGCGGCGAGGGTGTGGCGACCCCGCGGTCGCTAGACTTCGAAGGGAAATCCGATCACTCCGCTAGGACTTCCCGGACCGTGCCCCAAGTCATCGAAATCTGCCCCGTCACCGAGCTCGGTCCCGGCCAGATGCGGCTGGTCCGCTGGGAGGATCTGGAGATCGGCGTGTTCAACTGCGCCGGCACCGTCTACGCGATCGAGGATCGCTGTTCGCACGATGACGGGCCGCTGGTGGAAGGGGAGCTCGACGAGCAGGCGTGCATCATCGAATGTCCGCGCCACGGCTCCCGGTTCGACCTGAAGACGGGTAAGCCCTTGACGCTGCCCGCATACCTGCCGGTGGACACCTTCCCGGTGATCATCGAGAACGAGACGATCAAGCTGGAGGTGGAGTAGTGGCCGTCGCCCCAAACGAGACGCTCGCCCGGATCAACTCCGACTACGACGAGCGCTATGGCTTCCACGACGCCGAGAACTATCTCTACAAGGCGCCCAAGGGCCTGAGTCGCGAGATCGTGGAGAAGATCTCGGAGTTCAAGTCCGAGCCGCAGTGGATGCGCGAGTTCCGCCTCAAGGCGCTCGAGCACTTCATGGCCCGCCCGCAGCCCACGTGGGGCTCGCCGATGCTGGCCGAGGTCGACTACGACGACATCCACTACTTCGTGCGCGCCTCCGAGAAGCCGGGCCGCTCCTGGGACGACGTGCCCGAGGACGTCAAGCGCACCTTCGACCGCCTCGGCATCCCGGAGGCCGAGCGCAAGTTCCTCTCCGGCGTGGGCGCTCAGTACGAGTCCGAGGTCGTCTACCACCAGGTCCGCAAGGACCTCGAGGACCAGGGCGTGATCTTCAAGGACATGGACTCCGGGCTGCGCGAGCACGAGGACATCGTGCGCGAGCACTTCGCGACCGTGATCCCGCCCAACGACAACAAGCTGGCCGCGCTCAACTCGGCCGTGTGGTCGGGCGGCTCGTTCGTCTACGTCCCGGCGGGCGTGCACGTGGAGATGCCGCTCCAGGCCTACTTCCGCATCAACACCGAGAACATGGGCCAGTTCGAGCGCACGCTGATCATCGCCGAGCCCGGGTCCTACGTGCACTACGTGGAGGGCTGCACGGCGCCGACATACAGCTCGAGCTCGTTGCATTCGGCCGTGGTCGAGCTGATCGCCAAGCCGGGCGCGCGCATCCGCTACACGACCGTGCAGAACTGGTCGGCCAACGTCTTCAACCTGGTCACGAAGCGGGCCATCGCCCAGGAGGACGCCACCGTCGAGTGGGTCGACTGCAACCTCGGCTCCAAGCTGACCATGAAGTACCCGAGCGTGTACCTGATGGGCGAGCGCGCCCACGGCGAGATCCTCTCGATCGCCTTCGCGGGCAAGGGCCAGCACCAGGACGCGGGCGGCAAGATCATCCACGCCGCGCCCAACACGACCTCGAACATCTTCGCCAAGTCGATCTCCAAGGACGGCGGGCGCAGCTCCTACCGCGGCCTGCTCGAGATCGCCAAGGGCGCGCACGGCGCGCGCTCCAAGGTCGTCTGCGACGCGCTTCTGCTCGACGAGGAGTCGCGCTCGGACACCTACCCGACGATCCGCATCGGCGAGGACGACGTGAACGTCGGCCACGAGGCGACCGTCTCGAAGGTCGGCGAGGACCAGCTCTTCTACCTGATGTCGCGCGGCATCCCCGAGGAGGAGGCCTCCAAGCTCATCGTCAACGGGTTCATCGAGCCGATCACCAAGGAGCTCCCGATGGAGTACGCGGTGGAGATGAACCGGCTGATCGAGCTCCAGATGGAGGGCTCGATTGGCTAGCGCGGCGCCGGCCGGCACCGAGCCGGAGTTCCTGGCCCAGCGGCGCGAGCGCGCCGCCCAGCGCGCCGAGAAGCTCGAGCTGCCGCAGTTCAAGGGCCGGCCCGGCTGGGAGTTCACAGACCTGAGCGGGCTCGACTTGGCCGCGTGGGGCCGCGACGGCGCCGGCATGGGATCCAACGGCGCGGGCGTCGATGAGGTCGCGGCACCGCTGTTCGAGCTCGAGTCCGCCGCCGACCCCCCGGCCGGCGTGATCGTCGCGCCACTCGCCCAGGCCGTGCGCGAGCACCCCGACCTGGTCGAGCGCCACCTCGGCACGATCGTCACCGACGAGCACGACCTGTTCGTGGCTCGCAACGACGCCGGGTGGGACCGGGGGTGGCTGGTCTACGTGCCGGCGGGCGCGGTGGTGGCGGAGCCGCTCGTGCTCACCGGCGGGGGAACCGGCGAGCACCGCACCCTGATCGTGCTCGAGGAGGGCGCCCAGGCGGAGGTCTGGGAGCAGTGGCTCTCGCCCTCACCCCAGAGTGCCGGCGTCTTCAACGGCGTGGTCGAGCTGGCGGTCGGCGACGGCGCGCGGCTGCGCTACATCAGCGGCCAGGACCTGTCCGAGCGCACGTGGGTGTTCGGCTCCGAGCGCGCCGTGGTCGGCCGCGACGCCGCCCTGGACTGGGTGGCGCTCGGCTTCGGCTCGGCCAGCGGGCGCGTGCGCATGGAGACGCGCCTGGGCGGGCCCGGCGCCGAGGCACGCGTGACCGGCGCCTACGCCCCCCACGCCCGCCAGCACATCGACTTCGACACCACCCAGGAGCACGCGGCGCCCAACACGACCTCGGACCTCGCCTTCCGCGGCGTTCTCCAGGGCCGCGCCAACGCGGTCTGGAAGGGCAACATCATCGTCGACCCGGGGGCGCAGAAGACCGACGCCTTCCAGGACTCGCGGAACCTGCTCATCTCCAAGCGCGCGCACGCCGACGCCATCCCGGGCCTGGAGATCCAGGCCAACGACGTCCGCTGCACGCACGCCGCCGCCGTGGCCCAGGTCGACCCCGAGCAGCTCTTCTACCTGCGCTCGCGCGGCCTGTCCGTGGACGTGGCCAAGCGCCTCGTCATCGAGGGGTTCCTGAGTGCGCTCGTCGAGCGCTTTCACGATGGTCGGGTGCGCGAAACCGTTGCCCTAGCGCTGGAACGCCGCCTTCAGGTCGTGCTGGCGGACTAGATCCGCTGCTGCTCGGGTAGCGGGCGGGGCGCCTCAAAATTCATTCAGTTGTGTCGGCGCCGACACAACTGAATGAATTTTGAGCTGCCCCGCCCGTCTTCCGCAGTGCTCTTGACAGGCGATGGTGCGTAAGCATAGACTTACGGTAAGTGACCGCTTACGGGAAAGCATTCGCCGGCGAGGTGTTCGAAGCGTTGGGGGATTCGACGCGGCGGGCGGTGTTTGAGCTGGTGGCGGCGCGGCCGTCGTCGGTGGGCGAGCTGGCGGCGGGGCTGCCGGTGAGCCGGCCGGCGGTCTCGCAGCATCTGAAGGTGCTCAAGGAGGCGGGGCTCGTGACTGACAGGCCCGAGGGCAATCGACGGATCTATCACCTGGATCCGACAGGGGTGCGCGCGCTGCGCGCGTACCTGGACCGGTTCTGGGATCAATCGCTCGCGGCGTTCAAGGAGGCCGCCGAGCACGACCAGAAGGAGGACTCATGACCATGCAGGCAGCCGAGACAGCGCAGACGAGCGTTCGCCGCTCGATCACCGTGAACGTGCCGATCGAGCGTGCCTTCCGCGTGTTCACCGAGGGCATGCACACGTGGTGGCCACCCGAGCATCACCTGATCGAGGCCGACCTGGCCGAGATGGTGTTCGAGCCGCGTGTCGGCGGCGCCATCAAGGACGTGGGCGTCGACGGCAGCGAGTGCGCATGGGCGACGGTGCTCGCCTACGAGCCGCCGACCCGGGTCGTCTTCAGCTGGAACATCGGGCTGGACTGGAAGCTCGAGAGCGATCCCGAGCGCGCGAGCCGGGTCGAGGTCCGCTTCACCCGCCAGGGTGAGCACGCGACGCTGGTCGAGCTCGAGCATCGCGACTTCGAGCGCCACGGCGAGGGCTGGGAGTCGATGCGCGACGCCGTCGGCTCGCCGGGCGGCTGGAGCCTCGAGGGCTACGCGGCCGCGGCCGAGCGCGCCGCCTGAGGCGCCGGGCGCGCCCGGCGCGCCCCGGCGAGCACGACCACCCAGCGGCTGAGCGCGGGCGGCCCCCGAGTGGGCCGCCCGCCCCCGCGCCGTCGGCGGCGGCGGGCTCCGGCGCGAGCTGCGCGGCGCCGATTGGACGAATGTTCGACTCAAGTTGCGACGGGAGTGGCCGATGGGGCAGCGAATAGTCTCACCGGCGCGCGCCCCCGCCTCCCGGGGCGCAGGGACCTGAGGAGAGAGAAGTTGCGTGGACCATGTGGTGGCTCGATCACGTTGCGGGCGCGGCGACTGGTGATCGGGGTGGTGGCGGCCGCGCTTCTCGCCCCCCTCGCCGCTCCGGCGGGCGCGGGGGCACATCCACGGCACCATGGCCACCATCGCGTGGTCGTAGCCGTGGCGGCCGGCCACAAGGTCGGCTGATCTCCTCGCCGGGGCCGGGGAGCCAGCGATGAGCACCCGCCGGCGAGCGCGCGCGCCGTCCCAGCGGCGCCCGCGTGCCGGTGCGCCCGCCGTGCCGGCGGCGTTCGTGGGCTACGCGCTGGGCACGGCGCTGGCCGCGGTCGTCGCGCTCGCGGCCGTTGGCTGGGCCCACGTCTGGCACGTCCGCCCGCCCGGCCTGTTCTGGGTCCTGAGCGGCTTCACGCTGATCGGCGAGCTCATGCCGATCCCGGTGCCGCACCGTCAAGGCCTGGCCAAGGTGACGATCTCGACCACGTTCGCCTTCGCGATCCTCCTGCGCTTCGGCGCGGCGCCGGCCACCGCCGTGTACGTGATCAGCGTGCTCGTGGCCGACGCCGCCGAGCGGGTCACGCCGGTCAAGATCCTCTTCAACGCGTCCCAGTACGCGCTCGCGATGCTGGCCGGAGGCGCCGTCATCGCGGCCGCGCATCTGCCGGCGCCGGCGCGCGTCACCGCGGGGGAGCTGCCCTCGGTGCTGCTGGCGGCGCTGGCGTTCTTCGCCACCAACCACGCCCTCGCCTGCACCGGCGGCGCCCTCCTGGCCCGGCTGCCGATCGGCCGCTACCTGCTCGACGATCTGCCCTTCCAGGCCTGGACGGCAGGCTGCCTGCTCGCCTTCGCGCCCGCCGTCTTGGCCTCGGGCGACACCAGTGTCGCGCTGGTGGCGATCGGCTTCCTGCCCGTCCTGGCCATCTACGTGGGCGGGCGCCAGGCGGCCGTCAACAGCCACCGGGCCTACCACGACGCGCTCACCGAGCTCCCCAACCGGCTGCTGGCCACCGAGCGGCTGAGCGGGCTGATCGCCGCCCAGCACGACGAGCGCCCGGTGGCGGTGATGCTGCTCGACCTCGACGACTTCAAGGCCATCAACGACACCCTCGGCCACGAGGTCGGCGACCTCGTTCTCACCGAGGTGGCGCAGCGGCTGGAGGGCGTGGTCGGCGGAGCCGGCATGCTGGCGCGCCTGGGCGGCGACGAGTTCGCCGTCGTGCTCGCGCGCGGCGAGCGAGAGACCGAGGAGCTCGCCCGCCGGCTGCTGGTCGCGCTCGATCGCCCGCTCGAGGTCGACTCGCTGTCCCTCCAGGTGGCCGCCAGCATCGGCATCGCG
>Ga0209810_1003194_pt1 | contig 17731 bp, 8 predicted proteins | sample Coa_R1_7_FD_187159 | JGI IMG/M metagenome (GOLD analysis project Ga0209810, IMG submission 187159) | Surface soil microbial communities from Centralia Pennsylvania, which are recovering from an underground coalmine fire - Coalmine... | ecosystem: Environmental > Terrestrial > Soil > Unclassified ...
AATCGCTGGCTGCAACGGCCATTCTGCGCGAGCACTTTCCGAATCTGAAGGTTCGCTTTGTGAATGTCGTGGATTTATACCGCTTGCAACCAGACACTGAGCATCCTCACGGCCTCACAGACCGTGACTTCGATTCACTCTTCACGAAAGACAAGCCCATCATCTTCAACTTCCACGCCTATGCGTCGTTGATCCACAAACTGGCGTATCGCCGGACAAACCACGACAACCTTCACGTGCGAGGCTATAAGGAAAAGGGAAATATCAACACTCCGCTTGAGCTGGCCATCTTGAACCAGGTGGACCGCTTTAATCTTGCTATTGATGTGATTGACCGTGTTCCGCAGTTACAGGCCAGGGACGCGCATATAAAGGAATGGCTGAAAGACCAGATTGTCGAAAACATCAACTACGCGCACCAGTATGGCATTGACAAACCCGAAATCCGCAACTGGAAGTGGCCGCAGTGAGCGAACTGGTGCTTGCAGTCAACAGCGGATCGTCTTCTCTGAAATTTGGCCTCTTTGCGGAAAAGAACGGCGATGAAACTGCTGTTCTTCAGGGCGAGGCGGAAGACATTGGACGCCCTGGTGGAAGACTGTGGCTGAAAGATGCACAAGGACGCGCTTTACTCGATGAGGGCCTGCCGCTCTCGACGCAATCCCATGCTTTGCATGAAGCCGTGAAAGCGCTGCGGCGGTTCGCTCCCGGCGCCCGGCTTGCGGCTGTAGGGCATCGCGTCGTCCACGGAGGCCCTCATCTGCGTGAGCACCAGCGCATTACGCCAAGGCTCGTGCAGACCCTCGAATCTGCTGTACATTTTGCGCCCGTGCATATTCCTGCTTCGGTTGCTTTGATTCAGGCGACGGAAAAGTTGCTTCCTGAAGTCCCGCAATTCGCCTGCTTCGATACGGCCTTTCATCGCACCATGCCGGAAATAACTGCGCGCTTCGCTTTACCCGAAGAGTTGTCCGGCAAAGGAGTGCAACGGTATGGATTTCACGGCCTCTCGTATGAATCTGTATTGCACCAGCTGGGAGCAGAAGTCCCAGCGCGTGTGGTCTGCGCGCATCTGGGTAGCGGCGCGAGTCTCGTTGCGCTGCGCGATGGCAAATCCATAGACACTAGTATGGGCATGACGCCGACCGGTGGCATCCCCATGTCCACGCGCACGGGAGACCTCGATCCTGGGGTCCTGCTTTTTCTGATGCGGACCGAACACATGGACGCCGATAGTTTGGAAACACTGCTGAATCACGAATCCGGACTGAAAGCCATTTCTGATGGCGAAACCGACATGCGGCAACTCCATATCCGGGCAGAAAACGGCGATGCAAAAGCAGCGCTGGCGATAAACATCTTTGCCCTTGCCGTTCGCAAATACATCGGCGCTTACGCCGCAGAGTTGGGAGGCCTCGACCTGCTCATCTTTACAGGAGGAATTGGCGAACACAGCCAGTATGTGCGCGAGGGCATCTGTACGGGGCTGGAATTTCTCGGCATCCTGCCCGCGGCATCCGGCCAGTATTCCAAGGTAAAAATCATGCCCAGCGAGGAAGAACTCCAGATTGCGCGCCACTGCCGAAGGTTGTTGCAGACATCGCCGTCATTCTGAGCGGGTGAGGTTGATTTTAGAAATCGCTGATTTATAAAGAGATAAATGGCCTGTTTTTGGCTGTGTAGGAACTGTGCAGGCGAATTATGCATTTTTCATCAATTTAGCTGCTAAATGATCCCCCGAATCCCCCGCGCTCTGAATTAGGAGCTGGGCTGAGGCTTATGTCGTCGGACCATGACATATTCCGATAGGGCAAGCACAGGCACGACGATCAGCAATATTATGGAAGTCACCAGCACGGTAAAGAGTACAGCTAACACTTCGATCAACAGAGCGAATATTGCCCGTATCGCAAGCAAGCAACAAGCACCTCCCAGATACACGAACATCAGGGGCAGCTGCGTCGCGCGGATTTGCGGCCTTGAAGCTGGTTCCGGCTGTGGAATAAGCGCCTGCATGGGCCCCAGTATACTCCCTGACTTCAATCCTCTTACGTCGGCGAGGAGAGTCTCATTGGCCCGTTGTGACATAGTTTTGCCCGCATCTGGGACCACTATCAAGGATGGCATGAAACCAGCAATGCAATTCCATAGATTCGCGTAACCCAAACGGCATTTTGTTTCTCCCTACTTGCCCCGGAATAACTGGCTGATTTTTGCCCAACCACTAGGTTCGTGTGTCAAGGCTGCCGAAGGCACCGCACAAGCGGCTGCGATCTTGACACGCGGACGGGTTGGGCTACGCTCCCACTATCCGGGGGCAGGTAGGTTTAGAGACTATGTCCCATGCCGAATCCGTGTTCAATGACCGGACCGATTTCCGGCTGCTGCTGCTGCGTAATGTTCTGTTCGGGCTTCATCGCCAGCATATGGGCGCTCTCGTGGGAAACGTCATGCCCTAATGCTTCCGGCAGCTTCGCACGGTCGTTGGTATAAAGCTGTGCGTCCTCGGCTCCGCGTGAGACGGCAACATAAGCCATGCGGCTGTTGAGCAGGTCTTTCGCGGCTAGTTCGGTATCGACGTGAATCAATACCCGCTCGGCAGTCTGCCCCTGGCTCGAATGGCTCGTCACCGCATAGCCGTGATCGAGATGCGGATGCTCGCGCGGATCGAGCTGCACGTTGCGGCCTCCGTCCATCTTCAAGCGCATCTGTCCGTCCTCGATGGCTGCGACCGTTCCTAATTCACGGTTGGCAATCTTCAAATCGTTGGCTGGCGCGGTGAACTGGATGCGGTCGCCTATGGCAAAACTGCGCGGTTCTTCCCGATAGACGGACACGCCCTGCTGCCGTCTAGGATCATAGGTCAGTTCGGAGCCATCGGCCCGCACCACGGTCAACAGGTTTTTTTCCGCGTCCACGCTCTTGACTCGCGCGTATTCGCCGCGCTCCATGCCGGTTTCTTTCGATGCGCGGGCATAGCGCACTACGTCGTTGAACTCGTACCGCGCCGCCCATGTACGCTCCGGCCCGGTAAGGTCCTGGCGCGGCACAAGTGCCGCAATGGGATGCTCTTCTTTGCTGACCAAACCGCGCTCCTGCATCTCTCCACGAATCGCCAGATTGATCTCCACGCGGGAACGATTGTCGGGTGAGACGACCAGCGTACCCTCCGGCGACTTCGCGTATTCCTTCGCAATCGCGCCGATGCGTTCCTCGTGGCCCGCAATCTCATGCACACGGCCTTGCCGCTCTAAACCCTGCACGGCTTCGCGTACCTCACCCCGCGCAAGCTGCTCGACCACCTGTTTCAGTTCCGGGTCTTTCTGCCGGACAATCTCTTCGAGTTTGACTGTCTTCATACCCGCATCCTGAAGTTGTGCGAAAGGACGCCCGGCCTCGACGGCCTCGTGCTGTCTCCGGTCGCCTACCAGCAACACGCGGTCGTTCGGATGAAGGCGATTCACAAACTCGTGCATCTGCCTGGTGGACGCAAGCGAAGATTCATCGAGCACATACAAGCGGCACTCTCCAGTGTCCGGCTGCTGCCCGCGTGCAAGATGCTTTTGCAGCGTCGATGTTTCCATGCCTGCATCAGCCAACTTTTGCGCCGCGCGGGATGTGGGCGCGAAACCTTCGACCGTGTACCCTTGCGCCTCCACGCCTTCACGGATGACGGCCAGGGTCGTTGTCTTGCCCGCGCCTGCGACTCCATCCAATCCCACCATCTTTTCGCGGGAGAGAAACACCTGGTCAACGGCCTGGCGTTGCGAGGCATTTAGCTCCGCGTGGCGGTCTGCCGTTGCAATGCGTATACGGGTATCAACCAGCATCGGGTCGCTCATCCCGCGCTGATTGCCTTCCTGCATCTTTGCGACAATCTCGCGTTCCATGCGAAGCATGGCAGCGGTGGTGTACTGTTGCCCCGCGCCTGCATGATTGACCGTGCGGAACTCGCCTCGCGCGGCCCGCTGCGCGAACTCCTGCTGAATGTGGGCATAGGTTGTTTCCCCCATGCCACGATTGAGCGCGGTTTCCAGAAGCTCGCGCCGGTCCAACACGGCGGAACGCTCAAAGAGATGGTCGCGGGCATAGGTGACGGCCTGCTGCGCGATGCGGTCTGGCTCGTAAACGTGGCGCTGGCCACGTTCCCGCGCCTCGGCCACAACCCGGTCGGCCTGGTGTCCATACTGCGCTGCGAGATTCCGATGCTTCTCTAATACCTGTTCCGGCGATAGCAGTTCTTTGCTATCCCGCGTCCGATGCGCGGCCACCTGCGCGGCTCCGGCCCCGTCTATCCCCATCTCGCGCAGATGGTCTTTGATCTGCTCGCGGCGAGGGCTGCTGGCCTCCAGATACTCTTTCGTATAGCCCTTGATCTCCGGCTGTCCATGCTTGCCGCGCTCCAACTCGTAACCCAAACCCTGCAACCGCATCGACAACTCAGAACGGTAAATGCTGGTGGCATAGCGTTGCGATGCGAATAGCTCCTGCGGCTGCAAGGCCCGCGTCTGTCCGTTGTCGCGTTCGGTGACGTTGAAGATGACAGCATGGGTATGAAGCTGCGGAGCGGCGTAACCGTCCACAGGGCGGGCAGTGTCATGCTCAAAGGTAGCCGCAACGAATTTGCCGGTTGTCTCCGGCGCGTGGACGTTGCCGATGCGGGCTTGCGTGTATTTCTCCAACTCGGACAGGGCGACACGCACACTTTCCCGATGCGCCTCTCTTACGCGCTCATCGCCGCCCACAAGGGCCGTGAGAGAAACTGACTTCGGCGCGGAGAACGTGGCATCCCAACCGGCGCGATGTTCTACGCTCGTTACTTCCTTGCCGAATTTTCCTTCATAGGTTTTGGAAACCTGATGACGAACGAGCTGCGCTTCCGTGTGCGGGTGCTGGCCTTCGGTCAGACGCGCAAAGTGCTCATTGCCTACCGCGCCCTTTAATCCCCACTGCTCGGCCAGCTTGCCTTGCCACTCGCTATGCCCTTGCTGGTCGCGGCTCCAATAGTTCTGCCGCTCCGACGCAAACTCCCGCTCATGGTACGTCCGCACCTGCGAAGCTGACAGCGGCTTGGAGATCGTCAGCATGAAATCTATTCCTAGCTGAAGTAGGGCAAGTTCCCTTGTTGAGATGACGGTTCGGGTTTGGCAGGCGGCTCGTGTTTAGGCAGCTCGCGGCGCACGAAAGGCTCTACCGTGGGCTTGATCTCGCGGTAGGGAAAACTCAGCGGCAGAATATGCCCTTCGTGCTGCAAATAGCCGTGACGGTCGGGCAAGGCCAAAATCTCTGAGGACAGAACCAGTTTTTCCACTGCCTTTTGCCGCGTTTCCGTGCGTGTGCGCCGCTGCCCATGAGTGTGGCTCTCGGTGATGCGCTCGACTTCGATCTCCCCTAAGTTGTCCGACACCCATCTTGCGGCCTGGGCTTCGCCAGCGCGCAAATACATCTTGCTTTTGGGCATACCCAGGATCGTGCCGGCATCGTGTCCGTAACGGGTTTCGACCTGGCCCTTGTCCTGAAATCCGATCATGAGCCGCAGGTTATAGCGTCGGGCTTCCGTCAACGCCGTATGCAGCTGCGGCAAGTAATTGAGGGAAGCCAACTCGTCGAGCACGCACCACACCGGAGTCCGCGCGCCGGGATCGCGGCTCAGCAGCCGCAGAACGATCAAGTCAAACCACAGGCTGCTGAGCGGACGCAGGGCTTTTCGCAACTCGGTGCGCGAAGTTAAGAATACCCAACCCTTGGGATGTTCTGCCCATTGCCGGGAACTCCAGCGCGGCTTGCCTTCCCGCTCCGCTTCTCTCGCTGTGATCAGCAGCCCAAAACTATCCGCCCCATTCGAGAGTGAACCGAGGATGCCGGAACGTTGCTGAGGCGCGCCTTCGCCCAAAATCATCGCTCTGGGACTCCCGGCCAGTCGCCGGTCGATCTCCTCCGGATGCGCCATCCAGCGCGTCAGCTCCTCCGGCGTGGGCTTGAAGGTAAGCAAATGGGCGAGAACTTTTTTCGCGCCTTCGTGAAAATATTCCTGGCTCTGCGGCGCTCCGGTAGGAAAAAACGAGTCGGCCACAGTCAGCGCCTCGGCCATATCGCTCACTTCGTCGCCCGGATGCCAGAAGCCTCCCCGCGCATCGAGTGGATTGAGAATGACGTCGCCCCGTCCTGACCGATAGAAGCGGCTCAGAAAATAGCCGTCCGGGTCATAAATCACGGCCACCTCGCCGCGTTGCTCGATCTGCCACAACGCTTCCAGAAGCGCCGTCGTCTTCCCCGCGCCTGTGGTTCCGGCCAGCAGCAGATGATTGGCCTCGGCCTCGCGCGGAATGCGGGCGACGGGAGCTTTCTTCTTCCAGCCATTTAATTCAGCTTCGTTGATCCATCCAATGCCGTCGCCGCGAAACATGCGGTTGAACTGCGCGGTGGTCAGCAGCTTCGATCCCTTGATCCGGCGGCCATTGCGCCGCTGCTCGGCCCGCCTCCGGTCGGCGGGGACAGCCAGAAAGAGACCGCACACCAACACAACAACTCCGGTCGCGCCGCCCATTTCTGCCGGAAATTTGAACAACTCCAGAACATCCTCGCCTCCATAGATGTTCTGCTTCAGCCAATCATGAAAGACCCCGTTGTCCAGGAGAATTTGCCGGATCACTCCATGCAGGTGAGGATGGTTGGCCCATTTGTCGGTGTAGCGCAGCAGCAAGCTGCCGTCGTGCTCCACAGTCACGCTGGCATCGTTGTCGGTGGCCGTGGCCAGCGTCTTGTCCGGGTGCCGGTCATCCACCAAATCGAGCACCTGGTAATAACTCTCACCGTTGCCCCGCAAGCTGCGCGACTTGGCCACGGCGCTGCGCATATAGCTCAAAAAATACCAGCGTTCGAGGCCGGTAGAGTTCCTGTAAAAGGCATACGCGCCCATCCCGCTCCCCGCCACCACAGCCAGCAGTACGGTAAGAATCGACCACGCAGGCCCACGGCCAGGCAGCGCGCCTTTGGTCGTCCGCCCCCACTCAAAATGCTGCGTCACGGTTTCCTCTTCTCTTGCAACACTCGCTCTGCCCGCTCACTCTTTTCTCTGTCGGCACGCTCGATCAACGTCTGCATCTCATCCGGCGTCAATGACCTTCCCTGGTTAGAGGCATAGAGCAGGTTCAACAGGACGGCGCGCAACGCCAGCACCTCGCCCAGAGTGGCCTCGGCACCCCGGTCGATCCTGTGGCCTCGCGCGGCCTCTAACAGGGTTGTTCGCGCCCATTCGGACAGGGATTTTCCCGCCTGCTCGGCGGCGGCCTCGATCTCTTTCAGTTCTTCGGGAGTGATCCGGGTGGCGATGGTTTTGGTGCGGAAACCCGGCTTCGCCTCCTCGCTCGAAGGCGAAGAGGAAAGCACCGGATTGGGAATACGGGAAGTGCTCATCAGGGGACCCGCACTGCTCTACAGCTTGCACGGAACCGAAAACTGCGTCAAGCTGAGAAATTAGCTTGTTTCGAGCAAGTTGTTTAAAATAAACGCGTTTACGCATAACAAAAGATCTTATGAGTAATTGCGCTGGGGAGTTTCCGGTTGTAAACGTACACTTTGCAAGCTGCTGATACAAAGCAGGTTGACGAATGGAAACGTCACTGAGCTTCCGGTTTACCGGCAGCTCCCACTTTGGGGGTGACGTGTCGTTGCGTCAATCCCGTGCGCAAGCACGGAACCGGCAAGGTGTCGTTGCGTCAATCCCGTGCGCAAGCACGGAACCGGCAAGGTGTCGTTGCGTCAATCCCGTGCGCAAGCACGGAACCGGCAAGGTGTAGCGAATGCAAGAGTCGTACGGTGAGGGCCTAGCCAGCCACACCGGCTCCGAGTCTTGCTGACACGGCCGCAAGGCCATGTACGAAGCGTAGACAGGAGGAAGTGCAGGCCAGGCTATTGAGCCGCGAAATATCCTAACTTCAGGACGCCGACGCCTTGACACAACGCGGATGGCAACATCCTGGCAAGCACTATGGCGAGCTTGGCAGGAGTCCTGCGCGGTCTATGACCCTTGCATGCAGGGACACACTTTGCACGGAAATTGAGAGGTCCCGGGTTCATCCGAGAGCGGCCAGCGTTCTCGGAACGCATCGGGAAGTTTAAGGACTGGAGCCGATGATGAACGAACACGGGAAGTCGGACAGACTCATAGTACCGGGGAAGTCTCCGAACAAAGCCGTATGCGGGAAATCCGCCCGTACGGATCTGTGCGGGGGTACGGAGCAATCCGTATTTCTACCGCGACACTATACTGCCGGTACAGAGCACCGCGCTTTTTGCAGAGGCTTGAAGGAGATCGTAATGCGCTGAAGAAGCTGATCACGCTACGATTTCATGCACCCCACTAGCGGGTTAATCCCATTCACATGGTATTTCCTACAGACCCCGCGACATATCCGTCAAACCACTCCCATATCCCTTCATGTTCCCCTTCTTCTAACAGATTTTTAACGCGATTGATATCTGAGTTGGAAGGAACATCTATCGCAATCCAAGTAGGCCCGGCCACTTCATAACTGCACCCCAAATCTCTGAAGATGGGCCACCTCCGTTTGAAAACAGATGCGTCATGGCGAATATTTTCATTCAAGAGAATCCGAAATGTTGAGTGTCCTCCTCGTTCTTCTACTTGGGAGAAGAAAATTGAGTTTTGGTCACTAATGGTTGAAATCACATCTTCTGCACTAATGCCATAAACATAAAAGGGGATATTATCGAGGCGGTACAAAGACTTGCCTAAGGGTTTTGCCCACATGGTCTCTGTCCTGAGGGCTCCCCAATCTGATTCGTTTAATGGAAATATAACTTTAACGAGCCCTTCTCCGTTGCGATTTGCATGAACTATTGCCGATCCTTCAACCATTCCTGATATTCTCCTGTAGTTTTAGCTCCTTTTTGTAAATTGCAGTGTGCACAAGTTCCCTGAAGATTTTCTTCCATGGTATTGCCGCCCCTTGATCTTGGATGCGCATGATCTACATGCTCGTTAGGTTTACCGCAAAAAACACATTTTCCTCCATTTTCCTTCAATATGCGTTGACGCTGTGCTTCGCTAGGTTTTTTTCCAGCACTTGGCCCGCCTGTACTGCCTTCTTTAGGTCCTCCGCCATTCCTCATAGCAACAGTCTCTGCTATGGCACTAGCGTTTTTAGCCGCACCAGCTTGAACTGCAGCGCCTGCCGCTGCTACTCCAGCCCCTGCAGCAAGGGTAGCTGTAGAAACTCCAGCTGTCGGAGCTTCTGCAGCAAGACTGACTCCCGCTGTTCCAATTCCAGCTTTTGTTGTCTCTGTGCCAAGAACGCCCGCCGCAATGGTTCCTGCCGTCTGCCCCGCAAGAGAAGAGTCGGAATCGCTCTGACTTGGAGCCCCAACCGCGCCGAAGGTTACACTGGCTGCTATCCCCTGCACATACCCTTCTGCGAAATCCACGACATTTTGCCAGTCAAACGATGAGGAGGCTTGCTTATCTGCCTGAACGTGCCCTGGATCATCAAAATCATCTATCGTGCAGGTGGGATCAGAGTTACCGCAGCCTGTGCCTGTGGCATAGCGGGCGTGTCCATCAGGGTCTTCGCCGTTGATGGGATCATTGCCAACGTAGGCGTAAAGATTCAGTGACTGGGGGTTAGCTAGAGTCGCATAAGGGACTGCTTCCGGTGAAGCTGCCCAGTCAGGTGACATCCAGCGGCCCCACTGCGACGAGAAATATCGCGCCCCAAAATCATCGAGATTGGATTCAATATCACGTTGCTTGCCGGTAAAGAAGTCAGGCGATGGATCACATGCGGGCGCATTCGGGGGCGTGGATTTAATCGTGCCATCACCGAAAGGCTGGCTTGTAATGATTTCGCACAGCACGCCGCCGGCGTTCGTCCGGGCGCGCTCCGTGCCCAGCCAGTCTGTGTGCATAAAGTAGGTTGTGTTTCCCGCGTAGGTTGCAATATGATGCCCTGCAGCATAGATCTCACTGCGCACCTGCTGCCCGTTCTTGAGCTCATCTAATATTTCGCCTGTTGGGGTGACCACATAGACTGTCCCATCAGTTTTTCCAACTCGCCGCCCTTCAGCGTCGTAGATGTAACTGATTCCTCCATCGACTTGAGTAATACGGTTCTCTGCGTCGAAGACATAACTGTGGCTTGTGTCATTGCGAACACTGCCGGCAACATCGTAGGCCAGATTCGTATTGGCATGGTTGGAGCCGGTATCAAAGCTCATTGATGTTGAGGTGCCAATGCCGGCTGTAAGGTTCTGGTGCCAGCGATTGCCATAACGGTCATAGTCCCAGGAAAGGCCGTTGATGGTTGTCCCACTGCCATTGACTTCATTGGCTGATATAAGCCGATTGAAGTCATCGTAGGTGTAATTCCACGTTCCGTTTGCACTATCTGCTGACTGCTTTATCTGCGTGTCAGGATTATGCTGCAGGCTGAAACTATAGATCGTCTCAGTGGTGTAAACAGCCGTTACCCCATTTGCAAGACTTGTGCTTGCTGGACTTCCACCGAAAGAGGCAGAGGAAAAGTCAGTTGGGTCCGATGTGGTCGCGTTCAATGAAACTGCGGTCCCGTTCGCGGCGGCACCAGACTGTTTTGCCTTGAGTATAATTGACGCGGAATTTTGCTGGGCCGTGACTGGAAGGCTGCTACTGTTAACAGCAGAAACCAATAGCTGCGCTAACGTTGATGGTGTGCTGGTTTGCCCGTAATTTACTGAAACAGATTGACCGCCGACCGTCAGCTTAACTGCACCCAGATCGTAGACCGTCGTCATTCCCGCATTCTTACCGCCAGTCAGACCGCCGCTGCTCGCACTGAAATCGGAAGCACCGGAGTAATTTCCAGAAACCGCGATCTGAATATTGCCATTCGCGCTTGCGCCTGTGGCTTTAGTTGTGAGGGTGATTGCTGTTCCGGAACCTGGATTAGTGGCAGTAACCGGAGAACTCGACGAGCTCAACGCCGTGTAGAGCTTGCCAGCTACCGAACTAGCAGTATCATTCTGCCCATAAGAAGCGCTGGCGACGAAACCGCTAGGAAGTGTAAGCGTAACTGTTCCTTGATCCCAGACCTGATCCTTTCCGCCACTCAATTGAGTACCAGAAGTGGTGAAGGACGAGCTTGAGAAATCGCCACTATCGAAACTTGCGGAGCTGGCTACTGCGTAGCTGTTAGCTGCCGCGCCTGCTGTGCAAGCAGTAAATACAATGTTGCTCCCCGAAGGACTTCCACTGGCAGGTGCGCCGCCGGTACAAGAGAACTGAGGTGCAAGGGCCGATGCAACTGAGGCTGATGTGCTCCCTTGACCGAAAGAAGTACTTTTCGAATACCCGTTGACAGAAACCGTGAGTGTTCCGGAGTCATACACCGTTCTATATTGCGCATCTTGTCCTCCTGACATCGCCAGGGAAGTGGGACTGATCGTGAAGTCTGTCGAATGGGTGTACGTGTCTTCACTGTCGTTTGCATTCGTGGTCCATGAGGCAGAGACAGCATAATTGGTGCTGCTTCCCGTCGCTCGTGATGTGAACGTGACCGCAGCTCCGGATGCACTTGCAGATACTGGTGATCCGGCAACATTCAGTGCTGTTGACAGAGCAGATGCAACACTGGAGGTCGTACTGCCCTGACCAAAATAGGCGGTAACCTGATAACCATTGACGGTGAGATAGACAGCGCCAGTGTCCCATTGTGTGCTGCAATGGTTCGGCTCTGGGCACATTTTATGTGTCCATTCGCTGCCTTGAACTGTGACTGAACCAGAGGACGATGTTGGGCCTTGAGATTGTACTTGCTTAGACTGCTCGCTTCCGTTGACGACGATAGTCCCGCTAGCGGCTACCGCATTTGAATTTACACGCTCCGATCCGCTTACCGCCACAGTCCCGGTAGCAGCCGTAGGAGCGCTGGATTGGACCTGTTTGGAAGCTTCGGAGCCAGTGACAGTGATGGTCGCGGTCGCATTGGCTGGCGGAGTCGTAACTTCTAGGCCGCTCACCTGCATGCTATTTAGCCACCGAGGAGAATAAGAATACGTCTCCGCGACGCCACTTCCAAAGTTAGCGGAAGACCAGCCGCCGTTGGGGGCATAGTGAATATTGGCAAGAGTTGCAGGATGATTGGCGTCCGCTGTCCAGTTCGGAGTAATCGTAATCAGATGCCCTGCATCGTTATACGTGTTTGTATATCCGAGCTGCGGGGTGCTGAATGATGCAACATTTCCTTGCCCGTCATAGTGATACTCCACATCCTGATACGATCCACAATTTGTCACGCACTGAAAATGGCTCGCGATGCGCCCATCGGTGTCATACGAATAAACGCTTTTCGCTTGCACCATGCCATTGAGGGTTGTGAATTCCGACGTCAGTCGATTAATTGGATTTGCGAGATCCTTTCCATCGACGGAAGCTTCACTGTAGTTGTACGTCGATGCAGGGGTTGTCGCTGAAGGACCAGATCCCGAATAGGTCTTTTGCGTGAGCTGATGCAGGCTATTGTATTTGTATCCAATCGTAAGCGTGTTGGTGCTTCCAGGAGGATCATTGGGTGCAGGAATCGTTTTTGAAGTTACGTTGCCGTCATTGTCATAAACGTAGTGGATATGTCCGGTTTCCGGGTTCGTCGAATCGGTAAGTTGACTCAAGGAATCGTAGGAGAATGATCTTGTCTGGGCACCTTGCTGGATTTTCGTTATCCCTCTGAGCGTCTGTGTGTACGTCGTAAGGAAGCCGGTCTCTGAGATTTCCAGTCCACATGCGGAAGGAGTATCGCTTGTTACGGGAGGATTCTTGCTTGTTACCTCGCACACATCGATGAGCCGCCCCAAGCCGTCAACTTTGGTTAATTTCTGTGTCTGTGTACTGCCATTGCTTTCATTCGTAGTAAGAGTTGTCGCTCCAACATATTGAAACGTAGCCGTCGTTTGATCTGGGTGTTGGATCTGAGTTATACGGCCGAAGGCATCATAGGAATACGTTGTTTTTCCATAGAACTGCGTATCGCTAGTGCTTCTATATGGCGTCGTCTCGGTATATTTCCGTCCCAGGCCATCGTAGGTTGTATCGACATAGACATCGCCTTCTGCATCGGAATGCTGAGCCTGTGTTTCCCTTCCAAGGCCGTCATAACGCGTTGTGTCAGTCTGGATTATCTGCTGTGGGGAGGTATTCAAGACTTCGGTCCGAACTACCGTATTTGCGTCCGGATAGCTATATCCGATGCTGGTTGCAAGATTATGATCCCCGCCGGGGTGGCTGATACCTGTCAACCTCAGCATCGGATCGTTATAGCTGTAGGAAGTTTTCTGATTGTTTACATCCGTTGCACCTGTCAGATTGCTACTGTCAAGATCGTATTCATACTGACTGGCATGGCCGAGGGCATCTGTGATTTTCGTTACGAAGCCTCCGTCATAGGAACTGCTGTAGTCATAAGACGTTTTCGCGGCGGGAGATATACTTGGATTGTTCGGCTCTGAAATCGAGGACAACAAGCCCGTGTCGGTATAGGTCTTACTTGTAGTGAGAGTGATGTTGTTCGTGTCCCAATAGCGATTGACGCTCGTCTGGTTGCCACGCGTATTCCCGTTTGGGGGATTCGAATCCCATCCAGTCGATGCATTCCCGGAAACCAGGCTGTTTTCGTCATAGCCGTATGTCGTGGTGGTTGTCTGACCTGTGTTACCGTCCGTGACGGCTATACTCGAAGGTCTGTCCAACATGTTGTACGAGAGTGCAGTGCTGTTCTGGAAGGCCCAGTAATTCGTAACAGTTGTACGCAGCGTTGAACCAGCAGTTCCGTTGGTCACATAATCAGATTCAGTTTTTGTAGTAACGCTGCCATAAGGAAATGTTCCGGTCTGCGTCCCTCCCGATGCTGCCGAAAAGCCACTGCCCGAGAACCCCGAATCATATTGATAGGTGGTTGTTTTGGTAACGCCATTTGCCCACTTGATTGTTTGTATATGGGGTAATGCTGCTCCGGCTGACGTTTCGCCTGGAAACACATCGATGATCGGCAATGTTTGATAAGAGGTTGTATCGGTGCGTAATTTAATTTATTGTTCTGGTTGTCGTAATAATCAGTCTGCGTTTCGTACAGCGAGCAATTTCCTGAGACTGACGCAATTGTGTGAACTGTCTTGTTGCCCAGAGGATCAGTCGTTGCTGGAACGGTTTGACCGTTGATCGTGGCGGTACCGTAGATCCATGTTTGTGGCCCATTTCCGTCATTCGCATCGACAGATCGCGAAGAGACTTCGCTACGATAAGTATTTTGATTTGCTGTATTAGGACAGACGCGGTAGTCTTCGACCCATTGATAGCTTAAGTTTCCTCCGGTAGGAAGTGTCACTTTCGTCAGCTCGCCATAGTTGTACGTACTGTTATTCAGCGGGGTGTATTGAAAGGTCCAGCTCGTTCCGTCTGGTAAAACCACGCTTTGCAGAAAACTCGGGTCAGCATACGCTTCTACCTCTGTGGGCCAAGAACCCTTCGTTGCCGGTGCTCCACCAAAGAAATTTGTCTGAATTACTACGTTGGCACTGCAGAATTTAATTGGAGATGATGCTCCGGGTGGCGTCCACAATCCAGCACTTGCAACGGGGTTCTGGCCCGTGCATCCGCTGTAGTCTGTTGTTGCGGTGGGTACCGCAGCAACTGTTCTACCGAATGAATCTGTATAGGTAGAAAGCGTGTAGTATGTTACACCTCCGCTTACATATGAGCTGTAGTTTAGAGTGATTCTATTGCCGTTCGTATCCTCAATATAGAGAAGCCTAAATACTAGAGGGTACGGGATGGATGATGTTGGGGCTTGCCCTGAATAGTGGTAGCTCACGCCATCCTTACTGGTCAAAACGAACGTCTGTTCATTAAAAAGCCAGCCTGTTGCATCAATGGCTCGATAATTCCCATTCCCAATAGCGGCCAGCTTGTGTGTGCCGCTGTCCGGGGTCGTAACAATCCAGTAATACCCCTGAAACACGGGTTGGCCATTACTGCCCGTTGGCTCATACACATCGGGAGAAACTGAGACGTCCGTACTCGACTTGAAAGCAACGCCGTTTCCTTGAAACTCATACGTATCCACACATGGCTTGCCAGGATAAGAGCAATCGTGAAATTTTGTGAAGCTCGGGCTGTTATAGCGAAGTGTGAAGCTCAACGACAGATTGCCACGTTGCTTGATTGACCACACCGGTGCATGTATCTGCAGCCCATGATTTACAGTGCTTATGGAGTCAATTTCCCCACCTTCAATTGGCGCGAAAGGGCGCGCATCTGGTGCCATCGGGTCCGACTGGGCAAAGATCGAAAGGGAAAAACCGAGAAGGGAGGTGAAAACACAAAGGTGCACAACAGCACGAACGAATCCGAGCACAAATTTCTCCGAGGCAGAAAATATGGACCAGCCAGATAACAGAAAGAACACATTAGCTGGATCGAGGTGCTCAGGTAAAGTAACTAGTTAGTTAATCCGGTGCAAGAATTTAGAAGTTTGCGCAGACGAACGTTTACCCAAGCAGGCGCGCCATCCAGGCTAAACCCCATATTCGGTGTTGCAAAAGGCTGTTGCGATTGCTTTGTTAGTGGCGACAGGTATGCAACGAAGGCTTACCGTACGATTTTTGACGCTTGGTGTAGTGACGCCTCGATGCGGTTCCGGTGTGGGAAAGGCAGAGCATCCTTCCCGGGAAAGAGCGCACGAAGAACAGCCGCCAGCGGCGGCTCGTGCGCGGAGATTTGCCGCTAAGAACGCCCCGGCGGGGCTGCGGCAAATCAGAACAATCTCAATGAGGAGCGGTCGACCCGGACACGTTGAAATGATTATCTCCCTGCGCCAGCCTCCGCCACGGCTCCGGCCAAAGACGGCTTCGGGAGGGTGCCACGGTCAGCCTGCCCTGCGATGCTGACCTCGCTTGGATTTATCGTGCGTCTCCGCCGCCTTCGACGCTTTAGCCCTGGTAACGTCCACTTCCGGGTGCGGCAGCTCCCATCCCGCCATGCCCTGCAATACGCGGTCGGCGTGCTTGATGGTGTTCACATGCCCATAGTGTTCCTCGATCATGTGGACGGAGGTTCCCATCTGCTCGGCAAGGAAATACACGTCCACACCTTCATGCAATCGGAGCGTGGCATAGGTATGCCGGAAGCAATAGGTGGAGCGCGGCACTCCCTGCGTGCCTTCGCGCAGATTCGCTTCGTTCAGAAGATCGGCAATTAGGGAATTGTAGAGAGTCTTTGCGGGTTTACCCGTGATGTTGGTAAAGACTCTATCCTCTGGTTGCGTAGCTTTGGAGATTACGCGGATGCGTTCCAGATACTCTCCCACACTCTTAGGAGCTACCAGCTTGCGGGATTTGCCCTTGCCCTGCACGAACAGGACAACAATGTCGCGGCCCTCACGGTCTTTCGCGGGCATAATGTCGCGCCAGCGCAGATTCTTCATCTCCGCTGGCCTCATGCCCGTATTGCAGGCAATCAAGATCATGTTGTAAGTGACCGTGCGATACCAGACGCTCGAAGGCTTATCGGCCTCCGCAATCCACTTGCGGCCTACGGTATGCAGCTTGCGGTATTCCTCCAGCGTGAACTCATCCCGCCGCATCGTCTTGAGCTTCGGGCGCTCGTCGAAACGCTGGCTGGCGGGAACATAACGCTTCTTGATGGCATAATTCATCACCGCGCCGAAGATGGACATCTCAAAGCGAATGGTGGAATCACTGATGAATGGAACCGTTCTTTCTTCTGAAGGCTTGACCTGAATCGGTTTCAGAACCCGGATGCCAAGCGTGTGTTGAACCTTCGTGCGGCGCTCCGCTTCGTTGTCCGCGAAGGCTTGGGCCATCTCGTCGCTGACCTCCCGAACGCCGTTGCGCTTGTTGCGTCCTGCGCCGTTCACTCGCCGCCATGCCGGATAACCGCCCCAAAGCTCATCCCCGATAAGGTGAACCTGCGTGGAACCTACATATTTGTCTAAAGCGCCTTCAATGATGGCGCGGACCTTCTTGGGCCGCGCCTTGCTGATTTCCCCTCGCTGCGCTCGTGCTTCCTGGGTCAGCAGATACTCTCTGCCCACCTCGCGGAAGGGGCGATTGAACACAGGAACATCATGCTTGATGCGGAATCGAATGTCTGCGTCCTGATCGAAGGCGCGTTCCCGCGCCGCTTCTTTATCGGAGGTTTTGAGAGAAACCGTTTTGTAGCGGTCGGCCTTCGGCATCTTCATGCGGCAATACCACATGCGATGATCCACGTCGCCACGCCGGAAGATGATGAGGCCCGGCTTCAGTTCCTCTTTTTCGGTGACGAATGCCATAATTGGCCTCCATCGTTTGACTCGTTCTGTGCAGATTCCGTGTAGGCTTTTCTCGCAAGTCATTGAATCCTCATAGCTGTGCAGGACTCGTATAGATATTACAAGAAATTTATCTTGTTTGTTTATATTTATTTACGTTATATTTGTCATCCTGAGCGGAGCCGAACACCCAGCGAAGAACCTTATTAGTAGTTTTTCGTACATTATCGAGTCCGTCATGCTGACGGCTGAAGGGACAAAGAACCTCAGCGATTGAGGATTTAGCCAATACTGCTAAGATTTTTCCGCGCCGCCCGGAATGACGGGACATTGTTCTGGGTTGACTTTTATGTGCCCGCCAGCCTGGCTTTCACAATTTCGCTGACCTGTTTGCCATCGGCCCGCAGACCGGA
>Ga0209810_1003195_pt1 | contig 17716 bp, 17 predicted proteins | sample Coa_R1_7_FD_187159 | JGI IMG/M metagenome (GOLD analysis project Ga0209810, IMG submission 187159) | Surface soil microbial communities from Centralia Pennsylvania, which are recovering from an underground coalmine fire - Coalmine... | ecosystem: Environmental > Terrestrial > Soil > Unclassified...
ATCTTAGCCAACTGGATATAGAGGTCTCTATCTATATAGCTGATGGCGATGCTGAATATCAATATGACGAAGATAGCGAGAGAAACATCTGGAAACATTTTAGCGAACTGGCCCTCTCTCAGGAAAGCTTATGCCAGGAAGTCCAACTGAGTCCAAGAGAGGCTAAAAAGATATTGAAGGTGCGAGAGTCGATGGAATTCACTTCACAGAGTGACATCGATCAGATAGATGGGCTGGCTAAAAGCTCATCGCAAAAGATAAAAGCATATATTCGTAGCCAGGAGTACGCAAGCCCACAACTTCCGGGAATGGGGAGCAAAGAATTTATGTATCAGCCACTCAAAAAGAAAAGAAATACTGCTCCACGTAAGAAAAAGTCAAAAGACCAGGCCGCGAAAGCCAGTTCGCCCGAAGAAGATTTGTTTTCTGTAAGCACATCAGCCAGCAATTAGAGATCTAGTATCCTACTCGTGTAGATCAGTGCTACCGAACTTTCTACGCCTCTCAATAAGACCCCTTGCTCTCTTCACCATGCATTGTGTACAATCAAGGTTGCCCGCTTGCACCATGCTGCGCAACCGGTATTGTCGCCGGACGTAAATGTAGTAGAGCATGTTCATTATGCAAAAATCACTTCAATCACAATCTAAGGCAGGATAAGAAGGATACGTGGCTCGTTGTTTAAATCCACATGGTGGACATGAAAATCTGAATTCTGTGGTGAGTTGCCAACGCTGCGGCTTTCTGGTAGAGGGAGCGCGCATTGGACACTATGAGGTGATATCGTTTATCGGCACCGGCAGCTATGGCAATGTGTATAAAGTGCGAGAGCCTGCGCCGCTGGGACGCATCCTCGCGCTCAAAGTGCTGCGCACCGACCAGTTTAATGAGAAGACGCTGGGCAGCTTTTTTGATGAGGCGCGGCGCATCGCCAACCTGCAACACCCGAATATCTTGCCCGTCTTCAACTTCGGCCAGCTAGAAGATGGCCGCCCGTACCTGGTGATGGAGTACGCCCCGCGCACCATCAACGACCTCTTTCGCCGCGCCGATGGCACAAAGCGGCTGGCGCTGGCCGAGGAACTGACCCTCTATATCGAGCAGACCGCGTCCGCGCTGAACTATCTACACGAACACGGGCTGATCCATCAGGATGTCAAACCGAGCAACCTGCTCATCGGGCGCAACGGGCAGATTTTGCTCTCGGACTTTGGCACCGCCTTTTATCTGGGTCAGCAGACGCACGCCTCGCTGGACGAAGCGACGGGAACGGCAGTCTACATGCCGCCGGAACAGTGGCGCGGCACCCCCAGGCGCGAATCGGATCAGTACGCGCTGGCGATCTGCGCATATGAATTACTGACCGGTCGCGCCCCGTTCCTCTACCGGCGCATCGAGGAGATGTGGAACGCGCATATCAACGAGCCTCCGCCTTCGCCGCAGAGATGGAACCCGCGCATCCCCGTCGAGGTCGCGTCTGTCCTGCAACGCGCGCTGGCAAAAGATCATCACCAGCGATACCGCACGATTCTCGAATTTGCCGGGGATTATGCGCGCGCGGTTCGTGAGGCGCAGGCACGCTACGTTTGCCAGCGTTGCGGCACGCAGAACCGCACGGGTGCGCAACGGTGCAGCGGCTGTGGCGCAGAAAATGACGAACGGCGCTGCCCCTTCTGCGGCGCGGCGGCGCGCTTCGGGCAACGCTGCTGCTCGACCTGCGGGCGGCTGGTCTTCCCTCCCAACATAGTGCAACACAGCCCGCTGGCAGAGGTCGCCGTACAGCAGGGACGTTATATCATCAAGCAGGTGCTGCAAAAAACCGGGGAGCCGCCAGTAGCAGATAGGCACACATTGCAGCGGGTCGGCGGCTCGAAAGTAACCGTCGCCATCGCAGAGGATAGCCGCGATAACAACCGGCGCGTGATCTTGAAACGCTGGGAATGCACAGAATCGCCGCTTCAGCGCCGCGCCAGAGATTTTGCCCATTACGAACGCGCCACCGAAGCCCTGACACGCCTGCACCATCCTCTGCTCCCCCGCGTACTGGATCGCTTCGCCGAGGGCAAATATTACTATATGGTGCTTGAATACATCAACGGCGAAAGCCTGGAAGAGCGACTGCAGAAACTACTGCGCCCCCTGCCGGAACGCGACGTGGTCGGCTATATGAACAACCTGCTGAACATCCTGATCGCCCTGGAGCAGCAGCGCCCACCCCTGCGCCACTTCGATATCTCGCCCGCCAACATCATCATCGCAGGCGCTCGCGGACGCGAACGGGCCTATCTGACCGGCTTTCAGATACCGCTACCGTCCAATGTCACGCGCAAACTGCCGACTTCGCCCTATCTGCCGCCCAGAGATGCCCCCTATGATCGGCGCACCTGCATCTACATGCTGGCAGCCAGCATGCACCAGGCCCTGACTGTCTGCGCACCCGAACCCTACCCGGCCTCTGCTCCTCCCCTGCCCGTTCACTTGCTCAACCCGTCAGTCTCGCCCGCGCTGGAAGCCATCCTCAACCGCGCTTTACAGGAAGCGCCCGATATGCGCTACCAGAGCTTTGAAGAGATGCAGCGGGATGTGAAAAGATTATGGTCACGCTGAGCGCGAGCGAAGCATCTGGCCTACCGCCCGTACTCTAGCCCCTCACGAACAGGTCTGTCCAGATTCATCGTCGCGCTCCTGCAGCTGCAGGTTCACGTTCCGGCGCGTGGGTGGGTACGGGCGCGGCTCCGTCAGCGGATACAGGCGCGGGCGCAGCTCTCGACGGTTCCCACCTGCGGCGCAGGTCGTTGCCGAGCTTCATCCAGCGTTTTTCGATGACGACATAGAAGAGCAAGGCAAAGGGGATGACGACAAGCATGGCCCAGACCCAGTAGAGGCTGTAACCGACATAGTAATTCAGGCCGGGGATACGCGGCAGAATGGCGTTCATCAGCACGATGAAGAGTTGCAGGTGCCAGATGTAGAGGCCGTAGGAGATGAGGCCAATCCAGCGCAGCGGCGTCCAGGCAAAGGGGCGCTGCAAGGCGAGTGGGCCAAACAGGATGGCGGCCACACAGGCAGCGAAGCCGAGAGCGTAAGTGAAATCGCAGAACTCGTTGTAGTAGGGAGCCAGCCTGTTGATAAAATGCCAGCCATAGTAGTGATAGTCGTGCATAAAGTGCCACATGGCCGCGAAGTAGAGCAGCAACAGGCCGACGCCGAAAAACCAGGGGCTGGCGCGCCGGGCGAGCAACTTCAGGCGATTCTCCTGCGCTGCCTGTGAGGCGTAAATGTAACAGAGGCTGACAAGCATGCCGAGTGCAAACACTTCCAGGTATTTGCCGGTCACGCCGAAGCAGAAAAAGAGGACGGCATCGAGAGCGGGACGCGGCACCAGAAACGTTTGCGTGGGATGCGCCCTCAGGTAAAAGCCGCAGAGGCGCACGAGAAGCCCCAGCACAATCAGGCCGAAGAGGCAGGCAGCGACGGCAAGCAAACGGCGCTGGCGCGGTACGCGGCGCACAATGGCATAAATGCCGAGGGTGATGAACGGCAGCAGCATGTAGAACCACCACTCAATGCCGAGCGTCCAGTAAGGGCCGTTCAACTGGCGGAAGGTCACAGGCGACGAATCCATGAAGAAGGTGAGGAAGAGCAGCAACTGATTCCAGTGATCGGGCTGGAGATATTGCGGCTGGAAGAGCAGAATGATGACGAAGAGGGAAAGATAATAGCCGGGCAGGATGCGCAGCACGCGGCGCATGTAAAACAGGCGCACCGAGGGCCAGTTACTTTCAAACAGGAGAGCTTTCGCAAATGGCATAAAGAGCAGAAAGCCCGAAAGCACAAAGAAGAGGATCACACCAGCCGAGCCGAAGGTTGAAAGCGCAGAGGCAAACGGGTAGGTAAACTTATCCCAGAGCCGATCACCCGTCATACGATTGACATGATAGACAATAACCAGAATGATGGCGACAGCGCGCACTCCATCCAACACTGCTATCGTTCCTCGCGGCTTGTTCTCCTCCAGTTCGCGTGTCAGCCAGCCCCACACTCCCCACTCTCGCACCAACTGTAGCGGTTTCCATCTAAGAATTGTCTGTTTCCCCATTACTCCACTTTCTCAAGAAATCTGGTCCACATTCTTTCACCGTGTGTCCACATACCGCTGCTAAGCCTTGCAGTAAACAGAGAAAAATCTGTCACTGTTGCCAGACACTCAACAGAAACGGGGATGGAAGATATGAGGTAACAGATATCGGTAGTATTTCGGTAGTATTACCGAATGAGGATGAGCTACATGTGCGAATCCAGGGGCGAGATAGCGTAATTTGATATAGCCGGGATAGCAAAAATATGCTACACTTGCGTCATGCAAAGCCAGGACGATGAGAAACGAGGCAGCCAGATGGCAAAGTCTATGCGAGACGATGAGGAAGAACTGATCGCCCGCAGCCAGCATGGGGATGTTCATGCCTTTAACCAGCTAGTGTTATGCTACCAGCAAACGACCTACAGCTTCATCCTGCGTATGCTCGGCAACCCGGACGTGGCCGCCGACGTGACGCAGGATACCTTTATCGCCGCTTTTCGCGGCATTGCCTCTTTCCACCGGGGTTCCTCCTTTCGCGCCTGGCTGCTGCGCATTGCTTCCAACACGGTCTACGACCACTGGCGGCGCGTGCAAAGACGGCCAGCGGAGTCGTTAGATCAGCTGGCCGATGAAGAGGAATCGCGCGGAATAAACCTGCTGAACACGCTGGCGGCGACGGGTCTGGATCAGAACCCCGAAGAGCGGCTGCTCTCGCAGGAATTGCAGGCCTTGCTCCAACGCGGCCTGCAAGAGTTGCCCCCCGACCAGCGAACCGCCATCATCTTATGCGATATAGAGGGCCTTTCTTATGAAGAGATCGCGGAAAGCACGCAGGCGGCGCTGGGAACGGTGCGCTCGCGCATCGCGCGCGGTCGAGCGCGCCTGCGAGCCTATCTTATTCAGCACAGGGAACTTTTGCCCCGTCCGTATCGTTTATCCAATGAATGAAGAGTTGACGGTATAACGGAGTAGCAGTGTGGCACAGGAACAAAACCAGCATCTGACAACAGAACAACTTTCGGCATTGCTTGATAAGCAGCTTCCGGCGCAGGAGCAGACGCGCTGCGAGGCCCACGTGCGCGCCTGCCAGCAATGCCAGGCGCTGCTCAACGACCTGCGGCACACGGCCGCGCTGCTGCATGCCCTGCCGCAGCCGACCCTGCCGCGTTCGTTCGTTCTGACGTCAGAAACGCTGCGTGCAGCCGCGCCTACAGAGGACTCGGTCGCGCCGATACCGTTGACAATTCAGCTAGAAGAAAGGCGACGCCAGAGACAGCGCGAGCAGCGGGGCGCGAAAAGTCGCAGCCAGTTGCGCCGCTACATCCTGCCGCGCACCCTGCAGGCTATGAGTACGCTGGTCGCCGTGCTGGGTCTGCTCTTCGTGCTTTCGGCCATCCCCTTCCATCCCGGTGGAGCAAGCAGCGCCTCCAACGGCTCCTCATACGCGCCAGCCAGTTCTACAAGTGGGGGCGTGTCCTCTTCGCCTACGCCCAGTCCGCAAAAGGCGGGATCGGTACCGGACACAACGCCCGGTACGAGAAAGACCCCACAGGTGGCACAACAACCTACGCCTACTCCCGTCCTGACAGGCGTCCATCAGCCCGCAACGTCCTCTGGCCCGCCAGCTCTTGTGCAGGTGTTCAGCGTTTTGAATCCCACCGGTGCAGGGGGCAGAGCCATCGACGGCCTGCTACTCCTCTTCCTGGCCTTTGCTGGATTGCTGATCGCCAGAAGGTGGCGAGTCAGGCAAACCTGAAAACACGCTCCTCCGCACCGCAGCCCACCACTCACAGGCCCGCCATCACAGACCCAATGTCACAGGCCACCCGCCGCAGGCCAGCCGCCAGGGGTGGCCCCATAGGCGTTCACTTCAGGCCGTGCGAAGGCCAGGCAGGCCAGCCGCCAGGGGTGGCCCTACTATATACGACGGCTCCCCAGGGGGCACGAGCCGCCCGTATAGAGTAGGGCCACCCCTGGCGGCTGGCCTGCGGCGGCGTACCTGTGACGGCGGGCCTGGGGCGGGCCTGTGAGTGGTGGGCTGGGGCGCGGGGACGGACCGACGGAGCCTTACGCCTCTGGGATCATCTCTTGCCGGTGGCCTGGTTGCCTTACACGTTTTTTGCCTGCCCACCGTTCACGGCAAATTAACTCCGATAGAGGCAAGGCCCTGACGCATCGTCTGCGGGGAAAGCTGGGTAACGAAGGCGGCACGGACGATGCCCTGGCTGTCAATGAAGTAGCTGGTGGGGATAGCAGTCACGCCATAGGACTGGTTGACCGCGCCGCCCGGATCGAAGAGCAGGGGATAGGTCAGTTTATATGCCTTGCCGAAGCGGGCGATATCCGTTTTCGGGTCGGTCTGATCGATGCCCAGCAGAATGAAGTGGCCCTGACCGTGTTGCGTATAAACCTGTTCCAGGTAGGGAACTTCCGACAGGCAGGGCGTGCAGCTTTCAGACCAGAAATTGATCACGACCGGGTGGCCGCGCAACGCGCGCAGGTGAATGGTACTGCCGATATCACTGCCGCCGTAAACGGGCAGCGTAAAATCGGGGGCGGCAGCGCCAACGGCAATGGCGGCGACCGGCGCGGGCGAGGCCGAGGGGAGCAACACAAGCCAGCCAAAAATGCCCGCGCACACAGCGATAATGGCCAGCCCGATGACCGTAACCACGCGGCTCCTGCTTGCCGGGGCGCGCGCGCTGGTCTTCCTGTGCGCGGCCAGTTCCTCCTGAAATTCCCTGCGCTGCTCGCGCGCCAGCGCCTGCTCCCGCCTCTCCTGTTTCTTCTTCTGACTCAGTTCGTGCGCCATATCGAAAATCCTTCGTAGGAAAAACGTTTCTTTGAACTACTGCATACTATAAGGCAAGCTGTGCATCTATGCAACGCCGGGATTAAATGGCATGCCGCAACAAAAGCCCCTTTACCTGTCATGCAGATCCCGTTGGCGAAGGCATGGTCCGGGGAGAAACAGGGAGGAACCCACGTCATCCTGAGTGAAGCGAAGGATCAGCGCGCCGCCGAGCCATATTGTCCCTCACAGGAATTGCATGTGGACAAATACAGCCTTATAATAGCTGTAGATTCTGATATATTTTCGCGATAGGAAGAGAGCTTTCTACAGGTTACGATTTCCTCGTACCGGCATTTTCAAAAAGATGGGCAGGCGATTACTATGAACAACGCGTGGTTGTTGATCTTTCCATTGATAAATGTGGTCGTGACGGCGCTATTTGCGGGAACCATTCTGCGGCAGTATGTGCAGAGGCATCGCATCTACCAGCTTTTCTGGTCGGTGGCGCTGAGCATGGGCTTTCTGGGAACGCTGGCCTACGTGCTGATGGTTGCAGCCGGGCCGACGAGCAGCGCGGGCGTCGTCTTCTTCCGCCTGTACTACATTCTTGGCGCGGGCCTCACCCCCTCCTGGCTCGGCATGGGCAGCGTCGCGCTGGTCGCGAGCAAGCGCATCAGAAATATCTGCCTGGCGCTGCTATGCGTCTTGAGCTTGCTGGCCATTATCTTCATCGGCCTGGCAGGCATCGATATGCAACAGCTTGGCCATGTCGCCGGGACGCCAGGCACAAGCATCTTACTGCCAGCCTTTGGCGCGTGGACGCTGACCATTATTATCGCCAATACGCTGGGCGTGCTGGCGGTGGTCGGTGTCGCCCTCTACTCCGCCTGGAAACTGGTACGGCGGCAGGCCACCGTCGCAGGCTTCCACGCCGGCAATCTCTTCTGGGCCAACATCCTGATCGTCGTCGGCGACCTGCTCAACGGGCTGGCCGGGGCAACGGCCCGCGTCTTCGGCAACGGCTTCTGGCTGATTATGGCCCTGGGCTGGATCGTCTTCTTCAGCGGCGTCCTGCTTACCAGCGCCGCTCGCAGCCGCAGACCGGCCACAGAGACAAAGCAAGCCATGGAGACAGGGCAGGCATAGCGAAAGACAAATACGAAAAGGCAGGCCACCTCCAGGGCCGACGGCGGGTGACCTGCTTCGCCTTCGCGCGCCCTTACGTTCACGCTCAGGGGACCATCCCTTGCAGGTGGCTTGCCTTCTATGTTCCTTAGCCCTGTACAGATAGTTCACCGAGCGTAACATTGAAGCTCATTTGCTGGCTGCCGCGATAGACCTTGACGGCGGCGGTGGCGCCGGGACTCTCTTTGAGCAGAGCGTCCTGCAGGGAAGAGACATCCGTGACGACGGCACTGCCTACCTGCACAATCACGTCTCCGGGCTTAATACCGGCTTTGTCTGCCGGGCCGCCAGAAACCACCGCTACGACGTAGGCTCCGTGATTGACGGAGAGATTAGCCTGTTGTTGTAACGCCGCCGTCACATTCGTCACCTGCACCCCCAGCGCGGCACGCCCACTGTGCTGCACGCTGCCCGTCTGGATGATCTGCGAGGCGATGAACTGCACGCGGTTAGAAGGGATGGCGAAGCCAACACCATTGGCCGGGGTGTTAAACTCCGGGTCGATGGCGGTCAGCGTGGGAATACCGATGAGCTGTCCCTGCAGATCGACCAGCGCGCCGCCGCTATTGCCCGGGTTGATGGGCGCGTCAGTCTGGATGGCGTTGGGCAGCACCGGCCCTCCCTTGCCCTCGGTCACATTGCGGTTCAACGCGCTGATAATGCCGCTCGTCACCGTCTGCGTGATACCCAGCGGGTTGCCAATCGCCAGCACAACCTGGCCGACTGCCAGTTTGGACGAGTCGCCCAACGGGATGGTTGTGAGCTTATTACCGGGGGGCGAAATCTTGACCACTGCCAGATCGTCGGCGGGGTCGGTGCCGACAATCTGCGCGGGAGTTGTCGTGCCATCAAAGAGGACAACCTGCACCTTCTGCGCGCCACTGACCACGTGGTTGTTCGTCACGATGTAGCCACGCGAGTCGATAATGTCGCCGGAACCAATAGCTCCTTTGTTGCCCGATAGAGCAACGTTGATGCGTACAACCGCCGGTTGCACCTGCGCGATTACCGCCTCCTGCACCTCCTGAATATTGCTGCTACTGAGCGCGGGAATGCCAGAAGCGGGTGTCGCTTGTTGTAAGCCTGTTCCCCCGCTCGTCCCTGCGCTGCCGCCGAGCTGGCAACCTGCCAGCAGGAGGCAGAGAGAAAGCAACAGCCCGACCACAAAAATGCCCGCTAGAGACACGCGAGAATAGTTCTTTTCCATCTCGGCACACCTTCCCTGTCCACCTGAAAATGGAGCAAAAAAAGCATAGCTTTTCCTGGTACTGCACTATACGTTCAGAAAATCTATATATGTCACGAATAAGAAGGATTTTTTTGATACGCATATGTTTTTCTGCCGGGGCTTGCCGGATGCTGTTAACCATGAGATAATAAGGCGCAATAACGGACAGAAAAGACAGCAGGAGGTTGCGATTGGACGAGGACCATGTGGAGTCTATGACCGGGCTTAACGCGCCGATACCCCTGTTCGCCGCTCAACGCGAGACACAGGCTCTCGCTTTGCAGGAAGAGAGCAGCGCACACGCGGAAGCAGAGGAAGACGAACAGTTCTCACTGATGATGGAGCAGATACTGACTCTGGAAGAAGAGGGAAACTATGAAGAGATGCTGAACATGGCACGGCAGGTCAGCCGCCTGTATCCAGCGTCGGCGCTGGCGCTGGCCTATCAGGCACGGGCCTTGCAGAAATTGCAGCGCATCTCAGAGGCGACCATTGCCAACGACCAGGCCCTCCTGCTGGACAACGGCCTGCCCCTGGCCTGGCTGAATCGTAGCGGCCTGCAATTATTGCAGGAACGCTTCCAGGATGCCTTACGCAGCGCCGAACGGGCGGTGGCGCTCGCGCCGGAGGATGCGCGGGCATGGGCCAATAAAGGTATAGCTCTGCTCAACCTCGATTACCCGTCGGAAGCCCTTGCCGCCTTCGATACAAGCCTGACACACGATCCCAATTTCCTCTTCGCGCTGCAGATGAAAGGGGAAACACTGCGCAGGCTGAGACGCATGAAGGAGCTTATCCCCATCGCCCGGCACGCGCTGTCAATTGCCCCGGACGACCCGCACGCGCTCACGCTCGCCATTCAGGCATTCAGCGCCGTCGAGGACTATGCCGCCCTGCCGCCGCTCACGGAGAAGCTGACGCAACTGATGCCCGACAGCCTCTTTGCCTGGGACAGCCATATGCGCGCGCTGCGCAGCACGGGTCGCTACGCGGAGGCCCGGCAGGCCGTCGAGCGCGTGCTGGAATTTGAGCCGGAAAACGTCTATTACCTGACAATTAAAGCGGATACGCTCTACCGACTGGAAGATTACCGGCAGGCCGCCGCTACGGCGCAGCACGCCTTGCGGCTGGATAGCAGCTACGCGCCCGCACGGCGCATCCATGAGAAGGCCGTGCGGTTAATGTACCAGCGCAAAGAGAAACGGTCGCGGCCCTCACCGGGGGGCCTCTAGCTGGTTGAGCGCCTCGACCAGCTCGCGCAGGAAAAGCTCGGCGTCGGTGACCAGACCAGCCGCCTGGAAGCTGCCGCGATCTGCCAGTTTGGTGACGACGGCAGGGTTGATATCGACAACGACGGTGCGCACCGTCGAGGGCAGCAGGTTGCCGGTGGCGATGGCGTGCAGCATGGAAGAGACCATAATCGCCATCTCCACGCCGCGCAACGCCTCACGCATGCGTCGCTGCGCTTCCTGCATGTCGCTAATGACGCCGGGCATGGGGCCATCATCGCGAATGGAGCCGGCCAGCACCATCTTCACATCGTGTTTCATCGCCTCGTAGGTGATGCCTTCACGCAGCAGGCCGCTTGCCATCGCCTTCTCCAGCGAACCGGCGGCGCGAATGGCATTGATGGCGCGCAGATGGTTGCGGTGGCCGCCCTCCACCTGCTCCCCACTGTGCAGGTCGACGCCCAGTGAGGTGCCAAACAGCGCCGACTCGACATCGTGGGTGACAATGGCATTGCCGCCAAAGATGACCTGGACGTAGCCGCGCCGGATCAGTTCGGCCACGTAGCGGCCCGCGCCCGTGTGGATGACGGCAGGGCCAAGCACAAAGAGAATCTTGCCCCCGCGCTCCCTGGTCTCCATCATCTGCTGCGCAATTTCACGGATGGCGCGAATCTTGGACTTTTCTGAGGAAACATCACTCTGCATGAAGGCAAAAGCTTCGCGTTCGCGCCCGCGCTCGAAGGGCTGGACACGAATGCCGCCATGCCCTACGACCACCTGCTCGCCGACGCGCACTTCGTGCATTGGCTTACAGTAAGCGCGATGCCGCTCGCGGTCAACGACAATCGCCACGTCCATCTCGATATCTTCTACATCGACCCACTGGCCATTCAGGCGCACCTGTGTGGGCAGGTTGGTAGTGGAGTAGAATTTCGCGGGCAGCACGCCGTCCTGCTCGACCGGCTCGGACTGCACGTCATGACCGTTAACGAGAACCGCGCCAAGCTGCTGCAATTCGGACATGATGCGTTCCAGCGTCTCCTCGTCCGGCGCCTCAACCCGGATGCGCGCATAGCTCGTCTCCGTCTTGTGCTTGCCGACACGCATCTCCTCCACCGTAAAATTGCCGCCGCGATCCATGATCGTATCCCAGGCGCGGGGCAGCGTCCACGAGTCAATGATATGGCCGCTCAATTCAATAGTTTCGCTTAACATATCTACCTTTTATGACCCCTTTATTATTTCACGACTTTTGTGCCGACCGGGCAGACAGGCTGGAAGGCGCAGGGGCGACACTTCGCCACGCGCTGCTTCGCCAGTGGCGGGGGCTGCTGCTCGCTGCACCGCTCCATCTCACCCAGCAGACGAATGACCTTTTTGCGCAGCGCGGGCGTATATTCGACCACGAACTCACGGTCGGCATAGCGCAGGATACCGTGCGTTGGCGGCTGCTCAAAATAATCTTCCAGAATCAGGCAGTAAGCGGCAAGCTGCACCATGTGGTTGCTGTAGGGCGCGGCGGCATTCTGCACATTGAGCTTGAGTTCAACCGGAACAGGTCGCCCATCGGGGGCCTGCACGACATAATCCGGCTTGCCGATCAGCGGGAACGTGCTGGAAGACAGCGGCTCCCCCTGCCCGTCCGCGTCCTCATAGACAAGCTCGCCATCCGGCAGCCCCAGCTCTCGACGGCGATCCACCAGCAGGCGCTTCCGCCTTGATCTGCGCTCGTTCACCAGTAAAAGCAGCAGCGCAAGCGCCAGCAGCAACAGGATGATACCGGCGGCAAGCAGCACATTCCCTGTCATCTCAGGCTCACCTTCCAGATTTCATCGTCCTATAAAGACGGCGGCGACGATGAACAGCAGGGCCAGCACAAGCAGAACGACAGCGACGAGTGCGAGGCCGCGCAGGCTGAGCGCGGGCGAAGCGGCGGGAGCGTTTGCCCGCTCCTCCTCGATCTCCTCGATCTCGTCGGCGTGGTCGCGGTGCTGCTGCTGGCCCTCATCAAACGCGCCCCGGCGCAGCAGAAGTTGCTCGATCATTTGATATTCTGGCAGCAAGGGAGCCTGCTGACCGGAATCGTGTTCCAGTTCGACCAGGCGCGCAAAGAGTTCTTCCGTCCCGGCTCGCGCGCGCGGGTCGTAGCGTTCAAACCACCAGGCGAGGGGGCAGTATTCGTATTCCGCGATCTCGCTGGCAGTGAAGAAGTTGCCCTGCGGGCCTGTTTTGTGCTGTTGCTGTCGCATCATCGCCCATCAATTATCCAAAAGCAGGCTAGACCGCCGCCTGTACCCCCGCCAGGCCGAGGCTCTCGGCGACGCTGGACATGGCATCAATTACAAACGCGATATGCTCGTCGAGATCGACGCCCAGTTCTGCTGCGCCCCTGACGAGGTCGTCGCGGTTGACGCCGGCGGCGAAGCCTTTCGACTTCATCTTCTTGCGCACAGAGGAAACTTCAAGGCCAATAACGCTTTTGTTCGGGCGCACCAGCGCGGTAGCTGTAATCATGCCCGTGATTTCGTCACAGGCGTAGAGGGCCTTAGAAAGCAGGTCTGTGCGCGGGTAGTCGGTGTTCAGGTCATTGTGCGCCAGGATGGCATAGATAATGCGCTCATCATAGCCGCCCTCGCGCAGCCACTGCGCGGAGACCTGCGTATGTTCGCGCAGATCGGGATATTCCTCGTAATCGCAGTCATGCAGCAATCCGGTCATCGCCCATATTTCCTCGTCTTCGCCATATTTGCGCGCATAGAAACGCAGGGCTGCTTCGACTGCGAGCATATGTTTTTGCAGGTTCTCGTTTTTGACATGGCTGGTCATCAGCTTATACGCATCTTCACGTGTCGGCATACAATTCCACTCTCTTCCATTCCAGAATCATGTTTTCAGGTGCATCGGTTGAACCAATCACCTACCGCGATATTATAACATAACCAGGCTTCTTCTGAAGCCAGATTTCAAGCTCAACCAGAAAAATTGGGGCAAGAACATGGTGATTTTGGGAACAATGTGTGTTATACTCTGAGAGACGTTGTAGAGTGCATTGTTACGAGGAGTCGGCTAGCTGTTTCCTGTTGCAAGTCGCGCGATACACGAGCAAGTTTTTACAAAAAACCAGACGAGAACACAGTCAGGAAGAAGGAACCATGACATTTAGTGACCAGACGCTGTATTGCCGCGACTGCAACTCCCCTTTCACCTTCAGTGTGGGCGAGCAGGAATTCTTCGCACAGCGTGGATTGAACAACCCCCCCAGCCGTTGTCCCTCGTGCCGCGCCGCACGCAAAGCTCAGATGAGCGGCGGCGGCTATAGCAGCGGGCGTAGCAGCGCCCCGCGCGAGCCGCGCCAGATGTATAGCGCGACCTGCTCCAGCTGCGGCGGTGAGGCGCTCGTGCCTTTCCAGCCACGAGGAGATCGGCCCGTTTATTGCAGCGATTGCTACCAGGCGCAGGGCGAACATGGAGCGAACCGTTCATCGAGCAATCGTAGATCGCGCTGGTAAGCCCTATGAGTGAGGTCAAAGTCAATCCGGGTGACTCATTCGAAGTGGCGCTCAAGAGGTTCACCCGCAAAGTGCAACAGGACGGCATCCTCTCGGAGGCGCGCCGTCGCGAACGCTACGAAAGCCCACAGGCCCGCCGCAAACGCAAGGCGGCCGCACAACGTCGCAAGCAGCGCCGCACCCGCTCGTCCTGACATCTTCCGCAGGCGAGCCTGGGAAGCCAGCGCGTGCCGCCCCTGTCCTGCCGTAAAAGAGCGTCGTCGACGTGTCATGCGGAACGGCACTCAGAGCTAAAGACTGAGTGCCGCCCCGCATGACACGTCCGGCTACACTTTCAATAGTTTGCCATCTCTGCCCGGAAATTGGCGGAGCTTTCAATTTTGCTCAACCCCCAGTCCCGGCCTATCCGGCAATATCAGCTTGCCCTTCTCGACGGTCACGCCTGTATACGGGTCATTATCGACCAGCAAATTGCCGTCTAGATCGGCATAATCGACCAGAGGCGTGAGATGTGCAGCTGCGGTGATGGCGATGGAGCTTTCGATCATGCAGCCAATCATGATTTGCAGGTTATGCGCCCGCGCTACATGAATCATCTTCAGCGCATTGTGTATACCCCCGCACTTCATCAGCTTGATGTTGATACCATCGACGCAGCCAACAACGCGGGGGATGTCGTCGACGGTGACGCAGCTTTCGTCGGCAATAATCGGCAACGGCACATTTTCGCGGACGAGTCGCAGCCCTTCGAGGTCATGGGCAGCGACTGGCTGCTCGACAAACTCGATGTTGTAGGGCGCGAGTTCGTTGATCATTTTGATGGCCTCTTTCGGCGTCCAGCCCGTGTTGGCATCGACACGCAGCGTGGCATGCGAGACCTCGCGAATGGCTTTGATGATCTCCAGATCGTGCTTCGTGCCAACCTTGATCTTGAGAATGGGGTAATCGCGCGCGGCCAGCGCCTTTTTCGCCATATTCTCCGGCGTATCAAGCCCGATGGTGAACGAGGTATGAGCCGCACGCGCAGGATTGAGGCCCAGCAAGCGATACAACGGCACGTTGAGCATCTTGCCCATGAGATCATACAGCGCCATATCCACCGCCGCCTTCGCCGAAGGATTCAGCCGGATGACATGATCCAGCGTGGAGAAAATATCTTCCAGCAGAAAGGGATCGTCGCCGAGGTGAGGCGCGAACATTGCCACGCACGCCCTCACCGATTGCGGGCTTTCTCCATAATAATCGTCGGGCGCTGCCTCACCATAGCCCGTGTATTCGCCATGCTGCACCTGCACCACCACGTTGGGCGAAATCTCCTGCACGCCCCGCGAGATGCGGAACGGCACCGTCAATTTCAGGTCAAGCGGCTTTGCTTCTATACGCATAGGGTCTGTTCCTCCTCTCCATAACTCTTGCATGACTTCCCAGATCAACATAACAGAAGTTCTGGAGCTATGTCAAGCATACCCTTGACAGACAGACGCTTTTCGCTTATATTTTATTTAGTAGTCCTAAATAAAAGACTGACTCAAGTATAAGGAGGCATTGCTTATGAGTACATCATCGATTCCAGGCTACAGCTATGGCGCGGCGAACTCGGCCATCTCTCCTCTCACGCTGGAGGATCTGGAAAATTTGAAGCTGGCCGTTCTCTTCGGCCCACAAGACCAGCAGTACCTACAACTGGCCGGCGAGGTGCTGGCAGACCAGGTTGAAGAGGTGCTGGATGTCTGGTATGGCTTCGTTGCCTCGCACCCGCATCTGCTCTACTATTTCACCGATGGCCAGGGCAACGTCAACGGAGAGTATCTGGCTGCCGTGCGCAAACGCTTCGGGCAATGGATTCTGGATACCTGCAACCGTGCCTACGACCAGGCATGGCTTAACTATCAGCAGGAGATCGGCCTGCGCCACGAGTATGCGAAGAAAAACCAGACAGATGGGGTCAACTCCGTCCCTACGATCAACCATCGCTACCTGGTCGCCTTCATCTACCCCATCACGGCAACCATGAAGCCCTTCCTGGCAAAAAAGGGACACAGCGCCGAAGAGGTGGAGAAGATGCATCAGGCCTGGTTTAAAGCCGTCGTCCTCTCCGTTGCGCTCTGGGGCGCCCCCTATGTGAAGGAGGGTGACTTCTAAATACGCTCCATAGAGAGGACAGGCCCAGCATGCCTGTGCCATACTGGGCCTGTCCTCTCTATGGAGCGTATTTTACACGGCGGCAGACGCGCTGTTGACCTCAGCGACGAAGCTGGTAAGGAGCGCCATGAAGCGGTCGGGAATTTCGATTGGCCCGGAGTGGCCGACGCCGTGCCAGACTTCTAACGAGCAGCCGGGAATGCCGGTGAAAATCTCGACGATGGCCGCAAACGGAATAACAGTGTCGCGATCACCCCAGGTGACAAGGGTTGGCACCTTGATCTCAGAGAGTCGCTCCGCGATACGGAAGTGCGCCATATCATCCATGGTGCCTAGATAGATCGGCTTTCCCCAGCGCACGCCATCCTCCACCAGTTGCTCCAGGTATGCTCCGCTCGGCGGGGTAGCGAACGCGCCCAGGATAAGCTGGCGGATGCCTTCGGGATTGCCCTGTTGCGCGTTGATCCAGGCGGTGATTTCCGGGTCAAAGGCCGTGCCGGAAGCCGCCAGGGGATCGACGAGAACCAGCGCCTTGAGCCTGTCCTGGTGCGCGAGAGCATATTGCATGGCAACACCGCCGCCCATCGAGTGGCCGACCAGAATGCATTGCTGCAAACCCAGTCGCTCGATGAACTGGTGCAGGTCTTCCGCGTACTGTTCCAGCGTGTGACCGCTGTCGACCTGCTCGGATGCGCCGCAGGCGCGCAAATCAACGGCGTAAGCGTGGAAATCGGCGGGCAAACGCTCCAGGGTCGGCTGCCACCAGAGCTGCGAGCTGATAAAGCCATGTACAAAGACAACTGGCTCCGGGCCGCTTCCCTGTTCAACGTAGTGCATGCGGAAATCGTTGAGTTGCACCTGTACCATAGACCTCTTCCTTTCCTGAAACCTGAAATAACGCGGTTCGTTTTTGAAAAAGCAGGGAACCGCTTCCTGACGCCAGACAAAGGAATGCTCGCTTTTCCTTAGCTCTTCAGCCTTCTCGCTCTTCCCTCCGCGTGGAGAGCGGCACAAAATCGGGACACTCGCGATAGGTATTGGGTTCGGGCAGGGGAGAATCGACGAACGCGCAATGATGTGGGCCGCGCGCATCCTGCGGGTGGGCATTGTAGCGGAAAAACTGGCAGTTCCAGCACATCTCATAGACCCTGACATGCCCCCTGTCCTGCAACTTTCGCACGATCGCCTGCGTTGCATGGAGCAATGCCTCTTGCTCCCGCTGCGGCAACTGAGCAATCGCCTCTTCCAGGTCGTCAAGTACAGGCTCCAACTCAACCGTCTGCGCGTTCCCGCTCTCCGTCAGCGTCAGGGTAACGGTGCGGGCATCCTGCGGAGAAGGCTGGCGTTGAATCAAGCCTTTGCGCTCAAGGGCATCCGCAACGCCGCTCGCGGTGGCATAGCTCACGCCCAGGCGTTCGGCCAGGCCACCAATGGTATGCACGCCTGGGCGGGCGAAGCGCAAAAAGAGCAATGCCTGCACCTGGGCAGGAGACAGCTTTGTCTCCTCGCCCCGTGTCCGCAGCAGATGGCCGATCGCCTGGCTGATGC